>FTIR01002423.1_pt9 | contig 12657 bp, 8 predicted proteins | sample 1658041 | NCBI WGS metagenome assembly FTIR01 (sample SAMEA3914793, study PRJEB12502) | metagenome | biome: forest; material: soil | place: Canada | collected 2011-07-03 | depth 0.3 m | reverse complement strand
GATCCAGAAGCGGATCACGACCTGCGTCTCGGTCCAGCCGGACTTCTCGAAATGGTGGTGCAGCGGCGCCATCTTCAGGATGCGCCGGCCCTCGCCGTACTTGCGCTTCGTGTACTTGAAGTAGCCCACCTGCGCCATCACCGACAGCGCCTCCACCACGAACACGCCGCCCATGATCCCGAGCACGATCTCCTGGCGCGTGATCACGGCGATCGTGCCGAGCGCGCCGCCCAGCGACAGCGCGCCGACGTCGCCCATGAACACCTGCGCCGGATGCGCGTTGAACCACAGGAACGCGAGGCCCGCTCCGGCGATCGCCGAGCAGAAGATCAGCAGCTCGCCGGCGCCCGGGATGTACGGGAACAGCAGGTACTTCGAGTACACCGCGTTGCCCACGATGTAGGCGAACAGGCCCAGCGCGCCGGCCACCAGCACCACCGGCATGATGGCCAGGCCGTCGAGGCCGTCGGTGAGGTTGACCGCGTTGCTGGCGCCGACGATCACGAAGTAGGTCATCGCGATGAAGCCGAACACGCCCAGCGGATAGCTCACCGTCTTGAAGAACGGCAGCATCAGGTCGGCCTTGGGCGGCAGGTCGTTGGCGAAGCCGCTCTGCACCCAGCGCAGGAACAGCTCCAGCACGCGCAGGTTCGACGTCTCCGACACGCTGAAGGCGAGGTACAGCGCGGCGATCACGCCGATCAGCGATTGCCAGAGGTACTTCTCCCGCGACGGCATGCCGTCCGGATTCTTGTGCACCACCTTGCGCCAGTCGTCCGACCAGCCGATCGCGCCGAAGCCGAAGGTCACCAGCATCACGATCCAGACGAAGCGGTTGCTCCAGTCGCTCCACAGCAGCGTGGCGATGGCGATGCCGATCAGCACCAGCACGCCGCCCATCGTCGGCGTGCCGCGCTTGACCAGGTGCGCCTGGACGCCGTTCTCGCGGATCGGCTGGCCGATCTTCAGCTCGGTCAGGCGGCGGATCACCCACGGGCCGAACGCGAGGCCGATCAGCAGCGCCGTCATCGCGGCCATCACCGCACGGAACGTGTGGTACTGGAACACGCGCAGGAAGCCGAACTGCTCCGGATAGTGGCCTTGCAGCCAGGACGCGAGACTAAGCAGCATCGGTGGCTCCCTTGTTGTCGTTCTCGTCGTGCGCGATCAACAGCGCCACGACGCGCTCCATGCCCACGGAGCGCGAGCCCTTGACGAGGACGGACTCGAACGCCGGCTCGGTGGCTGCGGACTCGCCCAACGCCGCCAGCAGCGCAGGCGTGTCGGCGAAGTGGCGCGCGCCCGCGCCGTACGCGTGCGCCGCGTGCGCGCACAGAACGCCGGCACACCAGAAGATGTCGATGCCGCGCGCCTTCGCATACGCCCCGACCTCCTGGTGGAACGCCGGCCCCTGGTCGCCGACCTCGGCCATGTCGCCCAGCACCAGCCAGCGTGGCGCGGCCAGGCCGGCCAGCACGTCGATCGCGGCGCGCACCGAATCCGGATTCGCGTTGTACGTGTCGTCCACCAGCGCCAGCGCGCGGCCATGGCGTTGCAGCGACTTCAGCTGCGAACGGCCCTTGACCGGCGCGAAGGCTTCGAGCCCGCGCACGATGTCGGCCAGCGCGATGCCCGCGCCGAGCGCCGCGGCGGCGGATGCCAGCGCGTTGCGCACGTTGTGGCGCCCGGCCACGCGCAAGCTCATGCGGGCCGCGCCTTCCGGCGTGGTCATCTCCACCTGCCAGGCGGTGTCGACCCAGCGCGCGCGCGCCGAGATCTCGGCGCGCGGCCAGACGCCGTCGGCCGCGTCGGCCAGCGCGAAGCGCAGGCAGCGACGCGCGCCGGCCTGGGCCTGCCAGACAGCGTCGTACTCGTCGTCGCACGGGAACACCGCGACGCCGTCGGCCGGCAGCGCCTCGATCGCCGCGCCGTTCTCGCGCGCCACGGCCTCGACGGTGCCCATGAATTCCTGGTGCTCGCGCTGCGCGTTGTTGACCAGCGCCACGGTGGCCTGCGCGATGCGCGCCAGCACGGCGATCTCGCCGGGATGGTTCATGCCCAGCTCGACGACCGCGGCCTGGTGCGTCGGACGCAGCTGCAGCACCGTCAGCGGCACGCCGATGTGGTTGTTCAGGTTGCCGGCCGTCGCGTGCGCGGCGTCGCCGAACGCGGCGCGCAGGATGGCCGCGATCATCTGCGTCACGGTGGTCTTGCCGTTGCTGCCGGTGACCGCGATCACCGGGCCGGCGAAGCGTCGACGCCAGCCGGTGGCCAGCGACTGCAGCGCGTCCAGCGAGTCGGCCACCTGCAGGCCGGCGATGCCGGCCTCGGCCAGGCCGTGCGTGGCGATGGCCGCGACCGCGCCGGCGGCGCGCGCCTGCGGCAGGAAGTCGTGCGCGTCGAAGCGCTCGCCCTTGAGCGCGACGAACAGGTCGCCCGCGCGCAGCGTGCGCGTGTCGGTGTGCACGCGCTCGAACGCCAGCGCGCCGTCGCCGACGAGTGCCGAGCCCGGCACCATCGCGACCGCTTCCGCGAGCGTCATGAAGGAGCTCATGCGTCCAGGCCCCGCTTCTTCAGGCCGACGAGGGCTTCCTCGACGTCGGAGAACGGCAGGCGCTCGCCGTTGATCTCCTGATAGTCCTCGTGGCCCTTGCCGGCGATCAGCACGACGTCGTCGGCGCCCGCGCCCGCGAGCACCTGCGCGATCGCCATGCGGCGGTCGACGATCTTGGCGACCGGATTGCCGTCGAACGCGCCATCGGCGATCTGGTCGACGATCTTCTGCGGATCCTCGGTGCGCGGGTTGTCGCTGGTGACGACCACGGCGTCGGCCAGGCGTGCGGCGATCTCGCCCATCAGCGGACGCTTGGTCGCGTCGCGATCGCCGCCGCAGCCGAACACGCAGTGCAGACTGCCGCCGCGCGCGGTGGCGAGCGGTCGCAGCGCGGCGATGACCTTCTCGAGCGCGTCGGGCGTGTGCGCGTAGTCCACCACCACCTCGGGCTGGCCGACGGCATTCGCGGCGACGCGTTGCATGCGGCCCGGCACCGGCGTGACGAGTCCGGCCACGCGGGCGGCGTCCACCGTCATCACGCCGAGTGCGCGCAGGCCGCCGATCACCGCCAGCAGGTTGCTGACGTTGTAGTCGCCGATCAACGTGGTCACGACCGGCTCGCGGCGCGCGCGGCCGCCGACGGCCACGTCCTCCACCAGCGTGAACGCGAGGCCGCCGTCGCGATAGCCGATCTCCTCGGCGATCAGGCGGGCGCCGGAATCGGCACGCGTCGAATACGTCCACGAATCGATCTGGCCGCGGCGCAGCTCGTCGGCCAGCAGCGCGCCGGCGTCGTCGTCGATGTTGATCACCGCGGACTTGAGGCCGACCCAGCCGAACAGCAGGCGCTTGGCGGCCCAGTAGTTGTCCATGCTGGCGTGGTAGTCCAGATGGTCGCGCGTGAAGTTGGTGAACAGCGCGACCTCGATGCGCGTGCCGGCCAGGCGCTGCTCGACGATGCCGATCGAGCTCGCCTCGATCGCGCAGGCGGCGAAGCCGTCGTTGACCATGCGGCGGAACGCGGCCTGCAGCAGCACCGGGTCGGGCGTGGTGAGGCCGGTGGCGCGAATGGTCCAGTCTTCGGTGGAGTCTCCGGTGGCCACGGGCAGCGGCAACGGCGGCACGCCGATGCCCAGCGTGCCGACGAAGCCGGCGCGCCGGCCCAGCAGGTTCAAGGTCTGCGCGGTCCACCACGCGGTCGAGGTCTTGCCGTTGGTGCCGGTGGTGGCCACCACCTTCAGCGCCTGGCTGGGCTCGTCGAAGAACGCCGCCGCGATCTGGCCGGTGGCGTTCTTCATCGACTTCAGCGTGGCGATGCGGGCGTCCTCGAAGCCGAACGCATCGACCTCCTTCTCTTCCACCAGGCACGTGGAGGCGCCGGCCTCCAGCGCGGCGGCGACGAAGCGGCGGCCGTCGTTGGCGTAGCCGGGCCAGGCGATGAAGGCATCGCCCGGTTGCACGGCGCGGCTGTCCGTGCGCAGCGTGCCGGTGACCCAGGACTTGAGCCAGCGGGCCGCGGCGGCGGGGGACTTGAGGCGCGTGAGCGGCATGATCAGTTTTCCGGGGTCTGGACGACGTTGACTTGCGTGATCTGCGTCTTCACGTCGAGATCGGGGGCGATGCCCAGCAGCGGCAGCGTCTGCGAGACGACCTGGCTGAACACCGGCGCGGCAACGTCGCCGCCGTAGTGCAGGCCGGCCGCGGGTTCGTCGACCATCACGGCGACGACGATGCGCGGATGCGAGATCGGCGCCAGCCCGACGAACCAGGGGCGGTACTTGTTCTGCGCGTAGCCACGCCCTTCGGCCTTGTAGGCCGTGCCGGACTTGCCGCCCACGCTGTAGCCCAGCGTACGCGCCTTGGGCGCCGTGCCGCCGGGCGCCGTCACCATCTGCAGCATGGTCAACAGCTCCTTGACGGTTTCCGGCTTGAACACGCGCGGACCCGGTCCCGGGGCGGTCTGGCGCAACATGGAGACGTTCTCCAGCACGCCGTCGTTGGCGAACACCGTGTAGGCACGCGCGAGCTGGAACAGCGAGGCCGACAGGCCGTAGCCATAGGCCATCGTCGCCTGCTCGATCGGGCGCCAGGTCTTGTACGGGCGCAACCGGCCCGTGACCACGCCGGGGAAGTTGATCTGCGGCTTCTGGCCCAGTCCGATGGAGGAGAACTTCTCCCACTCTTCCTTGGGTGTGAGCTTCATCGCCAGCCGCGCGGCGCCGATGTTGCTGGACTTCTGGATCACCTGCTGCACGGTGAGCATGCCGTTGGGCTCGGCATCCTTGGGGGCGAAGCCGCCGATCACCAGCGAGCCGGGCGTCGCATCGACCAGGCTGGTGGGCGTGACCAGGCCTTTTTCCAGCACGGTGCCGACGATGAAGGGCTTCATCGTCGAGCCCGGCTCGAAGACGTCGGTCAGCGCGCGGTTGCGCAGTTGTCCGCCCGACAGGTGGCGGCGGTCGCCCGGGTTGTAGCTCGGGTAGTTGGCCAGCGCGAGCACCTCGCCGGTCAGCGTGTCGATCACGACGACGCTGCCGCCCTTGGCCTTTTGCGCGATCACCTGATCGCGGATGCGCTGGTAGGCGAAGAACTGCACCTTGGAGTCGATGGCCAGCTCGATGTCCTCGCCGTTGATCGGGCGCTGCGGATCGCCGATGTTCTCGACGATGCGGCCCAGGCGGTCCTTGACCACTTCGCGCGAGCCGTCACGGCCCTGCAGTTGCTGCTGGTACGCGAGCTCGATGCCTTCCTGGCCCTTGTCCTCGTCGCCGGTGAAGCCCACCACATGCGCCGCGGCCTCGCCTTCCGGATAGCGGCGGCGGAATTCGCTGACCTGGTGGATGCCCTTCAGGTCCAGTTGCTTGACGGCCGCGCCGACGCCGTCGTCCACCTGGCGCTTGAGCCAGACGAAGTTCGGGTTGCCGTCGAGACGGTCGTCCAGCTCCGCCACCGTCATGCCCAGCGCCTGCGCGAGCTGCTTCTTCTCGCCGGCGTCGGCATCGACGTCCTTGGGGATCGCCCAGACCGACGGCGTGGGCACGCTCGTCGCCAGCAGCAGGCCGTTGCGGTCGACGATGCGGCCGCGGCTGGCCGGCATCTCCAGAGTGTGCGCGTAGCGCGCCTCGCCCTGCTTCAGGTAGAAGTTGGTGGCGATGATCTGGATGTAGGCGGCGCGCCCGATCAGCACCAGCGAGCCGATGCCCACCAGCACGACCAGGAAGCGGCTGCGCCAGAGCGGGGTCTTCGATGCCAGCAACGGGCTGTTGGCGTACGTGACGTTGCTCACCGCGCGGGCGCGGGACGCCTGCGTGCGCTTGTTCTGCTTGTTGGGCTTGTTGGGCTTGTTCATTGCGAGGCCCCCACGTCGGGGGCGCTGGCGGGCGACGTCGACTGCGTCAGCGGCGCCGTCATGGGCGCCGCGGCGAGGCCGGCATCGACCACGTATTGCGTGTTGGCCGGCGTGGCCGCGCGCATGTTGAGCTTGTTGCGTGCCGTGGCCTCCACGCGCAGGTGCGTGGCCTGGCCCTGGCGCTCGGCCTCCAGCCGGCGCCGATCTGACTCGAGCTGGCGCTCGGCGACGTGCGCGTTGTCGATCTCGGCGAACAGGCGGCGCGACTCGTAGCTGACCTTGACGAGGTACAGCCCGCTGACGATCAGCACGATCGCGAGCAGGAAGTTGATGCGCACCATGAACGGACCGCCGCTCATAACCGCTCCGCCACGCGCAGGATCGCCGAGCGCGCGCGTCCGTTGGTCAGCACCTCGGTGGGTCCCGGCTTGATGCGGCCGAGCGCGTGCAGGCGCAGCGAGGTCGACGGCGGCGCCATCGGCGCGCGCCGGTCGATCTCGTCCTTGCTCTCGCGGGCGATGAAGGTCTTGACGATGCGGTCTTCCAGCGAATGGAAGCTGATCACTGCCAGTCGTCCGCCCTGCTCCAGCAGGTCCAGCGAACTCTTCAGAACCTGTTCGAGCTCTTCAAGCTCGGCATTGACGAAAATCCGAAGAGCCTGAAAGGTACGCGTGGCGGGATCCTGGTTCGGCTCGCGGGTCTTGACCGTACGAGCCACGACGGCGGACAGCTCGCGCGTGGTTCGCACGGGAGCCCCGCTTTCGCGGACAGCAACAAGCGCCTTTGCAATCGACACAGCAAACCGTTCTTCCCCGTAGTCACGAATCACCTCTGCAATGTGACGCTCGTCGGCGCGAGCGAGAAAGTCGGCGGCGGTCTCGCCGCGCGTGGTGTCCATGCGCATGTCCAGCGGGCCGTCGAAACGGAAGCTGAAGCCGCGCTCGGGCGTGTCGATCTGCGGCGACGAGACGCCCAGGTCCAGCAGCAGGCCGGCGATCCTGGCGATGCCGCGCTCGGCGAGCGCCGCCGGCAACTGGGCGAAGCTGGCGTGGACCATCTCGAAGCGCGGATCGGCGATCGCGTCCGGGCCTTCCTTCGCCGCGGCGACGGCGGCGGGGTCGCGGTCGATGCCGATCACGCGCGCGCCCGGGCCCAGGCGCGACAGCAGCTCGCGCGTGTGCCCGCCACGGCCAAAGGTGCCGTCGACATAGATGCCGTCCGGTGTCGTCACGAGCGCGTCGATCGCTTCGTGGAGCAGGACGGTGGTATGCAACCCCGAATGTTCCACGGCGTCAGCGGCGCACGGCCGCCCGAAGGCGCTGACCGCCCCCCTGGGGGGCAGCGAGCGAAGTGAGCGTGGGGGCCGACATTTCTAGAAGATGAGATTGTCGAGGGCGGCGGTGGCCTGCTCCTGCATCACGCGCGCTTCGTTCGCGGCGTAAGCAGGCGTCGCCCACAGTTCGAAGTGACTGCCCATGCCCAGCAGCGTCACGTCTTTTTCGAGTCCGGCCCAGGTGCGGAGTTCCGGGCGGATGAGCACGCGCGAGGTGGCGTCCCACTCGACGTCGTCCGCGTGTCCGAGGAACACGCGCTTGACGCCCACCTGCGAGAACGGCAACTGCGCCACCTGGTCGCGGAAGTTTTCCCAATAGGGCCGCGGAAACACCATCAGGCAACCGTGCGGGTGCTTGGTGACGGTGAGGCGGCCGGCACACAATGTCTGGAGGTCGTCGCGATAACGGGCCGGCATGGAGACTCGCCCCTTGCCGTCCAGCGTCAACGCCGAAGGACCTTCAAAAATCAGAGATGCCACAACCCACCACAAAAGTGCACTTTGATGCACTTTAGCGAATCACCGGGGGTGGGTCAACGCGTCATGTTCGAAAAAAATCAATCAAATCAAGCACTTAGATGACGTTCTGCAAGCGAATGTCGTTCTAAATGAAGGACTTGCACGCGGCTATGAAAGTGAAGTGTTAGCAGGCTTCACGTGCACTCATTCGTGGGGGATTTCCCGCATTGCCACTACGGCCGAGCAAAATTCGGCCGATAAGCACCGCCGTCGAGTTGGGTGGGGCAACTCGCCAAGACCTCATCCTGGCAAGACACAGGCTCATGGGGTGAGCCTGTGGCCGACCGCCAGTCAGCCGGGGGGCCTGCCCACCCTCCACGCAGATGCGCATCGTCGAACGCGCCGACCAGGGCATCGAGCCCTTGCGCGACTTCGTCTGGTCCCGGCGCGGCGTCAGCGGCATCGGCGACCGTCGCCAAGGAGGAGAAGCACGACGAGGCCGCACCCGCACGACAGGTCGTCGCCATCGGCCGCTGAAAAAAGAAAAGGGGACGGCGCTCGCCGTCCCCCAAGGACAATCCCGAACGACGCCGGCAGGCAGGCGCCCGGGAAAGGCTCGGCTACAGCCTGGCGCTGAATTCGATCTGGATCTTGCGCGGGTCGCTGACCGACGCGGTGTAGGGCACGCCGATGGCGGCCGACAGGTTGCTGAGGCCGGTCACGTAGCGCTTGTCGAGCAGGTTGTTGACGATCAGCGCCATGCCCCAGGCATTGGATAGCGCCGACCAGCCGATGCGGGTGTCGACGCGGTCGTGCGCCTCGCCGACCTTGAACACCGGTGTCGACAGGCAGCTGCCCTGCGCGGTCGAATCGGCGTTGCAGCGGGTGGCGCCGATGTGGCTGCCCTGCAGCGACCACTCGGCCTTGCCGCCGGCCAGCGCCATCGTGAAGTCGATGCCCGCGGCCATCGACAGGCTGGGCGTGCCATAGGGCTGGCCCGTGAGGTCGTGGGCGCCGGGCGCGACGTCGTGCTGGCCCTTGTACTTCTGGTCGATCCACTCACCATTCACGAAAACGCGTACGGGCGAGGCGATCTGCCAATTCAGCTCGCCATCGAGGCCGGTGGCCTCGACATCGCTGACCGTCACCACGTAGACGGGAATCGCGGTGGACTGGTCCAGCGTGATCGCCTGCAGGTTCTTGAACAGGTAGTGGAACAGCGATGCGCTGTAGGTGATGCCGGCGTCCGCGAAGCGGCCCTTGGCGCCCAGCTCGTAGCTGGTGATGGTCTCGGGGTCGAAGCGGCCGCCGTTGGCCCGCGTGCTGACGGAGTTGAAGCCGCCGGCCTGGTAGCCGCGCGTCACCGAGCCGTAGATCATCGTGTCGGGCGTGAGCTGGTGGTCGAGCACCAGGCGCGGGCTGGTGTTGTGCCAGGTCTTGCTGGTGTAGACCGGCGCGGCGACCCAGTCCGGGTTCGTGAACTCGATGTTGGTGCTTTGCAGCTGCTGCACGGCGCCGCTCGACTGCGCGGCCGTGGTGGGGTCGAGCGCGCCCGCGTCGACGAGTTGCTGGAAGAACGCAGGGGTCATGATCGCCAGCTGCGAGTCCAGGCCCGGCGCCGAGCGCAGCGGGTTGTACCAGCTGAACTTCTTGGTGTCCTGCGTGAAGCGCACGCCGGTGGTCAGGTTGGTCTGGCTGCCCAGGTGCCAGATGATGTCGCCCATCAACGCCTCGGAATGCGAGGCGAGCGTGTTCTGGATGCCTTCCTGCCAGCTCTGGTCGAGCAGGTTGAAGTCCGGCAGGCCGACGGCCTGGCCGAGGCCAGTCAGACTGGTGAACGCGCCGCCCACCAGCGGATCGAGCGTGGTGGTGTTGGTGTCGACCCGGCTGGTCTGGTGGGAGCGTTCGTTGGAATAGCTGGCACCGGCGATCCAGTCGGCGGTCTTGTTCTTGCCCGCGAGGCGGAACTCCTGCTCGAAGGTCGTGCTCTTCTCGAAGTTGCCGGTGGCCAGGTAGGTGGCCGGGTTGTCGGTGCCGTCGTTGTCCTCGAGGTTGACCGAGTTGAAGTGGCGCCAGCCGGTGGTCGACGTGAACAGGATCTTGTCGGTGAGCTCGTGCTCGACGCGCAGGTTCAGCCCGTTGAACGTGCGCGCCTCGACGCCGCCGATGACGTCGTTGCGCAGCGTCTCGTGGCGCGGGTCGATGTAGGTGATGGAGCCGTCCGCGTTGTACGAGCCGGCGGCCCAGATCGGACGCGGGCGCTCGTTCAGGTCCTCGTGCTCCCAGGTCAGCACCGCGCTCGTGTCGTCGCTGGGCGACCAGCGCGCGCCCAGGCGCGTGCCCCAGGTGTGCGCCTGCGGGTTCTTCTTGCCGTCGACGGCGTTGGTGGCCCAGCCGTCGCTCTTCTCGTCGACCGCCGACAGGCGCAGGCTGAAGTCCTCGCCCAGCGGCTGGTTGACCACGCCCTCGGCGTGCACCGTGCCGTAGTTGCCGGCGCGCACCAGGCCCGAGACCAGGTGCGTCGAATCGGGATCGTTGGTGACGATGGAGATCGCGCCGCCGGCGCTGTTGCGGCCGAACAGCGTGCCCTGCGGGCCTTTGAGCACCTCCACGCGCTTGACGTCGTTGAAGTTCAGCAGCGCGCCGCCGGTCTTGCCGGTGTAGATGCCGTTGACGTAGATGCCCACCGGCGCATCGGTGCCGATGCCGAAGTCGCCGTTGCCCAGGCCGCGCAGCGCGTAGCTGGGTTGCGTGGGCTGGCTGGCGTCGATGGTCAGCCCCGGCACGAAGTCGGCCACCTGCGCCAGGTTGACGGCGCCGACCTTGGCGATCTGGTCCGGTCCGATCAGCTGGATCGCGATCGGCACCTTCTGGACTTCCTGCTTGCGGCCCTGTGCGGTGACGACGACCACTTGCGAGTCGTCGGCCGGCGCGGACGCCGCGGCATCGGGCGCGGCCGCCTGCGCGCGTGCGCCGGTGCTCGCGAGCAGGCCCGCCAGCGCGGCGACGGCAAGGGCGACGGAGGTCGGATGGCGGGCGGGAAGTCGTTGCATGTCAGTCCTTCTGTGGAGCGTCGTTCTGGCAGTGGCCGGGCATGGCAGCGATCCAGTCGCGGATCAGCTGCACGCCTTCCTGATGCACCGTGCTGCGGCCCAGCTCGGGCATCATCACGCCGCCTTCCGTGCTCGCGAGCCGGAACGGCAGGATGGACTCGTCCGGCTTGCCCGGCACGATGTCGTGGATGCGGTCGCCCGTGCCCTTGCCGGCGGCCACCGACGGCTTGCACAGGCCCAGCGACCAGTCGGCCGGCCCCAGCGCATCGAGGCGCAGCGAGGTGTTGCTGGCCGTGCCGCCGCTCTGGTGGCAGTGCGCGCAGTTGACGTCGAGGTACGTGCGTGCGCGCTCGGCGATCGGCTGCTGCACGTCGCGCCAGTCGGCCGCGCGCGGCAGCTCGCCCGCGGGCACGCCCGTGAGGAAGCCTGCGCGTACCCAGCGTGCGATCTGGTTCTCGGAGCCGTCGGCGTACGCCAGCGTGCGGTTGAGATTGCGCGCCTTCGGGCCCAGCGGCGTGAACTCGCCGCTCTTCAGGTTGGTGACGTGGCACGAGGCACATTGATTCTCGTTCGGCACCACGTAGGTGAACTTCTGGCCGTGGCCTTGCGCGTCGACCAGATCGAGGGTCTTCTCGTCGCCAGTGCGCTCCAGCTGGGCCTCGCTCTGGTCGGCGTTCCACACGTAAGGCAGAACCGCCCAGCCGTCGGCGCGGCGCACGAGCAGGCGTGTCTCGACCAGGCGCACGCGCGAAAGATCGAGGCCCGCGGCGGGCGAGCCCGGTTCGGCGTCATAGGTCTTGAGGACGGCATCGGGGCCTCCGGCGCGCGGGTAGTAGAAGGTCTTGGACAGGATCGTGCCGACGGGGAAGTCGAACGCCTTGTCGGCCGTGTATCTGGCCGACTGTCCCGCGGGCATCCACACCGTGCGCAGCTTGTGCGCGTAGTCGCTGAACAGCGGCGTGACGAGGTCGTAAGGCAGCACGCCGGCATTGGGCACGAGGCGGCCGCCGGCGACGTCGAGCAGGTGCCAGTCGGACAGATGCTCGGGCTTGCCTTCGGCCACGAAATTGACGGGCGCCGGCGCGCGCGCGCAACCGGCCAGCAGGGCCAGCAGGCACGCGGCGGGGCCGAGAAGGAAACGCAGAGGCATGGAACGACGTCAGACCTTGGCGGCGGCGCCGGTCAGCGTGACCGGCGCCAACGGGGCGAGCTTGCAGCGCAACGTGTCGCTGACCATGTGCGGGTTCTTGTACTTGCCCGGACCGTCGGCGTTGAGCACGCCCGACGCGGTGGCGTCGACGCACAGGCGCTCCTCGGGCACGCCGGCGCGCGCGCTGTCGGCGTAGCCGTCCCACAGCACGTCGGGGAAGCGGCCGTTGAGGCCGAACATCGCCGTCTTGAGCACCTTCAGGTCCATGCCGTCCGGCGAGTCGCCGCCGCCGGCGAAGCGGTTGTCGTGCACGTAGATGCCGCGCGGATACGGGTCGTAGCCGGGCTGCACGCCCTTGGTGTTGAAGTAGCCGGTGGAGAAGTAGCTGGAGATGATGACGTTGGCGGTCGTGTTGGCGGTGACGTCGTTGTCGAAGATCTCCACCAGCGAGTTCGAGTTGACGACCACCCCGGAGCCGGCCGGCACGCTGGACACGGCCGTGCCCTTGGCGCCGAAGTTGCCCAGGTTGTTGGCGTCCACCTTGTTGTGGAACACGCGCGTGCTGTGCCCCGGCTGCGACAGGTTGGGCATGTTGAACACGAGGATGCCGCCGGTGTTGCCGGTGGCCACGTTGTCGTGCACGTCGGCATCGATGGTGTTCTCGATCTCGATGCCGGCCACGTTCTGCTCGGCGCGGCAGCCGCGCACGACCACGTTCTTCGACTGGCCGACGTAGATGCCGGCGTCGGCGGCGCCGAA
>FTIR01002539.1_pt1 | contig 12693 bp, 9 predicted proteins | sample 1658041 | NCBI WGS metagenome assembly FTIR01 (sample SAMEA3914793, study PRJEB12502) | metagenome | biome: forest; material: soil | place: Canada | collected 2011-07-03 | depth 0.3 m | reverse complement strand
GGTCAGGCAGCTTGCCGCGAATAGTCCCGCCAGGCCGACTTTGCGAACGAAACTCGCGCGCGTGATCAATGTGGTCCCCTGCATCGTCCCTCCCCGACTCGACGGTTGCCGCCGAGATTTTTCTGACGGTCATTGGCGGTCAGCTTTGAACATAATGAACGCATATGTTCAACTAAATTTCAAGAATGAGTTTCTCGATTGAGAATGGCTTCAGCAGCCGATGGGCGGAAGCCGGTCCTGGACCTTGGAAGCGAGTCCGCCACATTCTCGGTTCGGACGGCGGAACCGGCTGACCCGACGCAGCCGCCATTTCCCTATGACGCAAAATAATTATGTAGTTTCAGACGGCTGGCGCCGCCCCGCAACGCGGATTTCGTCGGGTGTTGGCTGCCGATTCGCCCCGCAGTTCTTCCCAACGCTCCTTGATCACCTCACCATGCGTTCGAGTCCGCCTTCAGCCCGCTCACACGAGACCGGCCCGGGGACTATGCGCATGAAGCGATGGCGCCATCCTTGAACGGGATGGCGCCCTGGGTTCGATTATTTTCCAAATTCCCAGCGCAATTCGACCCCGTAAAACGGTGGGGGATTGAAGAGCGCAGTCTCGACGCCAAAGGTGTTGAGTTGATTGTCGGTGCCGACAATATACTTTTCATTGAAAACATTTTGGCCGTAGAGAGCCACGCTGATCTGAGTGCCGAAGATGTGCCGCCAATCCGCTCGCAGATCGACCCGTGTATAACCTGGAGCGTTCGCTCCCGCCGCGTCCAGATCGACTGAGCTGTTTCCGTTCCTCACGTTGAAGGCGTCGGTGGCGTAGCTGCTCTGATAATAGATATTGGCTTGGGCCGTCAGCGTCCCGATATTCTCGGGGATCGGTATGGTGACCAGCGGGGTGACGGTCAGTTGGTTCGCGGGCGTGTTGGGGAAGCGGCTGCGCGAGACATCTCCGACCCCCACCCCGCCGTCGAACGCGCTATATTTGGCGTCCAGATAGGTGTAGCCCGCCGTTACGCGGATGTAGCGGTTCGGCACAACCGTCAATTGGAACTCCGCGCCGTCAATATGGCCTGCCGCGGCGTTCTGGATGACGGTGGCGACGGCTCCAGACGGAAGGCCGACGTTTTCGTCTCGCTGTATATTGGTGTAGTCGTCGTAGAAGCCGTCGATGTCATAGGTTGTTTGCCAGCCACCCATATTGAAGCGGCCTTTGACGCCCAGTTCATAGTCGGTGACATATTCCGGCAGGTATTCTTGGAGGCCCGGAGGGGCGGTGCCGTTGAAGCCGCCCTGCTTGTAGCCTTTGGCGACATGGCCATAGGCGTTCATGTTCTGGTCAACCGCATAGTCAGCGGCGAAGTTCCAGGTGAGCGTATTGAAAGTGTGTCGTTGCCCAGGTGCAAATTGGAATGCGAGGGTGCTTAGAATCGGGGTTGGCGGATAGACGGTCAAAGTGCTGCCCGTTGGCTCCGCCGTCAACTCGTCGGTCGTGTAGCGAGCACCGCCGGTCAAGGTAAGTTTCGAGGTCGCCTTCCAGTCGAGCTGAGCATATGGACCGCGACTGACGCTGCTGCTGCCTTCGCCGACAACTTCGGCGTTTGCCGGCGCGAACGGCGCGAAGAGAATGGGAGAAACCTCAACGAAGCCCATCTGGAATGGCGCTGTGATGCGCTCATAATAGTAGCCTACGGCGCCGCTGACCGGCCCCACATTCCCACGCGCCTGGAACTCCTCTGTGTACTGGTGGTTCTTGTTGGGCGGGTTGAGGACACCCAGTAGCGGAAGCTGGGTTTCCGATAGGTCCCAATTCTTTTCGCCATTGGTGTCCAGGAAGCTGGCGATGTTCTTGAGCGAAAAGTTGTCGCTAATCCGCCAGCTGGTGGTGTTGATCACGCCCGTGGTGTCGGAGACAAATTTGTGCAACGGAAACGCGCCAAGGACCTGACGATTTCCCAATGACTGTTGAAGCGCAAGCTGTCCCTGCAGTGCGGGGTACAATGGCGGAATGGCCGGCGAGACGTTGATAAGTACCGCGCCGTCGTTATTTTCGTGCTGACGCGTGGTCTGAACAATTGTCGTATTGTCAAAACTTTCGAACGGTTTGAACGTAAAGATTCCGCGAAAATTCTCCTTGTTCTCGTTGTCGAGCTTGGCGCCGTCGAACGTGTCGGTCGTATAGCCGTCTCGATTCAGTATTTGACCAGAGACACGGAACGTAAACATGTCATTTCCCGGAATGACCGCGCCGCCCACTCCGAATTCGAAATCCCTTCGACCATAGTTGCCCAGACGCGTATCGATGTAGCCGTTGTAGTCTTCGGTCGGCAATTGTGGCTCGAACAGAACGGCGCCGCCGCTGGTGTTCCGGCCGAACAAAGTGCCTTGCGGACCTTTCAACACCTGGACATTTCCAATATCAAAGATCGCTTCGCTGAAGTTCGCCACGTCGGCGAAATAGGGAATTACCCCCGGTCCTGACCCGAAGGTCGAGCCCTGGCCGCGAATTGAGAATGTGACCGCACTTCGACTAGCCGCGGTGTTCATGATGCTCAGGCCGGGCGCCACCCGCGAGAGGTCATTGGCGGTGACCACGCCTTCTTGGGTCAGTTGCGTCTTGTTGAGCGACACGATGGAGATCGGAACAGCCTGGGCCTTCTCTTCATGTCGGCGGGCGGTAACGACGATCTCAGCAATCGAGCTGATTGGAGCGGTGGCGCCCGCAGCCGGCGCATCCGCCGCCTGCTGCGCCAAAGCCCAGGTCGGAGCGGTCAGGCAGCTTGCCGCGAATAGTCCCGCCAGGCCGACTTTGCGAACGAAACTCGCGCGCGTGATCAATGTGGTCTCTTGCATGTTCCCTCCCCGACCCGACGGTTGCCGCCGAGATTTTACTGACGGTCACTAGCCGCCAGCTTTGAACAGTATGAACGCACATGTTCAACTTGAATTCAAGAATGACCTTCTCGGCTGAGAATATCATTTGACGGTGGATCGGTGCGCGCAGGCCCTGGCGCTCGCCCAGCCGCGGCGTTCATGCGTGCGGGAAACCCCCGTTTTGTCGCCTTTTCGCCCCTAACGCCGCAGATCGACGATGGACAAGCCTCGCGGGCTCGCGACATAGTTCAGGCTATGCTGACCGTCTATCACGCCCCCGGCTCGTTCTCGTCCCGCATCCTTTGGCTTTTGGAAGAGCTGGAGGCGCACTACCAGACAACGGTGGTCAGCTACCCCAAGGCCGATGGCTCCAACGCCGACCCGAGAAATCCGCATCCGCACGGCTACACGCCGGCGCTCGACCATGACGGCCTTGTGGTGAGCGAGACCGGGGCCATCGCTCTTTATCTGACAGACCTTTTCCCGAATTCGCCTATTGGCGTTCCGGTGGGCGATCCGCTGCGCGGCAGCTATCTAACTTGGCTGTTCTACCAGGTGGGCCTCACCGAGCCGCTCATCTATATGAAGGGGGGCCGGATGCTGGACAACGACCCCGCCATGTCGCGCCTCAACGACGCCATGATGGCGTATATCGAGGCGACCCTGGCTCAAGGCCCATATATCCTGGGTGACCGATTCACGGCGGTGGATATTCTCTATATGAGCCTTTTCGACCACGCCCGGCCGCTTTTGCCGGAGAGTCCGGTCTTGGACGCCTATCTGGCGCGCGGCCAGGGTCGTCCCGCCCGGATCAGGGCCATCGCCAAGGCCGGCTGACGCCCTATCGCGCCTCGGCCAGGGCGCGGGCCGCGATATAGCCGAAGGTCAGGCCGAGGGTGTTGTTGCCGCCGTTGCCGGGCGCCCGCCCTCGCCAGAGCGAATTCATGTCCAACCCGACCGCATGCAGACCAGGGATAGGCCGGTCATCAGCGCTCAGCACGCGCGCCTTGGCGTCGACCTTGAGGCCTACCGTAGTGGTGGTGTCGCCTGGAAAGATCTTCACCGCATAGAAGGGCGCCGCCTCGATCGGCCCAAGGCAAGGATTGGGTTTGTGTTCGGGATCGCCCATGAAGGCGTCCGCCTTGTCGGCGCCGCGCCCGAAGTCGGGGTCCACGCCGGCGGCTGCGTATCTATTGAAGCGGCCCACCGTGTCTTCCAGCCCCGCCGCGTCGGCGCCGATGGCGCGGGCAAGCGCGTCCAGGGTGGGCGCGGTGACGACATAGCCGGCCTTGATCAGCCGTTTCAGGCCGAGGCCGCCGGGCCGCACCAAGCCAAGGCCATAGTTGCGGATGAAACGGTGGTCACAGATCAGATGCGCGGGGACCGAGCCTGTTTGATGCATCGGCTGCACCAGGTTGGTGGTCGCCTCGTTGCCGAACCGTTCGCCCTGAGCATTGACCGCGATGCAGCCGGGCTTACCACGATCCAGGAACAGGTGTGGGAACTTGCTCAGAGACCCGTCCGGTTTTCGCAGCACCGACACGACCACCCAGCCGGCGTTGCTCAGATTGCCGCCGTCGAACTGGCCGCCGACCTGCAGGGCCTCAGCCAGGCCGTCGCCGGTATTGCCCTCCGGCACGATGGAGACATGGTGCTCAGAGAACGGGATATAGCGTCGGCGCATCTCGGGGTTGGCCGAGAACCCGCCCGTCGCCAGCACGACGCCGCGGCGCGCGCGCACCTCGGCAAGCTCGCCTTGATGGCGGCATAAGACGCCCTTGACCACCCCGTCCTCGGTCATCAGTCGCTCCATCGGACTGCCGCGCCATAGTTCAACGCCAGCGTCGATCGCTGAGCGCAATAGCCGCGCCGTCAAGGCGTTGCCCATGGTCAGGCGTGCGCCCCGGGGATATTGCAGGCGATCGATGGCGTATCGGACGGCCAGCTTGGCCATATGGCGGAACGAGGCGAACGACTTGGTGAAGCGGGCCGCGTGAGCCATGTCGCCCAGTCCGATCATCAGCCCGCCAGGCGCGTTGAACTCGGCCAGCGGCGGACGCAGCGCGCCGAAATACTCGCCGAGCGCGCGGCCGTCATAGTCCACGGGCGTCAACAGCCGCCCGCTTGGCGAAAACCCGGCCACTTGTGGATGCCAATCAGCGAAACCTTGCTGCAGGACGAATTTCACGGAGGTCTTGGCCTCCAGATGCTCGACCATGCCGGCTACATTATGCAAAAAGGCCTCGAGTAAGTCTCGGCGGATGGTCGGTCCGACGACCTCAGCCGCGTAAAAGAACGCGTCGTCCAGGTCGTCCTGAACACCCGCGGCGCGGGCCTGAGGGCTGCAGGGCACCCAGATTCCACCGCCGGACAGAGCGGTGGTTCCGCCGAAATACTCTGTCTTCTCCAGCAGCAGCACGTCGAGCCCAAGGGTTGCGGCGACAGTCGCCGCCGTCAACCCGGCCCCGCCCGAGCCGACCACCACCACATCCTTCACGATCGGATCCGGCACTTCACCCTCGTCCTTGCGCGGCCGAAGGCTCGTCTGTCAGCCGTTCGAAATGGGCGAAGGCGGTGGCGGTGCAGCAATAGTCGCGGACCGCCGTAACCCGGCCGTCCCGGGTCCAGAACATCAGGCAGTAGACATTGGCGTAGACGCCCCCGTCGGTTCGTACGCCGTGGCCCTCCGCCTCCAGCACAGCACGTTCGCCCGCCTCGATTTCGCTGACGATGGTCATGACCACCGGCTTGGCCATGACTCCAGCGCCCCGGACCACCTTGCTCACAAAGGTCTCGCGATCCCAGCTCACCCCGAACTCCGGCGGCGTCCTGGCCATGCCGGCATAGGTGAAGTCCGGCGCGAGCAGCGTTTCGAAGGCGGAAGCATCACGGGCGTTGAGCGCGGACACCCACCGCCTGGCCAGAACGACGGGGTTGCTCGCTTTCGATTCTGTCTTACGGCTGTCGGCCATGGAACGCTCGCTTCCCGCGCACGCTTATTGCGCGCCTTGCGGCGTCTTTGCGCGCCACATCCTTTGACTGATCGGCCAGGGCGAAGCCGCATGCAATCCCTTCTCGTTTGATCCTGCGTCAAGCTGAGATTGGCCGCGGCGCGCGACGCCCCCGCGCCAAATCCGCTATAGGGTGTTCAGAACAAAGAGCGGTTCACGTTCGGAGGAGACTGTCGATGGCGGGATGGATCAGCCGGTGACGGACCGCCCTTACCCGGCGCGCGAGGGCCGCCTACCGCGTCACCTGGACCAAGTGAACGCCCCTTGGCTGACGAGCCTTCTGCGCAACCGCTATCCCGGCATCAAGGTGCGGGCCATGGAGGTGGTTGAGATCAAGAATAGCCACACCACCAAACTGAGGCTGGCGTTGGATCTCAACGAAGCCGGGCTGTCAGCGGGCGTGCCGCGGCAGGTCTGCCTGAAGTCCAACTGGTCGGAAGGCTTCGAAAGCGGCGACATCTGTGAGCTGGAGGCGCGTTTCTATCACCTGATGCGCAACCAACTGACTGCGCCCTTGCCCCAGACCTACTACACCGACTGGGACGGAGACGGCGGCGGGCGCGGCCTGGTGATCATGGAGGATCTCGCCGCCGCACCTGGCGCGTTTGGCAATAGCGCCCATCACCTTGGCGTGGACGGGGTGGCCAAGGCGCTGGTGTCGCTGGCGGCGCTGCATGCCGCCCTGTGGGATAGCCCGCAGCTGGAAGCCCAGGCCTGGCTGCCGACGTCGATGGGCACGCCCGTCGACACTGATCAGCTCCTGCGCATGTATAACTACTGGGCGCTGAACCTGGCCAAGCCCGCCTACCAGGCGATCTTGCCACAATGGATCTATGAGACACCTGAACTCTTCGCCCAGGCCTATGACGAACTGGCGACGTTCGAACGGGAGCAGGATGCGCCCTATTGCTTGGTCCACGGCGACGCCCACCAGGGCAACAGCTTCCTGCGCGCGAACGGCGAACGCGTCTGGCACGACTGGCAGCTGGTGCGGAAGGGCCGGCCTTGGCGCGATCTGACCTATCTGATGCTGGGCGCCCTGACCGTGGAGGAGCGCCGCGCCTCTGCAAGCGAGTTGATCCGGCACTATCGCCAGGCGCTTGTGGCCGCGGGCGCCGAGGGCGTGCTGAGCCAGGACGCGGCGTGGGAGCAATTCCGGCGCTGGCCCGTGTACGGCATGCAGGCCTGGCTGGCCAATGTCGACCAGTGGGGCCAGGGTGGCCTGCATATCGTCGAGCGGTTCTTCACCGCGGCCGAAGACCTCGACACCATCAAATTACTGGCGACCGGCAAGACGCCGCGCCGCAGGATCCGGCTGGGCGTCGGCGCGCGGCCGGTCGCGCCGGGGCTGCAGCCCTCGACTGACAAGCGTGGAGTGTTGCAATGACAGGCGAACTGACCGGAAAGCGGATTGTGATCACCGGCGGCGCAAGGGGCATGGCCGCCGCCATGGTCCGCGATTTCGTTCGTCACGGCGCCGTGGTGGTCGCGTTCGACATCGATGAGATAGGCGGGCGCGCGACCGCCGACAGCGCGACCGCCGATGGCCCAGGGCGGGCCGAATTCGTCGCCTGTGACGTATCATCCGAGCCCTCGGTTCTGGCGGCCTTCGCTGACGCGGTGTCCAGGCTTGGGGGCCTCGACGGCTTGGTGCATGCGGCGGGCATAGCGCCGGGCGCTCCTGCTGAGACCATCACCCTGGCCGACTGGGACAGCGTCTTCGCCGTCAACGCCCGCGGAACCTTCCTCACCAACCAAGCCGCCTTCCCGTATCTGAAGAGCCGGGGCGGACGGATCTTGAACTTCGCGTCCAGCGCTGGAATGTCGGGCCTCCCGGGCAAGGCTCACTATTCCGCCGCCAAGGGCGCCGTCCTGGCCTGGACCCGGACCATCGCCCAGGAATGGGGGCGCTATGCGATCACCGCCAACGCCATCGCGCCGGCGATCTGGACCCCAATGTACGCTAAGACCCGCTCGCTCATGAGTGAGACTCAGCTCGCCGATCACGACCGGATAATCGCGGCGCAGATGCCGATCGACGGACGCCTCGGCGACCCCGACCGGGACTTGGCGCCCGTCCTGCGTTTTTTGATGGGCGACGGCGCACGCTTCATCACCGGCCAGACGATCGCCATTGACGGCGGCCTGGTCATGGTGCGCTGACTCTGCCGGCCTGGTCCCAGATTGTGGACCAAGCGCATATCGCGCGCCAAGTAAGCCGCTTCCGAGCCACTGACGAGAACTTCGACTTGCTCGACTTTGACCTTCCCACCAAAGATGTTCCCCAAGCCTTGTAGGCTTTCCAGCTATCGCAGATCGGTTGGCCAACCTCTTCAATGGCGAAGGCCTCGCAGACGGATCAGCTGACCACGATACGAGCCGAGGCCAAGTTCCTTACCAGGCGGCTGGTGGCTTCGAGGTCTCCGTCGCGATGCGCCGTCACGCGGGCGGTTGCGAAATAGACCCCGGGCTGATCATAGGCGTGAGTAGTCGAGACATCGAGGCGGCTGTCCTTGCCCGTCACCGGGTGCTTCAGCGGCCACGTTCCACTGCCGTCAAAATCCCATTCCAACGCGATAATCGTCCCGGCGCCTGGAGGAACCTCGGTGATCACCGCAAGTGTGACCGGCTCGCCCGTCCGGGCCTCGGCCTTGGTGACGCCGTTGGCGCAAACGGCGACCACAGGTTGGATACCGGCGCGCTCCGCCGCGCTGGCCGGCAGGCTGACCTTACCGTCGGCGAAGGTGAAATTGGTGCCAGAGGGCGGCGCGCCCTTCTCCACCCAGTCCGCCAGATCCACCAGTGTCTGTTCGATGACGCCATGATACTCGATCAGCCAGGTGTCATTGGCGCGAAGCGGCGAACGTGGCATGAAATCGGGTCCGGAATGCTCGGCGTTTTCGGTCCAGCGCAGGCGGAATTGCTCGGCGGCCCCTTTCGCCCCCCTCACCTGCTCGACGGCCCGTTTGTAGAACATCCCTTGCGGCGGCCACAGAGAGGCGTCGTGGGTGTGGTGCACCCAGATCAGCTTGCCCTCGTACTGGCCCGAATAGGGCACGCCCATCAGCGGCGACTGCAGCGGCACGCCGTGCTGGGGAAAGATCGGCTGGCCGTCCACGCGAAGGAAATCGTAGAGCGGATCGTCAGAAATGTGGTGCCGATAGTAGTAGTTGAAGGCGAGGAAGGCGCGATTGTCTATATGGACCTGATCGCCGACCTTAACGCCAGTGAAGCGCAATAGATTGGCTTCGCCATGGCCTTCGCAAAAGAAGAAGTCGCCGCCGTGATTGAGGCAATACATCTGCCGGCCGGCCGCTTCCCCGCCAACGATGCGAACCCCCGCCCCGGTGCGATAGCCACGATTGACGCCCTTCATTTCGATGCCGATCGGCAGATCGAGGTGGCCCATCATGGTCGCCAGCATGACGATGAAAGGCCGCGCCGCGGCGAACTCGGGTCCGGAGAATTCGGGATTGTCGCGAAACTCCCGGCCAGTCACGACCCGGCTGACCTGACCCGTCTGATTGATCAGATCGGCCTCGATGAACTCTGGATTGTCGTGACCCACATAGCCTGGCTTGGTCCAGAAGTTCTGGAAGTATTCGGCGTCCTCACGCTGCAGCATGTCCGCGATCGAGGTCCACAACCACATCTGGCCCATGGGCTGGCTGATCATGAATTCGTCGCCCCGGGGAAAGCCGAGCCGGTAGAGCGCGGCCAGTTCCTCGCGCTGGTGGCTAGTCAGTCCGGCATAGCGATCGCCGCCGCCCGGTTGCATGGCGTCGATGACGCCAGCAAGCTGGTCGCCGAGCAGGCGTTGGACGTTGAACATGGCGCCGAAGGCGATCGGCTGGTCGCTGCGCACCCGCGACGACGTGCCCCAAGATTCAATATTGCCGCCACCCATATAGGGTACGGCTCCGTCATAGACGCCGGCGCCGTATTCCAGGCAGAGAGGCGAGCGACGTCCGCCGCCGCTGCCGCCCCAGACATACGAATATTTCGGCGCCTCACCATAGACCTGGGCGCAGACGTGCTTGGAGAACCGTGCGCTCTCGACCTGGGCCCTGTGTCCATAGAGCGTCGGATCATCTCCGGCGCGGGCGTCAACGTCGTCGCCGATATGGCCGGAATTGGATTCCACCATGTAGCCGCCCAGACGGATGACCATCTTGAGGCCGCCGCCCAGTTCTCCGGCGATGCCGGCGAAGAAGTCTTCGTGACCCGCATGGCCGCCCTCGATGGGGTGGTACATGCGCCCTTTCCAGCCAGCCTTGTCGGGAAAGTAGAAGGTGAAGCGGGTGTCGGTGCCTTCGAAGCCGCCGTGAATGTTGCGGTGAGGCGCCGGAAGATCCCGATGTTCGTCACGATCGATATAGGGTCGGCCAAAGTAGCTGTCGGCGACCTGATAGGCGGCGGTCTCGATCATGGTGTCCCCTGCGTTCCCGTTGTGGAGGCGTTTCGCCTATCCGTTTTCGTTGTCGGCCGGACGGCCGCCCGCAATCTGAGCGGGAAGACGTCAAGGCTTTCCGATTTTGATCAGATCACTCAATTTCGAGACACTTTTGCGTATTACGTCTCATTCTGCAAGCCCGTCGTGGAACCCCTCATGGCGGTGCGGTCAGCATTGGGGCGAAACGTTTGGGTTGGCTGGACATGCACGCGCCTGCAGCGATGAGGTGCTGGACACCCTCGCCGCCCTCTGAACCGGCGATCAGCGCCAGCCGAACGACGCCCCGTCACGTTACGCCAGGGGAAACAGGACAAGATCGCCAGGACGCAGATCAAACGAGGTGTTGAGTCCTCGCAGCTGGTCCGCGAGCCCCTCGGCAGGCCTTGTTCCTCCGCGCCCCTCCCCCAGGACGTGTCGCCACAGATCTCCCGCGGCAGGGGCGTCATCTCCGAATCGACCCCGGCTGACCAAGGTGGGAGCCAGCACGAAGCGAGTGTTGGCTGGGCCTGATCGCTCGACCGTCGGCCAGGCCAAGCCATAGCCAAACAGGCTGCGCAGAAGGTTCGAACGCCCAATCAACGGAGCGCCAACAAAAGCGGCCCCCAATACAGCCTCGGACCGAAGCGCTGGCGCAGAACCCGTAATGACCTGACAGGCGTCATGGAGCTTACCGTCGGCGTCGAAAATCCGCGCCTCGTCCTCGATCGGCGCGACAAACGCCACGTCCTGGGCCGCGAAGCCTTGACCTGTGCGAGGCAGCGCGTGCCTGTCGCCGCCATTGGCGATCAGGGGGGCCCACGCCGTGAAACGGCCACCGACATGGCTGAGCATGGTCTCGTCGTGGTCGATGAACCCCCACATGATCGCATCGCCACGCTTGAAGCGTGCGATTTTGAATCCCACTTGGCTGGCGACGGCGAACTGCGCCCGACCGACCGGAACGATGTTCGGATCAGGGCCAATTTCGTGGGATCGGGCCTCGGGCGACAGAGCGGCGAAGAGGGGCCTGGCAAGCTCGATCGTCGTCGATCCTAAACCCCGATGATCGTTCGCCATCATGCCGCTCCCCCTGAAGCGCTGTCGTTGGGTCAGAATACCCAAACCTTCCCAATTGAAGATTTCTTTCTTGCCGGGCTCACGCCAGTTTGTAGATTGTTTCATTCAATAACTGCCCATTTGTGGACACCTTCAATGCGCCCACCCGAACTCGATGAGATCGACCTCAAGATCCTGGACGCCCTGCAGGGCGACGCATCATTGTCGACCAATGAACTCGCCGAGCAGGTCGGGCTGTCGCAGTCTCCGTGCTGGCGACGACTCACGCGGCTGAAGGAGGGCGGCTATATTCGAGACCAGATCACTCGGCTCGATCGCAGAAAGCTTGGCTTCAACATGCTCGTGTTCGCCCACGTGAAGCTCTCCGCGCATGGGCGGGCCAATCTCGAACAATTCGGCGAGGCTATTCGGCGCATGCCCGAGGTTGTGGAGTGTCACGCCATCATGGGCGCATTCGACTTCCTGCTGCGCATCATCACCCGCGACATTGACGCCTATGAGCAGTTCGTGTTCGGCAAACTGTCGCGTCTTCCGGAGGTTCAGGAGATCAATTCGACCACAGCGCTGTCGGAGATCAAATCAACCACCGCCCTGCCCATCCTCACCCGCTAACGCAATCGTTTGGGCCAAAATCCAGCTATGTTGAATTGAACAATTCAATTGATGTCAGGTTTGGCGGACTATGACGCACAATATTGAGCATATTCAGATAAAGCTCTCCCATTTTTCGATTGCGACGCTGCAAGCCGTCGCCTAAAGCGGCCCCCAGACCAGGGAGGGTCAGGTGGGACCGAACCTCGATTTCGACCTCGGCGAGACCGCGGATCAGATCCGCGACGTGACCGCGCGCTTCGCCGCCGACAAGATCGCGCCCCTGGCGGCGGAGATCGACCGCACCAATGAATTCCCCCGCCAGCTGTGGCCCCAGATGGGCGAGCTGGGCCTGCATGGCATCACCGTGGAGGAGGAATGGGGCGGCCTTGGCCTCGGCTATCTGGAGCATGTGGTGGCCATGGAGGAGGTGTCCCGCGCCTCGGCGTCGGTGGGCCTGTCCTACGGCGCCCACTCCAATCTCTGCGTCAACCAGATCCGCCGCTGGGGCACGCCCGACCAGAAGAGCCGCTACCTGCCCAGGCTGATCAGCGGCGAGCATGTGGGCGCCCTGGCCATGAGCGAGGCCGGCTCGGGCTCGGACGTGATCTCCATGAAGCTGCGGGCCGACAAGCGCGGCGACCGCTATGTGCTCAACGGGACCAAGTTCTGGATCACCAACGCGCCCCACGCCGACACCCTGGTGGTCTA
>FTIR01001099.1_pt4 | contig 12699 bp, 11 predicted proteins | sample 1658041 | NCBI WGS metagenome assembly FTIR01 (sample SAMEA3914793, study PRJEB12502) | metagenome | biome: forest; material: soil | place: Canada | collected 2011-07-03 | depth 0.3 m | reverse complement strand
ATGATGATGCCGGCGGCCAGGGCGACGTAGCTGATGAGTTCCATGTTGACTCCAGTTAAAAAGTGACGAGATTGAGAAAAATTATGTGGACAGCGCGGACCGCGTCACCGGCGTGCCGGTGGCGCGCGGTTTTCAGTGCGAGTCGTGGGCTTGTCCGATGTAGACCAGGGTCAACATCATGAACACGAAGGCCTGCAGCGTGATGATCAGGATGTGGAAGATCGCCCACACGCTGCCGGCAAAGATGTGAAGCAGGGCCAGGCCGAAGCCGCCCGCGGTGAAGGTGAACGCACCGCCCAGCAAGGCGATCAGCAGGAAGATCAGCTCGCCGGCGTACATGTTGCCGTACAGCCGCATGCCGTGCGAGACGGTCTTGGCGACGAACTCGATCATCTGCATCGCAAAGTTGACGACACCCAGCAGCACGGCCGCGATCGGGTTCTTGCTGGTGCCGAACGGCGCCACGACCAGCTCGTGCGCCCAACCGCCGGCGCCCTTGACCTTGATGTTGTAGTACAGGCAGATGATCAGCACGGCCACGGCCATGCCCATCGTCACCGAGATGTCGGCGGTCGGCACGACGCGCAGGTGCGCTTCCGGGTTGCCCGATGCATGCTGGAACAGGAACGGCAGCAGATCGACCGGCAACAGGTCCATCGCGTTGAGCAGGAAGATCCAGACGAACACCGTCAGTGCCAGCGGCGCGACCATCTTGCGGCTGGTGGCGTTGTGCACGATCGCCTTGGCTTGGCTGTCGACCATCTCGATCAGGAACTCGACGGCCGCCTGGAAGCGGCCCGGCACGCCGGAGGTCACGCGCCGCGCGGCCAGCAACCCGAAGAACAGGAAGACGAGGCCGATCAGCGACGAGAACACCACGGAGTCCCAATGGACCACGTGGAAATTCACCGGAGCCGCACTCTCGATGTTGGAGAGGTGGGTCAGGTGATGCTGGATGTATTCACCGGAGGTCGGTGCGTGTTCTTCTGCGGCCATGTCGTGTCCGTAGCTTCCCGATCAAGTCTTCAACGCGAGCGCCACGCGAGCGCCACCCAATACACAGTCAGACACCCGGCCAGCGCGACCAGCAGTGCCGGCCACACCACCGGGTGCAGCACTCGTGCGGCGCTGACAAGCATCGCCACCGAGCAAACAATCTTTGCCGACTCCCAAACCAACAGGCTCAGCGCCGTGGCCAGCGGCGACTTGCTGTCCGCCATCCGCGTCGCGCCGCGCGCCATCAGCGCACCCGGAACGATCGCGGTGGCGGCGCCGTACAGCGCCGACCACAACGCAGGCCATCCGAACACCAGCCCGACCAGCAGCGATATCACCGCACCGGCCTCGGCCTGCACCAGCACCACCCGCCACGGAGACGGCGCGCTTCGCTGATCGCGAAACGCTTCGGCCTCCGCTGCCGACAAGCGGCGCGGCAGCGGATCCTCGTCGTCCCAGTTCGCAGCGTTGCCGGCCGGCCGGCCGGCGACAGGGCCGGCTTGCGGGTCAGGTTTTTCTTGCTGCGGTGCGGAACTCGGAAGACTCATGGGTGTCGTACAAGGGTTGCGTTCACTCGGTCGTTCTTGAACGTGGCTCCCGGCACGGTGCCCAGCGGATTGCCCCCGATTTCTCGGGAAAAACCTGCTTTAGTTGAACTAAGCCTGTCGATTCTAACCCGAAAGGGTGCGCCAATGCCACCCCGGTGCATGACGCACATCCACGTGCGGTGCCGGGCGTCGTCGTGCCGTGACAGCGTCGCGGTACGTCAGTTCCACGAAAGGCCGAGCACCTCTTTTTCAGGTCGCCAGGCGCACCAGCAGGCAGACTGCGGCGATCGCCAGACCGCAGATGGCGACCGCCAGCGCGCGGGTTGCGACACTGTCGCGGCTGGCGCGCGTGCCTGGCGGCGCCAGCTTGTCGCCCGACCACATCGCCGGCAGCAGCGGCTCGCGCCTGCCCAGCGTGTACCAGGCGATGGCCAGCACGTGCAGCGCGATCAGCGCCATGACGAGATCGGCACCCCAGACGGCGTGCCAGCCGCTCGCGCGCCGCGCGAGGTGCGCGCCGACGTGGGCGTTGAGCGGCCCGGTGGTGGCGATCTCGTCGTCGGCCACCAGGCCCGTGGCGACCTGAGCCGTCAACAGCAGCAGGAAGGCCCAGACCGACAGCGCGCCCAGCGGCTTGTGGCCGACGCCGTCGTCCGCGCTGGCGCGCCCGCGCACGGCGCGCGCGAGACGCGCCGGCGTGGGCACGAACGTGGCGAAGCGCGACCAGTGGCCGCCCACCAGGCCCCACGCCCAGCGAAACGCCAGCAGCGCCAGCACGGCCTCGCCGCACCGCAGGTGCCAGGCCATCCAGTCGCCACCCACCTTGGCGGTGACGATGGCGGCGATCACCAGCACGGCGAGGGCGACGTGGAACACGCGCGTCGGCAGGTCCCAGATTCGAATGGCGACGGGTTCGGTCAAGGGCGTCCGGTTTGAAATGTGAACAGGCCGGCAACGATACGCCAGCGCCGCGTCCGGGCTCGCCGGAGTTCCGTACACTGGCGCAAACCCCGGGCGCCTGCGCGCCTCCACACGAATTCACCAATGAGCAAAACGATGAAATCCTGGTCGCTCGCCGCCTCCGCGGTCGCCGCCCTCCTCGCCTGCGGCCAGGCCGCCGCGCAGTTCAAGAACACCGACGACGCCATCGAATACCGCCAGGGCGCCCTTGCCGTGATGGGCAACCACTTCGGCCGCATCGGCGCGATGGTCAGCGGCAAGGTGCCGTTCGACGCCAAGGCGGCCCAGGCCAGCGCCGATCTGGTCGCGACGCTCGCCAGGCTGCCGTGGAGCGCCTTCGTCGAAGGCAGCGACAAGGGCGACACCAACGCGCGCCCCGAAGTCTGGTCGCAGCCCGACAAGTTCAAGGCGGCGTCGCAGAAGCTGGAGGACGCCACCGCGAAGCTGGCGGCCGCCGCGAAGACGGGCAACCCGGACGCGCTCAAGGCGGCCTTCAGCGCCACCGGCGAGACCTGCAAGTCGTGCCACGACGACTTCCGCAAGAAGCATTGACGACCAGGCCCCTGACCCCATGCATCACGCTCCCACCCTCGTCACCGCCGCCGGCGGCCCCATCCTGTCGCGCATCGTCGCCGGCGCCTGGCGCATGGGCGACTGGCAGTTCAGCGTCGCGGAACGCGTGCGCTGGATCGAGGGCTGCCTGGCCCTGGGCATCACCACCTTCGACCATGCCGACATCTACGGCGACTACGCCGTCGAAGCCTTGTTCGGCGAGGCGCTGGCCGCCGCGCCGCACCTGCGCGAGCGCATGCAGATCGTCACCAAGTGCGGCATCCGCATGGTGTCGCCGGCGCGCCCGGAGCACCGGCTCGGCCACTACGACACCTCGGCCGCGCACGTGGAGCGCTCGGTCGACAATGCGCTCGCCAACCTGCGCACCGATCACCTCGACGTGCTGCTGATCCACCGCCCCGACGCGCTGATGGACGCCGACGCGCTCGCCAGCTGCTTCGGGCGCCTGCGCACGGCCGGCAAGGTGCGCCACTTCGGTGTCTCCAATTTCACGCCGTCGCAGTTCGCGCTGCTCAACAGCCGCATCTCGCTGGTCACCAACCAGATCGAGGCCTCGCCGCTGCGCATCGCGCCGTTCCACGACGGCACGCTGGACCAGGCGCAGGACCTGGGTGTCGCCCCGATGATCTGGTCCGCGCTGGCCGGCGGCCGCCTGTTCACGGGCACCGACGCCGACGCACAGCGCGTGCGGGGTGTGCTCGAGCGCATCGCCGGCGAGCGTGGCATCAGCGTCACGACGCTGGTCTACGCGTGGCTCTTGCGCCACCCCGCGCGCCTGATTCCGCTGACCGGCTCGCGCCGGCTCGACGCGATGCGCGAGGCCGTGGCGGCGCTCGATGTCGAGATCGACGCGCAGACCTGGTACGAGATCTGGGTCGCAGGCAACGGCGCGCCAGCGCCCTGAAGTTTCAGTCGACCTTGAAGGCCAGAACGACGCGCCGCGTCGACGCCGATTTCTTCTCGATCTTCTTCACGATCAACGCGCCGATCTCCGCCGTGTTGGCCACATGCGTGCCGCCGCACGGCTGCAGATCCACGCCTCCGATCTCGAGCAGGCGCACGCGCCCGCTGCCGCGCGGGGGCTGCACGCTCATGCTGCGGACGAGGCCCGGGTTGGCGTCGAGTTCGGCGTCGGTGATCCAGCGCTGGGTCACAGGATGGGCCTCGGCGACGAGGCGGTCGAGGCCGGCCTCGATCACCGCCTTGTCCAGCGCATCCGTCATGTGGAAATCGAGGCGCGCGTACTCCGCGGTGATCGAACAGCCGTCGACCGGGTGCGGGATCAGCGCGCACAGGAGATGCGTCGCGGTATGGAAACGCATGTGGGCGCGGCGCCGCGCGACGTCGATGCGCGCCTGCACCCGGGTGCCCACCGCGAATGCGGCCAGGTCGTCGGCGTCGGCCAGCACGTGCACGATGTCGCCGGGTTGCTCGCCCTTGCGCGTGTCCGCGACGGCAACGGCGCGACCATCGGCCAGCACCAGCTCGCCCCGGTCGCCGGCCTGGCCGCCGCCGTGCGGATAGAACACCGTGCGATCCAGCTGCACGCCGCGTTCGTCGACGTGCGTGACGACGGCGTCGCAGTCGATCAGCGCGGCGTCGGCGCGGAACAGTTCCTCGGTCACAACGCCACCGTGCCCTCGACGCATGTCGCCACGTCGCCGCCGATCCACGTCGCCTCGGCGTCGCGCCGCACGTAGACGCGCCCGGCGCGGCCCATGGCCGTGCCTTGCGCGGCCGTGTAGCTGGCCGGTGCACGGCCGGTGTCCATCAGCCAGTGCGCGATGTTCGCGTTCAGGCTGCCCGTCACCGGGTCCTCGTTGATGCCGATGGGCGCGGCGAAGAAGCGCACCTCGAAGCGGCACTCGCTGCCGTCGGGATGCGGGCCGACAACGCCTACCTTGGTCAGCGTCTTCAGCGCCGAATGATCGGGCTTGAGCGCCAGCACCGTGGCGGCGCTGTCCACCAGCAGCGTGAGTTGGCGCGGCCCGTTGGTGAGCCAGGCGGCGTCGCGCACGTGCGCAGCGTCGAGGCCCAGCGCGGCGTAGACGCGATGCAGCAGTTCGGCGTCGGCGCGTTCGACGGTGGTGGGCGGCGCGGCGAACGCGAGGCGGTCGCCGCGCCGCAGCGGCACCAGGCCGATCGCGCATTCCTGCACCACGGTGTCGGCGCGCCTGGGCGTGCCGCCGGCCTTGAGCCACACATGGCACGAGCCCAGCGTCGGATGGCCGGCAAACGGCAGCTCGCCGCCCGGCGTGAAGATGCGCACGCGGTAGTCGGCCTCGGGGTGCGTGGGCGGCAGCAGGAACGTGGTCTCGGACAGGTTGGTCCAGCGCGCGAACGCCGCCATCCGTTCCTCGTCGAGGCCGCGGCCGTCATGGACGACGGCCAGCGCGTTGCCCAGCAGCGCCGTCGCGGTGAAGACATCGACCTGGCTGAAATCGCGCTGGCGCGGTGTTGCGTTCTGGCTCATGTTGCGGCGTCTCCGGACTGGTCAGGCGGCGGCGAGCGCCGGTTGCGACGCGAGATGCGCCTTGATGACGTTGCCCAGGCGTTGCACGGCGTCGGCGATCTCGGCCGGCGCCAGCGTGACGAAGGACAGGCGCATCGTGCGCATGTCCGGGTGATCGGCGTAGAAGGCCGAACCCGGCACATAGGCCACGCCGGCCTCCACGGCCTTGGGCAGCAGCGCCATCGCGTCGCAGCCGGCGGGCAGGCGCAGCCAGAAGAACATGCCGCCGCTCGGCTTCTTCCATTCGCAGCCGGCCGGCATCGAGGCCTTCAGCGCCACTTCCATCGCGTCGCGGTGCGTGCGGTAGCGGTCGCGGATCGTCGGGATGTGGGTCTCGAGGAAGCCGTTCTTGATCACCTCGTAGACGACGCGCTGGCTGAACGAGCCGGTGTGCAGGTCGGCGGCCTGCTTCGACTGCAGCAGCTTCGGGAACAACGTCTTCGGGCACACCATGAAGCCCAGGCGCAGGCCCGGCGCGAGCACCTTGGAGAACGAGCCCAGGTACAGCGTGCCTTCCGGCCAGCGCGCGGCGAACGGCTTCGGCGGCGCCTCGTCGTACCAGAGGTCGCCGTACGGGTTGTCTTCCACCAGCGGGACGTTGGCGCGCTGCGCGGCGGCGACGATCGCATCGCGGCGCTCGTTCGGGATCACGCGGCCCGTCGGGTTCTGGAAGTTGGGCAGCACGTACATGAAGCGCGTGCCCAGGGGCAGCGCGGCCACGGCGTCGGGCAGCGGACCCTCGGCGTCACCGGCCACCGACGCGAACAGCGGCTCGTTCGGGTTGAAGGCCTGCAGCGCGCCGAGGTAGGTGGGCGTTTCGACGGCCACCGTGTCGCCGGCGTCCAGCATCACCTTGCCGACCAGGTCCAGGCCCTGCTGCGAGCCGTTGGTGATCAGGATGCGATCGGCCGGCGCGTCCAGGCCCTTGGCGCTCAGCATGCCCGAGACCCAGTCGCGCAGCGGGCCGAAGCCTTCGCTCGCGGCGTATTGCAGCGCCTGGCGCGGGTTGTCGCTCAGCACGCGGGCGCTGGCATCGCGCATCGCCTCGACGGGGAAGGTGTCGGCAGACGGCAGGCCGCCGGCGAGCGAACGCACGCCCGGCAACTCGGTGAGCTTGAGGATCTCGCGGATGACCGACGGATTCATGCGGTCGCAACGCTGGGCCAGGTGCCAGGGCGAGTTGGTCGAGTCGGAGGGCGTGGTGGAACCGGTCATGGGAGAGCCTTCAAGGTGAGACGCGCGGCCAGCCGAAGACAGGCCACGCAACGGGATTCGAACATCAAATACGGAGTCGCGGGGCGCCGACCGACATGCGCCGGCCCAGATAGACGCAAGCCATCACGGCGACGGAGAAGCCCAGCGTCGCAGGGCGCAGCTGTTCGCCCAGCAGCGGCACGCTGAGCAGGATCGAGACGAAGGGTTGCAGCAACTGCACCTGGCTGACCCGCAGCGTGCCGCCCCAGGCCAGGCCGCGGTACCAGGCGAAGAAGCCCATCCACATCGAGAACAGGGCCACGTAGCCGAAGCCGAGCCAGGACACGAGCCGCACCGGCGCGGCGGGCCACTGCAGGAACAGTACCGGCAACGTGACCGGCAGCGCCAGCACGAGCACCCACGAGATCGTCTGCTCGGGCGTCATGCCGTCCGGGCCCGACGACACGCGCACGCCGCTGATGTAGCCGATGGACGACGCGATCACCGCCCCCAGCAGCAGCAGGTCGCCCAGCTGCGGCCGGCCGGCGCCGCTCCAGGCCGCGAACGCGACGACCAGCGCCGCGCCGCCGAACGCGAAACCCCAGAAGCCGCGCGACGGCCGCTGGTGCAGCAGCACGGCGCCGACGGCGGCGGTGGCCAGCGGCATCAGGCCGGCGATCACCGACGCATGCATCGCGTCGACGCGGCGCACGGCCTGGCCCAGCAGCAAGGGCCAGCCCAGCACGTTGCCGAACACCGTCAGCAGCAGCATGGGCCAATGCGACCTGCGCGGCCGTGGCGCGCGCGTGACCAGCAGGTAGACCAGCGACAACAGCCCGGCGACGCCGGCGCGGCCGATCGCCACGAACACGGCGGGCAGCTGCGGCGCCTCGTTGCTGCCGGCGGCCAGGCGCGTCATCGGGATCGTGCCGGCGAAGATCAGCATGCCCAGCAGGCCCAGCCACAGCCCATGGCGCGTGCGGCGTGCCTGCTCGGCCACGACGGCGGTCGCCGCGGCAGAACCGGGCGTCGGCATCGACAGGGCGGGTTGGGGCTCGAGGCGCATGAGGCTCCGGCGGGCGCCGCGCTTCGGAAGAAAGCGGATCAACGGCGTGCGAGACAGCCAGTCTAGGCCGATAATCAGTACACGGGCAGTACAGTTCCCGGGTGCAGTCCGGTGATCTGTACCGTTGATTCCGGCAATACAGATCCGGGGCGCCCGCTGCCAGGAATGCCTTCGATGCAGGACGACGCCACGCCTCTCTCCGACCACGCCGCACCGCGCGCGCGTCCCGCGCTCGCACGCCGCGCCGTCGCCGTGTCCTCCGCGCCGGCGGCCGTCGCGGTCGGCGCCGCGGTGCTGGCGCGCAGCGCGTCGCAGACGCTCGCCGAGCAGTTGGCCGGCCACTACGCCGCGCGCATCCGCCAACGCCTGCTGCTGCCCGGCGCGCGGCTGCCGTCGGTGCGCGAGAGCGCGCGCCGCCATCGCGTGAGCCCGTCGACCGTGGTCGCGGCCTACGATCAGTTGCTCGCGCAAGGCCTCGTCGAGGCGAAGCGCCAGCGCGGCTTCTTCGTGCGCGACGGCGACACGCTGGCGCCGCGCCCCGCCGGCCTGGCGCCGCTCGAGCCCCGGCCTTCGGCCACGCGCCTGGAGATCACCACCGAGACGTCGCTGCGGCTGGCCGCCCCGCTGCGCCCGCCGCCGGTCGACGCCACCGCGCTGATCCGCGGCATGTTCGCGGCCGACGCGCAGCATCCGGCTCCGGGCCTGGGCACGCTGCCGCCCGAGTGGCTGGACGCCGCGATGCTGCAGACCGCGCTGCGCCGCGTGATGGCGCCCGCGAAGTCGGCCAACGCCACGCCCCTGCCTGCCAGCTACCTGAGCTACGGCGAGCCCGCGGGCGACACGCGCCTGCGCCACGCGCTGGCGCAGCGCCTGGCCGACTTCGGCGTGCGCGCCACGCCGGCGCAGATCGTCACCGCCAACGGCGCCACGCACGCGCTCGACATCGTCTCGCGCGGCCTGCTGAGCCGCGGCGACGCGGTACTGGTGGACGAGCCCGGATGGTCGGTGGAATTCGCGCGCCTGACCCAACTGGGCATGCGGCTGCTGCCGGTGCCGCGCGGCGTCGACGGCCCCGACCTGGCCGCGATGGCCGCGCTCGCCCGGGCGCACCAGCCGCGCCTGTACGTCACCTGTTCGGTGCTGCACAACCCGACGGGCGTGTCGCTGGGCCTGGCGTCGGCCCACCAGGTGTTGCGGCTCGCGGAGCAGCACGACTTCCGCATCCTCGAGGACGACACCTACGCCCACCTCGCGCCCGCGCACGCGCCGCGCCTGGCCGCGCTGGACGGCCTGCGCCGCACGATCTACGTCTCGGGCTTCGCCAAGATCCTGGCGCCCGGCTGGCGCGTCGGCTTCCTGGCGGCGCCGCCGGACCTGGTCGAGCGCCTCGTCGACGTGAAGCTGCTGGGCACGCTGACCACGCCGGCGCTGCTCGAACAAGCCGTCGCGGTGTGCCTGGAGCAGGGCTGGCTGCGCCGCCACGCGGATCGCGTGATCGCGCGCCTGGGCGCGGCCCGCACGCGCAGCGTCAAGCTCGCGCTGGCCTCGGGCTGCCGTTTCGTGACGCCGCCGGCGGGCCTGTTCGGCTGGGTCGACACCGGCGTCGACACCGAACGCCTGGCCACCGACATGCTCGACGACGGCTGGCTGCTGGCGCCCGGCACGGTGTTCCACCCGGGCCGCCGGCCCTCGACGCTGATGCGCATCAACTTCGCGACGACGCAGGATCCGCGGTTCTGGAAGGCGTTCGACAAGGCGCGCTGACGGAACGCCCGCCTGGCCGACGGTCAGTGCGCCGACGTCCCCGTCGCGTGCTGCACGGGTAACGGCACGCCGGGTTCCGGCAGGCGCTCGCGAAACGAGAACCAGAGCAGTCCGATCAGGGCAGCCGCGGCCACCAGGGGCAATGCGACTTTGGGTTTGGACAAGGGGCGGCTCTCTGCGGGTGGGCGGTCTGCGAGTGTGCGCGCTTTGGGCTCCAACTGTGCGGATTTCTCGTGATGCAACGCCCGAACCGTCGCCAACACACCCAAACGCGTACGTCGACGCGGACGAAACGTCTCGACAGGTCGCGCAGGTCAGGGGGTCAGGCCGCGTAACGCAAAGACCTCGCCTTGGATCGCCATGCGGCAGGGCCTTGGCGGCTCGATTCAAGGTCATCGCAATGGATGAGTCACGGCGGCATCGGCGTGCGCATGTCCTCCTTCATCATCGCCAATTCACCGATCGCGCCGATACGGACGAAGAGTTTCAGCATATGGCGTTCGTCCTCGCAGGGCGAGAAGCCGGTGGCCGGTTGCCAATGTTCAGCGAACGCGCGCTGCTCGCGGTGAGCCTGATCCAGTCGACTCGGGTCGCCGGTCGCCAGCCGGTGGATCGAGCCTCCAATGGCGCGTGCAAGCATCGTGTCGGAATGATTGAACAAGACGTCGCCGACGGCTTCGCAGGCGGCAGCGCGATCCATATCGCCGCCGGCCTTGTCACGGCAGCGCGCCGTCAACGACTGGTATGGCGGATTTCGATAGAGCACTGTGGCCTGCATCGCGAGATTGGCTTGCGCGTAGAGGTCCGCGTCACTCTCCACCGGCAGGCGAGCGACTGCGGCGGGTGCTGCGCCGAAGTACGCCTCGAACCTTGACGACGACGCCATCTGCTGCATCGCTTCCCGTTGCGCAGCCTGGTCGCCAGCTGTGTCCGCCCGTTGCAGTGCATCGATCCAGGGAAGGGCGTTCCCCGGGTCACGGCGCGCCCATTCCTGGACATTCAATTGCGTGCAACTGCCGAAGCCCGCTATCTGCGCGGCGCCCGACACCTGCTGGGCACCCAATCCATTGCAGACCTCGAACGCAAGCGCGTAGATGCGCGGATCGCTGCTGGCCACCGCGTCCTGCACCAGCGCGTCGGCACGACCGCTTGGCGTCAGCACATCACCGATGTTCAACGCATCCGCCACGCTACGGTCAAAGGGATCGGCGCTGGCACGAAGCGCCGCATCGATGCGGCGGGTCGCACCTGTGTAGCCGACGCCAGCCGCCCGGGTCTCGACGGGCGCATTTCGCACCACCCCGTCGGGGTCGGCAGTCGCTTCGACCACCGGCGCCTGATCCTCTCCACACTTGCCCTTGGCGCCGACGAGATCGCTCACGGCTGGCGTTGTGGGAATGGACTCGGCCAACGTCCACGGATCGTCCGGCATCCGCGCCAACGCCAGCGTCGCATCGAGGCGCGCGCGCCCGGCCGGCGTCTCGATGTCGATCGGCGGCTCCGCGCGGATCGGCGTCGGCCGGGCAGGGTCGAGGATGAACCACCCGCCGGCGGACAGCGCGCACAGCAGCAGCACGACCAGCACGATGGTTCTGCGGGACAAGGCGGTGGCTCCGGGCGGACGAGCGGGTGCGGACAAAGGCGTACGCGCGTGAGGCGCGCAGGTGTCGAGTCAGCGCGGTTGTAGCACGCCGCACGCCAACTCGCTCACCCCCTGCCAGGTAGCGTGACTCGCCGTCCACGCACGAAAAAGCCCGCCGAAGCGGGCTCTGGATCAGCGCTTGCCGAGCTCTTCCCAGCGCTCGAGCATCGTCAACAGATCCTCGTCGATCTTCGCGAACCGCGCCTGCGTCTCGGCGATCTTCTGCTTGGGCTGCGTGTACAGCTCGGTGCTGGCGAGCGCGGCCTCCAGCGTCTTCTGCTCGGCCTCCAGCGCGGCCATCTTCGCCGGCAGTTCGTCGAGCTCGCGCTGCTCCTTGTAGCTCAGCTTGGCCTTCTTCGCCGGCGCGGCGGCGGGTGCGGCCGCGACAGCCGGCGCGGGCGTCGGCGCAGCGGCAGGCGCGGCAGCCGACGAGAAGCCTTCCTTGCCGCGGCTGCGCGCGCGCTGGGCCTGCCAGTCCTCGATGCCGCCTTCGTACTCGCGCCACAGGCCGGGGCTGACGTCGCCTTCCCACACCAGCGTGCTGGTGACGACGTTGTCGACGAAGCGGCGGTCGTGGCTTACCAGGAACACGGTGCCGGGGTAGTTGGCCAGCAGTTCTTCCAGCAGTTCCAGCGTGTCGATGTCGAGGTCGTTGGTGGGCTCGTCGAGCACGAGCACGTTGGCAGGCAGTGCAAAAAGCCGCGCGAGAAGGAGGCGGTTGCGCTCGCCGCCGGACAGCGACGACACCTTGGCCATCGCGCGTTCCGGCGCGAACAGGAAGTCGCTCAGGTAGCTCATGATGTGCCGGCGCGAGTTGCCGATCTCGATCCACTCGCTGCCCGGGCTGATGGTGTCGGCCAGCGTGGAGTCGAGCTTGAGCCCGGCGCGCATCTGGTCGAAGTACGCCACGTTCATCTGCGTGCCGAGCTTGATGGTGCCGGCGGTCGGCTTGAGCTGTCCCAGGATCAGCTTGAGCAGCGTCGTCTTGCCACAGCCGTTCGGCCCGATCAGGCCGATCTTGTCGCCGCGCAGCACGGTGGTGGTGAACTTGTCGATCAGCGTGCGCTCGCCGTAGCGCATCGTCACCTCCTCGAGGGCGGCGACGATCTTGCCGGACTGGCCGCCGGTGGCGACCTCCAGCTTGACCTGGCCGACCTGGTCGCGTCGAGCCACGCGCGTCGCGCGCAATGCTTCCAGCCGGCCGATGCGGGCCGTGCTGCGCGTGCGACGGGCCTCGACGCCCTTGCGGATCCAGATCTCTTCCTGGGCCAGCAGCTTGTCCTGGCGGGCGTTGGCCAGCGCCTCGGACTCCATCTCGCGCTGCTTGGTCACTTCATAGGTCGTGAAGTTGCCCGGGTAGCTGCGCAGCTTGCCGCGATCGAGTTCGACGATGCGCGTGGCGGTGGCGTCGATGAACGCGCGGTCGTGCGAGATCAGGATCAGC
>FTIR01002472.1_pt2 | contig 12769 bp, 12 predicted proteins | sample 1658041 | NCBI WGS metagenome assembly FTIR01 (sample SAMEA3914793, study PRJEB12502) | metagenome | biome: forest; material: soil | place: Canada | collected 2011-07-03 | depth 0.3 m | reverse complement strand
CAACCTCGAGCTGGAGCTCACCGAATCGCTGCTGATCCAGGACTCGCTGGCGCTGGCCGAAAGCCTGGCCAGCCTGCGCCGCATGGGCGTGCGATTCGCGATCGACGACTTCGGTACCGGCTACTCCAACCTGGCCTACCTGAAGCGCTTCGAGGTGGAGCGGCTGAAGATCGACCAGACCTTCGTGCGCCGCCTCACCGACGACGTGCAGGACCAGGCCATCGTGCGCGCCATCGTGCAGATGGCCAGCAGCCTGAACCTGTTCACGGTGGCCGAAGGCGTCGAGGACGGGGCGACGCTGGCCTTGCTGGGCGACCTCGGCTGCCAGCAGGGCCAGGGCTTCCATTGGTCGCCTGCGGTGCCGGCGGCGGAGTTCGAGGCGTTCCTGAAGAAGTGACCCACGCGCCCGGCTGCCGAGCTCGCCCCGGGCGCTACAGGTTCTTCGTGATCCGGATCAGCGTGTTGCGCTGCTGCGTGTTGAGCAGGTAGAGGTCGCGCGTGGCGGGGTCGCCGGTGGACGCCGCGTTGGTGGCCTCGATGAAGCCGGTGTGGCCCGCGTCGCGGAACGTCCCGGTGAGATAGGCGGCGTTGCTCGCGGGCAAGGTGCCGATCGTCGCGCCGGGCTGGTTGCTGCCGGTGTCGATGGCCACCAGCGTACCGCCGCTGACGCCGTCCACGGTCCAGGCATAGCCGTTGGCCGAGTTCGTGACCGTCACGGGCGTCAGGCCCTGCACCTGGAGCACCGTCTGGTACGGCGTGGCCGTGGTGACGGTGTCGTCGGGCCAGGGCTGCTGCTCGCCGCCGCCGGCGAAGGTGGAGTTGGCCAGCGGCGCCTGGATCACCGCGCCGTTGATGCCGACGATGGCGCTGGCCGTCGCGCTGCGCGTGACGGTCTTGGCCGTGGCGTCGGTGGTGCCGGACCAGGTCGTGTAGTACACCGTGGTGGCGGTGGCGACGAACGTCCCGCCGTTGACGCTGCTGGTGGCCAACGTCAATGGCGAGCCGCCCGATTGAGCCATCGTGCGGATCGTGTAGGTCGGCGCAGTCTCGCCCCAGACCAGGCTGGTGCCGCCCACCGGGAACGACAGGCTGTCGATGTGCGACGCCTCGGTATCGATCAGCGAGGCGACCGCGGAGCCGTCGGCCGGGATCGCGTAGATGCTGGCCGATTCGGGCACGCCGGCGCTGGCAGCCGTGTTCACCGACACGTACAGCGTGGTCGGCGACGCCGCGAAGCTCGCGCCGTTGCTGGTGGGCGTCCAGCCTGGAATCGTGAACAGCGCGGCAGACGTGGACGTGGTGGCGTAGTTCACGCGCACGACATTGCCGTCGACGAGGAACAGCTGCGCCGTCGGATACCCCTGCGTAGTACCGACCGGCAACGCGACAGCCACGCCGATGGTGCTGGCGAAGGTTCCCAGCACCACGGGATTGGCGAAGTTGTCGTCCACCATCACCAGCTGCGCGCCGCTCTTGATCACGAACCCGGTGATGCTGCCGGTGGCCGAGCGCACGGTGGCGATCGGCATCGCCGAGACGGTGATCGGCGCGTCGGTGGGCGACATGCCCGTGCGCACCAGGTGCACGACGTCGTCCACGCTGTTGCAGGTGCCGTCGAGGCCGGGCAGGCGGTAGAAGTAAGCGGAATTCACCGGGTTCTGCAGGTCGGCCGCGAAGTACACGCCGGCGTAGTCGGTGTTGGCGCCGGCCACCTGCGTGCCCGAGAGCGAGCAGGTGTCGTCCACGGTGGCGGCGGTCTCGTTGGAGATCTGCTGGCTCTGCGGCTCGACGTACGAGGTGAGATCGATCGCACGGATATGGCCGTCGCTGGTCTTGTAGATCTCCACGCCGGCCGGCTGCATCAGGTCCTGGCCGGTGAGGAAGTCGATGGTGCCGTGCAGCGACTGGCGCTTGCCCGCGTAGCTGCCCATGCCGGCCGCCGCGTACTCGCCGGTGTCCGAATCGGCCCATGCCGCGAAGACGCCGGTGGTGCCCACGAAGCTGATCAGTTCGTTGCCGCCGGGGCCGCCGTCCCCATACCGGTCAACGTATTCGCCGCCGCAAGCGGACAAGAGCGTGGTCGTTGCCGCGCCCAGCGCGACCCAGGACGTGATTCGCCGCATGATGAACCTCTCGATTGTCGGGTTGGATGGGCAAAATCCAGGCCCGCCCGACCGTGCGCGATGGCACGCTCGAGCAAGTCGATTTCACCTGCCCGTTTCAACGTCGCGCTGTCCGGCGACGATGACATTCGACCACTGAGCGCGACCTGAAAATTGTTGGGCTCGTGTAAATCCGCCGTTGCCGTTTGTTCGTCGCGCGCTCGCACGCGTCAGCGCGGGAGCGCGTCGCGCAAGCGGTCGAGCGCCGTCGCGAAGCGGGCTATCTCGAAGTGCTGCGGGTCGTCGTGCGCGCCGGCCATGCCTTCGTCGAGCGCGGCATGGAACGCCGGGATCAGCCAGTCGCCGCGGCGCGCACTGGCCGCCGTGTAGAGCAGCGCCATTTGCGCGTACTGCGCATCGGTGAAGCCGGGCAGCGGCGCGATCAGGTCGTTGTGCGCGCCGCCCGCCGGATCGTGTCGACGCGGTTGCGCGAATTCATTGTGCAGGAACAGCCCGCGCGCGGCCACGCCGATGCGACGCGACTCGAACTGCGTCGCGCGCCACGGCGTGCGGTAGTCGTGGCCCAGCAGGGTCTGTCCATTGCGAGCTATGAACATGTGGGCGACGGCATCGGGGCCGGCGAACTGCGCCAGGTCGTTCAACTGCGCATCTTCGTCGGGCGGGAACGACGGTGCGTCGCCCAGCCACGGCGTGCTGGTGTCGTGCAGCACGAAGTAGCGCGCGGCGGGTGCCGCGGGATCGTCGTCGCGGGCATGCGAGAGCGGCGCATCGACGGAGCCGCCGATGGCCGCGTCGCCGATGCGGTGCGCCGCCAAGTATCGGCGCAGCCGCGGCTTCAGGTCGCCCACCGGCTGGCCGATCAGGCCTGCCAGCGAGGCAGGCAGCACGGCCGGTTGCTGCGCCAGCACGCCGCCGGTGGCGACCGGGCGCAACAGGCAGCGCGCCTGGGTCAGCGCATCGCCGGCGAACGCCAGCGTCGCGACGTCGAACCCGCACGGGCCCAGCGGCGCCGCGACCTCCGGTGCGAGCGTGGTGCAGCCGGCGAGCGCGAGGCAGGCGGCGGCCAGCGATCGTCGCAGCGGGCGATTCATCGACAGGGCCGTGGCGTCAGGAGCGGTCATCCGCCCGGATTGTCGGCCCTCGCCGACCTATCTTCCGGAGGCGGTTCTCGTCGCCGCGACGCGCGGCTTGTAGCCGTCGCTGAGCGTGCCCAGGAACGCGACGATGTCGTCGATCTCTTTCGCATCCAGGCGCGGCCGGCCGTCCGGCGTCGGCGTGAACGGCACCTCGTGCGAGACGTTCGGCCAATAGCGCTCCGGCAGGTCGTCGTAGCCGGGCTTGCCCTTCGAGTTCGGATACCACCTGGCCGGCGTCGTGTCGCGCGTCGCATAGAACGCCACGGCGTCGCGCAGCGACCGGATCGCGCCGTTGTGGAAGAAGCGCTTGCGCAGCGCCACGTTGCGCAGCGAGGGTGTGCGGAACATGCCGCAGTACTCGGGATGGCTCGCCAGGTCGGTGCGCAGCGGCCCGCACAGGCCGAGGTCGAAGAACTTCGGATCGCGGTTGGCGGGCAGTTCGGGATTGCGCGGAACGCCGAGGGCGACGAAGCCGAAGTCGGTGAAGATCGGCGGCCGGTTCGTCGATGCCTTGCGCGTGCTCGGGTGGCAGCTCGCGCAGTTGCCCTTCTTCATGTCGTTGAACAACGCCATGCCGCGCATCTCGGCCGGACCGAGGGTCGCCTCGTCACGCAACCACGCGTCGAACTTGCTGTCGAACGGATGGAACTCCGGCGCCGTCTGCTCGTAGGTCTCGAGCGCCACCGTGACCCAGACGAGCGTCGAATCCGGGTCGTCGAACACGTTCTCGCCGGGCGCGCTCAGCACCTGCCGGAACTCGTCGGCATAGGACGTCGTGCGCAAGCGCTGCACCACCGCCGCGCCGTTCTCGTTGGCCATCTCGTTGGCGTCCATCAACGGCATCAGCGCCTGGTCGTGGGCGCTGTTGACGCGGCCGTCCCAGGTGCGACCGCCGGTCGGACCCTGGTCGTCCTGGCCCAGCGTCACCTCGGACTCGAGGAAGTGCAGCGTGAACGCGATGGGCGCGTGCGCGTAGCGCAGCGATGGCGTGTTGCGAAAGCCGAGCCTGTCCATGTTCGGACCGCCGGACTGGACGGCCCGGGCATCCGGCGGGCCGAACGCCTTCGCGGGATCGTGGCAGCTCGCGCACGACTGCCGCCCGGACGCCGAGTACGCCGGATCCATGAAGATCCGCCGGCCCAGGTCGCTGAGCTGCGCCACCGTCGGCCGATCGCCGTACATCAGCGGGAAGTGCGTCTCCGTGCCCGTCGGCTCCGGCGCATTGCCGGAGCACGCCTGGGCGAGGCGCGCGACGGCGAACACGCTCGCCAACGCGACCCCGGCGATCGCGATCGCGTTCAGCGCGCGCCGCGCGCGCGGGATTGCCCTGGGCATCGCGCGCGCCGGATCAGCGCGCGCGGCGAACCAGGCCCAGCGCGGACAGCAGCGCCACGCCCGCCAGCATCAGCGACGCGGACGACGGCCACGGCAGCGCGGAGACGGCGCTCACATCGACGCGCAGGCCGAACGACGCCGGCGTGGCCTGGTAGCTCCAGCCGCCGTCGTTCGTCGTCGCCGTCATGGCCAACGGATTCGGCGCGCCCTGGTCCAGCAGTGCGCCCGTGACGCTACTCGAGCCCAGCGTGTCGTCGCCCTGGATCTCGAGGCCGATCCAGTAGCTGCCGGCGGCGACGGTCCAGCCGCTCAGGCCGGAGACGCCGTTCCAGCCGTCGACGCCGAACGTGGCGGTGGTCGTGTACAGCAGCGTGCCCGGACCCTGCACGGCGTCGTTGGCGAACAGCGAGACGTCGAAGGTCTCGCCCGCCGCGCCGCCGAGGACGTGGCCCTGGATGCCACCGACGCTCGAGGCTTGCGCGAACGTCACCTGCGCGGCGACCCAGTCGATGCTGTCGAACGCCAGCGCGCCGACCGCGGAACCGTTGGGCGTGCCGGTGTCCGCGACGAGCGCGGCCTGCGCGGCGGTCGTCGCCGCCAGCAGCGCTGCGACGGAGAGCGAGGCGAGAAGAGACTTGATCATGATGCGGGCCTGCCGGTTCACGGAGCGATGAAGTACTGGCCGATCAACTGCGTCGGGCCGAAGGCGGCGTTGAAGCCGTAGCCGAGGATGTCGACGCCGCCGTCGGCGTGCACCTTCACGGTGGCCCAGGCGTAGTCGCGATCGGTGGCCGGATTCGCGAGCACGCCGGCCGTGGCCTGCACGGCGCTCGCGTCGAACGGCGATCCGCCGGAGCCCACGATGACCTGGTAGGCGCCGCCCAGCGGACGCGAGACGTTGTACGTGTGCTCGTGGCCGCTGAAGTACGTCGCGTGGTATTGCTCGATGACGCTCCAGAACGCATCGCGCTTGGTCGTGGTGGTCGGCGTGGCGTCCAGGCCGGCGCCGGCGACGCCCGGCGCATAGGCATAGGTGTAGGCCAGCTTGTGGCCGAACACGAAGAAGCGCTTGACGCCGCGGCCCGACGCCGCAGCCAAGTCGGCGGCGAGCCAGGCGGCCGGGGCGGAGCTTTCCTGTCCCACGGGGTCGGTGTTGATCACCGCGAAATGCAGGCCCTGGTAGTCGAAGCTGTACGACAGCTTGCTCTGGTCGGTCGTCAGCGAATCGGGGCTGTAGCCGACGGCAGGGCCGTAGGCCACGTTGGCCGGGGCGGTGCCGAGCACGCTGGTGAAGCGCGCCGTGTCGACGATCAGGTCGCCCATGTTGGCGGCGTAGGCCTGCTCGTTCTCGACCTTCGAGACCTTCTGGCCGTCGCTGTTCTTCGGGCAGGCCTTGCACTCGGTCTCGTGGTTGCCGGGCACCGGGAACACGTACGTGCCGGTTTCCGGCAGCGGTGCCACCATGCCGCGCCAGAAGGCGTATTCGCGATAGTGCTTCATCAGGTCGGAGCCGATGATGTCGGCCGTCGTCGCCGGTGCGACCGGGCCGCTGATCGTGCTTTGCGTGGCGTTGGACGTGTAGCCGAAGTTGGCCCAGCCGTAGCCGTTGATCATGTCGCCGTTGAAGAACAGCATCGTCGACTTCTGCGACTGGATCGTGCGCAGGATGCGCGAGAACGCCTTGGTGTTCTGCAGCCAGATCGCGTCCTGGCCCGTCAGCGTGGCACCGACGCTGGCCTGGTCGTAGGTGTTGGGATCCTGGCGCGAGTCACCCACCGTGGAGAACGTGAGCACCACCGGCGTGGCGTCCTGGGCGTGCGCGGCGGTCGTTCCAGCGGCCGCGGCGATGGCCAGCAGCGTGGCCCGGGCGAGCGCGGGCGCGGCGCTCTTCGATGAAGGGTGCGTCATTGTCATCCTGCCAGTTTGTTGTCATGCCTCGGGAAGCCCGCGAGGTGGCAGCAATGTAGGCAGGCGCGATGACGCTTTCGTGAACGAGCGGTGACACCGCCGGAAGTGGCGCGTCTCAGGGCCGCGGTGCGGCGCAGCCCGCGCGATGCTCGGCCCAGTACGCCGCGTTGCCGACGACGACGATGGAGCCCGAGATGATCGCGCTGGCCGCCGTCACGCCGGCCGCGGCGATCACGAGCGCCGCGCACGACTGGTTGCTGCAGCTCGTGATCGCGCCGACCTGGACGGCCTGCAGCTCCATGTGGTGCGTGACGACCTGGCAGCCGGCGTCGTAGTCCGTCACCGTCACCGGCACCATCACGCAGGCGGACAGCGGCGCGCAGGCGAAGACGACGGCGGACAGACGCAGCGGCATGATGCCGCGCAGTATCCGCCGGTTCACTGCCGCGCCAGCGCCTCGGCCCGCCACGCCGACGGCGCGCTGCCCGTCTCGCGCTCGAAGAAGCGCGTGAAGTAGCCGGCGTCGGTGAAGCCCAGCTTGTAGGCGATGTGCTTGATGCTCAGCGTGGTGTACGCGAGCTCGCGCTGGGCCTCCAGGCACAGGCGCGCGTGCAGCACGGCCAGCGCCGGATGACCCAGCACCGCGCGGCAGACGCGATTGAGCTGAGTGGGGGTGATGCCGATCTCGGCCGCGAACTCGCCCAGCGTCGGCTGGTCGCGAAAGCGTTCGTCCACCAGCGCCCGGAAGCGCTGCACGTGCGCCACCGAGCGGTCGCCCACGCCGGGCGCGGCGGCCAGCGGCGGCAGGCTGCGCCCCAGCGCCACGAACAGGCCCACCATCGCCGCATCGACGGCGCTGGCGCGCCACGGCGCGTGCTGCGTGTGCTCCTCGTGCAGCGCCTCGACGGCGGCCTTCACGGGCTTGCGGTGCGGCGCGGCGAACTGCACGCAACGCGAACGCAACACCCGCTCGCGCAAGGTCTCGTCGCGCGCCAGCAGCGTGCGCACGTGCGGCTCGAGCATCGTGAAGACGATGCCCTTGACATCGCTGGTCCAGCGGAACCCGTGCACCGCCAGCGGCATCACCGTGATGACGCCGGGGCCGCGCAGCGAGTGGTTCTGCCCGTCGATCAGGATCTCGACCTCGCCCTTCTCGAACCAGAACACCTGCAGCAGCGATTCATGGCGGTGCGGCTTGATCTCCCACGAGTGCAGGCTGCTGCGCTCGGCGATCGACTCCGAGTGCATGACGTCGGCCGGCGGCAGCCCCGCGTCCTCGCCATAGAGCAGGTAGGTGGGCAGGTGCAGGGCCATCGGCGATAGGTTCCAAATGCTCAACAGAATATGCAGAAATCCTGGCAGAAGCGTTTACCGCTCCTCCTGGAATGTTCCGATTGTCCAATCGTTCGGCGCTTCTGTCCATTGAAGGACCAGCGCTTCGCGCCTACGCTGTGCGCCAACAGAATGGAGACAACGATGGCCGCATCGACGCCCTGCATCATTTCCGTCGCGATCACCGGCTCGCTGCCACGCCAGAAGGACAACCCGGCCGTGCCGGTGACGGTGTCCGAGCAGGTCGAGTCCACCCACGCCGCCTACGAGGCCGGCGCCACGCTGGTGCACCTGCACGTGCGCAATGACGACGAGACGCCGACGTCCGCCCCCGAGCGCTTCGCGCAGGTGCTGGACGGCATCCGCAGGCACTGCCCGCTGATCATCACGCAGGTGTCCACCGGTGGACGCTCCGGCGCGGGCCGCGAGCGCGGCGGCATGCTGCACCTGCGCCCGGACATGGCGTCGCTGGCCTCGGGCTCGGTCAACTTCCCCACCCGCGTGTACGACAACGCCCCCGACCTGGTCGACTGGCTCGCCAGCGAGATGAAGGCGTATGGCGTGAAGCCCGAGATCGAGGCGTTCGACCTGTCGATGATCTTCCAGGCGGTGGCCATGCAGCAGGCCGGCAAGATCGCCGGGCCGCTGCACCTCCAGTTCGTGATGGGCATCAAGAACGCGATGCCGGTCGACCGCGAGGTGTTCGAGTTCTACGTGAAGACGCTGCATCGCCTCGCCCCCGACGCCACGTGGACGGGCGCCGGCATCGGCCGCGAGCAGCTGACGCTGGCGAAATGGTCGCTGGAGCTTGGCGGCCACTGCCGCACCGGCCTCGAAGACAACGTGCGCCTGGATCGCGAGACACTGGCGCCGTCGAACGCGTCTCTGGTGCGCCAGGTCGTCGGGCTGTGCGAGCAGGCCGGCCGCCGCGTCGCGACGCCGCAGGAGGCGCGCGCGCTGCTGCACCTGGCGCCGCAGCCCGAACGCCGCACGGCCGCAGAACTGCAGGCCGAACACGCCACGCACGCCTGATCCCAGAGGAGACGAGATGACCGACCAGCCCACGCTGCGCGTACCGCCCGCGCACCCGGACGACGAATACCTGATGCGCGATCCGACGGCCCACCCGCCGGCGCTGGCGCCCGGCTACAAGACCAGCGTGCTGCGCAGCCCGCGCAACGCGCTGATCTCGCTGTCGCAGACGTTGTCCGAGGTGACCGCGCCGTCGTTCACGGCGGGCGAACTCGGCCCGCTCGACGCCGACCTGATCCGCAACTACGCCAAGACCGGCCTGCCGGTGGGCGAACGCACCATCGTCCACGGCCATGTGCGCGACCAGTTGGGGCGGCCGGTGAGGAACGCGCTGGTGGAGGTGTGGCAGGCCAACGCCAGCGGCCGCTATCGCCACAAGAAGGATCAGTACCTGGGCGCGCTCGACCCGAACTTCGGCGGCTGCGGCCGCGTGCTCACCGACGAACACGGCCACTACGTGTTCCGCACGATCAAGCCGGGCCCCTACCCGTGGCGCAACCGCATCAACGACTGGCGGCCGGCGCACATCCACTTCGCCATCTCCGGCAGCGGCTGGGCGCAGCGCCTGGTCACGCAGATGTATTTCGAGGGCGACCCGCTGATCGCCGCCTGCCCCATCATCCGCACGATTCCCGACGAGGAGCAGATCCGCGGGCTGGTCGCGCAACTGGACATGGCGGCCACGGTGCCGCTGGACAGCCGCGCGTACCGCTTCGACATCGTGCTGCGCGGCCAGCGCGCCACCTGGTTCGAGAACGTCTTACAAGGAGAAGCGCCATGACCCCGCTGCTGCGCGAGACCGCCTCGCAGACCGCCGGCCCCTACGTCCACATCGGCCTCGCGCCGAAGGCCACCGGCATCGCCATCTTCGAGAACAACTTCGGCCACGTGCTGGTGTCGCCGGCGACGCGCGGCGAGCGCATCACGATCGAGGGCCAGGTGTTCGACGGCTCCGGCACGCTGGTGCGCGACGTGCTGCTGGAGCTCTGGCAGGCCAACGCCCAGGGCCGCTACGCCCACCCGGCCGACCACCAGGCCGGCAAGGAGCACGACCCGGCCTTCCGCGGCTGGGGCCGCGCGTGCAGCGACTTCGACTCGGGCGTGTGGACCTTCGAGACGATCAAGCCCGGCCCGGTCGCCGGCCGCCACGGCGTCGAGATGGCGCCGCACGTGAACCTGTGGATCGTCGCGCGCGGCATCAACATCGGCCTGCACACCCGCATGTACTTCGACGACGAGGCCCAGGCCAACGCCGCCGACCCGGTGCTGAACCTGATCGAATGGGAGGTGCGCCGCAAGACGCTGGTCGCGCGCCGCGAGCAACGCGGCGCCGCCACCGTCTACAAGTTCGACATCCGCCTGCAAGGCGATGGCGAGACGGTGTTCTTCGACGTCTGAGGCGTTTCTCGAACTTGCCGTTTCCCCTCACAATGACCCGATGATCTTCGACCGTTTCCTGGCCTCGCCCGAGGTGATGCAGGTGCTGGACGAACGCGCGTTCGTCCAGGCGATGCTGGACTTCGAGGCCGCCCTCGCGCGCGCCCAGGCGACCACGGGCGCGATCCCCGCACGCGCGGGCGAGATCATCGCGGCGGCGTGCGACGCGCATGGCTTCGACGTCGACGCCATCGCGATCGAGGGCGGCCGCGTCGGCACCCTGGCGATCCCCCTGGTCAAGGCGCTGACGGGCGCGGTCGCGCAGGTCGACGCCGACGCGGCGCTGGTCGTCCACTGGGGCGCCACGACGCAAGACGTGCTGGACACCGCGCAGGTGCTGGTCACGCGCCGCGCGCTCGCGTTGATCGACCGCGACCTCTCGCTCCTGATCCCCGCGCTGCTCGCGCTTGCACGCCGGCATGGCGAGGCGCCGTTGCTCGGTCGCACGCTGATGCAACCGGCGCAGGTGATCAGCTTCGGCTTCAAGCTGGCCGGCTGGATCGCGCCGCTCGTGCGCGCGCAGGTGCGCCTGCGCCAGGCCGGCACCGCGGCGCTTCAACTGCAGCTGGGGGGCGCCGTCGGCACGCGCGCCGCGCTCGGCGAGCAGGGTGACGCGGTGCTCGCCGGCATGGCGCAGCTGCTCGACTTGCGCGCGCCGCCCGCGGCCTGGCACACGCAACGCGACGAACTGGTGGCTCTCGGCTGCGAGCTGGGGCTGCTGGCCGGCTCGCTGGGCAAGATCGCGAAAGACATCTCGTTGATGGCACAGGGCGAAGTCGGCGAACTGGCCGAGCCTTCGGGCGGCGGGCGCGGCGGGTCGTCGGCCATGCCGCACAAGCGCAATCCGGTCGCCGCGATGACGGCCCTGGCCGCCGCCGTGCGCACGCCGCAGCGCGTGGCGGCGCTGCTCGCCGCGATGCCGCAGGAGCACGAACGCGGGCTCGGCAACTGGCAGGCCGAACTCGCCGAACTGAGCGGCCTGCTCGCCAGCGTGCACGGCGCGCTGGCCGCGCTGACGCTGGCTGCCCCCGGCCTGCAGGTCGCCCCCGAACGCATGCGCCGCAACATCGACGCGCTGCAAGGCCTGGTCTTCGCCGAGGCGCTGGCGATGCGGGTCGCACGCGAGATCGGAAAGTCAGACGCGCACCACTGGGTCGAGCGCCTGGCACAGGAGACGGTCGCGCGCGGCGCCCACCTGCGCGAGATCGCCGTCGCGGCGCTGGCCGCAGACGCTCGCCTGCGCGACCGGATCGCCGCGTCCGAGCTCGCCGCGCTGTTCGACGCCGACGCGCCCGCGCGTCGCGCGAGCGCGCTCGCGGCGCCGCACCTTGACGCCCTCGCGACGCACGCCGACGAGCTGCGCCGCGATCCGCCGTGGCAACGCTGGTTGCCCGGCAAGACAGAAGGACGCAAATGAACCGGGAAGACGATTTCGACCGCGGCGTGAAGAACCGGCGCGCCGTGCTCGGCGACGCCTGGGTGGACAAGTCGCTGGACAACGCGAACGCGTTCAACGCCGACTTCCAGTCACTGATCACGCGCTATGCCTGGAACGACATCTGGGGCCGCCCCGGCCTCGACCAGACCACGCGCCGCCTGCTGGTGCTGGGCATGACGATGGGGCTGGCACGCTGGGAGGAGTTCGAGCTGCACTGCGGCGCGGCGATCCGCTCGGGCGTGCCGCTCGAGAAGATCCGGGAGACACTGATGCAGGGCGCGATCTACTGCGGCGTGCCGGCGGCCAACACCGCGTTCAAGATCACCGTCGACTTGCTGCGCGAACAAGGCCTGCTGCCCGGCCCGCAACCGCTGACCGAGGGCGTGCGCGTCGTCACGCACCACACATTCAGCACGCCGCAGCTGAAGGTGGCGCTGCAGGGCGCCGGCACGCCCGTCGTGCTGAGCCACGCGCTGGGCCTGGACATGGGCATGTGGGACGGCCTGGCCGCCCGCCTGGCCGCCGGCATGCTGGGCACGCCCTGCGAGGTGCTGCGCCACGACCACCGCGGCCACGGCGGCTCGGCCGTCCCGCCGGGCCCGTACACGATGGACGATCTCGTCGACGACGCCGCGCGCCTCGTGCGCGAATGGGGCCGCGGCCCGGTGGTGTGGATCGGCCTGTCGATGGGTGCGATGGTCGGCCAGGGCCTCGCGATCCGTCATCCGGAACTCGTCGCGAAACTGGTGCTCGCCAACACCACCTCGGTCTATCCCGAAGCGGCCCGGTCGGCCTGGGCGCAACGCATCGCCACCGTGCAGGCGGACGGCATGGCCGGCGTCGCCGAGATGGTGGTGGAGCGCTACCTGCACGCCGATTTCCGCGCCGCCGAGCCGGCCGCCACGCAGGCGATCCGCGCCTGCATCCTGTGCAACGACCCGGCCGGCTACGCCGCGAGCTGCAGCGCCGTGGCCGGCGTTGCCTGGCAGGACAGGCTGGCGCAGATCAAATGCCCGACGCTGGTGATC
>FTIR01001092.1_pt2 | contig 12777 bp, 9 predicted proteins | sample 1658041 | NCBI WGS metagenome assembly FTIR01 (sample SAMEA3914793, study PRJEB12502) | metagenome | biome: forest; material: soil | place: Canada | collected 2011-07-03 | depth 0.3 m | reverse complement strand
CCTGGTCGGCGCGGGCACGGAACGGGAGCGCCTGGAAGCGCAGGTGCGTGCGCTGGGGCTGGAGGGCCGGGTGTTGTTTGCGGGCAGCGTGCACAACGCCGAGCTGCCGGATTGGTTCAGCGCTGCGGACGTGTCGATCCTGTCGTCCAGCCGCGAAGGCCTGCCCAACGTCCTGCTGGAGTCGATGGCTTGTGGCGCGCCGGTCGTGGCCACGCGGGTGGGTGGCACGCACGAGGTCGTCACCGACGCCGCGGCCGGCCGGCTCGTGGACGTGCGCGACGCCGAGCACATCGCCGCGGCGATCAAGGCCGTCCTGCAGGCCAGGCCCAGCCGCGCACGCGTGCGCGACCACGCCAGCCAGTTCGGCTGGCAGGCGACCAGCGAGGCGCAGTTGAAGCTGTTCCGCACCATCGTGCAGGGGGCGACCCATGCGTGACATCATCCTGCTCGGCGCAGTGGTGGTGGCGCTGCCGTTCGCCTGCTACCACACGTGGATCGGCGTGCTGCTCTGGACGTGGATCAGCATCATGAATCCGCACCGGCTGGCGTGGGGCTTCGCGATGGACATGCCGTTCGCCGCGATGGCCGCCGGCGCCACGGTGGTGTCGCTCTTCATCACCAAGGACAAGGTGCGGCTGGTCGCCAATCCGGCGGTGATCGCGCTCATCCTGCTGACCTTGTGGATGGTGGTGACCACCCTCTTCGCGATCAATCCGGACGAGTCGTGGGCCGACCTGAAGCGAACGTTCAAGATCCAGGCGATGACGCTCGTCGCGGTCGCGGCCTTGCGCGAGCGGCGCCACATCGAGCTGTTCATCTGGGTCAACGCGCTGTCGCTGGGCTTCTACGGGTTCAAGGGCGGCCTGTTCACCATCCTGACCGGCGGCGGCCAGCGGGTGTGGGGGCCGCCCGGCGGCTTCATCGAAGGCAACAACGAAGTCGGCCTGGCGCTGGTGATGGTCATCCCGATGATGAACTACCTGCGCGTGATCACGACGCGCCGATGGCTGCGCATCTCGATGGCGGTGCTCATGCTGTTCACCGCCGTGGCGGTGCTGGGCACGCAATCCCGCGGCGCCTTCCTCGCCATCTCGGCGATGGGCGTGGTGCTGTGGCTGCGCTCGAAGGAGAAGGCGCTGGCCGCGGTCGTCATCGGACTGACCGGCCTGATCCTGACCGCGTTCATGCCCGCCTCGTGGGAGGAGCGCATGCAGACGATCGGCGCCACGAACCAGGACGCCTCCGTCATGGGACGCATCAACGCCTGGCAGATGACCTTTCACCTGGCCAACGACAGACCCCTGGGCGGCGGCTTCTTCATCTACACGCGCGAGATCTTCGGCAAGTACGCGCCCGTGCCGGACGACGTCCACGCCGCGCACAGCATCTACTTCCAGATCCTGGGCGAGCACGGCTACGTGGGACTGATCCTGTTCCTGATGGTCGGGGCCTTCACCTTCGCGACGGCCTACAAGATCCGCAAGCTGGCGCGCAAGCGCGAGGATGCCCAGTGGCTCTACCACCTGGCCGGCATGATGCAGGTCTCGATGATCGGCTATGCCGTGGGCGGCTCGTTCCTGAGCCTCGCGTACTTCGACCTGCCGTACAACGTGATGGTGATCCTGGTCGTGGGCCTGCGCTGGCTGCAGGAGCAGGAACCGGTCACCGAAGAAGCGGGCGCCGTCGGCGCCGCGGGGCCCGTCGGGGCACTGCCGCAGAGGCCTCGAGGCCGCCGTCCGGCATCCTGAGCCGGCCGCGGCCGGCGCGGTCTCAGCCGGCTGCCGGTTCCGCCCTGCGCATGCGTTGGCGCAAGGGCGCGCTCAGGCTCGCGGCCTTTTCCTTGGCGGCAGCGAAGGCGCCACGCGCCGAACGCAAATTGCACGCGAGCACGCCGATGCGCTCGCGCCGATGGCTCATCCAGGCGCTCTTGTAGGTGTCGTCGCCGGTCAGGTAGTCGATCTCCACGACCTTGTCCTGTTCGAGGGCCTGCTCGAACATGTTCGCGGACAGGACGGTGCCGGCGGACCACTTGGCGTAGTCCTCGTCGTAGGCCAGCTTGAAGATGTAGGCCCGGCGGGCGATCGTGAACCAGAGCTGGGCGGCGATCGGCTTGCCTTCGACGCTCGCGAGGCCCAGCCGAAGCCAGCCGCGCTCCGCGCACAGGCGTGCCCAGCCTCGCACGAAGCCGGGATAGGGCTCGGCCTGCTTCCAGCTGCGGTTGTAGATCGCGTCCCAGGCGTCCATGCCGCGCTCGACGTCGGCCGGTTCCGTGATGATCTCGAGGCTGCCCGACGCACGCAGCTTCTTGGCCTTGCGCGCCAGTGTGTTGCGCACCTTGGAATCGCGCTCGGCGATGAAGGCGTCGTAGGCCATGCCCTCGCACGGAAGGGTCCAGTTTCCGAACGCGAAGTACTGCTTGGCGTACCAGCCCTGCGCCCGCAGGGCGTCGAGCAGCGCGGTGGTGTCGTCCGCAGGCGCGGCCAGCGGCGCGAACTGGACGGTCGCGATGCGCGGGCGCGCCGCCGACAGTTCCTGCACGATGCCGCGCATCGCCGCCGCGCGGTCGCCGGACAGGCAGGCGAGCGGCGAGTACAGCGAGGCGTAGTAGTTGTTCAGCGCCGTGCAACGCGAAGGCGTCGCCGCGTCATGGCACAGCAGCATCAGGCTGTCGTCCCGGCCGCCGCTCAGCGCCAGGATGCGCGCGTCGTCGTCGACCACCTGGTCGATGAAATGATGGATCCAGGCGCTGGACGCGAACGGATTGACCGGGTTCGACGGCGAATCCAGGACGGCGGCGCGCGCGGCGATGAACCCGAGGGCGTCTGCCTTGGTCAGGACGTGCATCGGGGCGTTTCGCTGGTGTCGTGTCGCACGGGGGATCTCTTCAAGTGATGCGTCCGAGCCTCGGCTGATGCGACTGGATCCACTGCTCGAGCATCATCAGGATCCAGATCATCTCGCCGTAATAGCCGGGGTGCGTGGCCAGCCGTTCGTCGAGGAGCTCCTTCAGGAATTCCGGACGGATGATGCCGCGCGTCGACAGGCTGCCGAGCGAGTCGGCCGCCAGGCGGCGCAAGCCGTCGTGGCGCGTGGCCCAGACGCCGAATGGCAGGCCGAAGCCCTGCTTCTTCTTGGCGATGGTCTCGTCGGGCAGGAAGCCGCGCAGCGCCTCCTTGAAGAACGAGCGCAGCTTGAGGCCCTTGACCTTGAAGCGCGGCGGCATGCGCAGCGAAAAGGCAAGCAGTCGCGGGTCGAGCATCGGAAAACCCACCGAGACCTGCGCCAGCTCGGTGGTGCCGCAGACCTTGGGCAGGTCTGTTTCGGCCAGCGTGTAGTGCCAGTCGAAGGCGAGCATGCGGTTGACGAGGTCGCCCGTGACGGCCTGGCTCCAGACCTCGCGCTGCTGGCGCGCCGGGGCGGTGACGTCGACGCCTTCGAGAAAGGCCGGCGTGAAGATGTTGGTCATGCCCAGCGAGTTCAGCAGGTTCCACGTGTGCATGCGATCGGGCATCGGGACTCGGGCCTGCTCGATGTAGCTGGCGCCCTTGCGCAGCAGCGGAGCCTTGGCGATCATGGGCAGGCCGAAGATCGGCTCCAGCAGGCCGCCGCGCAGGGCTCGCGGGATGGACTCCCATGCGCCGAAGACCTTCTGCTTCGCGTACCGGCTGTTGCCACCGAACAATTCATCGCCGCCGTCGCCGGCGAGCAGGCGGGTCACGCCGTCGTCGTGGGCCACCCGGGCGCAGAAGTAGGCCGGCACGGCCGACGAATTTCCGAACGGCTGGTCGTAGTGGGCCGCGACGGCCGGGATCCCGGTCAGCAGGTCCGCGGGCGTGACGTAATACTCATGGTGCTCGGTGCCGAAGTGGCGCGCGGTGATGCGGGCGAACTCCATCTCGTCGTAGCCCTCGGCCTCGAAGCCGATCGAGTAGGTGGCGGCGGGGCGCCCGGCCGCCAGGCCGATCATGCCGGCGACGGTGGAACTGTCCGTGCCGCCGCTCAGGAAGCAGGCGGGCTTGCTGCCATCGAGCTGGTCCGCCACGGCCTCGCGCAGAAGTTGCCTGAACGTCTCCTTTTCCGTGCCGGGTCGAAATGCGGCGGCCTCGTCGAAGGTCGGCACCCAATACGGGGCGACCGTCAGTTTCCCGTTCTCGAACAACGCATAGTGCCCGGGCGGCAGGCGGAACACGTCCTTGAAGATCGTGCGCGGGGAGGGTATGACGTGGAAATAGACGTAATCGAAGATTGCCTGCGGATCCAGCGGCGCCGTGTCGGCCGCATCGACAAGTGTGTCGGCGCGCAACGCGAAGCGCAATTCGTCACCGACGATGCGATAGCACAAGGTGCGGATCGAGAATCGATCCACCGCCAGGAAAGTGCGGCCGGAGGGCTCGCGCAGTGCGACCGCGAATTCGCCATCGACCTTCGCCGCGGCGTCGGCGCCTCCCTGCCTGAAAGCTGCCTGCCAGCCTGCGAGCACACCATTGTCATGCGCGCATCGTGCAATGGCGGTATCGCGAAATACCGGCGCGCCGACCGCAAGGGAAACCTGCGGTTCATTCATCGGAGATCACCAGCAATTGCAGCGGCGTGCCTTCGAAGCGGGGTGTTGGTGACAGGGAGTGTTTATCCAAATACATGACTGACGACATTCAGGAGCATCCGCCCAATCGAATGGGACGCCTTGATTCGCGCGCTGGATTGCCGATGAAAGGGTAGGCCAAAAGTATGTCCGGCCAATGAGATATTGCAAGAAGTCTTTTTGTGTGACGAAGCGTCTCGTCGGAATTAAACCAACATTTCCGCACGCTTTTCCGACGAGTGCCCTGAGTGATCGATGCGAAACTCTTCGCTGACATTCACCCCAACCAGACATTCCACCACAGGCGTTTCCACGATGGAAGAGATTAAGCGGCGTCAATTCCTGCGCTTCGGCTTTGCGTTCAGCGGTCTCCCGCTCGCAGCCTGCGGCGGCGGCGGCGCGTCCGACCCTTCCGATCCGCCGACGCCCGCGCCTCAACCCCCTGCGTCGGCACCGCCGTCGCCTGTGCCGGCGCCACCGTCCCCCGTGCCGGCACCGCCGTCTCCGGTGCCCGCGCCTCCATCGCCCACGCCTGCACCGCCGCCGCCGCCGCCCCCCGCGCCGGCGCCGGCCGGTTCGATGGCGTTCACGTTGAACAGCGCGACGGCCGCCGCGGCCGCGCCTTTCTGCATCGGCTTCGCCTTCAAGAGCGGCGACGTTCCGAGCGGACAAGGCGTGACGGGCAGTCTCTCGCATCTGCAGGTCACCCCCCTCAATCGTTGGCCTGACGGCTCGCTCAAGTTCGCCCTGGTGGCGGGCAGGGCGGCGCTGGTCGCGAACACGAACCTGACGGTCCTCCTGAGTTCGGGCACCGCGGCCAGCGGCACCGCGCTCGCGTTGAGCGACCTGAAGGCGACGAACGTGACCGCGTCGGTGGGCTGCGGCAGCTTCGGCAGCGCGTCCTGGGCCACGACCGACTGGGACTCGCCGTTCCGTACCTGGGTCACGGGTCCCGAGATGTCGTCCTGGATCTATCGCAAGCCCGTCGGCTCGGATCCGCACCTCGTTGCCTGGCTCGAAGTTCGCCTGTTCGCCGATGGTTCGGTCGAAGTGCTGCCCTGGATCGAGAACGGCTTCATTCACGTTCCCAATCCCACCAGCAAGTTGGCGACCTACACGTTCACGCTCGGAGGCACGCAGCGCTACAGCGGCTCGATCGACCTGCCGGCGCGCACGCGCACGCCGCTGCTCGATGGCACGAAGCTGGCGCACTGGCTGGGCACGGATCCCGGCGTCGTCGCGCGGCATGACGTCAACTACCTGACGGGCACCAAGCTCGTGCCGGCCTACCGCGCGACGATCGCTTCCAGCAGCACGCTCGTCACCGGGATGGCGGCCTCGTACACGCCGCTACAGCAGGGCGACTTCACCTACAGCGGCGATGCGATGGCCAGCGGCGGCTATGCCGCGCCGATCGGCCTGCTGCCGCAGCACGACATGCTCTATCTGGTCGCGAACGCGACGTCGGTCGGGCCGTCGCTGCAGCGCGACGGCTACAGCGCCGGCCGCTACCCGATCCACTATCGGGACGAGACCACCAACAAGCCGATGCGCTTCTCGACGCATGCAACCACGTCGACCGACTACTCCAGCACAGGCGACCATCCGGCCGTGGCGAGCGGCACCACCGCGCCGCAGTGGGAGACCGCGCATCACCCGTCCGTCGGCTACATGTCCTATCTGCTGACCGCGCGCTGCTATCACATGGAACAGGTGCAGTTCGCGGCCACCGCCAACTACGTGTTCATGAACGACGCGAGCCGCCATGCCGGTGACGGCTGGTTCGAGCCCATCCCCGGAGGCATACAGGTACGCCATTGCGCCTGGGCATTCCGCACGCTGATGCACGCGCTGGTCGTGACGCCCGATTCGGACACCGTGCTGAAGGGCGAGTTCGATGCATCCGTGGAGTCGAACATCGCGCGTTTCCATTCGCGCTATGTCGCGACGGCCAACAACCCCCAGGGCTTCATCCAACCCGACGTCGACTACAGCCTGGCATACGGCACCGCTGCTGCGGCGGCGGCCACCGGGTACATGGCGTCGCCCTGGATGCAGGACTTCTTCACCGGCGTCTACGGCTGGGCCCTGGCCATGAACCTGCCGATCACGTCGACGGCCCAGACGCAGCTGTCGGCGTTCTTCCACTGGAAGGCCATCAGCGTGGTGGGCCGGTTCGGCGCCGACGCGACCGGCGGCAACTACTGGTACATCAATGCGGCGCCGTACAACATCGCGCTCTCGCCGACCCACACGCCTGACTTCGCGACCGGCGCGGGCCCCTGGTTCCCCAACTGGAACGGTCTCTACGTCGCGACCAAGGCCGTGTCGGCCACCGGCCAGCTGACGCCGTTCGGGACCACCCAGGGCCAGCTGTTCGCCGAGATCATGCCCGGCGCCGAATCGATGTGGGGCAACCTGCAGCCGGCGCTCGCCTATGCGGTGCAGCACGGCGTGGCCGGCGCATCGGACGCCTATGCACGCATGACCTCGGCCTCGAACTGGCCGGCCCTCGCGACGGAATTCAACACGTATCCGGTCTGGAGCGTGATGCCTTTCTCGAACTGACCCTCCCTCAGACATCTCCTCCATGAATCCCAATTCGAGACGCGAATTCCTCTGGCACATCACCGCCGCGTGGGGCTCCCTGTCGCTGGCCGGTTGCGGCGGTGGGGGCAACGCTTCGGACTCGACGTCGCCGGGCGGAACGACGCCCATCGCCAGCGCTCCGCCGCCTCCCGCGTCAGGGCCTGCGCCAACTCCCGCCCCAACGCCCGCGCCGGGTCCCGCGCCGTCTCCCGCGCCGACGCCTGCTCCCACTCCAGCCCCGACTCCCGCGCCGACGCCAGCCCCCACGCCAGCGCCGACGCCCGCGCCGACACCGGCCCCCACGCCCGCGCCTTCGCCGGCACCCACGTCGACGCCCGGTCCGACGATCCAGTCCGCGCCGCTGCCTGCGGCCATCCACCCTACGTGGATGCAGGGCCAACCGCTCAATACCTGGTTCGCCATCGCCGGCACGGTTCACGCGGGTTCCGCCGCGGCGCCTGGCGACGATCCGACGGATGCCTTCGCGTCGTCGAACCGGCGCCTGTCGTATTCCGGCATGGGCCTGCGCAATTGCGAGATCATCCTGGCGGCCAACGGTGGCCACCAGGACTACTCCGGCAATGAGGTGACGTCACTCGACCTGTCGCAGGACACGCCGGCCTGGGTGCTGCGCAGCGCGGCCTCGCCGGCCGGTGCGATCTCGATGGACGTGCCTTACTACTCGGATGGCAAGCCGTCGCCGCGCCACACCTACTGGTCGACGATCTGGAGCGAGCAGCACAACCGCCTGATGCTGCACTACACGCGCTTCGTCTGGGGCAACGGCGTGTCGTTCGGCAACTCGAACGGCTTCAACCTCGACACCAACACCTGGGACGCGCAGGGCACCTGGGGCACCAGCAACTACACGGCCGGCTGCGTGGACGCGCAAGGCAACTGCTATGCCATGGGCATGGGCTACTTCGCGCTCAACAAGTGGACCGCCGCCACCGGCCTCTGGTCGAATGTCGCGACCTACTCCGAGGCGATCAACGTGAACCCGGTCTGCTTCGATCCGAAGCGCGGACACCTGTTCGCGCTCGCCTGGGGCGATGGGCAGGGCAACAACCTGGGCACCTCCCTGGGCATGAGCGCCATCCGGATCGCGGGTACCACGAAGACGAACATCACCTTCAACGCCAGCGCGGCGGTGACGCAGTTCAAGAGCGATGCGCCGATCTACAGCGCGATGGAATACGACCCGGTCAACGACCAGTACCTCTTCTACGAAGGTGGGGCAGGTCGCACGGGGCGCGTCTATGTGGTGAAACCCAACGACACAGCTGTCTGGGACCTGTCGGTCCTGACGCTCGGTGCGGGTTCCGTGCTCCCCGACGCCGCGGTCGGGGCAGGGGTGTTCAACCGCTTCAAGTACGTTCCTGCGCTACGCGGCTTCGTCCTGATGAGCTCGGGAACAAGCAACGTGTACTTCATGCGCACCGCCTGAAGCTCAACGCACGAAAAACCACGAGGGGGCAAGCCCCTCGTTTGCGTGTCCGCCCGTCACGGGCTGCACACCCGGCCTCTGGCAGAATCCACCGCAACAATGCGTCGGTGGTCGCCGGGGAGCGCGCCTGAGCTACCTGCTTCGAACGCAAGGGAACAACCGTTCGAGGGAAATCATGCGCGTCGCGGTATTGTCGTATCCGATGCTGTTTCAGACAGCAGGCGGATTGAAGATGAAGGTCGGCCGGACCGTGGACGCGCTCGTGCGCCGCGGCGTCGATGCCCACCTCTTCGATCCTGTTCGCGAGCGGCTGCGCGACTTCGACCTGGTTCACGTCTTCGCTCCGTACAACGGCAACCATCGCCTCGTCGAGCAGGCCAAGAACGACGGGCTGCCGGTGGTCATGTCGACGATCCTCAACCCGCCGTTCACGCGCTGGGAAGGATTGCGCGCACGCCTTCTCTCGCGTCTCGTCGGTCGCCTCACTCGCTGGGAGGTCACCACCAGCTACGACCAGATGGCCACGGCGTTGAAGCTTGCGGATCACCTCGTCGTGCTCGGAAGCGTCGAGCGGCGCATGCTGGTCGACGCCTTCCTCGTGCCGGCATCGAAGATCAGCATCGTGCACAACGGCATCGGCGAGGAGTTCTTCCGCGCGACGCCGGAGGCGTTTCTCGAGCAATGGCCGCAGCTGAGGCGCCCGTTCGTCCTGCACACCGGACTGATCGGCGACGTCAAGAACCAGCTCGGATTGGTGCGAGCGCTCAAGGGCACCGACATCGACGTCGTGCTCGTCGGCCAGACGGTGGGTTCGCAACGCGAGTATCTCGAGGCCTGTCTTGCGGAAGGCGGCTCGCGCGTGCACTACCTGGGCGAACTGGCGCACGGCGAGTTCATTGCCTCGGCGTATGCGGCCTGCGCCGTCGTGGCCATTCCCAGCCGCCACGAGGGCATGCCCAACTCCATCCTGGAGGCCCTGGCCGCCGACCGGCCGGTCGTGCTCACCAACAACCACACGATGGACTTCGAGTTGCCCACGGACGTGGCGGCGCAGGTGGCGCCCGATGACTACCCCAGCATCCGCAATGCAGTGACGCGCTTTCTCGGGCAGCCGCCGGTGCCGGGCCGCGCGCGCTCCGCGGTTTCCGAACTGAGCTGGGACGTCGTCGCCCGGCAGCTGGAAGAGATCTATCGCAAGCTCGCTTCGCCGGCCAGTGCGCCTGCGAACGCGGCGGCGAGTCCGGCCGCGAGCCGCCGAGATGGCGCGCGAGCGCCGTCCGACCTGGCGGCTTCGCCGCAGCTCGACGCCTGAGGCCTAGAGGACGAACAGCCCGCCGTGCAGCTGCTTCGGGCCGCCGAGCTCGTCGACGGCTTGCGTGGTGCCGCGCTGAGTCGGGTGGTCGTAGTCGTCGCCGCAGATGATCGTGGCGCCGACCGACTTGGCCCACTCGATGTCGGCCTTGGTGGCCTCGTAGGAATGGTCGGCGTCGCAGAAGAAGACTGCAGGCGGCGGCCCGGAATAGGTGTTGTAGAACTCGTCCTTGCCCATGCGCAGCTGCTCCACGCCATGGATGTCGATCGCCTCCTGCAGGCGATTGTGCGTGAGCTGGTAGTGCGCTTCGGGCCGCAGGCCGAGCGGGTTCCACGAATAGTTGTCGACGGTGATCAGGCGCTGCGTGGGCGCCTTGAACATCGTCATGACGAGCGTCGAGAAGCCGAACAGGGTGCCGATCTCGATGATCGGGCGCGAAGGATCGCTGTTGCGCACGAGCTCGCCGAGCGCACGCGCCTCCACCAGGGAGATCTGGCCCATGTTGCCGAGGGCCCGGTACCACTGGGCCTCCCGGTAGTTGAAGTCGGCCTGCGCCGGCAATTCGGCGCGTTCGGAGTCGTACAGGCGACAGACTTCGAGCCCGTAGTGTTTCAGGACACGCTTGGCGACGCTTTTCAGCACTTGAATCTCTCCTCTGGGAAAAAAATTTCTTGTCGCAGGCCGGCGGCTCTTGCTTCGACTACCTCGCCTGGCGCAGCCGCATGAGCAGCAGGGCGATCTCGTCGCGCAGCGGATGCCGGCGCACCATCAAGGCAGCGCCGACGAACACGATGGCGGCGGCGCCACCGATCGCCAGTTGTTCGAATGCGCCCACGGATGAATAGGGCGCCGGCACCAGGAGGGCGAGTGACGCGCCGGCGCCACTCGCCAGCAGGACCGGGATGCTGGCCAGCGTCGGCTTCAACTGGTCCAGCAGCGCGATCCCGGAGCGGTTGCGCACCGCCAGGGCCAGCGTGAGCGTCGCCACGGCGCTGCTCAGGACCGACGTGATCGCCATCCAGTCGGCGCCGTAGATCGCCCCCACGAACAGCGGCAGCATCTGTGCGGGCAGGGCGAGCAGCTTGGCGCGCAGGACGTCGCGCGTACCGCCGACCGCGAGCAGCAGGTGGTAGGCGCCGGAGGTCGGCAGGGCCACGGCGGCCGCGACGCAAAGCCATCGCATCAGGGGCACCACGGCGAGCCAGTTGGGGCCGAACAGTGCGCGCACGACGGGGTCGGCCAGCACGACCAGCATGGCCAGCGCCGCCCAGCCCAGTCCGACCACGCACGCCGTCGCCTTCGCGTAGAGCGGCGCGAGCGGAATGCCTTCGCGCTGTCGGTCGGCGAAGACGGCGAGGAAGACCGGCCCCGCGGCGCGCGCGAGCAGCTGATACGCCATCTGCGACATGCCGCGTGCGCGGCTGAACAGGCCTGCCGACGCCATGCTCTGCGTCCGGCCCAGCACCAGTTCGGGCAGCGACGTGACGATCTCGTCGACGATGTTGATCGCGGTCGCGGGGCCGCCGACGGCGAAGACGCGCCGCAGGTCGATCATGCTGAACGACAGTCGGACGGAATGCGGGCGCATCCACAGCGAAATTGCCGAATTGGTCCCGGCGGCCAGCACCGAGCCCCAGGCCAGGCTCTGCGGCCCCCAGCCGAGACAGGCGAGCGTCACCGAACCGGCCGCCAGCACGGCCGACTGCGCGAGGCGGATCCAGGTCAGCGTGCTGAAGCGCAGCTCGCGCATCAGCAGCGACTGCGACACGCTGCCCAGCGGCGTCAACGCGAAATTCAGCCCCAGGATCGCGATGATCGCCGTGACTCTCGGATCCTTGTAGAACAGCCCCGCCGGCACGCTGATGGCCAGCAGCACGAGGCACAGGCCCACGCCCATCATCACGGTCAGCGTGAAGGCCGCGCGCACGCGGGTTTCGCTGAGATCCTGCTCCTGCACGAGGTAGGTGCTGACGCCGAGCTCACGCACGACGGCGATGACGCCCACCAGCGACATGCCGATCGCGAACACGCCGATGTCGGCCGGCTTCAGCACGCGCGAGATCACCGCCGTGGACAGCAGGCTGAGCAGGAAGGAGCCGTACTTCTCGATGTACGAAAAGGCGAGGGCGCGACGCACGGTCATGATGCCTGCCGCCTTGACGATGACGCCGCCGGGCGCGGCACGAGGGCGCCCAGCGCAGTCTTCACGAGGATCTTCCATCCCGCGGCGTAGCTCGGGTCGGTTCGCAGCGACATCAGCGCGCCGTGCCGGGCGCGGCCGAGGTCGCCGGCCTTCAGGCTGGACGCGGCGAAGTCGGTCCAGCTGTTCGCGAGCGCGCGCCTCACGCGCGCGCGCACCGCGGTGCCGGCACGTTCGTGGCCATAACCCCAGCGGGCGATGGCGCGCGAGACGACGATGGAACGGTAGTTCTCACGCGGGGCCGCTTGCGTGATGCTCGCTGCGTGCGTGCGATAGAGGGCGCAAGGACGGTTGACCCGCAGGATGGGCGTGGCGCGCGAGGCGCGCAGCCAGAGGTCGTAGTCCTCGCCGACGCGCAGTCCGCTGTCGAATGCGCCGATCTCCTCGAACAGGGAGCGCTGCGCCACAACAGTCGACGTCCACACGGCGCAGTCGAGCAGCAGCTCGGGGTAGATCCAGCCGGACGGACCCGACCAGCGCGCCGGATCGGCCGCGTCGGCGAGCAGTGCCGCGCTGTAGGCGGCGTCGGGGGCGGGCGTCTCGCAGGGCCACACCTGCCAGGCCGCGTAGACCATCCGCGCCGCAGGATCGGTGCTCAGCAACGCGGCCTGCGCGAGCAGCTTGCCCGGCAGCCACAGGTCGTCGGC
>FTIR01000352.1_pt2 | contig 12831 bp, 14 predicted proteins | sample 1658041 | NCBI WGS metagenome assembly FTIR01 (sample SAMEA3914793, study PRJEB12502) | metagenome | biome: forest; material: soil | place: Canada | collected 2011-07-03 | depth 0.3 m | reverse complement strand
CGCCGGCGTGGCCGCGGCGCCGGCGGGCTGATCGGCGACCGGCTTGGCCCCGCTGGCGGCCTGCGCCTGGGCGTGCGAAGCCGCGATCAGGGCCGCGGTCAAAGCCGCATAGGTCAGCCGATTGAATACTAAAGCCATGGCCGATTCGCCCCTACTTGCCGGATTCGAATGCGCAAGACGTGAGACTTACGGTGATCGGGGGCTCATGCGCCACCCCCAACCGCCAACCAATTGACGTCAAAGTTCTTTCGCCACGCCCTCGAGAAGCGGCACAAACCGGACGTCACAAAGGATTTCCTCGCGAAAATCCCCCTGCCCGTCTCCGGCGTAACGGATCAAGGTCTGTACCGGCCCTCGGCCGACCGGGGCCACCAGCACCCCCGACGGCTTCAATTGCGCCAGCAAGGCTGTGGGCTCTCCCGGCGCCGCTGCTGTGACCAGAATGCGGTCAAAAGGCGCCTGTTCGCGCCAGCCTTCGGCACCATCGCCGAACCGGGTGATGACATTGCCCAGGCCCAGCTGGCGAAACCGCGCCTCCGCCGCGCCGAGCAGGGTGCGATAACGCTCCACCGTATAGACCAGCCGCGCCAGCCGGGAGAGCACCGCGGTCTGGTAGCCGGAGCCCGTGCCGATCTCCAGCACCCGCGACCTCGGCTCCAGGGCCAGGGCCTGGGTCATCAGCCCGACGATGAAGGGCTGGCTGATGGTCTGGCCGCAGGCGATCGGCAGGGCCGAGTCCTCGTAGGCCCGTTCCTGAAACAGGTCGGGCGTGAACAATTCGCGCGGCGTGTGCTCCAGCGCCGCCAGCACCGCCGGCTCGCTGACCCCCTGAGACCGCAGCCCCAGGATCAGGCGCGCTCGGCGGGTTTCGGGCGTGTCGGCTGCCTCAGCGCTCATCACTTGGGGCTCCGCTCGGGGTGGGATCAGAGGCCGGCCCGTCAAAGGCCGCCTTCAGCGCATCCACCGTCTTAGCGTGAGTCAGGTCGATATGCAGCGGTGTGATCGAGATGCGCCCCTCATAGATGGCCAGCAGATCGGTGCCTTGCGAAGGCTTGGACGGTTGCGCCCGAAAGCCCATCCAATAATAGTCGCGCCCGCGCAGATCGGTGCGCTTTTCCACGTGCCGCATGAACTCGTCGCGAAAGCCCTGCCGCGTGACTTCAATCCCCTGAACCGCGTCCGGCGGTGCCGGTGGGAAATTCAGATTGATGATCACGCCGTCCGGCCAGCCCGCGGCCAGCAGGCGCCGGATGATCCCGGGGGCATGAGCGATGGCGGTCTCGTAGTTGGCGTTCACCTCGTCATGGAACAGGGTCAGGGACTGCGACAGGGCGATGGATGGAATCCCCAGCGCCATACCCTCGATCGCGCCGGCCACCGTGCCCGACAGGGTGACGTCCTCGGCCAGGTTCTGCCCGCGGTTTACGCCCGACAGCACCAGATCCGGCCGCGCGCCGCCCATGATCTCCTGCACCGCCAGCAACACGCAGTCGGTCGGCGTGCCGTCCACGGCGAAACGCTTGTCGCCCAGCCGGCGCACCCGCAGCGGCTGGCTCAGGGTCAGGGCGCGGCTGGCGCCGGATTGCTCGACCTCGGGCGCCGCGACCCAGACATCGTCCGACAGGACGGCGGCGATCTGCTCAAGGGCCGACAAACCCGCGGCGTTGACGCCGTCGTCATTGGTCAGAAGGATCCTCACCCTTCACCGCCGATATGGGTCAGGCCGCCCATATAGGGCTGCAGGGCCTGGGGCACGGCGATGCGGCCGTTCTCGTCCTGATAATTCTCCATAACCGCCACCAGGGTGCGGCCGACGGCGAGGCCCGAACCGTTCAGGGTGTGGACGAACCGCGTGCCCTTCTCGCCGGCTTTGCGACTGCGCGCGTCCATGCGCCGGGCCTGGAAGTCGCCGCAGTTGGAGCAGGAGCTGATCTCGCGATAGGTCGCCTGGCTGGGCAGCCAGACCTCCAGGTCATAGGTCTTGCGCGCCGAGAACCCCATGTCGCCTGCGCACAGGATTATGGTCCGGAACGGCAGCTCCAGCCGTTTAAGAACCGCCTCGGCGCAGCCGACCATGCGCTCGTGCTCGACCTCGGAGTCTTCAGGGCCGGTGATCGACACCAGCTCGACCTTGTAGAACTGATGCTGGCGGATCATGCCGCGGGTATCGCGACCGGAGGCGCCCGCCTCGGATCGGAAACTAGGGGTCAGGGCCGTCAGGCGCAGCGGCAGCTCGGCCTCATCGACGATCTGGTCGCGCACCAGATTGGTCAGGGAAACCTCGGCGGTGGGGATCAGCCAGCGGCCTTCGGTGGTGTGGAACAGATCCTCAGCGAACTTGGGCAGCTGGCCGGTGCCGAACAGGGCGTTGTCCCGCACCAGCAGCGGCGGCGAGACCTCCAGATAGCCGTGTTCGCGGGTCTGCAGATCGAGCATGAATTGGCCCAGGGCCCGCTCCAGCCGCGCCACCTGCCCTTTCAGCACCACGAAACGCGAGCCGGACATCCGCGCTGCCGCTTCGAAGTCCATCAAGCCCAAGGCTTCGCCCAGATCCACGTGATCCTTGGGCGAGGCGATGGCGAAGGGTTCGCCCCAGCGGCGCACCTCGACATTGCCAGTCTCGTCCTCGCCGGGCGGCACATCCTCGGCCGGAAGGTTGGGCAGGGCGGCGAGGAGGTCGCGCAGGGCCTCGCCGGCCGCCTTTTCGATCTCGGTCTGCTCGGCGATGACCGCCTTAAGCTGGTCGACCTCGGCCATCAGGCTGGATGCGGCGGCCTCGTCCTTCGCGGCCTTGGCGGCGCCGATCAGCTTGGAGGCCTCGTTGCGGCGGGACTGGGCCGCCTGTTGAGCGGTCTGAGCCGCGCGCAGCTCGGCGTCCAGGGCCAGGATCGGCGGCGTCTGTGGCGACAGGCCCTTCGAACCCCAGGCCGCGTCGAACGCTGCGGGGTTGTCGCGAATGGCCTTGATGTCGTGCATGGGAGGGGCGCCCGGATAAAACCTAAGCGGCCTCCTTTAAGGCGCGTCGGCAATGGCGCCAACCTGCGGCGCCAACCTGGGGCGCATGAATCGCGACAGCCCTTTGGGTTGAAGCCGTTCCTTCAGTTCGCGGCCTATTGCGACGCGCTACGCCCTCGGGTGAAAATGAGCCGATCCAGCCGGAGGGGCCATGAAACTGGTATCTATTGCGATCTCGATCGCCCTGCTGACGGTGAGTCCGCCGTCGCCGGCAAGGGCTAGCTCTCATTGGCCGCACCACAGGCGCCCATTTTCTTGGTCGGCCTACGCACGCCGCCATGAGCGATCCGGGGCCCGGTGGTTTGACAAGTCCTGCGCGGACCTGGACAGGCTCCAAATTCAAGATGACGGCGGGCAACGCAATTCACATGGCCGCTTGCGGCGCAGTCGGCTCGCGCGGGCCGCGTTCCAATGCGAAAACGCCTGCCCGTCCACGGGCGCGCCGCAAGGGCCATGCCCGGGCTATATCGTCGACCATATCACCCCGCTGAAGGAAGGCGGCGCCGACCTGCCCTCCAACATGCAATGGCAGACCGTCGAAGACGCCAAGGCCAAGGACCGGGTCGAATAGTTAGGCGGCCAGGGCGGCGTCTTCGCGCTTGCGGCGGCGCTCGATCAGCCAGACGCAGAGGATGGAGACCTCGTAGAGCAGCAAACCGGGCACGGCCAGGCTCATCATGCTGATGGGATCGGGCGGGGTCAGGATGGCGGCGATGATGAACACACCGACAATGGCGTAGCGCCGCACCCCGGTCAGCATCTGGGTGGTGACGATCCCCGCCATGCCCAGCAGGGCCAGGACCACGGGCAGCTGGAAACAGAGACCGAAGGCCAGGAGCAGGCTGGTCACCAGGGTCAGATAATCCGAGACCTTGGGCAGAAGCTGGACGTCGATCGAGCCGGCGCCGGTGATCTGCTGGTTCAGCGAGAACCACAGGACGAACGGCAGCATGATGAAATAGACCAGGGCCGCGCCCAGCAGGAACAGCACCGGGGCCGCCGACAGGAATGGCAGGAAGGCGCGACGCTCGCGGCGATAGAGGCCCGGGGCCACGAACCCATAGAGCTGGAAGGCCAGGACCGGAAAGGTCAGCACAATGGCCCCGAAGCCGGCCAGCTTGACCTTGGTGAAGAAGAACTCCAGCGGCTCGGTATAGACCAGATGCAGACTGCCAGCCTGGCCGTGGGCCACCGCCTTCAGGCCGATCACCGCCAGGAACAGGTCGAAACTGCCCTGGTGCCCGGCCGCCTTCTGGGCCGCCAGCAGATCCGCCGCGCGCACGAAGGGCTGCAGCAGGAAGATGTAGATGTCCTTGGAGAAGGTGAAGCAGATGGCGAAGCCGATCCCCACCGCCCAGGCGCAGATGATCAGGCGCGATCTCAGCTCCGTCAGGTGATCGAGCAGCGGCGCGCGTGAGGACTCAATTTCGTGGTCGTCGTCGATCAGGCTCACGATGTCTGGTCCGCCGCCTTGGTGTCGACCGCACCGGAACTGGGCGCTTTGGGCTTACTAGTCTTGGACTCTCCAATCGGAGGCTTGCCAATCTTGGGCTGGGGCGACGCCTTCGGCCGGGGCTTGCGGGCCGCCCTTGGCTTGGGCTCGGGGACAGGCAGGGACGTCATCACCGGAGCAGGTGGGTCCGCCGGCGCCGGATCGGCGGGAACCGGGGCGCTGGCCGCCTCGGCCGAGGCGCGCTCTGCGGCGATCTGGCTGGACATGGGCGGGCTGAACTGAACCTGGCCGAGCTGCTCGTTGATCTCGCTGAAGGTGGAGGCCACGTGGCTGTCGGTCATGGGATTGATCGAACCGACCACGCTCTCGCGGCTATCGCGCAGCGCTTCGACCTCCTTGCGCAGTTCCTCGAGTTCGGACTGGCGGGCCAGTTCGTCGAAGCTGGCGCGGAATTCCGCCGCCATGCCCCGCAGCTTGCCGATGAACTGGCCCAGCTTGCGCATGGCGATAGGCAGGTCCTTGGGTCCGATGACGATCAGCGCCAAGGCGCCGATGATCACGAACTCCATCATCCGATCTTCAGGAAACATGACCCTCGGCTTAAGCGGAACCGCGCGAGACCAGGGCCCGCGCGGATCATTGCAGACAGAAAGGAACGGGCAGACAGAAAGGAACGTGGTGGCGGCGCGGCGGAGAGTGTACGCCGTCCAGCATGTCTAGCGCGGGACGACGGTGTCTTTTTCCGCATCGACCCGCGGCAGGGTCTGGACCGGCGCGGTGGCGGCCGGCGTTTCGTGGTCGTCTTTCAGGCCATCCTTAAACGCCCGGATGCCCTTGGCCGCATCGCCCATGATGCCCGACAGCTTGCCGCGGCCACCAAAGACGAACATCACGATCACGGCCAGGATCAGCAGATGCCAAGGACTAAAGCTACCCATCGTCAAACCTCCTGCGGGACAAGCCCGCCAACGTCATGCCCGCTCTAGCCCGCATCGCAGGGCGGGCGAAAGCCCTCGCGGGCTCGGTATTGGACTTCAATATAGGTCATTTGCAGGCGTGACGCCAAGAATGTGGCGAGGCGCCTTGTCTCAGCCCAACCTTGCCGCATGACAAGGCCAAGACTCCGCTGGATTTGGCGTGGCCCGGCGATCTAACCTGACTTGTGATCACACCTGTTCAGGTTCCCTGGGGCATTGCATGACGACACAAACCTTTTGGCAGACCGGCTCTTTTCGGCTGGCCCGCGCCTTTGGCAGAAGCGGCCTCGCCGGCGCCCTCGCGGCGCTGGCCTTCGCCGCCGCCGCTCACGCCGCCGAGCCAGGTCCCCTGCCGCCGCCGGCCGACCAGGCGCTGTCGCACGATATCCTCAAGGATCTGGTCGAGATCAACACCACCTATGACAAGGGCACGGTCGCAGCGGCGCAGGTGGTGGTCAAACGCCTGTTGGCGGCGGGTTTTCCGCAAAGCGACATCCAGGTGGTCGGTCCGGAGGCCTTTCCCAACAAGCTGAACGTGGTGGTGCGCTATCACGGGACTGGCAAGGCCAAGCCGATCCTCTACATCGGCCACCTGGACGTCGTCGACGCCAGCGCCGCCGACTGGACGGTCGATCCCTTCAAGCTGACCGAAAAGGATGGCTGGCTCTACGGCCGCGGTTCCATCGACATGAAGGACGAGGACGCCGCCGTGCTGGACAGCTTGATCCGGCTTAAGCGTGAGGGTTTCACCCCCAGCCGCGACATCATCGCCGCCTTCACCGCCGACGAAGAGACCGGCGACGGCAGCACCAATGGGGTCAATTATCTGGTCAACAAGCGCCGCGAACTGGTGGACGCCGCCTTCTCCATCAATCCCGATTCCGGTGAAGGCGACCTGGAAAACGGCCGGCGGCTGGATCTGAACTTCCAAACCTCTGAAAAGACCTATGTCACCTTCTACATGACCGTGACCAATCGCGGCGGCCACTCGTCGGTGCCAGAGCCGGACAACGCCATCTATCGACTGGCCGAAGGCCTGACCCGCCTGTCCAAATCGCCCTTCCCCGCCCGCACCACGCCCACCACCAGACTCTATTTCGAACATATGGCGGCGCTGGAGACCGGCCAGGTGCACGACGATCTGCTAGCCGTGGCCAAGGGCGGGCCCGGCTTCGATGCGGCGGCCGAGCGGCTCAGCAAGCAGATCCTCTATAATGCGCAACTGCGCTCGACCTGCGTGGCGACGCTTCTGTCCGCCGGCCCGGCCGAAAACGCCCTGCCCCAGCGCGCCCAAGCCTCGATCCAATGTCGAATCCTTCCGGACGAGACGGTGGAGGCCACGCAAAAGGCGCTTGAGACCAAGGTCGCCGATAGTCAGATCAAGTTTTCGGTGGTCAGCCAGCCCGCGCCCAATCCGGAGTCGCCGCTGGATCCCGTGGTCATGAAAGCCACGGTCAAGGTGACCCAGTCCATGTGGCCGGGCACGCCCATCCTGCCGGTGATGTCGGTGGGCGCCAGCGACAGCATCTATACCCGCGCGGCCGGCATACCCAGCTATGGCCTGGGCGGGATGTTCAGCGACATCAATGACAACCGGGCCCACTCCCGCGACGAGCGCATCACCGCCACGGCCTTCTACGAGGACGTGGAGTTCACCTACAGGCTGATGAAGGAGCTCAGCCGGTGGGAGGGTTAAAGGTCGTAGGGCGGCTCGCGGTCGTATCGGGGCAGGTCATCGTCGATACACAGCCACGGGACGCGGTCGCCCACCCAGCCATGGACGGTCGGCGTCACGGCCGAGGGATCATCGAGCGTGCCCAAGGTGACGCCCACCGATCGGCCTTCCGTGTCGGTCATATAGACTTGGCCGCCGCAGTCGCCGCAGAACCAGCGGGTCGCCCGTTCGGATGACCGGAACGGCTTGGCGGCGCCGGCGGTGATCGTGAACCGTGCGGGCGCGACCTGAATCCAGGCGGTGACCGGCGCGCCGCTGGCCCTGCGGCATTGCCCGCAGTGGCAATAGTCAGCGTCGTCGCCGTCCAGGGCCTCGACCTGATAGCGCACCGCGCCGCAGAGGCATCCGCCGCCGAGCCTCATCCTGTCACTCCTCGAGCGTCAGGTCCTCGCCCAGGAAGTCCTGATGGAATTCCGGCGCATCGCCGGGTTCCAGCGGATCCTCGTCCTCGGCCAGGTCGGTCATTGGGTTGGGCACGCCAAAATCGGCGGGCATGTCGAGGCTCAACAGGCCCAGGCCCTTCATCTCCTGCGCGCCCGGCAGGTCGGCCAAGCTGGCCAGGCCGTAGAGTTCGAGGAAGGTGTCGGTGGTGCCCAGGGTCACCGGCCGGCCGGGCGTGCGGCGCCGACCGCGCAGCCGCACCAGTCCCAGTTCCAGCAGCACATCCACCGTGCCCCGGCTGACCTGGACGCCCCGTATGGCCTCGATCTCGGCCCGGGTGACCGGCTGGTGATAGGCGATGATGGCCAAGGTTTCCTGAGCCGCCTTGGACAACCGCCGCGATTCCTCGCGCTCCTCGGTCATCAGGAAGGCCAGGTCCTCCGCCGTCTGGAAGCGCCAGCGGTCGGCGACGCAGACCAAGGCGACGCCGCGTCCGGCATAGCTGGACTTCAGCGCCATCAGGCCGGCGCCGATATCGGCGCCTTCCGGCAGGCGTTTGGCCAGATCCGCGGCGCTCAGGGGCTCGGCCGCAGCGAACAGCAGGGCCTCCAGGCGCCGTTCGGTCTCGAACGGGTCGCTCATTCGGCCGCCTCAAGGCGCAGGGCGCAGGCGCGCAGATAGAGGTCGGCGAAATGTTCGCTCTGGCGCGCCTCAAGCTCGCCTTCGCGCACCAGTTCAAGCCCCGCAGCCAGGGTCGAGGCGAGATAGGAGGCGCGGCTGGGACCTCGATCCTCATCGTCGAGCGGCCTGCGCCGAGGCGCCACCGAGGTCAGCGTCGTCCAGGCCTTCATCTCGCCCAGCTTGCCGCGCAGGCGCCGCCGTGCATCTTCCAGCGGATAGGCTTGCGGGGCGCGGGGCTGGTAGCGCCGGCCGGCGTCGCGGCGCCGTTGGGCCACATAGGCCTGAACCAGGGCGTAGAGATCGCCGTCGAAACGGGTGGTGGAGGTGATCTGGACCGCGTCGGGATCGCCCCGGGTGAAGACGTCGCGTTTCAGCTGCGGCCGCGCCTTCAGCGCCTCCACCGCCCGGCGCATGGCGTCCAGCTTGGCGAGGCGAAAGGCGAGCGCCGCCGCGACCTCCTCTGCCGGCGGTTCATCGGCATCCCGGCGCGCGGGCTTGGGCAGCAGCAGGCGCGATTTCAGATAGGCCAGCCAGGCCGCCATCACCAGATAGTCGGCGGCCAGTGAAAACCGGGCGCGGCGAGCCGAACGAACGAAGGCCAGATACTGTTCGGCCAGACGGGTGATCGACAGCTGCAACAGATCGACCTTCTGGCTGCGCGCCAGGGCCAGCAAGACATGCAGCGGCCCTTCATAGCCGTCGATATCGACGATCAGCGCATCGCCGTCCTCGGCCGCCACATCCGCGGCGGCGAAGTCCAGCAGCGGCTGGAACGGCTCGCTCACGCCGCCCACCGGCCATCGAAGGCGGCGTCGAAGCAGGCGCGGGCGGCCTCGGCGTCGAACGGCTCGGGCAGCCGCGCCAGCCGGCCCAGGGCGGCGACGGCCCGGGCCTTGGCGCGGCCGGCCAGGGTCTTGGTCCCGCTGACGACCGCCTTCATCTCGGCCATGTCGCCATTGCAGTGGAGAACGACGTCGCAGCCAGCGGCCAGAGAGGCCCTGGCGCGCTCGGCGAAGTCGCCGGCGAGCGCCTTCATCGACAGATCGTCGCTCATCAGCAGGCCGTCGAAGCCGATGGAGCCGCGGATGATCCGGCGGATGGCGCTGCGCGAGGTGGTGGCCGGCGCCCTGCGGTCGATGGCCGTGTAGACCACGTGCGCGGTCATCGCCATCGGCATGTCGGACAGCATGCGAAAGGGTGGGAAGTCGCGGGCGTCGAGCTCGCCGAGGCTCGCCTCGACCACCGGCAGGGCCAGATGGCTGTCGGCCCGGGCGCGGCCGTGGCCAGGAATATGTTTGATCACCGGCAGGACGCCGCCCGCGATCAACCCCTCTGCGGCGGCCCGGCCCAGGAAGCCGACCTCTTGTGGGGTCTCGCCATAGGCCCGGTCGCCGATCACCTCATGGCCGTCCGGCGCGGGCACATCCAGCACCGGCACGCAGTCCACATTGATCCCAAGGGCGGCCAGGTCGTGCGCCATCAGCCGAGCGCCCAGCCGGGCGATCTCGCGCCGGACCAGGGGGTCGTTGGTGGGCAAGGCGCCATAGGCCCTCCCCGGCGGATACCGGCCCCAATGGGGCGGCCCCAGGCGTTGAACCCGGCCGCCTTCCTGATCGATCAGCACCGGCGCATCCGGTCGATCGATCGTCGCGCGCAGGGCGTCCACCAGCGCCCGCACCTGATCCGGTGTCTCGATATTGCGCTTGAACAGGATGAAGCCCCATGGCCGCACCGCGCGGAAGAAGGCCGTCTCCTCCGGCGAAAGCCTGGGCCCGCCACAGCCCAGGATGCTGGCGGAAATGTCGTTCAACGCCCTATCGCACCATGCACTGCTTGCCCGACGCTTTCAGCGCCATGCAGAAGCTGACCGCATCGGCATGGCTGGCGAAACCGCCGACAAAGGCTCGATAAAAGGTCTTGCCGTCACGGTCGGCCTTTTCGACCTTCGAGGTCTTGCCGGCCATGCGCCCCGGCAGCACCACGGCGGTGTCGTTCCAGCCCTTTTCCGCCAGGGCCGCTGACGAAAAGGCGCCAATCTGCACCAAGGCCTCGCCGGGCGCCGGCGAGGCGACGTGCGGCGTCGGCTCCGGTTTCAGGGCCGCGGCCGTGGGAGCCGTCTTAGGCTTGAGGCTGGCGATCGCGACGGGTTTCGCCGGGGCCGGCGCGGGTGCGGACGCCGCGTGCGCGCTCGAGACCGGTTTGGCCGGCGCGAGCGGCGGCGGGGCGGACTCTGTCTGAGCCGGGCGCAAAGGCGCGCTGGAAACTGGCGCGGTCGGCGCGGGGGCGATGCGCGGCGAGGGCTGCTCCGGCGGCGGCGCAAAGGTCGGCGCCTCTCCGGGGGGGGCGGATTCCGACTTATAGATTTGCAGGCCGGCGCCGGAACTGGGCGCGGCGGAATCAGCTGTCGCCGCTGGCGGTGGGGCGGACTTGGTCTGCCCCACGGGCGCGCCGACCACCTGCGGCGCCTGGCCGGCCCCACGCACGCCGCTGCGATAGAAGATCAGCAGGGCGATGATCAGCAGCAATAGCACGATAGCGCTGATAATCAGGGTCATGGGCGCCGGGCCACCGCCGCCACCGCGCGACCGGCGCGCGTCGAAGGCCAGCGGCGCATCGGTCTGCGGCGTATAGGCTCCGCGATCTTGATCGGTCATACTACGGCTCCGAGGTCGTTGGGCGGGCGGTCACCGCCGGCGAATCAGCCCTGGTCGCCAGTGTAGTCGACCCAGGATGCTGGCCGAAGCGACCCGCGCGCGAGCCGTCCCCAGCTATTTTGCGATCACGTCTGCGCGACCCGATCACGCTCGTCGCTAGCCCGCCGCGCCGACCGTGCTCAGAATCTCCAGATTGAACAGCCGGCGGTGCTCCTCAATGGCGTAGCGATCGGTCATGCCCGCAATATAGTCGCAGATGTTCCGCGCGCGCCCAGCGGCGTCCAGCTCCTGGACCCGCTCGAACCATTCGGTAGGCAAGACCTCCGGCTCGGCCATAAACAGGCGAAACATGTCGGCCAGAAGGCGGCGGGCGTGGCTGCGGGTGCGATTGACCCGATAATGGCGATACATTCGCTGATGCAGGAACATGCGCAGGCGGCCGAGATCCTCGGCCATGTCCGGCGAGAAACTGACCAGCGGGCGGCCCAGCCTTCGAACATCCTCCGCCGAATCCACCCGATCGGCCTGCACATTGCGGCGGGTCTGTTCGAGCACGTCGTCGGCCATGACGCCAATCATCCGCCGCACCGCCTCGAGGCGCAAAAGCCGGTCGTCCAGGTCCGGCCGTTCGACCTTCAACGCTTGCAGAATCGGGCCGATCAGGGCCACCGACATGACTTCGTCCAGGCGAAACAGGCCAGCTTCCAGTCCGTCGTCGACGTCGTGGTTGTTATAGGCGATGTCGTCGGCCAGGGCCGCCACCTGGGCCTCCGCCGAGGCGAAGGTCGACAGGCGCAGGTCATAGGCGTCGTTGAATTCGGCGATCGACCGCCAGCTGGGCCGGTCCAGGTGATCGTCCACCGGACCATTGTGCTTGATCACCCCCTCCAGCGTCTCCCAGGTCAGATTCAGGCCATGGAAATCGGGATAGCGGCGCTCCAACTCGGTCACCACACGAAAGGTCTGCACATTGTGGTCAAAGCCGCCGAACGGCGACATGCAGGCGTCCAGTTCATCCTCGCCGGCGTGGCCGAACGGCGGATGGCCGAGGTCATGGGCCAGGGCGATGGTCTCGGCCAGATCCACATCCAGCCCCAGGGCCCCCGCCAGGGTGCGGGCGATCTGGGCCACCTCCAGCGAATGGGTCAGGCGGGTGCGGAAATGATCACCCTCGTGGGCGACGAACACCTGGGTCTTTTCCTTGAGCCGACGAAAGGCGGAGGTATGGATGATCCGGTCCCGGTCCCTGGCGAAGGGCGTGCGGGTGCGACTGGCGGGTTCGTGGATGCGGCGGCCCAGGGATTGACTGGGTTTGACCGCAAACGGGGCCCGTTCGCGGCTGTCCAAGGTCGTATCCGACGCCATAGGCTTTCTCCTGCAACACGCCTCTTTCGCATGAGACGCGCCGGCCTCATATAAGGCTGGCACCTGAGATTGACCCGCAATGACCCAAACCGTCACCCTGTCCCCCTCCGCCGCCGGCCGCATCAAGGCCATCAGCGTGCGTGAGGGCCGTCCGCTGATGCTGCGCGTCGCCGTCGAGGGCGGCGGCTGTTCCGGTTTCCAATACCAGTTCGACCTGGTGGACGAGGTCCAGGACGACGACCTGAAGATTGAGCTCGACGGCGCCGCGGCCCTGGTGGACGTCGTGTCCATGGCCCTGCTGCGCGGTTCGGAGATCGACTTCGTCGACGAACTGGCCGGGGCGGAGTTCCGGGTCCGCAACCCCAACGCCAAGTCGAGCTGCGGCTGTGGCGTGAGCTTTTCGATCTAGCCTCCGGCGCCATCCCCCGCGTTGACCACGGCGGCCGCGGCCGCCTAGATCACGATGATTTTGGATTGAATCAATCCAAAATCATAAGACGTGATCGATTCTCAACGTTTAGAGCAGGTTGCGGGCGGAAAACCGCTTCGCACTTTTCCTCAACCCGCTCT
>FTIR01002460.1_pt2 | contig 12893 bp, 12 predicted proteins | sample 1658041 | NCBI WGS metagenome assembly FTIR01 (sample SAMEA3914793, study PRJEB12502) | metagenome | biome: forest; material: soil | place: Canada | collected 2011-07-03 | depth 0.3 m | reverse complement strand
CTCATGTCAGGCCACCTCGCGGGCGAACAGCGGTTTCGGTTGCAGGACATCGCCCTGGTAGTGGCCGGCGGGGAAGAACGCCAGCGCGCGTTCTGCCGAGCCCTGGCGCTCGCCTTCGCGCAACACCACGGCGTCGAAGCCGGTGCGTTGAAGCAGCGGCATCATGTCGACGACCACCTCGCCGGTGGCGCGGATCTCGCCCGCGTAGCGCAGGCGCGCGCGCAGCACGTGCGCCTGCGAGTACGCGCGGCCGTCGACCCACTTCGGGAACTCGAGCGCCACCAGCGCGAAACGCGGCAGGTCGGCGGCCAGCTCCTCGACGTCGACGGTGTTGGGCAGCAGCACGCCCACGGGCACGTTCGCAGGCCACGCGTCGCGCACGGCCTGCCATTGCACCAGCGTCAGCAGGCGGTGCGGCCCGGGGCCGGCGATCTCGGAGTCGGGCAGCAGCAGCCAGGAGTCCGTGGAGCGATTGATGAATTTCATGGTGGGTGGCTCCGGGCTCAGGCGGCGACGGCGGTTTCGCGGCGCACCAGGTCGGTGGCCTTGCGGAACGGGGCGATGCCGATACGGCGGGCGGTATCCACGAAGCGCTCGTTGGCGGCACGCTGTTCGCGGTAGGTCTCGATCAGCGCCTGGATCACGCCGGGCACTTCCTCGGCCGCGAACGACGGCCCGATCACCTTGGCCGGCACGGCCGCGCCGCTGAGCGTGCTGCCATCGGAGCCGGCGACGCTGACCTGGTACCACTCGGCGCCGTCCTTGTCGATGCCGAGGATGCCGATGTGGCCCGTGTGGTGGTGGCCGCAGGAGTTCATGCAGCCGCTGATGTGCAGGTCGATCTCGCCCAGATCGAGCAGCGCGTCGAGGTCGTCGAACTGCTCGGTGATGGCGGCCGCGATCGGCAGCGAGCGCGCGTTGGCCAGCGAGCACAGGTCGCCGCCGGGGCAGGCGATCATGTCGGTCAGCAGGCCGATGTTGGGCGTGGCGAAGCCGGCTTCCTGGGCGGCGTGCCAGACGGCGCGCAGGTCGGCCTCGCGCACCCAGGGCAGCAGCAGGTTCTGGTCGTGCGACACGCGCAGCTCGCCCAGCGAGTAGCGGTCGGACATCGTCGCGGCCGCTTCCATCTGCGCCGACGTGACGTCGCCCGGCGGCAGGCCCGGGCGCTTCAGCGACAGCGTGACGGCGCGATAGCCCTCGATCTGGTGCGCATGCACGTTGCGGTCGAGCCAGCGCAGGAAGGGCACGGGCGCGGCGCCGGTGCGGTTCGGATCGAACCCGCCGATGGCCGGACGCACCTTCTCGGGACGCGTGAAGAACGCGGCGACGCGGTCGAACTCGGCCTGGGGAATGATGTGCGCACCGCCGCCGACGTCGTCGGCCAGGATCTTGCGGTACTCCTCGTCGACCTGGTCGAAGAACTTCTGGCCTTCGGCCTTCACGAGGATCTTGATGCGCGCCTTGTAGGCGTTGTCGCGGCGGCCGAAGCGGTTGTACACGCGCACGATCGCCTCGATGTAGACGAGGATCCGGTTCCACGGCAAGAACTCGGTGGCCACCGAGGCGATGACCGGCGTGCGGCCCATGCCGCCGCCGACCAGCACCTTGAAGCCGACCTCGCCGGCCTCGTTCTTGCGCAGCTGCAGGCCGATGTCGTGCCAGGCGATCGCGGCGCGGTCTTCCACCGAGCCGCTGACCGCGATCTTGAACTTGCGTGGCAGGAACGCGAATTCGGGCTGCAGCGTGCTCCACTGGCGCAGCAACTCGCAGTACGGACGCGGGTCGACAATCTCGTCGGGCGCGATGCCGGCAAGCACGTCGGAGGTGATGTTGCGGATGCAGTTGCCCGAGGTCTGGATGCCGTGCATGTCGACATCTGCGAGCAAATCCATCGCATCGGCCGACTTCTCTATCGGAATCCAGTTGAACTGCGCGTTCTGGCGCGTGGTGAAGTGCAGGAAGCCGCGGTCGAGCTCGCGGCCGATGCGCGCCAGCTGACGCAACTGGCGGCTGGCCAGTTCGCCGTAGGGGATCGCGACGCGCAGCATCGGCGCGTGGCGCTGGATGTACCAGCCGTTCTGCAGGCGCAACGGACGGAATTCGTCGTCGCCCAGCTCGCCGGCGAGGTTGCGCTCCAGCTGATCGCGGAACTGTGCAGCACGGGCGTGTACAAACTGGCGGTCGAATTCGGTGTACTGGTACATCGTTGTCTTCTGGTTGCTCGGCTGTGGCAGGCGCCCTGGCCCTGATTGAAGAGACAATGTAGTGAAGCTCCTTCATAACCGGAACTACAATTTTTCTATGGGATCATGCTTGTGGGGAATATAGAAATGCGCTTTCCGACATTGGCGAGCCACGGTCGCGTTGTCGTGGCGGCCGTGGTGCTCGTCGGATCGGCGCTGTTGTCGGCTTGCGGCACGAACCCGGCCAGCCGTCCCGTGGCCGAGCAGCTGCCGGTCTGTGCGCCGGCATCGGCCCCGGCGGCGGCCGAGCTGGTCGCCCCGGTGCCGAAGCCGACGCGTCCGCCGCGCATCGGCCTGGCGCTGGGCGGCGGCGCCGCGCGCGGCTTCGCCCACATCGGCGTGATCGAGGTGCTGGAAGAGAACGGCATCCATCCCGACATCGTCACCGGCACCTCCGCGGGCAGCCTGGTGGCCGCGCTGTACGCGTCGGGCCGCACCGGCCGCGAGCTGGAGACGATCGCGCTGAACATGGACGAGTCCGCGCTGACCGACTGGTCGTTCCCCGGCCGCGGCCTGATCCGCGGCGAGGCGCTGGCCCACTACGTGCGCGAGGCCACCGGCAACAAGCCGCTCGAGCAGATGAAGATCCCGCTGGGCATCGTCGCCACCGACCTGGACACCGGCAAGCCCATCCTGTTCCGGCGCGGCGACGTCGGCACCGCGGTGCGCGCCTCCAGCGCCGTGCCGGCGGTGTTCCAGCCCGTGCGGATCGGCACGCACGAGTACGTGGACGGCGGCCTCACCTCGCCCGTGCCCGTGCGTTCCGCGCGCGACATGGGCGCCGACGTGATCATCGCCGTCGACATCTCGCAGTTGCCCGACGGCGGCGACACCAGCAACGCGCTGCACATGTTGCTGCAGACGTTCTCCATCATGGGCCGCAGCATCAACGAGCTGGAGCTGAAGGAGGCCGAGATCGTGCTGCACCCGAAGCTGCCCGGCGTGGCGGGCACCGACTTCACCGTCCGCAAGAAGAACATCGAGGCCGGCCGCGAGGCGGCGCTGGCGATGCTGCCGGCGATCAAGGCGAAGGTGGCGCTGCAGGTGCCGCTGGTGCGCTGACGCCGGCTCAGGCGAGCAGCGGGCGCGCGAGCGTCCAGGCCATGCCGAGCAGGCCGCAGCCCAGCACGACCGCGATGACGCCGCGCTTGAAGCGGAACAAGGCGAACGCAGCCGCGATGCCGATGAGCGCGGAGACGATGTCGAACGGGCCATCGAAACCGGCCGGCCACAGCACGTGCCAGGCGAAGAAGACGGCCAGGTTCACGATGACGCCCACGACGGCGGCCGTGATGCCCGTCAGCGGCGCGGTGAACCTCAGGTTGCCGTGCGTGGATTCGATGAACGGCCCCCCCAGCAGGATGAAGAAGAACGACGGCAGGAACGTGAAGAACGTGACCACGCAGGCGGCGACGGCGCCCGCCAGCAGCAGATGGCCGGGGCCGAACAGGGCCTGCGTCCAGCCGCCGATGAACCCGACGTAGGCCACCACCATGATCAACGGCCCGGGCGTGGTTTCGCCGAGCGCGAGACCGTCGATCATCTGCGTGGCCGTCAGCCAGTGGTAGTGGCCGACCGCGCCCTGGTAGACGTAAGGCAGCACGGCGTACGCGCCGCCGAAGGTGAGCAGGGCGGCCTTGCTGAAGAACCACGCCATCTGCGTGAGCGCGGCATGCCAGCCCCAGGTCGCGACGAGAGCGCCCACGGCGCACAGCCAGAGCCCGATGCACACCAGCAGGACGCGCCGAAAGCGGGTCCAGGTGAACAGCGCGTGCGCGGGCGTCGGCGTGTCGTCGGCTATCAACGCCGGACCGAAATTCGCCGCCGCGCGGCCGTGGGCACCGCCGGCCTTGAACTTGTCCGGGGCCTTGCGACCGCCGAGCCAGCCGACGGCGCCGGCCGCCAGCACGATGAGGGGGAACGGTGCCTGCAAGGCGAAGATGGCGACGAATGCGGCCACCGCGATGCCCCACAGCCACGCGTTCTTCAGGGTGCGCGAGCCGATGCGCCACGCCGCGTGCAGGACCAGCGCCGTCACCGCGGGCTTGATTCCGTAGAACAGGCCGGCGACGGCCGGCACGTGACCGAACGCCATGTACAGCCACGAGAGGGCGATGAGGATCGCCAGCGACGGCAGCACGAACAGCCCGCCGGCGACGACGCCGCCCCACGTGCGATGCATCAACCAGCCGATGTAGGTGGCCAGTTGCTGCGCCTCCGGTCCCGGCAACACCATGCAGTAGTTCAGCGCATGCAGGAACCGGTTCTCCGAGATCCAGCGCCGGCGTTCGACGAGTTCCTCGTGCATCAGAGCGATCTGCCCCGCGGGGCCGCCGAAGCTGACGAAGCCGAGCTTCAGCCAGAACGCGAAAGCTTCGCGCCGCGTGGGCGCGTCAGGGGCGGCGGGCAGCGGATTTGCGGGGGTGGCGGAGATGGTCGACCTCGGTCGTCGATGGAGGGGCCCGTGCGGCGAGCCGGCGCGGCTGCGACTATCGCATGCCGGCAAAGCTTCAGGTCGGCGTCATCCGGCGTGCAGCCGCTCGCGCGCGAGCTCGATGAACGCGCGCAGCTTCGGCGCCTGCGACCCTCGGCGCGGAAAGTACAGGAACAGCCCGGGTTCCTCGAAGGCGCTGCGCGGCAGCACCTCCACCAGCGTTCCGGCGCGCAGCTCGGCGCGCGCCAGCGGCTCGAACAGGTAGGCGATGCCGAGGCCGGCGAGCGCCAGTTCGCGCGCGTGGAGGGCATCGGTGACGCGCACGCTGCCGGCCACCGCGACGGCCACGTCGTGCCGGCCGTCGCGCAGGTCCCAGTCATAGACGGCGCCCGAGGTGACGAAGCGGTAGCCGATGCAGTTGTGCCGCGCCAGGTCGGCCAGCGCTTGCGGCGTGCCGCGCGCCGCGAGATAGGCGGGCGAAGCGACCATGATCGAGTCGAACGGTGGCGTCAGGCGCACCGCCACCATGTCCTGTGCGACGGTGTGGCCCAGGCGGATGCCGGCGTCGAAGCCGTCGGCGACGATGTCGGCCAGGCCGTCGTCGGTGGTGATCTCGACGGTCAGCTCGGGGTGTCGCTGCGCCAGCTCGACGAGCAGCGGCGTGACGGCGATCGGCAGCGCGGTGCGTGGCGCATTCAGGCGCAGCGTGCCGACGACGCGGCCCTGCGCGGCGGCGATGTTGTCGGCGGCGTCGGCGATGTCGGCCAGGGCGGGCCCCAGCACGCCGATGAGGGCGGCGCCGGCCTCGGTCAGGCGCACGCTGCGCGTGGTCCGCGCGAACAGCGGCTGGCCCAGGCTGGCCTCGACGGCCTGCACGGCGTGGCTCACCGCGGACGGGCTCATGTCCAGGTCGTGGGCGGCGGCCGCGAAGCCGCCACGCCGGTGCACGGCGAGGACGATGGGCAGGTGCGCCAGCAGCGAGCGATCCATTCATGAATGATATCGAATAAAGCATTCGATCAATGCTGCTTGATGAGGCAATCCGGTGGCGGGATAGTGCTTCCATGCGCCGCACCGGCGTTCACCTCAACGGCCTCCCGGCCTCGAAAGGACTGTCATGCAAACGCTTCCCGCCACCTGGTTCATCACCGGCACCTCCTCGGGCTTCGGCCGTGCGTTCGCCGAGCACGCCATCGCACGGGGCCACCGCGTGGTCGCGACGGCGCGGCGGACCGACGCCCTGGCCGACCTGGTCGCGCTGGCGCCGGATCGCGTGCTGGCCGTCGAGCTGGACGTGGCCGTCGCCGGCGCGGCCGAGTCGGCCGTCCGCGCCGCGGTCGGGCGCTTCGGCCGCATCGACGTGGTGATCAACAACGCCGGCTACGGCGTGGTCGGCGCGCTCGAGGAGACGCCGGACGCCGAGCTGCGCGCCCTCATGGACACCAACTTCTTCGGCGCGATGGCCGTCCTGCGCGCCGCGTTGCCGGTGCTGCGCGAGCAGCGGGGCGGCGCGATCGTCAACATGTCCAGCCTCGGCGGCCAGCTGTCGTTCGCCGGCTTCAGCGCCTACTCGGCGTCGAAGTTCGCGCTCGAAGGGGCGTCCGAGGCGCTCGCGCAGGAGATGGCGCCGTTCTGCGTGAAGGTGCTGATCGTCGAGCCGGGCCAGTTCCGCACCCATCTCGCGGGCAGCGGCATGCGCCACATGCCGCGCATGGCGGCGTACGACAGCGTGGTGGGCGGCACGCGCGAGTTCGCGCACGCCATGCACCAGACACAGGCCGGCGACCCGCGCAAGGCGGCGCTGGCCATCGAACGCGCGTTGGCCGCGGAGCGCACGCCGCTGAGGCTGCAGCTGGGCGGCGATGCCATCGACGCGGTGCGCGCGCACGCGCAGTCCTTGCTGGACGACCTCGGCGCGTGGGAGCACGCGGGCCGGGCAACCGACTTCGATGCGGCTTGACGCGCGGATCGGTTCCCCAATGAAAAAACCCGGCCGTGGCCGGGTCTCTCGTAGCGGCACCGCGAAGGGTGCCGTCGCTCTGCCTGGAAAATCAGGCGGCGGTCTTCTTGGCAGCCTTGGCGGTCGACTGCGTGGCCTTGACGGCCGTGTTGGTCAGGGCCTGGAAGTTGGCTTCGGCGACGTCGGCAGCCTGCTTGCTGGCCTTCTGCACGGTTTCCAGCGCGTTGGTGGCGGCGGCGATGGCCGACTTGACCAGCGCGGCAGCGGACTCGGTACCGGCCGGGGCGTTCTTCACGGCGCCGTCGATGGCGGACGTGAACTTGGCCTGGGCGGCGGCGGCCTGCGCTTCGGCGACCTTGGTCACTTCGGCGTTCGTGGTGGCGGCGATGTCGTACAGATGGCGGCCGTAGGCGGCGGCCTTCTCGGCGGCGGGTTGCAGCAGGCCGGCTTGCAGCGCGAGCAGTTCCTGGGCATCCTTGGCGCCGAGGCTGGCGGTGGTGACGCCTTGCACTTCGCTGATCGACGCCTTGGCGACCTGCAGGTTCAGTTCGACGAGCTTCTCGACGCCTTCGAACGCCTTGTTGGTCAGGTCGAACAGCGTTTCGAGGTTGGCCTTCTGGGCGGCGATGATTTGTTCAGCGGTCAGCATGGAATAGATCTCCTGAGGTTTCTGGGGTGGAAAGCCGGGTTGCATCGCGCCGCAAATCTTTTGCTGCAGTGCAACATGGGGTCAAGTATAGGGCGGCGGCAGCCTTTTGCAAGTTTCTTTGCTGCGCCGCAGCATCGTTTAGGGGCATCCCTCCAGCAACCCCTAGTTCTACACCTTCGGATGATTGCTTTCCACTTCGATCCTCATATCCTGCCGCTGCCCCCGGGCCATCGCTTCCCGATCGGCAAGTACGGGCTGTTGCGTCGCCGCGTCGAGGCCGACCCGCGCGGCATCGAATTGCGCATCGCCGGCCCGGCCAGCGACGGCGAACTGGCCCTGGCGCACGAACCCGGCTATATCTCGGACGTCCTCGGCGGCACGCTGAGCGCCGCGCGCCAGCGCGAGATCGGCTTCGAGTGGACGCCCGCGCTCGCCACCCGCGCCGTCTGGTCGGTGGGGGCGACGATCGCCGCCGCGCGGATGGCCTTGTCCGACGGTCCGCACGGCGGCGTCAGCGCCAGCCTGGGCGGCGGCACGCATCACGCGAACGCGTCGCAGGGCTCCGGCTACTGCGTGTTCAACGACGTCGCCGTGGCGGCGCGCCTGATGCAGGCCGAATGGCACCGAAGCCGGCGCGCGCTGCTGCAGGTGGCGGTGATCGATCTCGACGTCCACCAGGGCAACGGCACCGCGGCGATCTTCGCGGACGACGACACCGTGTTCACGTTCTCGATGCACGGCGAGCGCAACTTCCCGTTCCGCAAGTCGCCCGGCGATCTCGACGTCGGCTTGCCGGATGGCTGCACCGACGACGTCTACCTGGCGGCGCTGCGCCCGGCGCTGGCCCAGGTCTGGCAGCTGCTGGCCGCGCGGCCGCCGGGCCTCGTCTTCTACGTGGCGGGCGCCGATCCGCACGAGGGCGATCGGCTGGGGCGCCTGAAGTTGACGACCGCCGGCCTGGCCGCCCGCGACGAGATCGTGCTGCGATCGCTGGTCGAGCACGGCATCCCCGCCGTGGTGCTGATGGCGGGCGGCTACGGCCATGTCGTCGACACCACCGTGGACGTGCACCTGCAGACGCTGCGCATCGCCGAACGGGCGCAGGCAGCATGGGCCTACGTCAGCACGGCGTGAGCGTCGTCGCTCACAATGAGCGCAATGAGCGCCCCCGCCACCGAACCACCGCGCCGCTGCCCCGAGCCGCGTACGGCCTACGCCGCGCACCGCCCCATCACCACGCGCTGGATGGACAACGACGTCTACGGCCACGTCAACAACGTCGTCTACTACAGCTTCTTCGACACGGCCGTGAACGGGTTGCTGATGGACGCCGGCGTGCTCGACATCCACCAGGGCGACGTGATCGGCCTCGTCGTCGAGACGCAGTGCAACTACTTCGCGCCGATCGCGTTCCCGCAAGCGGTCATGGCGGGCGTGCGCGTGGCGCAGCTCGGGCGCTCCAGCGTGCGCTACGAGATCGGCCTGTATGCCGGCGACGCGCTCACCAGCGCGGCGTCCGGCCATTTCATCCACGTCTACGTCGACCGCGTCACGCGGCGCCCGGTGCCGCTGCCCGAGCCGCTGAAGGCGGTGCTGCAGTCGTGGATCGTCCCACCTTTTTCCGAAGGAACGAACACGCGATGAGCGAACTTCCCCGTCAAGACGGCCAGGCGGCCGTCGATCACGCGATCACGTCGCGCCGCTCGATCCGGGCCTTCCTGCCGACGCCGATTCCCGAGGCGACGATCCGCGCGATCCTCGACGTCGCCGCGCGGGCGCCGTCGGGCACCAACATCCAGCCATGGAAGGTCCACGTGCTGACCGGCGCCGCGCGCCAGCGTCTGGGCGACGCCATCATGGCGGCCTACGACGACCCGGCCGAGCGCGTGCAGCACGCGGAGGAGTACGACTACTATCCGCGCGAATGGGTGTCGCCCTACATCGACCGCCGGCGCAAGATCGGCTGGGACCTGTACGGGCTGCTCGAGATCGGCAAGACCGACAAGGACAAGATGCACGCGCAGCACGGGCGCAACTACGTCTTCTTCGACGCACCCGTCGGCTTCATCTTCACGATCGACCGCGTGCTGGCGCAGGGCAGCTGGCTCGACTACGGCATGTTCCTTGAAAACATCATGATCGCGGCGCGCGGCCGCGGCCTCGACACCTGCCCGCAGGCCGCCTTCACGCAGTTCCATCGCGTGATCAAGCGCGAGCTCGATCTCGGCGACCACGAGATGGTGGTGTGCGGCATGGCGCTGGGCGTCGCCGATCCCCACGCCATTGCCAACCGCCTGACCACGGCCCGCGCCACGGTCGACGAATTCGCGAAGTTCCATTCATGACCCGAACCACTGTCTTCATCGCCCGCCGCGTGTTCGGCGACATCGTCGACCGCCTGCGCGCCCACTTCGACGTGCGCACGCACGAAGGCGAATCGCCGCTGTCGCAAGCCGAGCTGATCGCCGCGCTGCAGGGCTGCGCCGGCGTGTTCATCGCCGGCAGCGAGAAGATCGATGCCGTGCTGCTGGACGCCTGCCCGCAGCTGAAGGCCGTCTGCACGATGGCCGTCGGCTACAACAACATCGACGTGGCGGCGTGCATCGCGCGCGGCGTGGTCGTCACCAACGCGCCGGGCGTGCTCACCGAGACGACCGCCGACTTCGGCTTCGCGCTGATGATGGCCACCGCGCGCCGCATCTCCGAGAGCGAACGCTTCCTGCGCGAGGGCCTGTGGAAGCACTGGGGCGTCGACATGTTCGCGGGCGGCGACGTGCACGGCGCCACGCTGGGCATCCTCGGCATGGGCCGCATCGGGCAGGCGATCGCCAAGCGCGGCCACGGCGGCTTCGACATGACCGTGGCGTATCACAACCGCAGCCACCTGGCGCCCGATGTCGAGGCGTCGCTGGGGGCCACGTGGATGACCTTGCCCGACCTGCTGCGCAGCGTCGACCACCTGGTCGTCGTCACGCCGTACAGCGCCGAGACGCACCACCTGATCGGCGCCGATCAGCTTCGCCTGATGAAGCCGACGGCGACGTTGACCAACATCGCGCGCGGTGGCGTGGTGGATGACGCGGCGTTGGCGGTGGCGCTTGCCGATGGCACGATCGCGGCAGCCGGGCTCGACGTGTTCGAGGGCGAACCGACGGTCAACCCCGCGTTGCTGGCGCTGCGCAACGTGGTGCTGACGCCGCACATCGCGAGTGCGAGCGTGCCGACGCGGCGGGCGATGGCGAACCTGGCGGTCGACAATCTTCTTGCGGTGTTGGGTGTCGGGCCGGACGCCGGCAAGCCGCCGACCGCGTTGAATCCCGAGGTCTTGGGCTGAGGCAAGCGCTTCACCCCCAACACGCCGCCAGAAAAATGGAAAAAAGGCCGGCATAGCCGACCTTTCGAGATGACACGCGCAAGACGCGCGCGAAGTCAGGGCGCCGAAGCGGCCGATGCCGGCATTGCCGCCGACGGCGACGAGGCGTTGACGCCTTCCATCGACGGCAACGGCGACGCGATCGGCGTCGGCGCGATGGCCGAAGCGGCGGGGGCGGAGATCGCCACCGGCTCGGTCTGCGCCGACGTGGCCGCGCTGATCGGCAACAGCGGCACGATGAGCAGTGCCACGATGTTGATGATCTTGATCAGCGGATTCACGGCCGGGCCGGCGGTGTCCTTGTACGGGTCGCCGACGGTGTCGCCGGTGACCGCGGCCTTGTGGGCCTCGCTGCCCTTGCCGCCGAAGTGGCCGTCCTCGATGTACTTCTTGGCGTTGTCCCAGGCGCCGCCGCCCGTGCACATGGAGATGGCGACGAACAGGCCGGTGACGATGGTGCCCATCAGCAGGCCGCCCAGCGCCTCGGGCCCGAGCAGCATGCCCACCAGCACCGGCGCGACGACCGGCAGCAGCGACGGCACGATCATTTCCTTGATCGCCGCCGTGGTGAGCATGTCGACGGCCTTGCCGTATTCGGGCTTGCCGCTGCCGTCCATGATGCCCTTGATGTCACGGAACTGGCGGCGCACTTCCTCGACCACCGCGCCCGCCGCCCGGCCGACGGCTTCCATCGCCATCGCACCGAACAGGTAGGGAATCATGCCGCCGATGAACAGGCCGACGATGACGCGGTAGTTGGACAGGTCGAAGCTGACGTGCATGCCGCGGCCTTCGAGGCCGTGCGTGTAGTCGGCGAACAGCACCAGCGCGGCGAGGCCGGCCGAGCCGATCGCGTAGCCCTTGGTGACGGCCTTGGTCGTGTTGCCGACGGCGTCCAGCGGGTCGGTGACGTCGCGCACGCTCTGCGGCAGTTCCGACATCTCGGCGATGCCGCCGGCGTTGTCGGTGATCGGGCCGTAGGCGTCGAGCGCGACAACGATGCCGGCCATGCTCAGCATCGAGGTGGCCGCGATGGCGATGCCGTAGAGGCCGGCCAGCGTGAAGGCGCACCAGATCGCGATGCACACCAGCAGCACGGGGACGGCGGTCGACTTCATCGACACGCCCAGGCCCGCGATGATGTTGGTGCCGTGGCCGGTGGTGGACGCCTTGGCGATGTGCTGCACCGGGCCGTACTGCGTGCCGGTGTAGTACTCGGTGACCCACACCATCGCACCGGTCAGCACGAGGCCCACCGCGCAGGCGCCGAACAGGCGCATGACGGCGTTGCCGCCCGCCAGCACGTCGTCGGGCATCACGGCCTTGGTGACGAAGTAGAACGCGATCAGCGACAGCACGCCGGCGACGGCCAGGCCCTTGTACAGCGCCGGCATCACGTTCTTCATGTCGGGCGAGGCCTTGACGAAGCCGCAGCCGATGATCGAGGCGACGATCGACACGCCGCCCATCAGCAGCGGGTAGACGATGGCGTTCATCGTCGCGGCGCCCAGCACGAGCACGCCCAGCGTCATCGTGGCGATCAGCGTGACCGCATAGGTCTCGAACAGGTCGGCGGCCATGCCGGCGCAGTCGCCCACGTTGTCGCCCACGTTGTCGGCGATCACCGCCGGGTTGCGCGGGTCGTCCTCGGGAATGCCGGCCTCGACCTTGCCCACCAGGTCGGCGCCGACGTCCGCGCCCTTGGTGAAGATGCCGCCGCCCAGCCGCGCGAAGATCGAGATCAGCGACGAGCCGAACGCGAAGCCCAGCAGCGGCTTGAGCGTGGCGGCCGTCACCGGCTCCGTGGCGCCGCTCAGCAGGAACATCAGGAACAGTCCGACGCCCAGCAGGCCCAGGCCCACCACCAGCATGCCCGTGATGGCGCCGCCCTTGAAGGCGACGTCCAGCGCCGGGCCGATGCCCTTGGTGGCCGCCTGCGCGGTGCGCACGTTCGCGCGCACGGAGACGTTCATGCCGATGAAGCCGCAGGCGCCCGACAGCACCGCGCCCAGCACGAAGCCGCCGGCCGTGAGCATGCGTTGCGAACCGGAGTCACCGATGAAGCAGAAGATCAGGATGGCGAGCACCACGCCGACGATCGCGATGGTGCGGTACTGACGCGAGAGATAGGCCGCAGCCCCTTGCTGGATGGCGGCCGCGATCTCCTGCATGCGGGCGTTGCCCGCATCCTGCTTCAGGATCCAGGCGCGCTGGATGAACCCGTAGAGCACGGC
>FTIR01000415.1_pt4 | contig 12919 bp, 12 predicted proteins | sample 1658041 | NCBI WGS metagenome assembly FTIR01 (sample SAMEA3914793, study PRJEB12502) | metagenome | biome: forest; material: soil | place: Canada | collected 2011-07-03 | depth 0.3 m | reverse complement strand
CCTGGGCGTGGTCGAACTGACCGTGGCTCTGCACCACGTGTTCGATACGCCCAAGGACATCCTGGTCTGGGACGTCGGCCACCAGGCCTATCCCCACAAGATCCTCACCGGGCGACGCGATCGCATCCGCACCCTGCGCCAGGGCGGCGGCCTGTCGGGTTTCACCAAGCGGGCCGAGAGCGAATACGACCCCTTTGGCGCGGCGCACGCGGCGACGTCGATCTCGGCGGCCCTCGGCTTCGCCGTGGCGCGCGACCAGCGCGGCGACAGCAACAAGGTCATCGCCGTGATCGGCGACGGCTCGATGAGCGCCGGCATGGCCTATGAGGCCATGAACAACGCCGCCCACGCCACCAAGGACCTGATCGTCGTGCTCAACGACAATGACATGTCCATCGCCCCCCCGGTCGGCGGCATGAGCGCCTATCTGGCGCGCCAGGTTTCCGGCAGCGCCTATCGCTCCCTGCGCAAGCTTGGCCGCCACATGGCCGGCGCCCTGCCCAAGCCGCTGAAGGAAGCGGCCCGCAAGGCCGAGGAATATGGCCGCGGCATGGTCACCGGCGGCACCTTCTTTGAGGAGCTGGGCTTCTACTATGTGGGTCCCATCGACGGGCACAATCTCGAGCACCTGGTTCCGGTGCTGAAGAATGTCCGCGAAATGACCGACAAGCCGGTGCTGGTCCACGTGGTCACCCAGAAGGGCAAGGGTTACGCCCCGGCTGAGAACGCCGCCGACAAATATCATGGCGTGGTCAAGTTCGACGTGGTCACCGGCCAGCAGTCCAAGACGCCCGCCAACGCTCTGAGCTACCAGAAGGTGTTCGGCATCGAGCTGACGCGCCAGGGTGAAAAGGACGAGCGGATCGTCGGCATCACCGCGGCCATGCCTTCGGGAACCAGTATCGACATCTTCGCCGAACGGTTTCCCAATCGCGCCTTCGACGTGGGGATCGCCGAGCAGCACGCCGTGACGTTCGCGGCGGGTCTGGCGGCCGATGGGATGAAGCCGTTCGCCGCCATCTATTCCACCTTCCTGCAGCGCGGCTATGACCAGGTGGTCCACGACGTGGCCATCCAGAAGCTGCCGGTGCGTTTCGCCATCGACCGCGCCGGCCTTGTCGGCGCGGACGGGCCGACCCATGCCGGATCGTTCGACCTGGGCTTTCTCGGCCAGCTGCCCGGCTTTGTGATCATGGGTCCGTCCGACGAGGCCGAACTCAGCCACATGGTCGCGACCGCCGCCGCCATTGATGATGCGCCCAGCGCCATCCGCTATCCGCGCGGCGAGGGCACGGGGGTCGGCCTTCCCGATGTCGCCGAGGTGCTTCAGATCGGCAAGGGGCGCATCGTGCGCGAGGGCACGGCCGTGGCCATTCTGTCGTTCGGCACCCGGCTGCAGGAGTCCCTGCGCGCCGCCGACATGCTGGCCGCCCGCGGAATCTCGGTGACCGTGGCCGACGCCCGCTTCGCCAAGCCGCTCGATGAGGACCTGGTTCTGCGCCTGGCGCGGGAGCATGAGGCCCTGATCACGGTCGAAGAAGGCGCGGTTGGCGGTTTTGGCGCCTTTGTGCTGCATCTCCTGGCCGCCCGCGGCGCCCTGGATGGGGGTCTGAAGATCCGCACCCTGACCTTGCCGGACATCTTCCAGGATCAGGACAAGCCCGAGATCATGTACGCCCAGGCCGGTCTCGACGCCGAAGGCATCGCCCGCACCGTCCTGTCGGCCCTGGGCGTGGAGCGCGGCAAGGCCGGCCTGAGGGCCTGACGGTCGTTTAGGCGCAAGAAAAAAGGCCCGTCGCCTCTGCGGAGGCGGCGGGCCTTTGCCATTTGGCGGTCCGCTAACCGATCAGAACGGTGAGAACCTTTGCATCAGGGCGGTACCGCCCGCCGTCTTTTGCACGGCCGCGATATCCCCCTGGCCGCCGTAGCTGATGCGCGCCTCGGCCAGCTGGGTGTGCAGGATGGTGTTGGACGAGGTGATGTCCTCGGGCCGCACGATGCCGGCCACGGTCAATTCGCGCATATCGTTGTTGGTCTTCACCTGCTGGCGGCCCTGGATGACCATATTGCCATTGGGCAGCACCTGGGTGACCACCGCGGCGATGGTCAGATTGATCTGATCCTGCCGGGTGATGGTGCCGGTGCCGTTGGCGGCCAGGCTGGAATTGGTGTTGATGGCGCTGCCGGGGCTGAAAGCCTTGGGCAGAATTTTCCCAAGCGTCGATTCCAGGCCCAGGAAGTTGGTGACGCCGGCCTTGTTGGTGCTGGTCTTGGTCGCCGCGGTCGCGTTCGAGATATTGGCGCTGTCGTTGATCTGCACCAGGACGGTGATGATGTCGCCCACGCGGGCGGCGCGCTGGTCGTGGAAGAACTGCCGTGCGCCTGTGCGCCACAGGGAATTGGCCGAAGCCGCCTGAGGCATGGGTTCGCGCGACGAGGCGCCGATGGGCAGGGCCTCGGACGGCACCAGGGCCGACGGATAGGACATGGGCTGCATTTGCGGGCCCTTCAGCGCGGTGGACACGCTGGAACAGCCGGCCAGGGGCGCGACGGTGGTGAGCAGGGCGATCATCAGGGGACGGCGCATGACGGGAGCTGACCTTTAACGGGTGGCGAACTGGAGGGGATTGGCGAAGGCGGAATTGGCGCGATATTGTTCGGCGGCGGGGCCGACCACGGCCTGGTCGGGGCCGACCGCTATGGCCTGGATCACCTTTTTGGAGACCGTGTTCATTACGGCGACGGGGTCTCCCGCTGCGGCGGGACCCATGGCCTTGCCCTGCAAGATCAGGCTGACGCCATCGGCGACAAAGGCGACCTGGACAGCGTCGTCGCGCTTGATCAGCTGGGCGGCCGCAACGTCGTGATTGGCGGCGGCGGAGCCGGCGCGCAGAGGGCGCCGGGCCATTTTGCCGATCAGGGCGTCGGCGTCGCGCGGCATGTCCGGGGGCGCGGAAAAGCCGGCCACCTTGGCATAGACCAGATCCGTGGGCTGAACGATCTCGCCCGCGGCGAGATTGCGGGCATAGGTGAGGGCGTCGATCATGTGGGCGGCCGGCTCGCCGGCGGCGATCGAAGCGCTGGGCCCGTCGCTGCGGACGACGATGCGGCGGATACCGCTCGGATTGGCCCAGTCCAGGCCGTGGATGTGGGCGATCCGCTGCACTTCGCCGGCGTCGAGCACGGCGTCCTGGCCGGCGGGCGCGCCATTGCCCACCTGCACGGCGGCGGCCGAGCCGGGATTGTCGAACAGGTCGCCGAGGGTGACCATGCGGCCACTGGAGACCTCGGTCTTCAGCGACACCGGCTGTCCGGCGATCGCGGCCGAGGCGGTGGCCAGCGCCAGGGCGGCGCCAGCCACGATGTGTCGAAGGCGCTGGATCATGGCCCTAGGTCTTCATCTGCGAGGTGGTGGACAGCATCTGGTCGGCGCTGGTGACGACCTTGGAGTTCATCTCATAGGCCCGCTGGGCCACGATCAGCGCCGAGATCTCGGTCACCGGATCGACGTTGGAGGATTCGGTGTAGCCCTGCATCAATGTGCCCAGGCCGTTGACCCCCGGCACGCCGACCGTGGGGGCGCCGGACGCGCTGGTCTCCATGAACAGGTTGTTGCCGGTGGCTTCGAGGCCGGCGTCATTGAGGAAGCTGGCCAGTTGCAGGGTGCCGACCACCGACGGCGCGGTCGCGCCTGGAACGGTCACCTGGACCTGGCCGGATTGGGAGATGGTGACATTGGTCGAGCCGGCGGGGATCGTGGTCTGCGGGATGATCGTATAGCCATCCTTGGTGACCAGCTGGCCCTGGGGGCTGGTCGATAGGTTGCCGGCGCGGGTATAGGCGGTCTCGCCGGTGGGCAGCAGCACCTGCAGATAGCCGGCGCCATTGATGGCCAGATCGTAGGTGTTGCCGGTCTGGTTGGGCGAACCCTGGGTGTCGATGCGGTAGACCGAGCCGGCCTTGACCCCGGCGCCGATCTGCACGCCGGTCGGCACGATGGTGCCGGTATCCGACGACTGGGAGCCTGGCCGCACCACGTCCAGATAGAGCAGGTCGGCGAATTCGGCCCGCTGCTTCTTGTAGCCGATGGTGTTCATATTGGCGATGTTGTTGGAGATCACCTCCACGTTCAGCTGCTGGGCCGCCATGCCCGTGGCCGCCGTGCGTAATGCCATCATGGCCTAATCCTCCTACTGAACCGTGCCGAGCCGCTGAATCGCGGACTTGGACAGGTCGGATGTGTTGCTGATCATCTGGCTGACCGCCTCATAGGCGCGCTGGATGCGAATCAGATCTGTGATCTGGACCACCGGCTGGACGTTCGACGCTTCCAGCATGCCTTGCTGCAGCTTGACGTCCGGGGCCGGCTGGGCCGTCTGGTTGGTGGTGTTCACATAGAGGCCGTCGCCAGCCTTTGAGAGATCGGACAGGTTGTCGAAACGCACCACGCCGATTCGCCCCACCACCGAACTCTGGGCCTGGCCGGGGGCCGTTTGGGTGATCGTGCCGTCGCGGCCGATGGTCACAGGCCCGTTGGTGGCGTTAATCGTGATCGGCGATCCAGAGGCGTCCAGCACCGGATCGCCCTTCTGGGTGGTCAGCTGACCCTGGGGGTCGGTGGTGAACCGGCCGTCGCGGGTATATCGGGTTCCATCGGCCGTCGTGACCTGGAAGAAGCCCTTGCCGTCGATGGCTACGTCCAGCTGACCATTGGTCGTCTGCAGGCCGCCTTGAGTGAAATCCCGGGCCACAGAACCATCCAGCGTATATTGGATCGCCGTTTTCGACCCCGTGGGCTTGGTCGGGGTGACCGGATCATCGATGCTGGTCAAGGACTCGACCTTGAACCCATTGGTGTCTGTATTGGCGATATTGTTGGCCACGATGTCGAGCTCGCGCTGCAGCACCATCTGCCGCGACAAACTGACATACATCGTGTTGTCCATGGGGGACGTCCTCGGATTGGCCTTAGGGTTGACGTCCTGAGGGCTGCAAGGCCCGGGCCAGCCAAAAAACCCCATAAAATCAGCAAAGAGGATGGTTAACGCGGCGCCTGGCGGCCAACTTGGCCCGGCAAATCTTGCCGCGTTGCGAGAAGGTTAAAAAGGGATCCTTAACCAAACCAACCCAAGGTCGGAGACACAAGTTTCCGGGGCCCGTGACGGCTCGCTCCAAGCGTGGATGGCATGGCCAAGGACACGGCTAAAAAGACCGAGGCCGAGGACGGCGAAGACGCGGGCGAAGGCGTCGAGGTCGCGCCGAAAAAGAAGATCCCGATGATGTTCATCATCATCGGTGCGGTCGCGGCTGTCCTGATCCTGGGCGGCGGCACGACGGCCTTCCTGCTGATCAGCCACAAGCCCGCCGACGCTCACGCCAAGCCGCCCAAGAAGGAAGAGAAGAAGAAGGACGAGAAGAAGAAGGACGACAAGAACGGGGCGCAGATCGCCGACGGCCCGGACGGCGTGGTGTTCTACACCCCGCCCGACATCGTCGTGAACATGCAGACCGCGGACGGCAAGCCGACCTTCCTCAAGCTGAAACTGACCATGGAGTTGCCCGACAAGGCGACGGCCGAGGTGCTCGACGAAAATATGCCCCGGCTTCAGGACATGTTTCAGACTTTTCTGCGAGAGCTACGGCCCGAGGATCTGACCGGCTCGCAAGGCAGCTTCCAGCTGCGCATGGAGCTGCTCAGGCGAGTCAATCTGGTGGTGGCGCCGGCCAAGGTGAACACGGTGCTGATTGAGGAGATGCTGATCAACTAGGGGCGACCCTGGTTGAGGCGATGTCATGGCCGATAACGAAGATCAGGATCAGGACGGGCCACTGTCCCCCGCCTCCGAATGGGAGAGCGGCTCGGGCATGGGCGCCGCAGAGCGCATCCTCAATCAGGATGAGATCGACAGCCTGCTCGGCTTCGATCTCACCGACGACGAGTCGTCGGACCGCACCGGCATCCGGGCGATCATCAATTCGGCACTCGTCTCCTACGAGCGCCTGCCCATGCTGGAAATCGTCTTCGACCGCCTGGTGCGGTTGATGACGACGTCCCTGCGTAATTTCACCTCGGACAATGTCGAAGTCAGCCTGGACAACATCTCATCGATCCGGTTCGGCGACTATCTGAACTCGATCCCGCTGCCGGCGATCCTGTCGGTGTTCCGGGCCGAGGAACTGGACAATTACGGCCTGCTGACCGTCGATTCCAACCTGATCTATTCCATCGTCGACGTGCTGTTGGGCGGGCGCCGCGGCACCGCGGCCATGCGCATCGAGGGGCGGCCCTACACCACCATCGAACGGGTGCTGGTGCAGAGGATGGTCGAGGTGGTGCTGCACGACGCCAAGGCGGCGTTCGAGCCCCTGACGCCCGTGACCTTCAATCTCGACCGGCTGGAGACCAATCCGCGCTTCGCCGCTATCGCCCGACCGGCCAACGCCGCCATCCTGGTCAAGCTGCGCATCGACATGGAAGACCGCGGCGGCCGAATCGAGCTTTTGCTGCCCTATGCGACGCTGGAGCCGATCCGCAAAATGCTGCTGCAGCAGTTCATGGGCGAGAAGTTCGGCCGCGACAATATCTGGGAAGGCCACTTGGCCACCGAGCTTTGGACCACCCAGCTTGACGTGCACGCCGTGCTCGACGAGCAGCAGGTGGACCTGCGTAAGGTGCTCGACCTCAAGGTCGGCGAGACCCTGATCCTCAACGCCACCGCCGACAGCCTGATCGAGCTGCGGGCCGGTGACGTCACCCTGACCCGGGGCCGCATGGGGCGCCGCAACCACAACATCGCCATCCGGGTGGAGGCGCCACTATCGCCTTACGCCAAGACGGCCATCCAGAGGGCGTGATGAGTCCGATTTCACTAGTGCTGAACCTGCTGCTCGCCGGGCTGCTGACCCTGACCTTGATGTTCGGCTGGCGGCTCAGCCGGCAGCTGAAGGCGCTGAAAGACAGCCATGTCGGCTTCGCCGGCGCGGTCGGCGACCTGGACCGGGCGGCCCAGCGCGCCGAGGCCGGTCTGGTCGAGCTGCGCGTCAGCACCGACCAGGCCGTCGACCTGTTGATCGGCCGCATCGAAAAAGCTCAACAGCTGGCCGACCGCCTGGAAAACCTGACCGCGCGTGCTGCGATCGTCGCCGAAAAGGCGCCGCAGCAGCGCGCCACCGCCACCGCCCCAGTGCGCTCGATCTTCGATCGTCCCCGCTCGTCCGCCGCGGCGCCGCCAGCGGCCGCCCTGCGCCAAACCACCGAGGAAGAGGCGGTCGCGGCGGCGGAGGCCCTGATCCTGCGCCTTTCCGAAAGTGAAGTTTTGACCAGCGACGAGTTTGTCGAGCCGCGCACGGGAACACGCGATCGCGCCAACACCCGCGCCAGCACCCGTGAATGGGATCGCGACCGCGAGCTGGACCGCGCTGAAAGCCGGACCAGCCGCCGGTTCGACAGCCTGTTTGAACCACGGTCCGCGCCGGCCTCCGACCCCCGTTCGTCCGTGCGGCCGCCGGTCGCGCGCCGTGCGCGCCCAGAGCCCGTTGAAGACGCGCGTGTGGATGAGCCGCGCCGCGAGGACCTGCGCCCGCCGGTGCGCCTCGAGACCCGCGCGGGTCCGCGCTCCCGCGCCCAGATCGACGATGACCTGTTCGATGCGCCGTCGCGCGGCGGGCGTCTTCGCGCCTTTGACGGAGGCCTGTCATGAGCCGCGTCCCCCGACTTCTACCCATGGTCGCGGTGGCGATCGGGGGTGTCCTGGCGGTTCGAGCGATCGCTGGGGCGCCCGATCTGATCTCCGGGGCCAAGGCCTTCGCCGAAGATGTGGGCGCACCCAGGGCCGCCAAGGCTGCAATGCCCTCGATCCTGTCGCCCAAACCGGCAGCGTCGGCTGCCGCGGCCAAGTCCGCCGCGCCCGCCTGCGCGCCCACGGCGGCGGAACTGGCCAAGGAGGCCGGCCTGTCGCCGGCCGAGCTCCAGGTGCTGCAATCCCTCGGCAACCGCCGCGGCGAGCTGGACCAGAGAGCCAGCGACCTCGACACCCAGGTGCAGCTGATGGCCGCGGCCCAGGCCAAGCTCGACGCGCGAATCCAGCAGATGAACGGTCTGAAGGCCGATATTCAAGGCCTCCTCGGCCAGGCCGATCAGCAGCAGCAGACCGAAACCGATCGCCTGATCCGGGTCTATGAGGCGATGAAGCCCAAGGATGCGGCGCAACGCTTCACCCTGATGGACGACAGCGTCCGGCTGCCCATGGCGGCCAAGATGAAGGAGCGCGCGCTCTCCGCCATCCTCGCCCAGATGCCGGCGGAAGACGCCAAGAGCCTGACCGAGAAGCTGGCCAAACGCGTCGTGGGCGCACAGGCGATCGCCGACGCCCGCACCGCCCTCAACCCGCCCGCGACGCCGGCGACCCCCGCCCAGGCCAGCGGGCCGAACGATCCGGCCGCGCCCGTGGCGGGCAAGCCGCGGCGCAAGGGCGCCAAGGCCAAGACCGCGGCGATCTCGCCCGCCACGGCGCCTGCGGCGGCCGGAGCCGCGCCGGCCAAGACCGGCTGATCCGGCCGTGCGCCTGCGGACCCATCTTCGCGCCGGCCTGGCGGCGATCTGTATCGCCAGCCTTGTCGCGCCTGTGGGTCAGGCGAAAACAACCCCAAACGCGGTCGCCGACGCCGGCTCCGGTCCGCTCAGCGTGCGGGTGGCCCAGAACAAGGACCTGTCGCGGATCGAGTTTCGCTGGGTCGGCGGCGCTCGGGTCAGCAGCCATCGCGATGGCCAGACCCTGACCCTCCGCTTCAGCCGCTACGCCAAGCCGGACATGACCCGGCTGCGGGTTGATCCGCCCCGCTGGCTCAAGGGCGGCGAGGACGCCAAGGCCGGCGGCGGCTTGCAAATCACCCTGACCCTCGACGAGGGGGTCGACGCCAAGGTCGGCGAGGCGGATGGCGCCACCTTCGTCAATATCTTCCCGGTCAAGTCGGCCGAAACTCAACCCGCCCCGCCGCCGGCTGCGCCGACGGCTGTGGCGACTGCGGCCGTCAAGACCCCCGCACCGATTCCGACGCCGCCGCCGCATCCCAATGCCGTGCCCGCTTCGGGCGTGGTCAAGATGCAGGCGGAAATGTCCAATGGCCACGTGCTGCTGCGCTTCCCGTGGAAGGCCCCCCTGGGCGCCGCCGTTTTCCGCCGTGGTGGCGCCGTCTGGGTGGTGTTCGACAGCGTCGCGCGCCTGGACCTGAGTGCGGCGCCGCATGGTTTCCGGCAGGCCGCCGGGATGCGGGCGGTGCAAGGCGCCGACTTTTCCGCGGTCCGGATAGACGCGCCCGCCGACATCAACGCCTCGGCGATCGCCGAGGGCGCCACCTGGACCATCGCCCTGGCGGCCGGCCCCTATCAGGCCCCCGAGGAGATCAAGGTCGGCCGCGACCAGACCTCGTCCCCCGCCGGTCTGACAGTGACCATGGCCGGGGCGACCAAGGTGGTCTGGATCGGCGATCCGGTGGTCGGCGATCGCATCGCCGCGGTCACCGCCCTGGCCCCGGCCAAGGGCGTGCCGAGCCGGCGCGACTATGTCGACCTGACGCTCCTGGGCACGAGCCAGGGCCTGGCGATCGAGCCGGCGCGGGAGGACCTGGCGGTCGCCACCGATGGCGACATCGTCAATATCAGCCGGCCCATGGGCTTGGCTTTATCGCCCAAATCGGTCGTGGACCGAGCTGGCTCGGCCGCGCCCGCCACGGCGCAGATGGCGGCGCCGCAGCCCGCCTCCCTGCCGGGTCTGGTGGAGTTCGAGGAGTGGTCCAAGCTCGGCGATGGCGGTTTTGTCCCCCGCTATGACTCGTTGCAGCGCGCCGCCGCGGACGAGATCACCACCGCCAAGGACACCAGCACCAAGGCTCGCATGGCGCTGGCCCGGTTCCTGGTCGGCTCGGAGCTGTCGTTCGAGGCCATCGGCCTGATGGACATGACGGCCAGAAGCAATCAGAGCATATTGGGCGACGCCGAGTTCAGAGCCCTTCGCGGCGCGGCCAAGGCCATGGCCGGCCGTTACAAGGAAGCCCAGGCGGACCTGACCACGCCGGTGGTGGCCGACGATACGGCCAGCGCGCTGTGGCGCGGCTATGTGGCGCAGAAGTTGGGCGAAAACGCCGATGCGCGGCAGCAGTTCGCCGCCGGCGCTTCGGCCCTGTTCCAGTTCGAACCGAAATGGCGCGCGCGCTTCGCCCGCGCCGACGCGGAGGCGGCGCTGGCCCTGGGCCAGTTTCCAGTGGCCGAGGTGGCCATTGACGACGCCCTGCGCACCCAGCTGGACCCGGACGAGGAACTGGCCACGCGGCTGATCCAGGCGCAGCTGTTCGAGGCGGAGGGACAGAAGGCCCGCGCATTGCGTGTCTATGAGGCCATATCGGCCGCTCGCCTGGATTCCCTGGCCGCGCCGGCCCAGCTGCACGCGACCCGGATCAAGTTCGAATCCGGCAAGATGACCCCGATCCAGGCGGCCGCTGTGCTCGACGGTCTGCGCTATCGCTGGCGCGGAGACGCCACCGAACTCGACACCATCCGCGAGCTCGGTCAGATCTACATCAGCCTCGGCCGCTATCGCGAAGCCCTGGAAGCCCTGCGTTCGGCCGGGCAGCGCCTGCCGGACCTGCCCCAAGCCTTGCAGCTGCAGGCGGACTTGACGGGCGCCTTTCGCACACTGTTTCTCGATGGCCAGGCCGATGGCCTGCAGCCGATCCAGGCCCTGGCCCTGTTCTACGACTTCAAGGAACTGACCCCGGTTGGCGCCGATGGCGACCAGATGGTCCGCCGGCTGGCCCGGCGCCTGGTCGACGTGGACCTGCTCAGCCAGGCTGCGGATCTGTTGAAGTATCAGGCGACCAACCGGCTGGACGGCGTTCCGCGCGCCGAGGTCTCCACCGATCTGGCCACGATCCAGCTGATGAACCGCCAGCCCGAGGCCGCGCTCGACGCCCTGAACAGCTCGCGCACCACCCTGCTGCCGCCGGCGCTTACCGCTCAACGTCGCCTGGTCGAGGCCCGCGCCTGGCTCGGCCTGGGCCAATATGATCATGCCCTGGAAATCCTCGAAAGCGACAAGTCCGGCGACGCCGATTCCGTGCGCGCCGAGATCGCCTGGAAAAAACACGATTGGTCCAACGCCAGCGCCCAGTTCGAACGCCGGCTCGGCGATCGCTGGCGCTCGCCGGCGCCGCTCGGCCCCGAGGAGGAATCCTCGCTGTTGCGGGCCGGAGTGGCCATGAGCCTGGCCGGCGACGAAGCGGGCCTGACCCGTCTTCGGAGCCGCTATCAAGGCTTTGTCAATCAAGCCCATGCGCCCGAAGCCCTGCGCGTGGCCCTGTCGGGCCTCAATGGCGCTCAGCTGACCGGCTCCGACTTCACGCGGGCCGCAGCCGAGAACGACAGCTTCGCCAGCTGGGTCCAGGCCATGAAGCAACGCTTCCGCGACGCCTCCTCCCAGGCCTCGGCCAGCACCCCCCCGCGCGGATGATGCGGGCTTAGCCGTTACGGCCGCGTCGGCGGACATTGCCGTGGGGGCGTGCCTGCGGTCACTTCCGCCGAACCTCCGGGGATGATCCATCCCCGCCTGAAGCCAGCCTGCCCCCCAATTTTGACTGAATGCGGTCTGATCCGCCAAGCGCGCTGCGCGTTTAGGTTGGTGATGGTTCGATGAATGGGCGGGAGCCTGGGCTATGGATGTCACCCTCAATGGTCTGGCCGGCGCTGCGGGCGCCAATGGCGTATCGCCCGGAGGCGCGGGAACCGCGGGCTCGGCTGGCACGTCGGTGACGGCGGCCAATACGGGCTCACCCGATGCGGCCAATACGGCGACCGCGACCGGGGGGCATGGCGGCCACGGCGGCGCGGGCGCGGCGGGCCAAACCGACATCCATGGGACCTATATCAGCCCCGGCGGGGCCGGCGGGACCGGAGGAGCCGGCGGCTCGGCCACGGCGAGCGTCCTGACCAGCCTCAACGCGGCGAGCGGAACCTCGGCGGCCAGCACCGCCCGCGGCGGCGGCGGAGGGGCGTCGGGCGTCCCGGGCGCTGGCGATCCCTACGGGAGCATGGCCAGCGGCGGCGTGGGCGGGCACGCGACGGCCTCGGCCAGCGACTACAACACATCCGGGCCGGTCTCGGCGACGGCGACCTCGGTCGGCGGCGCCGGCGGCGTAGACAACGGCGTACCCGAAGCCTTCAGCCCCGGCGTCGGCTCCAACGCCTATCGTGGAGGGGCTGGGGGCGCCGCTTCGGCCAGCGCCAATGCGGTCACCGGCGGATCGGGCTCGGCCACGGCGACCGCCACCACGACGGGCGGCGCGGGGGGCGCCGGCGTCAATGACGCCAGCGGCGGCGCGGGCGCAGCCGCCAGCCTGATCAACGCGGTCAGAGGGGCGACCCACGGCGGCCATCTTGACTTGAATCAGACTGCGACCGGCGGGGCCGGAGGCGCGGCCGGCGACGTCAGTGTCTTGCAGGACGGCGATATCCAGGCCGGGGCGGCTGGCTCCGCCTATTCCAGCTTGAGCTTCGATGATGCGGCCAACGCCAACCACAGCGCCCAGCTCAGCACCACCAGTTCCGCCACGGGCGGCGCAGGGGGCGGAGGCGAGAATGCGACGGCCGGCGGCGCCGCGACCGCCATCAACAGCATCATCGCCGCTCATGAAGCCGATGGCGTGGCCGTGGCCACGGGCGGGGCCGGCGGATCCGTGCCGGACGGAACCAATAGCGGCGCGGGCGGCGGCGCCACGGCCAAAAGTTTCGTGCAGGCGGGAACCACAGGGTTCAGCGAGGCGCTCGCCCGCGGCGGCGCTGGCGGGACCACGGACGACGTGTCGGGGGATTCCGGCGCCGGCGGCGCCGGCGGCGCGGCCTATGCCTTCGCCAGCAGCACCGCCGCCA
>FTIR01001287.1_pt2 | contig 12947 bp, 13 predicted proteins | sample 1658041 | NCBI WGS metagenome assembly FTIR01 (sample SAMEA3914793, study PRJEB12502) | metagenome | biome: forest; material: soil | place: Canada | collected 2011-07-03 | depth 0.3 m | reverse complement strand
TTGAAGTTCTGGCGCCGGATCAGGTACAGCAGCAAGTCCAGCGGGCCTTCGAAGGTCTCGAGAAAGACCTCCAGCGCGTCCGGCGGGATGTACAGGTCCGTCGGCATCCGGAACAGCGGCTCGCCGTAGAGGCGGGCCAGCGCGACGCCGTCGACCGGCGGCGCGCCGTCGGGCGCGTTGCGGAACGCGGCGTGGCGTTCCCCGACGGCGGCGGTGTGGGCGACCGCCGCCGCTTCCCTTGCCGTCATGGCCAAAGGGATCGAATCCGGTGCCAAGGCGCCTTGAACGGCGTCTTCGCCGCTCATCGGCGCCTCAGAGTTCACTTGACGTGAGTCTGATAGACGTAAGGTTGCTGGGCGACGGCCGCTTCCTTGTACTCGGACTGCAGCTCGCGGTCGACCTGCTTGTCCCACAGGAGCGCGCGGCCGGCGCGTTGCTCGGCCTCGAGCGTCGGCTTCTTCGCCTTCATGTCGTCGATGAACGAGCTGACTTCCGACTTGTAGGGCTTCCAGAACAACGGCATGGTGGATTTCGGTGAGGGCGCCCCGGGGACGGAGCGCAATGGGACGATTTTAGACGTTTCCGGTCCGGCGCCGCGCAGGCGCCGAAACCGGCCGGAGATCAGTTCAGGCGCATCCCTGGAATCGCGCCGCTGCCCGGCTCCAGCAGGTACAGCCCGCCGTCCACCTGGGAATCGGCGTGGCTGGCCGCCAGCACCATGCCTTCGGACAGGCCGAACTTCATCTTGCGCGGCGCCAGGTTGGCCACGACCACCGTCAGCTTGCCCACCAGCGTGGCGGGATCGAAGTGGGCCGAGATGCCCGAGAACACGTTGCGGTGGCGGCCTTCGCCCACGTCCAGCGTCAGGCGCAGCAGCTTGTCGGAGCCCTCCACCTTCTCGGCGTTCACGATCTTCGCGATGCGCAGGTCGACCTTGGCGAAGTCGTCGATCTTGATCTCGGGGGCGATCTCCTCGCCGCCCGGCACCACCACCGGCGCCGCCGGCGGCTCGAAGAGGGCGTCGAGCAGCTTGGTGTCGACGCGTTGCATCAGGTGCGTGTACGCGCCGATCTTGTGCGCGCCGAGCGCGGACGAGACGTCGCCGAAGGTGAGCGCCGGCACCTGCAGGAAGTCTTCGACCTGTTTCGCCAGCGCCGGCAGCACCGGCTTCAGGTAGATGGTGAGCAGGCGGAACGCCTCGATGCAGGTGCTGCAGACGTCCTGCAGCGCGGCGTCGGCGCCTTCCTTCTTGGCCAGGTCCCAGGGCTTGTGCTGGTCGACGTACTCGTTGACCTTGTCGGCCAGAGCCATGATGTCGCGCAGCGCCTTGCCGAACTCGCGCTCCTCGTACAGCTCGGCGATGGCGTCCTTCTGCGCGCGCAGCGTCTCCAGCAGCGACGAGCCTTCGACGCCCAGGTCACCCGACAGCGTGCCGCCGAAGCGCTTGGCCAGGAAGCCGGCCGCGCGGCTGGCGATGTTGATGTACTTGCCGACCAGGTCGGAGTTGACGCGGGCGACGAAGTCCTCGGGGTTGAACTCGATGTCCTCGACGTGCGAGTTCAGCTTGGCCGCGATGTAGTAGCGCAGCCACTCGGGGTGCAGGCCCAGGTCGAGGTACTTCAGCGGCGAGATGCCGGTGCCGCGGCTCTTGCTCATCTTGTCGCCGCCCAGCGTGATGAAACCGTGCACGAACACGTGGTCGGGCGTCTTGCGGCCCGAGAAATGCAGCATCGCCGGCCAGAACAGCGTGTGGAAGTACGTGATGTCCTTGCCGATGAAGTGCACCTGCTGCACGGCGGGGTCGGCGAAGAACGCGTCGTAGGCTATGCCGGCCTTGGAGAAGTAGTTCTTCAGCGAGGCCAGGTAGCCGATCGGGGCGTCCAGCCAGACGTAGAAGTACTTGCCCGGCGCGTCGGGGATCTCGATGCCGAAGTAGGGCGCGTCGCGGCTGATGTCCCAGTCGCCCAGGCCGCCGGCGCCGGTTTCCTCGTCCTTGGTGAACCACTCCTTGATCTTGTTGAGCACCTCGGGCTGCAGGCGGCCGGTGTCGGTCGTCCACTTCTGCAGGAAGTCGAGGCAGCGCGGATCGGACAGGCGGAAGAAGTAATGCTCGCTGCTGCGCAGCACGGGGACGGCGCCGCTCAGCGCCGAATACGGGTGCTTCAGCTCGGTCGGGTTGTAGACCGCGCCGCAGTTCTCGCACGAATCGCCGTACTGGTCCTTGGTGCCGCAGCGCGGGCACTCGCCCTTGATGAAGCGGTCGGGCAGGAACATCGACTTCACCGGGTCGAAGAACTGCTCGATCGTCTTCACGTCGATCAGCTCGTTCTTGCGCAGCGCCAGGTAGATCTCCTTGGCGAGCGCGTGGTTCTCCGGCGAATCGGTGGAGCTCCAGTTGTCGAACGCGATGTGGAAGCCGTCCAGGTACTTCGCGCGGCCGGCCGCGATCTCGGCGACGAAGGCCTGCGGCGTCTTGCCCTGCTTCTCGGCCGCGATCATGATCGGTGCGCCGTGCGCGTCGTCCGCGCCCACGAAGTGCACCTCGGCGCCGTTCATGCGCTGGAACCGCACCCAGATGTCGGCCTGGATGTACTCCATCATGTGCCCGATGTGGAAGGGCGCATTGGCGTAGGGCAGGGCGGTGGTGACGAAGAGTTTGCGGGTCATGGGTGGCCAGTGGTCGCCGCCGGGGCGCGCGAGGCGCGGCTGTCCGGCGTGGTTGCCTCGCATGGCGCCCGGAAGTCCGTTGGCGCGTGGCGAGGCCGAACCGGCAATTCTACGGGGCTGGCCGCGTTTCGGCAGCCTGCACCGCTCGACATGGGCCGGCGACACTGTCACAACAAGGGCTTGTCAAACGTCCGAAGCAGATGACCGACACCACCGCCACCTTCAACAAGCTCCGTTCCCGCCTGCAAGGCATCGCCTACCGCATGCTCGGCTCGCTGGCCGAGGCCGAGGAGGTGGTGCAGGACGCCTGGCTGCGCTGGCACGAGGCCGACGTCGGGCGCGTGGACAACGCCGAGGCCTGGCTGGTGTCGGTGACCACGCGCATCGCCATCGATCGCCTGCGCAGCGCCAAGGTGGCCCGCGAGCACTACGTGGGCACCTGGCTGCCCGAGCCGTTGATGGCGGACTCGCCGTTCTCGCCCGAGCAGTTGCTGGAGCGCGTGGACGACGTGTCGGTGGCGTTCCTGGCGCTGCTGGAGCGCCTGGCGCCGGAGGCCCGCGCGGCCTACCTGCTGCGCGAGGTGTTCGACGCCGACCACGACGAGGTGGCCGAGGCGCTGGGCAAGACGGAGCCGGCCTGCCGGCAACTGGTGCACCGGGCCAAGGCGCAGCTGAAGGACGAGCGGCCGCGCTACACGGTGGCGCGCGAGACGCAGCTGCGCCTGCTGCGCGGCTTCGCCGATGCGGCCGTGCGCGGCGAGTTCGCGGCGCTGAAGTCCATGCTGGCGGAGGACGCGCAGCTGATCGGCGACGGCGGCGGCGTCGTGCCCAGCTTCGGCGTGCCGCTGGTCGGCGCCCAGCGCATCGCGCAGCTGTATTTCGCCACCGGGCGGCGCTTCCCGGGCCGGGTGCGCTACGAGGTGGCGGTGCTCAACGGCCAGTGGGGCCTGCTGCGCTTCGTCGCGGACACGCTGGAGTCGGCGCAGGCTGTGGAGACCGACGGCGAGCGCATCGTGCGCATCCATTCGCAACGCAACCCGGACAAGCTCGCGCGCATCGCGCGGGCGCTCGGACGCGAACTGAACGTCACAAGGCCGGGCACCGAAACGTCTTGAGTGTGTGTATCCCGCACTTCAACTCGAGACCCCTCATGAACGAACCCCGTCTTCCCTGGGCCCAGATCTCGCCCAAGTCCTACCAGGCGATGGCCGCGACCAGCGCCGCCCTCGCGCCATCCTCGCTCGGTGCGGTGCTGATCGACCTCGTGCAGACCCGCGTGTCGCAGATCAACGGCTGCGCGTTCTGCCTGGACATGCACGTGCGCGACCTGCGCAAGCACGGCGAAACGTGGCAACGCATCAACAGCCTGCCCACCTGGCGCGAGACCGGCCTGTACAGCCAGCGCGAACGCGCCGCGCTGAACTGGGCCGAGACGATGACCCGGCTCGCGGATCACCACGTCGATCGCGAGGCCGATTTCGACGCGTTGAAGCTGCAGTTCAGCGACCAGGAGATCGTCGAACTCATGTGGACGATCGCCACGATCAACACCTGGAACCGGATGGCGATCGGCATGCGCGCGCCGGTGGTCGAGAAGCCGATCGAGTGAGGCGGCGCGGGCCGCCCCGGTTCACCATGTGACCCGGGCGCCTGCAATAGCCCGCGACCGCGCACCGGCATCGATCCGGTGGTGCAATGGCGTCTCGTCCTCCCGCCGCCGCCGCACCGACCGATGTCTCCTGAACCCGCCGCCCCAGGCGTTCCTCGCCCGCCGGTGGCGGACGGACTGGTCGGACGCCAGCACGCGCTGGCGCTGACCGCCATCCTGCTGTCCGTCGCGATGGCCACCCTCGACACCGCGATCGCCAACACCGCGCTGCCGACGATCGCCGGCAGCCTGCAGGTGAGCGAGGCCCAGGTGATCTGGGTCGTCAACGCCTACCAGCTCGCCGTCATCGCGGTGCTGCTGCCGTTCGCGGCCTCGGGCGAGATCCTGGGCCATGGCCGCGTGTTCGCGGCCGGCACGCTGCTGTTCACGGCCGCGTCGCTGGTGTGCGGCCTGGCCGATTCGCTCACCACGCTGGTGGCCGCGCGCATCCTGCAAGGCATCGGCGGGGCGGCCATCATGAGCGTCAACATCGCGTTGATCCGGTTCGTGTTCCCGGCCCGCGAGCTGGGCCGCGGCGTGGGGCTGAACTCGCTGGTGGTGGCGCTCGCCTTCACCGTCGGGCCGACGGTGGCCTCGGCTATCCTGTCGGTGGCCTCGTGGCACTGGCTGTTCCTGATCAACGTGCCGATCGGCATCGTCGCGGCCGTGTTCGCCGCGCGCGCGCTGCCGCATACCGGACGCGAGAGCCATGGCTTCGACCGCGTCGCCGCGCTGCTGTGCGCGGGCCTGTTCGGCTGCACGGTGCTGGGTTTCGAATCGCTGTCGCACGGGGGCGCGTGGGCGCCCGTGACGGTGGAATGGGTGGTGGCGGCCGTCTGCGGCACGCTGCTGTGGCGGCGCCAGGCCGACCATCCGGCGCCGATGCTGGCCGTCGACCTGTTTCGCGCGCCCAGCTTCGCGCTGTCGGCGGCCACGTCGATCTGTTCGTTCTCGGCCCAGGGGCTGGGATTCGTGTCGCTGCCGTTCCTGCTGCAATCCACGCTGGGCTACAGCGCAGTGGCCACGGGCCTGCTGATGACGCCGTGGCCGGCCGTGGTGGCCGTGATGGCGCTGATCGCCGGCCGCCTGGCCGACCGCTACCCGCCGGGCCTGCTGGGCGGGATCGGGCTGGTGGCGCTGGGCTGCGGCATGGGGGCGCTGGCACTACTGCCTGCACACGCGTCGGTGGCGGACATCCTGTGGCGCACCGCGCTGTGCGGCGCCGGCTTCGGCTTCTTCCAGGCCCCCAACCTGAAGGCGTTGATGAGCAGCGTGCCGCAGCGGCGCAGCGGCAGCGCGAGCGGCGTGGTCGCCACGGCGCGGCTGCTGGGCCAGACGCTGGGCGCCGGGCTCGTGGCGTTGTGCTTTCACCTGACGCAGGCGCATGCGCCGCAGGCGGCGTTGTGGCTGGGCTGCGCGTTCGCGCTGGCGGGCAGCGTGGCGAGCGTGTTGCGACTGCTGCCGGGTGCGTCTAGAAACGGGCCTTCGCGTAAAGGCGTTCCGGGCTGAACCGCACGCGCAGGTCCTTGGGCTCGGCGGGCCCCGCGATGCCGTAGTCGCGACCGCTGGCCTCGCGCTGCACCGGGTCGGCCAGCGGTTCGCCGCGGCGCCCGGTCAGCACGGCCACCTGGGGCGCGCTGGTGTCGGCGGTGCGCTGGACGACCACCGCCACTTCGCCGCCGTACAGCCGCACCAGGCTGCCGGGGGGGTGGACGCCGAACTCGGTGATCAGCGCGAGCGCGAACGGGTTGCCGCGTTCCAGCACCAGCAGGTCGCGCGCCGCGCGTGGCGGCGGCAGGCTGTCGCGGCCGCTGCGGCCGGCCAGCTTGGCGGTGTAGACGTCCACCGTGCGCAGCGCGCTGGCCATCTCGCCCACCTCGACCACGCCGGCGGGGTAGCCGCCGCCGCCGGGCTTCTCGTGGTGCTGGGCCACCGCCTGCAGCCACTCGGGGTCGGTGACGCCGCTTTCCTTGAGCGTGGCCAGGCTGATGGTCGGGTGGGTGTGGATCGTCTGGCGTTGCAGCGGGTTGGGCAGGCGCGCCTGGTTCGACAGCCGCTCCTGCATGTCCAGCATGCCCAGGTTCATCGTGAACGCGGCCTTGACCAGCGTCAGCCGGCGCTCCGGCGTCCAGCCCAGTCGCAGCGCGATCAGGTAGGCGGCAGCGGCCGCGTGCAGGCTGCGCACGACGCCGTAGCGCGTGTGCTCGGCGGGGTCGGGGCGCACCAGCAGGAAGATGGCCAGGTCGGGCGCGCGCTCGGTGAGCGCGGCCAGGTAGCGCGCGGTCTCGTCGAGCGCCTCGGGGGCGCCGGGCGACGGCATGCTGGCGAGCACGTGCGACAGCGTGTCGGCCAGCTTGCGCCACAGCGACGGCAGCAGCTCCGGCGGCGCGGCATGGATCTCGGCGTGCACGCCGCCCAACTCCTCGACATCGACGCAGGCGCCGCCTTCCACCAGCGCCTCGAGCTGACTCTCGTCGCTGACGACCTGGTCCTTCGCCAGCAGCAGGTTGCTGGCGGCGTCGTGGATGCTGAACGGCAGCGGGCTGCCGAACTTGATGCGGTGCTGCACTTTGGCGAGCGGACAGAGTTCCATCAGGCCCTCCGATGTTGGGGTGGCGAGCCGCGTGTCGGGCGGCTCCGGGGTCGGTGCCGGCGCCCCGGGGCGCCAGCTCGTGATCGGCCGGGTATCGACGTCGTTATCGGTGCCGGCTGTCGGCGACTTGAGCCGACCCGTCGTCGAACGGCCGTGCAGTCCCTGTGCCCGATGCTGCCAAAGGGGGCGCGGTAGACTGCCTGCACATCCCGATTCTGCGCCCGGCCGGCATTGTCTGCACGCGCCCGCGCGTCCCTCCCGCTCATCTGCGCCTCGCTGCGCCACCTCCATGTCCGTTTCCGAAGCCGCGCTGACCGCAGCGCTCGCCACCGTCCTCGATCCGCATACCGGTCAGCCGTATACGGCCGGCCGCCAGTTGAAGAACCTGCGCGTGGGCGCCGACGGCGCGGTGGCGTTCGACATCGAGCTGGGCTATCCGGCGCGCAGCCAGTTCGCCGCCGTGCGCGACGGGCTGGCGGCGGCGGCGAAGTCGGTCGCCGGCGTCGGCCAGGTCGACGTCGCCGTCGGCAGCAAGATCGTCGCGCACCAGGTGCAGCGCGGCGTGGCGCTGCTGCCCGGCGTGGCCAACGTGATCGCGGTGTCGTCCGGCAAGGGCGGCGTCGGCAAGAGCACCACGGCCGTCAACCTCGCGCTCGCGCTCGCGGCCGAGGGCGCGCGCGTGGGGCTGCTCGATGCCGACATCTACGGCCCGAGCCTGCCGGCGATGATGGGCATAGCAGGGCGCCCCGAGTCGGAAGACGGCAAGACGATGAAGCCGATGGAGAACCACGGCGTGCAGGTGATGTCGATCGGCTTCCTGGTCGATCCGGAGCAGGCCGTCGTCTGGCGCGGCCCGATGGCCACGCAGGCGCTCGACCAGTTGCTGCGCCAGACCAGCTGGCGCGAGCTCGACTACCTGATCATCGACATGCCCCCGGGCACCGGCGACATCCAGCTGACGCTGAGCCAGCGCGTGCCGCTCACCGGCGCCGTGATCGTCACCACGCCGCAGGACATCGCGCTGCTCGACGCGAAGAAGGGCCTCAACATGTTCGAGAAGGTCGGCGTGCCGATCCTGGGCATCGTCGAGAACATGGCCGTCCACGTCTGCACGAACTGCGGCCACGTCGAACACATCTTCGGCGCCGACGGCGGCAAGAGGATGGCCGGGCAATACAACGTGCCGTACCTGGGCGCGCTGCCGCTGACGCTGGCCATCCGCGAGCAGACGGACTCGGGCACGCCCACGGTGGTGGCCGAGCCGGATGGCGAGATCGCCGCGCTCTACAAGGCCGTGGCGCGCCAGGTGGCGGTGGTCGTGGCGGCCAAGGCGAAGGACTTCAGCGCGAAGTTTCCCTCGATCAACATCTCGAAGTCGACCTGACGTCGCCGGCCGGGCCGGGGCAGCTCAGATCGCGGTCTCGATCGTCTTGCGCAGCTCCGCCGGCTCGGTGGGGCCACGTTCCGGCGAGCCCACCGCCAGCGCCGTGAGTTCCACGTAGCGGATCAGCCCCAGCATCTTCTCGTTGCGCGGCGCGCGCCGGCCGACGGACTTGGCCAGCTTCACGACCTCGCCGCACAGCTCGCCGATCTCGGTGCGGCGGCCCAGCGCGAGGTCGTCGGCCATGCTCGAGCGCGCACGCGGATCGATCTTGAGCATCCTGGCCGCGGCGATCTTGAACAGCGGCGTGGGCAGGCGCATCAGGCGCGGCAGCCAGCCGGTGGGCACCGGCGTCACCTTGACCGTGCGTTGGCGCGCGCTGGCCAGCACCGCCAGCGCCTCCTCGATCAGCGCCGCCGTGGTGGCGCGCAGGTCGGGCTCCAGCAGTTCGTCGCGCAGCGGCAGGCCCGACAGCGCGTTGACCGGGTTGTTCAGGTTCAGCAGCAGCTTGCCCCACTGCACGGCGCGGATGTCCTTGTGCGTGGCCGACGGCAGGCCGGCCTCGTCCAGCGTGGGCAGCCAGGCGCGCGTGACCTCGTCCTCTTCCAGCGCCAGCGCGCCGCCGCTGCCGCGCAGGAAATGGCCGGGGCCGATCTCGGCCACGTTGAACGGCACCATGCCGGACAGGAAGCGCAGCCGCGCGGCCACCGAGCGCGCCACCTCGGCGTTGTGCAGGCCGTTCTGCATGCACACCACCAGGGTGCCGATCGGCAGCGCGCGGGCGAGCGCCATCGCGGCCTTCGGCGTGGCGCTGCTCTTGACGCACAGCAGCACCAGCGAGATGCCGAGGCCGGACGGCACGTCCTCGTGCAGGCTCAGCGTGTCGGCGCCCAGCGTGCCGCTGCGGCCGTCGGGTTCGGTGATGGTCAGGCCGTGCGTGCGCAGCTGGTCGAGGACGCGCGGGCGCCCGACGAAGTGCACGTCGTGGCCGGCGAGCGCCAGGCGGCCGCCGAGGTAGCAGCCGATCGAGCCCGCGCCCATGATGAGCACGCTGCCGATCGGCGAGACGTCTGTCAGGATGAGATCAGCCACGTCGCTCAGGCGTGGCGATCAGCCCCGGTCTTTTCTGATCAAGCAACGGGATGGGCGAGGTCGCGAAGAAGGGTGGGGCCGGTACGGCGTTCGATCTCCTGTGCCAGCGGCCGGCACAGGCCGGCGGCGAACAGGGCCTCGCCGACGACGAACATCGGGCCGACCAGCAGGCCGACCAGGTCGTCGACGAACGCCGGCTTGCGGCCCTCGTAGTAGTGGCCGACGAACTGCAGCACCCAGCCGGTGACGAAGGTGAGCAGGCCGCAGGCGAGCCAGGCGCCGACGCTGCCGACCGCGAACGGGTGCGCGGCCCAGATCAGCAGGCCGGTGACGACGGTGGTGGCCAGGCCCAGCACCAGGTTGCCGCGCGTGAGGTACCAGGCGCCGGTGACGGCCCACAGCACCCAGGCGGCGCTCAGGTGCAGCTGCGCCAAGTCGAACTGGGCGCGCGCCAGGAAGATGCCGATCGCGAACACGATCAGGGGAATGCCCAGGAAATGGGTGGCGATGTTGCGGCGGTCGCGGTGATAGGTCGCGTACTGCACCATCAGTTCGGTAGCCGGCCGGAAAGGACTGGGCATGATCGGTCTCCTGCTGGAAAAGGCGGTTCGGCGCGTGGCGACGGCGGGTCGCGGCTGCTGGACCATAGCTGCAATCGTAGTGGAGCACGCGCCATGTCGCCTGTCAAAACCGGGACACGCACGCGCCAACTGCCCTGATTCTCGCCGATGCGCGCCGGGATGCCACGGCCGGGTTCGCCCTACACTCCGGAAACGGCACAAGACCACGGCGACGCAAAAGGCGATGGAAAACAGATCCCTGCTGGATTGGCACTCGATGTTCATGGGCGTGGCGCTGCTGGCGGCGGCGCGCTCGAAGGACGCCCGCAAGCGCAACGGCGCCTGCATCGCCAGCGCGGACTACAAGATCCTGGGCGTCGGCTACAACGGCCTGCCGCGCGGCTGCGACGACGACGATCCGGGTTACTGGGCCGACGACGACGCCGACCCGCTGCACTCGCGCCACAGCTACATCGTGCACGCCGAGGTCAACGCGATCCTCAACTGCGTGGTGCTGCCGCTGACCGGCGGCACGATCTACGCCACCCAGTTCCCGTGTCCGCGCTGCGTGCAATCCATCATCCAGGTGGGCATCGCGCGCGTGATCTACCTGGAGCAGAAGCCGCACCAGGTGGCGTCCATCGCCGCTGCCAACAAGATGCTGCAGGACGCCGGCATCCAGGTGCATTCGCTGGCCGACCTCGAGGCCGAGTCGCCCACCTGGTCGGCGAAGCTGGAACAGTTCATCCGCGACAGCCGGCAGCCGGGGGCGGCCGAGCCACCGCCGGGCGACATCTAGCCGGCCATCGCTGAAAAGGCCGCATCCGTGCGGCCTTTTCCATGGATCGAGCGCCGGGCGGATCCCGCACCATCGAGCTGTGGAGTCCCGGAAGTCCCGGGTCGTCCGCAACCCGGAGGTGGCACGCCATGATCCCTGTTCCTCAAGTCAACGAGCTTCAGCAGACCCCCAGCGACTTTCTGCCGTTCGACGCGGCGCTGGCTGCGCGGCCGCCGCGCGCGGCGCGTTCGTCGATTGCAGGCTTCAGCACCACGCACATGCAGGCCGAGGAACTGGGGGTGGGTGCTTTGCTGCGCTTCAAGTCGATGATGGCCGTCGAAGGCCAGACCGTGCATCTGGCGCGGCTGTGCTACGACAAGCTGTACGCCTACGAACGCATCGCCGCCGCCCACGCGTGCAGCGACCAGAACCTGCGCCGCCTGGCGCTGGAGCTGTTCCAGATCTATCACCGGCGCGAGTCGGCCGGCAAGCCGGCACAGTGACCTGGCGCCATGCGTAAAGCTCAGCAGACCCGCTCGCTGGTCGCCGCCTGGTTCGACTTCCTGGCGCCGGGCGAGATGCCCGTGGCGCAGGCGATCCACAAGGCGATTCGCGCGACCGTGTCCGACCTCACCGAAACCGTTCGCCAGGGCAACCTGCTGCTGTCGATGAACGGCGAGCCGGTGCTGGCGATCGCGCCCGCGCGCAACCAGGTCAACCTGCTGATCTTCAACGGCAGCGAGGTCGAGGCCACGCTGGGCCCGCTCGAAGGCGTCGGCCGCCGCCAGCGCCAGGTGCCGTTCGCCTCGTCCAGCCCGGTGGACGTCGCGCGCGTCGAGCAGATCGCGCGCGCCAGTGTGGAAGTGGCGCGACGACAGCAGGCGGACATCGGCCACCACTGACCGGCCGGCGTTGCACGACGACAAGGCGGGACGCACGACGCGTCGCCGCCTTGCGTCATTCCGGGGCCGCGCGTTTCAGGCCGTCGCGACCGTGAAGCGTGCGCGCAGGTGCTGCGGCTTCTCGATCTCGTCGACGATGGCGACGCCCAGGTCGGCCACCGAGATGCCGGCCGGCGCATCGCCCGCCATCAGCAGTTGCTCGCCGCCGACGCGGTACTTGCCGGTGCGTTCGCCGGGGGCCAGGAATGCCGGCGGGCTGAGGAAGGTCCAGTCCAGCGCGGTGTTGGCGCGCAGCGCGGTCAGCGCGTCGCGCGCGGCCTTGGCGCCGGGGACGATGTTGGCAGGCACGTGCGAGGCGAACTCGGGCGTGTCCACCATCTGCACGCCGGGCGCCACGAACAGGCTGCCGGCGCCGCCAACCACCAGCAGCCGCTTGACGCCGGACTTCTCCACGCCGGCATCGATGGCCGCGCTGCCCTTCATGAACTGCGCGTAGAGATCCGGCACGTCCCAGCCGGGGTTGAAGGCCGAGATCACGGCGTCATGGCCGCGCACGGCCGCGGCGACGGCATCGGCGTCATACGCGTCCAACGCCTTGGCCTCCAGCTGCGGGCGCGCGGCCAGCTTGCCGGGGTTGCGCACCAGTGCGGTGACGTGGTGGCCGCGTTGCAGCAGTTCGGCGAGGACGGCGGTGCCGACGAAGCCGGTGGCACCGATCAGGGCGATCTTCATGGGAATTCTCCAGGTTGTCTTCGAGACGATGCCGCAACGATATCGGCTTCACAATCCGGCCGGTAGCCAGGTAAAGTCGCCATCACCTTGAAGTGCAGCTTACGAATAGACGACCGAGATGGATGAACTGAAGCCCTTGGCCGTGTTCGCGGAGGTGGTGGACGCCGGTTCGATGAGCGCGGCGGCGCGCCGCCTCGGCATGAGCCCGTCGGCCGTCAGCCAGACCATCCGCGCGCTGGAGCAGCAGGGCGGCGTGACGCTGCTGCACCGCTCCACGCGCAAGCTCGCGCTGACCGAGGCCGGCGAGCGCTACTACCCGCATTGCAAACGGATGCTGGAGGCCGCGCGCGCCGCCGCCGATTCGCTGCAGCAGGCGCGCGACGCGCCCACCGGCGAGCTGCGCGTCTCGGCCCCGGTCGGCTTCGCGATCCACATCGCGCCCGCGCTGGCGCCGCTGCTGGCCGAAGCGCCGCAGCTGCGCCTGCGGCTGCTGGTGGACGACGCGATGATCGACCTGATCGACGCCCGCATCGATGTCGCGATCCGCGTCGGCCGCCTCGCCGACTCGAGCTGGGTCGCGCGCCGGCTGTGCGA
>FTIR01001367.1_pt3 | contig 12955 bp, 11 predicted proteins | sample 1658041 | NCBI WGS metagenome assembly FTIR01 (sample SAMEA3914793, study PRJEB12502) | metagenome | biome: forest; material: soil | place: Canada | collected 2011-07-03 | depth 0.3 m | reverse complement strand
CGTGTTCATCTTCTCCATGCCGACCACCAGCGCGTGCTTGACGCGGCCGGAGCCGACGGCGTCCAGCGCGGCCCAGATCGCGGCCGAGCCGGTGGCGCAGGCGTTCTCGACACGCACCGCGGGCACGTGGCGGAACTCGGGAATGGCGACGGCCACCAGCGAGCCGCTGAAGTCCTGCTGCACGAAGCCGCCGTTGAAGTGGCCGACGAAGATGCCGTCGATGTCCGACAACGCCAGTCCGGCGCTGGCCACGGCGGGCAGCGCGGCGTCGCGGATCAGCTGCTCCATGTCGAGGGCGTCGAGCTTGCCGAAGGGGGTATGGCCCCAGCCGATGATGTGGGCGTTGTGCATGGGTTTGTCTCCTGCGGGGAATCGGGGGGGTCGACGGCGGTTCAGACTGTGAACTTTTCTGGGTAACCGCCGGTCGATCGGTGACGTGATTCTGCGCAGGCTCTCCTCACAGTGGCACGCATGCTGCAGCGCGGCAATGCAGAAACCGGTTCACATCGTGGGTCGTCATCTTCGGGGTTTCGCGCAGCTTGCGGGGCGCTTGTCGCTTCGCGCGGGTCGCTGGTGCGCAAGCGGGAGGAGAGAAAAAACCATCCCGGTTCTTTAAAGTCACGTTGGCGTCGACGGACCATCGAGGCCGCGTCGATGCCCGCGGCCATCGCTCTGGCGGGGCATCGGGCTTGACGCGAACGTCGAGCCTCGCTGCGGGCGCTCCTCCTCGGGACGGACGAACGCGGCGCCGCGTACTCGGAGCTCTTCGACATCGAGGTTCGTGAGCGGGACCTTCAGCTCCACAGATGGGGTGTCTGGCGACGTGAAACAATGTTGGACATGGCTGTCATCGGCCATGACCGGCCAGTCGCAGACGGCCGCTTTCCGGTCGCCCATTCGAAGGTCCGGCACCCACCCAAGCCGCAACGCCGGACGCGGACGTGGACGCGTCAGTGGCGCGTGCAGTCGGACACTCGCGGGTCGCAGTCCTGACGGCGATCGCGGTTGTCGTCGTGGCGGTCGTCGCGTTGATCGCGATCGTGATCCCGATCCTGCCGAGCGCCGTGTTCACCTTCCGGCGGATAGCCCTCCAGCGGATAGGCGACGCAGCCGGACAAGCCGATCAAGGCAGCTGCAAGTGCAATCAAAGATGAGTTCTTCATATCGTTCCCGTTGGGTGGTTGACGCTGCGTACATGCGAGCCATGGGTTGAAGCCGAGCCAGCGAACATCGCCGGCGGGCCGGTGCAGCGAGGCGATGCGCCAATCACTGCAATGCCCTGGAAGCTCGGAACCGCGCTGAAATAGCGGCCCGCAATGGGCCGGCTTCCGATGCGCTACTTCTTGTTGTCCTCGTTGCCTTGGTCGGCCTTGTCGTGCTCCTTGTTCCGCTCTGGGGCCGGCTTTGCTTCCTTGGCAGGCTCGTGGACAGGGGCCGCAGGGCGTTCTGGCTCTCGACCGGCGGCATGCTGCTCCTGCGCGGGTTGCTGCGCCTTGTTCTGCGGGGCCTGCTGCTGCTCTTGTTGGGCTCTCTTCTGTTGCTGGGCCTGCTGCTGGCTTTGCTGTTGTTCATGCTGTGCCAGCTGCTGACCTTGTTGCTTGTGCTGCTGTTCTTGTTGAGCCTGGATCCTCTGCGGTTCTTGTTGCGTCTGCTTCTGCTGCTGAGCCTGCTGTTGCTGTTTTTGCTGCTGCTCGCGCTGCGGCGGTTGTTCCCGCTGCGCATGCTGTTGATCGGGTTGTTGCGGCGCTGCGACCTGCCGTGCCTGGGCGGGCGCGGGCTGCGCGGCCTGCTGGAGGCGCTGGTGCACGGCCGCGTCGCGGGGCTGGTAGTTGTCGTGCTGCTGGCGTATCACCTGCTGCTGCTCGGCCTGCGGATAGCGAGCGCCGCTGTACTGCCGCTGGTACGTCGGCAGCGGGGCGGGTCTCGGCGCGTCGCGGCGATTCCATTGGTCCCAGCCACGGTGGTGCTGCGACCAATCGGAGCCCCAATGGTCATCCCAGCGCGGTGGCGCGTCGCCCTGCCAGCCGCGGAAGTACGCCGGCGGGCTGCGGTAGTAGCGCACGGGCACGCGCAGCACGAACAGCGGCACGCCCTGCGCGTCCACGCTCTGCCAGGGCCCGTTGTACCAGGTGCTGGCATACCAGTTGTCGCCCTCCAGCAGCCAGTACATTCCGTCGTAGAAGAAGAGATTGTTGGCCAGCCCGGGCGTGTAGTAGACCGGGTAGTCGGGCACCTGCTCGAAGTCCGGGTACGTCGGGATGTTCACGCCGATGCTCAGGCTTGGCGTGTTGAAGGACAGGCTGACCTGTGCCATTGCAGGCGTAGCAGGGATCGCTGCCAAGGCCATCGAGACCGCAAGAATTGAAAGGCGCATTTTGATTCTCCAGCTCGCCGACACGCGATCGAGCACAGGTTGAAACTTCGGACTTCAGTAGCCAGGCAGCCACACGATGGCTCAATCTTTCGAGCCTCCCATCGATAGCAAGGCGCCGCCTGCCGCCACGACCGACACGCCCCACGATCAGGCAACATTGACGGTGCTCATGTAGTTCAGGGCAAGTTCGATCGGACGGCACCCAGTCTCGCCATCCAGATCGTTCTTGAAATCTGGCATCACGACTCCTCCTGGCAATGCGGGAGCCTGGGGGGAGCCTCGACAAGCCTGTCGGCGAATCAGCACGCTGCCTTTCATGGGCACGAACGCTCGCCAGCGCAACGATGACCCGACTGATGCGCCCGAGCGAACGCAAGTCGTTCGCGAGCGGCCGGTGTCGGGTATCAGCCAGGACGGCAGGATGTACCGGTCCCTGATCGAGCGGAACGGACCAGCGCGCCGTCTCGACAGGCCACGAGCGTGTCACTGACGGGGGCTTCAATCGCGCAACCATCAAAGGGAGCAAAACGATGAATGCCTTCGGTCAATGGCGAAGAATCCTGGCCCGACTCGTGCTGTTGTCGACGTGCCTGGCCGGTGCGGCGGCGCAGGCCGAGACCAACCTGTTGACCAATGCGGTGCTGGCGCCCAGCGGTGGCAGCGGCAGCAGCACCCTGCCGGCCGACTGGTCGCAACAAGGTTGGACCACGGACAGCGCGGGCACGCACCAGATCGGCGCCTGTCCTGCCACGCCGTTTCTGTGCGACAGCTATGCCTATGGCACGGACACCGATGGCCAGCCCTACCTCGACGTCACGCTGACCAGCACGGCCAGCGACTGGAGCTATACGAACCTGTTTTTCGACAACCCGCTGCCGGCGGCCTTTGGCGAGAACTACCGCATCTCCCTGTCGGCACGGCTCAAGAGCGGCTCGCCCGGCACCGTGGCGCTGGGCTTTCACCTCTACGACGGCGCCGGCTACCTGTCCGAAGCGGCGACCAACTTCGCGCCGCAGCTGGCCGCCAACGCCCAGGTCGCCGACCAGACCCTGGCGTACTCGTTCCAGGTCGTCTCGAACTACGCCGGCACCGGCCGCACGCCTACGTCCATCCAGCCGCAGCTGGCGATCTACATCCCGCCGCAGTCTTGCGTGAGCGTGCGCATCAAGTCGCCGCTGCTCACGCGCGGCATGCACCTGTCCTCGGTCGGCATCGACGCGCGCACCGGCAAGCCGCAGTCGATCACGGCGGCGCCCGGCCAGGTGCTGCGCTTCACGGCCGGCCTGCAGGGCCGGCCCCTGTCGTCGGCGACGTCCCTCGTGACGCTGGTGCCGGTAACCGGAGCCATGAGGCCGCTGGTCGGCACCCTGCAGCCCATCACGACGCTGCCGTTGGCGCCGCTGAGCCACGCCGTGTCGCTGACGGATCCGAACGTCGGCGATGTCTGGCAGGTTCCGCTGCCGGCGAACGCGCGCGCCGGCACGACCTACTCGATCCGATACGCACTGCAGGACAGCAACAGCGGCGCGATCCTCGCGCTGCAGGCCGACCCGGACGTCGTGACCTACGGCAGCGCCGGCACCCCCACCAGCCTCGAGATCGGGCAGGTGTCCATCCAGACGGGCGGCGGCATGGCGATCGGCCAGCACTTCCACGGCCATCCCGGCCCGTACGGCGGCGATTCGCGCGGCACGGCCCCGATCCTGGTGACCTACGACTTCGTGCGCAGCCACGACAGCGGCAATGTCGGCGGCACCTCGTGGTGGGTCGCCGATACCGTGACGAACAGCCCCGATGGCCTCTACAACTGGACGGAGTTCGACCATTGGGCCAACTTCCACGCCGCCTCCGGCCAGAAGAAGCTGCTGGTCACCTTCTTCGGTTCACCGACCTGGGCCAGTTCCAATCCGACGTCCGGCAACGCCTACGGCATCCCCGGCCTGACGGCGCCGCCGGCGAACCTGAGCAGCTATGGCAAGATGGTCAAGGCCACGGTGACTCGCTATGCCGACCGCATCTTCGCGACCGAATGCTGGAACGAGCCGAGCGCCGACCCGACCGGCTACTTCAACGGCACCGGCACGCAGTTGGCCGATATCTGCAAGGCCGTCTACACGAACACCAAGACGGTCAATCCGGCGATCCCGGTGATTTGCCCGGCCGCCGACCTGCCGTGGGTGCTGACGCAGAAGACCTCGCAGGGCGAGCCTCTGAGCCAGTTCTGCGACTGGGCCAACGGACATCCCTACGACGCCACCGGCACGGACCTCAATGGCGAGGACTACTCGGTCGACCGGCTCGGTGACTTCGTCGACCTGATGAAGCTCCAGCTCAAGCAGCTCGGGCTCAACAAGCCCATCGCGCTCACCGAATGGGGCATGTTCTGCGACGATCGCCCGTCGGCGTACCACCCGACGCACTTCCACTTCGCGGACTCGGCGACGCGCGGCGATCTGCTCTACCAGATGCTGGCCAAGGCCAAGGAAAAAGGTGTGGTCGCGCTTGGGCTTTATTCATACGACAGCGGCACCGCCGCCTATCTGGGCAACGCAAACACGCAGTGCCAGCTCGGCTACGAGGGCATCGGCAACTACCTGAACGGGGCCTATGCGTACGACGCGACGACGGCCGCCAGCGTGACCAAGGCGGTGCAGGACTTCGGCACGCCGCTGCCCTGAGTAAACGTGTCCCGAGTCCAGCGGCTTGAACTCGGGATCAGGAGCTCGCACAGGCAGGCGATGAGAGCGACCTTGGTAGCAGTTTTGGATTTCATGCAGGACCAGGATCAGCAATTGGTTGAGCCGAACTGACGAGTGAACGAGACCGGGGCCGGCATATAGCCTACCTGCCGCCGTCATCATGGCTCTGCGTTGTCATTCCTGCTGCTCCGAGCCGAACGCCGCCATCACTTCCGAATCGTCCACCTGGTCGAAGTCCAGGTAGTGCGCACCTACCGCGTGGAACGGCTGTGGCTCGGCCAAGCAAACGACGTGCTCGCGAGAACCGCGCAAGGCCAGCACTTCCTCATGCGGCGCGACCGGTATTGCCAGCAGTACCTTTGTCGCGCTGCGCCGGTGCAACGCCTTGAGCGCCGCGCGCACTGTGGTACCGGTGGCGATGCCGTCGTCGACCAGAATGACCGTCTTGCCCGCCAGGACCAGGGGCGTGCGGCCCTCCAAATAGGTCTTGCGCTGACGTTCGATCTCGCACCGCTGGACAGCGGCCTCGCGCTCAATGTAGGTGGCGTCGGCACCGACGGCCGCGCTGATCTCCTCATTGACCACGATATCCGGCGGAATGCCGTCGACGACCGCCGCTACCGCCAGTTCGCGCTGCCAGGGTGCGCCGATCTTGCGCACGATCAGCAGATCCAGTGGCGCCCCCAGGCAGCGCGCCACCTCGGCGGCCACCGGCACGCCGCCGCGCGGCAGCGCCATGACCACCAGCGGCCCTGTCAAGCTCTCGGCCAGCAGGCGCCTGCCAAGTAGGCGGCCCGCCTCTGCGCGGTTCGCGAACGGAAGCGTCATGGAGCAATCCTCCCTGGTTTCACCCTCGATTGCGCATTCAGCCAACAGGAACAGGGTTTTTGAACCACCAACCGAATTCGCGGCATGACCGGAATGTGGGACGAAACGGAAGCCATGGGCACACGGCAGCTCAACAAGCTTCAGCGGGATCCCACCCCCTCGACCAACCGGAGACTGACCATGCAAAAGCGAGCGTTCTGGAATACGGTGGCGTCTGCACGTGGAACTGTGCTGATGGCGTTGCTCACGGCGGTCTCCGCCGGCGATGCGCTGGCCGATCGCGATGATCGGGACAGCGCTCTATTGCCCGCACCTGTCATCGTGTCGTCAACAGTGCCTCTCAACGGGGACCTGAACCCCTACGGCGTTGTCTTCGTTCCCAAGGATTTCGCGCGATCGGGCACGCTCAAGGCCGGCGACCTGTTGGTGTCCAATTTCAACAACAATCAGAATTTGCAGGGTACCGGCACGACGATCGTCAAGATCGTGCCCAGCGGGACGCCTCAGGTGTTCTTCGCCGGTTCTGCTGGATTGGGGTTGACGACCGGACTCGTTGCGTTGAGGAGCGGCTTCGTGATCGTCGGCAACATGCCGAGTGCCGACGGCACCAGCGCGACCGTGCAGCCCGGCTCGATCCTGGTGCTGAACGCCCAAGGCGCGCGCGTGGCGGAATGGACCAGCGCGCAGCATCCGCTGGTGAATGGCCCGTGGGACATGGCTGTTCACGATGAAGGCGACCGCGCGAAGCTCTTTGTCTCGAACGTGCTTGGCGGAACAGTGGTGCGCTTCGATCTGGACATCCGCAATGGCAATGTCACTATCGGGCGCGCAGTTCAGATCGCCTCGGGTTACATGCATCGCGGCGACCCGGCCGCGCTCGAGGTGGGGCCCACCGGCCTGGTCTACGACGCCCGAAGAGATCGTCTCTATGTGGCGTCGACCGCGGACAACACGATCTTCGCCATCGCAGATGCCGGCACGTCCTCAGCCGACGTTGGCCGCGGTACCGTGGTCTTCCAGGACAACGTGCATCTTCACGGACCGCTGGCTCTGGCACTGGGACCGAATGGCCATCTCTTCGCGAGCAACAGTGACGTCATCAATTCCGACCCGGCCCACCCGAGCGAGATCGTGGAGTTCACCACAAATGGCAGGTTCATCGCCCAGCTCTCCGTCGACCCCGCGCAGGGCGGATCGTTCGGCCTTGGTTTTCTTCGGATGAGCGACGACGCTGTCCGTTTCGCCGCAGTCGATGACAACACGGCCACTATCATGGTGTGGGCCCTGCCTTTTGAAGCAAGCCACTGACTGCACTCAGGCTTCAAGCGAACCTTTCACCAACGGACTCCAGCGCGCAGAGGAACACGACCTTGCGCAGCGTCGAGGCCACCGGGACACCGTCAAAGGCGGACTCGACGCGTTCTGTACCGCTTGAAGTCGATCTTCTGGTGCGAGGGGGGCATCGAACCGGCAGCGTTGCGATACGCGAGGCTGCTGGCGGCAACGCGTAGCGTTGCGGGCCGAGTTCCGCATCGAACGCGTTTCATCGGCCGGGATGCGGTTTGGCCCAACCATCGCGCGCAAATCAGGAGAATCCTACTTCCGGCCATGACCTGCCGTTCGCGAGTGTCTGGCTTGCGGCGTGCCAGATTCATCCTTGGCGCCGATCGCTCGTCGAACCGGCAGCTTTTTGTCGGGGTGTTGCCGACGACATTGGATTGAAATGGGCGTGTCGGCGGCACTGCGAATCGGCCGCGCCGCCGACAGCTCATTGCACCTGCGATGTGGTTCGAACCACGCTGTTCGGCTGGCCAGGGTCAAAGGTATAGACGGCGCTGCCCAGGGAAACGATCTGCGTCCCGGCCAGTCGGCTGGCGAAGAACCCACCGAACCCAAGATCGGCCGATATCGGGGTCACAAACACCCTTTCTGACGCCGCTCCTCCGAGATCGCTGCCGCTGGGCAGCGTGCCCAGGACTTCGCTCGCCTTCGTCGCCGCATCGATGCGGATCAGCGGTTCGCCGCCCATGTACGTGGAGTTCGACACCGTGACGACATAGACGCCGGCAAACACCTGGTCGCCGGACGCCGCATCGATCGCGTCGCCGTCGGCACCGTAAAGTAGCCCCGGGTTCTGCGAATAGAGGCTGTTGCCCTGGTTGTCAATGATCGACACCGCTGCGGTCGACGCGCCGCTCGACACTGTAAAGACGGTGTTCAGCCCCGCCGGATTGGCTTCGACCGCCGTGATCGACGTGGCCGACGACCACAGCGTGGTCTGTGCTCCCGTGAGCGCGCTGACCTTGGCAACGAAGGACCCGCCGGCGCCGTTCAGGACGGTCGCGTAGACGGCGCCCGGCACCGCGCTGGCGGCGAGGACACTGCCGGTGCCTGTGGCGAGAGTGGTCACCGCCAAGCCCGCGCGCGCGACGGCCAGCAGCCGCCATGTGCCGGCGCCCGACGTCGCGGTGCTCGAGTTGAGATAGACGTACGCGTAGGTCGTATCGTTGCCTGCGCTCTTCCAGCCGTCAGGCCCGGTCGACGACGACAGGATGCGACGGGCGATGGATCCGCCTTCATTGCCGACACCCATCAGCGCGCCATTGCGGGAGTACAGGATGGTGTCATCCAGATTCTGTACCTGCGCGTAGCTCACCGTGGCGCCAGGTGTGCCGACCCCCACGACAAGCGCGGTGCCGCCGCTGCCGAAAGGCGCGACGGTTTCAGCACCCGAGACATCCGTCATCAACCAGTTTGACGGCGCGCCGGTAGCGCTCGAGCGGAGGAAGCCGAGGTAGCCTGTCACGACTGTCGTATTCGGAACGCCCGTGCTCGAGAAGCCGATCATGACCTGGCCGTCGTCCGCAGTGCCGCACACGCCATCGGTACCCGGCGTGTTGGCCAGGATGATGCTCGCGAACGGATCGGCGAAATTGCTCGCCACGACGCTGCCCGGGCAAAGTGCCTGGGTCGGACCAGTCGATTGCTGCGGCCGCGTGCCATTCGCCGACAACAGCGTCGTGCGGAGGGCACCGTTGGGCGCGTCGACATAGGCGACTGGCGACAAGGCACTGAACTGGTTGCTCGCCGCGGCGTAGGTACCCTGGTACAGGATCAGGCCGAGGTTCGACGACGCGGCCGTCGAATCCATCACATACTCGACCTGCGGTGTCGAGCGGTGCACGAGCGAGAGGGCGAACGCCGTCCCGCCGGCCGCGGTCGAGCCGCTTGCCTTGAGCACCACCGCGTAGGGGCCCGTCGATGGCCATTTCGACGCGCTGCTCGTGCTGGCGCCGGTGTCGCTCCCCCCTCCACCGCAGGCCGAGAGTGCCATGGTGAGCATGGCGCCGTGCACGAGCGGCGCACGACGAATTCGAAGGAATACGTTCAAGGGAATCCTCGATGGGGTGGGCCGTCGCTTCTTGAGATGCCTGACAGCGCAGAGGCGGTCTGGTGTCGAGAGCTTTTTTCGGCTGCTGAATGATAGCCAGGGCCCTGGCCAGAACGAGTCATGACGCAAGGCCATGCGTGCACGAATGCGCACTCGTCGGCCGGACGAGCGCTCACGTTCGTGCGGAATTTCGCTTGTTGAGCATTCGGGCGTGAGGACACAAGGAGGCCGGAGCTCGCCTGCAGGACAATCGCGCGATCTGATGAAATCTCGCTGTCACCATTCGGCATGGCGGGTAGCCAACCTCGAAAGGTGTTCACATGAAGAAGCTTCTTTCAATCGCTTTTGTGCTGCTGGGCGCGCTGCTGGCTTCCGGCTGCGCTTCAATGGCCGACGCTACGGCCGCCCGCGGCACCGGGACGACCCGGACGTACAGCCAACCCTACGACACCGTGTGGGATGCGCTGCTGACCTCGATCAAGGAGACCGACCTCGAAATCGTTTCTCAGAACAAGGACACGGGCACCTTGCTCGCGAAACGCTCGATGACGGCATTCAGTTACGGCGAGAACGTCGCCATCTTCGTGGACCGGGTCACCGGCGCAGTGTCGACGCGGGTGGAGATTGTCAACAAGCGCGTGCTCGCCACCAACATCACCGCACCTGATTGGGATACACGCCTATTCAAGGCGCTCGACGACCGGCTCAAGACGAACTGACCCGGCCGGATTGACGGATATCGCTGACGGCCGGCCATCCACCGTCGGATGGCGCTTGCTCATTCGGGACGAACGCTAGCGGAAGGCTCGTGGCCGGAATCCCTGGTCAGAGCCTGTGCGCCACGGAGACTGTCGGTGGCCGTGTCCGTTCGGCGGCGGTGGCGCGAAATGGCTGAGTTCGGCCACAAGGCGCGCTCGCGAGTGACCGCCATGCGGCAGCCTGAGCAGGCACGCAGCAACGTACTCGCGCTCGCGGCTGCGTCAGTGCGCCGCCCACCACTTCTGGGCCACGTCGCGGTCCCAGGAGGCCAGCAGGCCCTTCTGAATCGTGGTGTCCTTCAGCGCCGCGAACGTGCCGCGGAACAGCGCTTCGTCGGTGTCCCACGCGTCGACGATCGCGACGTCCCACGTGCCGCCGGACGCACCGGCGACGGCCTGGTCGATCAGCGGGATCGACACGCCGGCCTTGAATTCCTCGCCCTTGCGCTCGCGGACGCTGGCTTCGACGTGGCCCAGATACGTGATCGTGCCCTTGCTGCTCACGTTCAGTGTCTCGTGCAGCGGCGTGAAGAAGGTGGCGCTGATCGGGAAGCTGCGGCTTAACTCGGTCAAGCCGACGATCTCGTACTTCCCGGGTGCGAGCTGCATGCGCAGCAGGTACTTGTTGCCCGCTTCCTTGTCGGTCTCGTCCAGCAGCGCCTTCTTGTCCATCGTGAAGTTGAAGCGGCCCGACGAGTCTGTGGCGCCATCCTTCTCGACGTTGACGACGAGCAGGTGCGGCTGCCAACCCTTCTTGTACTCGTTGCGGACCGTGGCGGTCATGAGGTAGACCGGATCGCTCGTGGCCGTGACGCGGTCGGCATCGTTTTCGAAGGCCTGGGCGGTGCGGGTGGCGCAACCGGTGAGCAGGACGCTTGCGGCAAAGGCGGCCGCGATGAGAAGGCGTTTCAACATTGAATGAGTGGGACTGAATGTGAACGAATGTGAAGTGTAGAGCATGCTCGACAGGACCCTTGCTCCAGTTGGCGCCGAACGGCGCCCAGCACCGAGGCTCGACGTTCGCGTCAAGCCCGGTGCCCCGCCGGGGCGATGGCCGCGTGAGGATAGGCAGGGGCTTGGATCGCAGGCGAGCTGTCCGTTCGAGGGACTTCACGCAGGCGCGCAAGCGGCGGTGTCGAGCGCGACCCGCAGGCACGGCGCGGTGCAATCAAAGCAACAGGCCCGAGCGAAACCTCGCCGCGTCGCCAAGCCAGCCGCAGCCACCGCGAACTTCAGTTCAACCGACGAGGCGCGGCAGGTAGTCCACGAACGCCTGCACCAGCGTTGAATCGTCCGCCCGCCGCCAAGCGGCGCCGGTCTCGACGAGGGTGCGCTCGCCCTTGATGTTGCGGTAGACCACGCCCTCGCGATGCAACGCCTTCACCGACGCCGGCACCAGCGCCACGCCGATACCGCCCGACACCAGGCTGACGATGGTGTGCATCTGGCGCGCCGGAAACAGGTCGGGACTGAAGCCGTGGCGCATGCAGGTGGCCACCATCGCGTCGAAGATCATCGGGCCGTAGTGGCGCTCGAAGCCGAGGAAGCGCTCGTGCGCGAGCTTGTCCAGCGAGACCTGCGACGACTTCGCTTGGCGGTGGTTCTCCGGCAACGCGACGATCAGCGCTTCGCGCTGCGTCGGCCGGTACGCCAGCGTCGGCGACATGCCCGGCGACGCGAAGATCAGCCCGAGGTCCAGCGCGCCGAGTTCGAGCTCGGCCAGCATCTGGTCGGTGGTGGACTCGTGCAAGGCCACCTTCACCTTCGGGTAGTCGGCCATGAAGCGGCGCAGCGTGTCGGGCAGGAACGAGTACGCGGCCAGGCTGATGAAGCCGATCGACAGCGCGCCCGATTGCCCTTGCGCCGAATCGTGCGCGCGCCGTTTCAGCAGCTCGGCGCGCGCGAGCACGGCGCGGGCGTCGTGCAAAGCCTCCTCGCCTTCGCGCGTGATCGCGATGCGGCGCGAGCTGCGTTCGAACAGCGTCACGCCCAGTTCGGCCTCGAGTTCCTTGATCGCCAGGCTCACCGGCGGTTGCGACAGGTTCAGGCGCGCCGCCGCGCGGCCGAAGTGAAGCTCTTCGGCGACGGCCACCAGGCAGCGGAGATGACGCATTTCCATCGATCCGGATTCTGGATCAATCGATAGGAAATGCAAACTTCCTTGAATGGAAGTGTTTTCCTAGACTGTGTCACATCCCGAACCGCCTCAACCCGGGCGGCACTTGGAACTTGACGCGCCACGAGCGCGCCTGGAGACGACACGATGACAGACTTCACGACCGCCCCCGCCCTGCCCCGCGCACGCACCCTGGTTCACCCGGGCCCCGTCGGCGCCATCCGCATCGAGCATCGCCATGCAGCCACCGCGCGCCACTTCCGCCTCGGCCTCGAGCCCGGACGCACGCTGCAGGACGCGATCATCGAGCCGCTGCTGGCGCTGGGCGTGCGGGCCGCGTCGATGACGCTGCTGGGTGGCAGGCTCGAACGGCTGCTCTACTGCGTGGCGCCGCCCGACCCCACCGGCGAGCGCGTGGCCAACTACACGCGCCCGATAGCCGCCGGCGCCGCCACGCTGATCTTCGGCAACGCCACGCTCGGCAAGTCGGCGCGCGGCGAGCCCGTCGTCCACTGCCATGCCGCCTTCGTCTGCGCGGACGGCCGCGTGCGCGGGGGCCACATCGTGGTCGATCGCAGCATCGTGGCCGACATGCCGCTGCCGGTGCTGGCCACCTCGCTGGACGGCATCGAGCTGCGCATCACCCAGGACGAAGAAACCCACATGCCGCTGATGCGCCCGTTCGCATCCGTGGAAATGGAGGAGACAAGCCATGCCCTCTGACATCCGACTGGTGGAAGCCGGCGCGATGGGCCGCGTCGCCTACGCGCGCGTGGCGCCCAACGAAGA
>FTIR01002425.1_pt3 | contig 12984 bp, 11 predicted proteins | sample 1658041 | NCBI WGS metagenome assembly FTIR01 (sample SAMEA3914793, study PRJEB12502) | metagenome | biome: forest; material: soil | place: Canada | collected 2011-07-03 | depth 0.3 m | reverse complement strand
CTGCAGCAGGCCATGAAGTTCTATGCCTCGATCGGCAAGAAGCCGATCCTGCTGCGCAAGGAGATGCCGGGGCACGTCGCGAACCGGTTGCAGCTCGCGCTCTATCGCGAGGTTCTCTACCTTGTCGAACAGGACGTGTTGAGCGTCGCCGATGCGGACGCCGCGGTGAGCTGGGGCCCCGGCCTGCGCTGGGCCCTGATGGGACCGAGCCTCCAGTACCACGTGAGCGGAGGCGCCGGCGGGATCCACCACTTCCTTCAGGGCGTGTTCGAAGGCCTGCAGCCGGTGTTCAAGACGCTCGGGGATCCGAAGATCACACCGGAACTCAAGAGCAAGATCGCCGATGGCGTGCTGCTGGAGGCCGGCGCGCGCTCGATCGAGCAGCTCACGAACATGGAAAACGACCAACTCGTGGCCATCCTCAAGTTGCGAGCCGAGCGCGAATAGCCGCGCCGTTCTGGACATCCGCCTCCGGCCCGGTCTTCTACAGCAGACCGGATGCGTAGTGATCCACGAGCAAGCCGAGGAAGAGCAGCGCCAGGTAAACGATGGAGAAGCGGAAGGTCCGACGCGCCCGCTCGTCCGAATAGTCGCGCAGGAGCCGCCAGCCTCTGTGAATGAAGGTGGATCCGAGGACGACCGCCACGGACAGGTAGATCAGACCCGACATCCCTACCGCGACCGGCAGCAGCGTCGAGATGAAAAGCAGCACCGTGTACGCGAGGATGTGGCGGCGGGTACTCAGCGAGCCGTTCGTGACGGACAGCATGGGGATCCCAGCCCGCCGATAGTCATCGACGCGATAGAGCGCGAGCGACCAGAAATGCGGCGGCGTCCAGAGGAAGATGATGAGCCACATGAGCATCGCGGGCACTGCGACATCGTCTCGCATCGCGGCCCAGCCAAGCAGCGGAGGCATCGCGCCCGATGCGCCCCCGATCACGATGTTTTGCGGCGTCAACGGCTTGAGTACGACGGTGTAGACGATGGCATAGCCCACGAAGGCCGCCAGCGTCAGCCACATCGTCAGCGCATTGACTTCAAGCCAAAGCAGTGCGCATCCCGCTGCGCAAAGCAGGGCCGAGAAGGCGAACGCCTGGGCAGGCCCGAGTTCGCCGCTTGCCGTGGGCCGCCAGGCCGTCCGCTTCATGCGCGCGTCGATGTGCCGTTCGACCAGGCAGTTGAAGGCGGCGGCCGCAGCCGCCACAAGCCAGATGCCCACGGCGGCCGAGAGAAATCGCCTCCAGTCCGGCAGCCCGGGAACGGCCATCATCATCCCGATGAGGGCGCAGAAGGTGATGAGCTGAACGACGCGAGGCTTGGTCAGCGACCAGAACTGCCGCACGCGCGACGGAATCGACCCCGGCGCGATCGTGCCGGCAGTTGCAGAGGACATGGTGGATTCGCTCCGGATCTACGGACGATGTTCACTTGGACGCCTGGGCAGGCTCGGCTGGCCGCAGCGAGGACACGGCCCTGGCACTCACTTCCTCGGCATCGTTGCCCCAGCTCCGACGCGCGAAGGTGACCACGTCGGCGATCTGTTCGTCGGAGAGGCGCCAGGCGAACGAGGGCATCGCGAACTGCGCCGGCGTCGGCACGGTGCGCGGTGTCGTGGCGCCCTTCAGCACGACCGAGATCACCGAGTCGAGATTTGCCGCAAGCACGACGGGATTGCCCGCGAGCGGCGGGAACACACGGTCGTAGCCCTTGCCATCGGGGCGATGGCAGGCGGCGCAGTTGTCCAGGTAGACACGAGCGCCGCGCGCCTGGTCGGCGCCACTGCGCAGGCCGGAACCCGTCGTCTGGTCGTAGGCAAAACGTGCCTGTGTCGCACCGGGATCGACGATTGATTTCAGGTACTTGGCCGCGTCGACTGCATCTTCAACCTTCATGTGCTGGGTGCTGTGCGCGATGACCTCAGTCATCGAACCGAACGCGGTGCCACGGGCGTTGGTGCCGGTGCGCAGGAACTCGGCGACGTCGGCGACGGTCCACTCCGCCAGCGTCCCCTTCCCGCCCGACCGCAGGCTTGGCGCGAAGTAGCCTTCGATCACGGCACCGGCAAGGTAGTCGCTACCGCCCGCGGCGCTCGTCGCCTTCATCTGCATCGTGACCGCGCGCGGCGTGTGGCACTCGCCGCAGTGCCCCAGCCCGTCGACGAAATACGCGCCGCGCGCCACCGCTGCGTCGACGTTCGCCGACGCAGCGAAAGGCCGCGGCGTCGGCGCGAAGATCCAGCGCCAGTAGGTCAAGGGCCAGCGCATGGACAAAGGGAACACGATGTCGTTGGGCCGGTTGGGCACGGATGCCGGCGGGACGCCATACCTGAAGTAGGCATAGAGCGCCTCGACGTCCTCCGGTCGCGTGTTGCCGTAGGAGGTGAACGGCATCGCCGGATAGAGCGTGTGTCCATCGGCGACCCCGAAGCGCAGCGCCCGATCGAAGTCGGCCAGGGTGAAGTTGCCGATACCGTTGATCGGGTCGGGCGTGATATTGGTCGTGTAGATCGCGCCGATCGGGATCTCCATTCGAAGGCCACCCGAAAATGCCGGCTTGCGCGGCACGCTGTGGCAGGCCGCACAGTCGCCCATGGCCGCGAGATAGGCACCACGCGCGATCATCTCGGAGCTCTCGCGCGGCTCGGCCATGGAGGAATTTCCCGTGCGCGAATCGCCCAACCTGGCGACGGCCATCGCACCGGCCAGCCCCACGAGGAGTACTGCGGCGGCAGCGACGATCCTGCGTGACTTCGTCATGCTTGCACCAGGGGCTGGGGTGACTTGAGGTAGGTCTTGCGAAGCGCCGCCGCCGAGAAATAGGCCAGTCCAGCCAGCAGGCCCGTCGGGTTGTAGCCGATGTTCTGCGGAAAGGCGGAGGCGCCGTGGATGAACAGGTTCGGAACCTCCCAGCACTGGGAATAGCGATTGACGACGCTGTTGGCCGAGTTCGATCCCATGATCGCGCCGCCGGTCGTATGGGTAGACTGGTAGATCCGGGTGTCGTAATGGTTGCCGGGGCGCATCACGAGCGTCGAATGACTCTCGGGCTTCATCGCCGCGACGATCTCGTCCATCTTCTGCGCACTGAACGCCGCCATTCGGTATTCGTTGTCGTGCCAGTCGAAGGTGATGCGCAGCAACGGCAGGCCGTGCGAATCGCGATAGGTCGGGTCGAGCGACAAGTAGCTGTCGCGATAGGACATCACCGATCCTTGAGTCGCGTAAGGAGCCGAATGACGGTAGTGCCAGCGCACGGCGTCCTTCCATCCCTTGCCCCAGTGCGGCGTTCCCGAGGGCAGCAACATCTGTGCGATCGGCCGACCTCCTGTCGCTGAGGTGTAGATCAGCGATCCGCCGATGAAGCCGTGCTTCGCGTGGTCGAAGTGATCCGAGTTGAACTCGTCGACGACGCGCTGCCCGGCCGCGCCGGCGCCGATGAACGGGTTGATCTCCACGTCCTCGGCGAAGTGGGCGCTGGAGAGTGCGCACATCTGGTAGGCGTAGTTCTTCCCGACCAGGCCCTCGCCCGTCGCCGGGTCGTACGGCTTGCCGATCCCTGAGAGCAGGAGGAGGCGCACGTTGTGCATCTGGAAGGCGCAAAGCATGACCAGGTCGGCAGGCTGCTCGACTTCGCGGCCGTTGGCATCGATGTAGCGCACGCCCGTCGCCCGCTTGCCGGAGGCGTCGAGCAGGATCTTCGTGACGTACGAGTTGGTTCTCACCTCGAGATTGGGGCGCCCCTGAAGAATGGGCAGGATGGTCGTCTGGGGCGAGGCCTTCGAATAGAGGAAGCAGCCGAAGCGCTCGCAGTAGCCGCACAGGTTGCACGGGCCCATGCGAACGCCGTAGGGGTTCGTGAAGGCGACCGAGCTGTTGGCGGCAGGCACCGGGAAAGGCTTGTAGCCGAGCTCCGCGGCGGCCTTCTCGAAGAGCCGGGCGCTCTCGATCGCGGGCATCGCCGGCGTCGGGAAATCGTCACTGCGCGGCCCCTCGAAGGGGTTGCCTCCCGCGCGCAGCGTCCCGCGCAGGTTGCCGGCGACGCCGGAGGTGCCGCAGACCTTCTCGAAGTGATCGAAGTGCGGCTCGAGCTCCTCGAAGCTGACCGGATAGTCCTGGATCGTCATCTCGGCCGGAATGAACTTCTTGCCGTAGCGCTGTTCGACATGGCTGCGCAGGCGGAGGTCTTCGGGCGAAGCTCGCCATAGCTGTCCGTTCCAGTGGACGCCCGCGCCGCCGACCCCGTTGCCGAGGACGAAGGATCCGTAACGGCGGTAGGGTGCCGCGACGTCGCCAGGGCGATGGCGGATCGTGACCGTTTCCTTCGCGAGCGGCTGCCACAACTCACCGCGCACGCCGTGCTTGAGTTCGTCAGCGATGCGAGGGAACTCGAAGTCAGGTGCGGTGTCCCGCGCTGGCCCGCGCTCCAGCGCGACGACCGACAAACCCGCGTCGGTCAGCGTCTTGGCCATGATGGCGCCCGTCCATCCGTAGCCGATGATGACGGCGTCCACCGCCTTCTTGCGCTCCGCCATCACGCTCTCTCGCCGTTGATGGAGACTGGCCCATACGGGTACGGATGGCCGGCCTGGTCGATCCAGTCGGTGAAGTCCGCGCGTGCACCGGGAAAGCCGATGAGCTTCCATGCGCCCATGCCCCGGTTCCCGCCGTACATCGGATCCGCGAAGAAGCCCTCGCGAGTGTTCTCCAGCAACTGAGCGAAGAAGGCGGCAGCCGGCGGGTCGCTATCGATCCGGCCGCCCTCCAGCAAGCCGAGAAAGGTGTCCTGCTGCGCAGCCGACAGCTTGTCGAAGGACACGCCCTGCTTCGTGCGGCATTCCCCGTTTGCGGCGGCGATGCCCCGCCGGTACAAATCCCGCGGCGTGTAGGGCAATTGATATCCGAGCGTCGGATCGAGATTGGGAAGGAACGGGCCGACCATGTACGCGGTCGCGCCGTGGCCGTAGGGCATCTCCATCTGGCGGTCGATGAACTCTGGAACGCCCGCACCGACGCCACCGATTCCCGACTCGTCCGCAGGAATCAGCCTGTCGACGGCCGCGTTGACGAACGCCCATTCCTCGGCGTTGAAATAGCTGGGCTTGTAGTCTTGACGAGACTGCGCGGCCGATGCGGCATCGACCAGCATTGCGCCTGGAACCGCCACGCTCGCCACCGGCATGGCCGCCCTCAGCAGGAAGGTACGGCGGTCGATCGATTCCTTCGACTTCATGCGGTGACCCCTTGCGCGCGCGATGTGCTGACTTGCATTGCGATGCGATGCAGTGTGCTTCGCCACGGCGATGCGGCGGCATCCCCCCGATGGGTTACGCCTTGCCGGCAAAAGGACCGCACGCGACGAGTCCCGCACTTGCGATGAGCAAGGGAATGCAGCAAGTTCTCCGCGCAAGCTGGCGCGGATCGATCCGGCTCTCCGTCAGTTCACCGCGCCCGCCCCACTCAAATGTCCAGGCGGTTGATCTTTGCGCCGTCGAGAGTCACGTCCAGCAGCAGTCCGGTGTTGGCCAGCACATAGGCGATCACCGGGTGTTGGCCGGTTTGCGTATCGACGCTCGCATCGGCGCCGACTCTGGCGAGCGTGACGGAAGCGTCGACGCCAACAGTCCAGCGATACCCGCGCCGGAACTTGTCCAGGGCTTCCTGCGTCATGAACAGCACGAACACGGCTTTCGAATCGGCCCCAGCCAGCACCCCTGCCGATGCACCGCCGGTGCTGTAGTAGCCCGCGGTGCTGCCATCGCTGCGGAGCACGCCTTCACCCCAGGATCCGCCCACGACAAGCCCGGCCGTCATGACGGAAGGGAACACGAGCACCCCGCGCGCCTTGGCAACCATCTCAGCAGAACCGGGCACTTTTTCGTTCAGCCGGGAGAGCGCCGCGTCGGCCTGGGCATCCAGGCTGCGGCGCTGCGCCCCAGCGCTGTAGTCCTTAGTCGCACACGCCACTCCAAGCAGGCCGACCATCGCGATCGAAATGAACAGACGTTTTCTCATGAGGGAAGCTCCTTGTCGAGCCAGCTACTTTGATGGAGTGCTCGACTTGGCGCACACCTCGCTGGACAAGTGGCGGACTACGCCATTGGGCGAAGCGGGGCCTATGCAATCCGCAGCAAGCGAGCCAGACTTGCCGCGAGCGCGCTGACCACCAGCGGCTTGGCAAGCACCTCGTCCGCGAGATCATTGCTGCTGCTGTCCCGTACGTCGCCGCTTATGAGAATGACGGGCAGCGACGGACGCGCGATTCGCACGGCGCGAATGAGCACATCCCCCGCCATGCCAGGCATGCGCAAATCGGTCAGCAGCGCGACGAAGTCGTCTGGCCTCGCAAGAAATGATTCCAACGCGGCTCCTGCCGACCCAAATCCCACCGGCTCATAGCCCAACTCCAGAAGCGCGCGCGTGGTCAACTCCAGCAACGCCTCGTCATCGTCCACAACCATCACCACTTGTCCTTGCCCGCGCGGGGCCCACGTCTGCGCACCGGTGTGCTCATCGGGCGGTTCGCTCCGCCGAGCCGCGCAAGCCGCGAACATGCCGCGAGCCCCTCGCGCGCCGGTCAGGTCGCCGTCACCGCCGTGCTGCGTCAGGAAGCGTGCTCTGCCAACGAAGGACATGGTGAGCGCCTCCACGAGGTGATGACCGATCAGGGGTGGAACGTACCGCACTGTCAGCGGTTGTCGAACAGTTTGAGCAATTGGCTGCGATCTGGAAATCATCCAAAGGGCTCAATGAAACTCGACCCTTCGTAGGCATGCCTGCCTGACCAGCGTCTCGACGCGCCATCGAGCGGGTGCCGGTCGGCCTTCGACGAGATCAACCAAGTGCCCCAGCCGGGGGATGCCGAGCCGGACAGCGCTTGATCACGATGGAGCCGCAGGCGACGCACCACTTCACGACTCGATGCTCAACAGAGCGCATCGCAACGGTTCCCGGATCGTTCCATCGCCGGGATCGATCGGCAATGGAGGGCACCGCGCTTCGTCTTCGCGGGACGGACGATCGATCGTGGGCCATACCGACATGACAATGCGAAGCTCAGCCACCTCAGTGCCCCCGCCGATTCTCCTTGTGGCCCTGGTTGCATTCCTTCTCTTGCAGGGATGCGCAGTACTCCAGGAGCCGCGAGTGCCTGCGACGCCAACCAGCGCCATCCCGGCATCGGCAGACACCGAACTCGGCCGTCTGGTTCCCGAAGACGTTTCGGGCACGCGATTCTCGGCGTTCCGTCCGCTCGCATTCAGTGCCTATGCCCTGGATGCAAGAGTCGCGTTGATTCGGCAGGCGCAGCGCGGCATCGACATGCAGTACTACTTGCTTCAGGACGACACGACGGGGCGGCTCATCCTGCACGAAGTCTCGGAGGCCGCACGCCGAGGCGTCAGAGTCCGCCTGTTGCTCGACGATCTGTACACGGCCAGCAGCGACCGTTTGCTGAGTGATCTTGCGGCGTTCCCGAACATCCAGCTGCACCTTTTCAATCCGTTTCCCGCGGGACGCTCGTCAAGCCTGACACGGTGGGTCTCAGCGTTGCTGGACTTCGAGAGGCTCAATCACAGAATGCACAACAAGCTGCTCGTGGTCGACGGTGCGTTCGCCATCGCTGGTGGGCGCAATATCGCGGACGAATATTTCTTCCGCAAGGCCAGTGACAACTTCATCGACTTCGATTTGCTTGTCACCGGCGCTGCCGTAGCGGACCTGGAAGCCACGTTCGACGCCTACTGGAACAGCCGCCGCGTCCGCGGTCTGGAGACACTCGAGACGGACTCGCGCAGCCCGGAGGAGCGGCGCGAAGATTTCGACCAGTTGACGAGCGCAGCGGTCGACTACAAGCCGCCATCCGGCGATGAACGCGACCTGCTGAACTACGGGCTCCTGAGCCACGATATCGCGCATCCGCCGCTGCGATTGATGCGCGGACTGATACGCGTCGTTGCCGACGATCCGGAGAAGGTCTCGGGGCGCGCGGCCGACGGTCACGACGTCACGACCGTCACGGCCAAGGTCATCGACGCGATCAGCCAGGCGCATGAGGAAGCCTTGATTGCTTCACCGTACTTTGTTCCGGGCATGAAAGGCCTCGAGAACCTGAAGTCGGCTCGGGGGCGGGGGGTCGCCATCACGATCGTCACGAACTCGATGGCTGCCAATGACGAGCCCTTCGTGAGCGCGGCCTACGAGCGCTATCGCAAGAGAATGTTGGAGGCAGGAATGGAAGTCTACGAGGTCAGTCCGCGCGTCCTACGCGCGCAGGCCCGGCTCGACGAGCCGCTGGGACAAGCAACGGGAAGACTACATGCAAAGGCTCTCGTGATCGATCATCGAACGACCTTCGTGGGATCGATGAACTTCGACTTCCGATCGTCACGAGTGAACACGGAACTTGGACTATTCATCGAGAGTCCGGAGTTGGCGGACGACGTCACCGACCTCGTGTCGAAGCTGCGGTCGATCGGCACCTATCGCATGCGACTGTCACCGCGGGACGGGTGCGTTCAATGGGTGACGACCGGCCCGGACGGGGAACAGATCTTCGACAGCGAGCCTGAGGTGGGCGGGTGGACCAAGCTGAAGCTGCTGCTTCTCTCACCATTCATCGATGAAGGCCTGCTCTGATCGCAGCGTCGGGGCATTCCAGTGATGAACTCGCGCACGATAAGGATGCGCCTGCCGCCATGCGCTCTCGTTTGGATGCGTTCGACAGGTGCGTTCCCGATCGCTCCATCAGGGCGTGCGCCACGGAGCCACCGATTCTCGCTGTACGAGGCTGCATTCCATCTTGGTGATCGGGTGCCGCTTGCGTTCACGCGGCATGGGTTCGGCCAGGTGCTCCACGGCCCAGCGGCCCATCGCCCGGTGGGGCAGGACGCAGGTCGTCAGGCGTGGCCGCAGGTGCCGGGAGATCTCTTCGTCGTCATAGCCCACGACCGAAATGTCCCCGGGAATGGACAACCCGGCTTCCCGGATCGCGTCGTAGCAGCCCAAGGCGGTCCGGTCGTTCTGGCAGAAGATGGCGGTGGGCCGGTGCTTCAGCGCCAACAGCTTGCGAGTCGCCTCGTAGCCGCCGGTCGTGGACCAGTCGCCCTGCGCCACGAGGTCCGGGTCGAAAGGAATGTCCGCCGTGGCCAGCGCCCGCCGATAGCCCTCCAGACGGCTGCTCGCAGCGTCCATCCAGAGTTCACCCAGGATCGTGGCGATGCGCCGATGGCCGTGCTTGATCAGATGGTTCGTCGCGGCTTGTCCCCCTGCAATCTCGCCGGGGATGACCGAGCGAAACGCTTGATCGGCCGTGTAGCAATTGAGCAGGACGAGCGGAATGTTCAGCGTTCGCAGCATCGGATGAGGCTGCAACTCCCGCGTGATGATCGTCATGCAGATCATGGACGTCACCCCCAGGGATAGCAGGGTCTCGATGGCGCGCGGCTCCATCACCGGATCTGACTGGGTCTGGGCGGTGACGACGATCTTGCCGCTACGCCAGGCTTCCTGCCGCGCACTGTCGATGGCAATGGCGGCCTCCGGACTGGTGGCCAACTGATCCACGAGGAACCCGATGGCGCCTTCCGTCCTCTCCGCCGTCGGCAGCCTGAGAAAGGCGCCAGCGCTGGTCGGGCTGTAACCCAGCACGCGAGCCACCTCGATCACGCGCGCACGCGTGTCCGCCGAGATCTTCACGCCCTCCGTCTGGTTCAGGACAAAGGAGACCGTCGCCTGCGAGCATCCCGCCTCACGGGCGATGTCGGTCATGGTGACGCGTCGCTGTACCCGCGGTCTCCGTTGCCGCTTGTTCGGATCGGTGCCTGCGCGTTCCGGATCGCTGTCCATGTCGGTCATCTGCTGAGGGGAAACGTTGGGGCATGCTAGCCGATCATCCCGGCGAGCCGTTGCGCACATCGCTATTCGAGATTGGTGTGGCGTGCGCGCATGTCGGCATCGGCAATGCCGAGTTCGCGTTGCAGTCTCTGCACCACGATCTCGAACAGCAGGAACAGCGCGCCTTCGTAGACCGAACCCATCGGCAAAGCGGCACGGTCATCGCCCTGATCGGTGATCATGGTCTGGGCGGGGACAAGCACGACCTCGTCGGCCATCCGCGGTACTGCGCCGTTGCGATTCGCCGTCAGGCACGAAACCAGCGCACCAGCGTTCCGGGCCGCAGCGGTCAACGCCAGCGCGGTCGGCAAACTGCCCGGCCCTGCCGTGACGATGAACACGTCGCCTGGGCCGATGTGCGGCATCGTGACGTCACCAACGACAGAAACCGATCGCCCGAGGTGGAACAGGCGCATCGCGAAGCCCCGGATCTGCAGCGCTTCGCGGCCACAGCCGTAGACGCACACATGGCGGGCCTGTGCCAGGCGACCGACAAGCCGATCGATATCGGCATCGTTGATCTGCTGGACGGCGTGGCTGAGCTCGTGGACCGCGTCGTCGAAAGTAGGCGTTGGGGAGATCATGACTGAAGTCCTGCCTGTCCTCTGGAGCGCACATGCGTCGATTGAATGGCGACGACGACGAGCAGGAACAGGCCGCGTATGACGCTCTGCCAGTAGGCGGAGAGCGAGATCCAGCCCAGGCCGTTTTCGAAGTTGAGAACGTTGAACAGCACTCCCAACAGCAGCACCCCGGCCAGCGTGCTCATCACCGAGCCCGACCCGCCGCTGAGCAAGGTGCCGCCGACCACGACGGACGCAATGGCGGACAACTCCCAGCCGACGCCCTCGATCGGCTGCCCGGCACCGAACTGGGAGGCCAGGATGACGCCTGCCAACCCCGCCAGGCCTCCGCTTCCAAGGTAGACCGCGAACTTGATGCGGTCGACCTGCAGGCCCATGAGGCGCGAGGCCTCTTCCTGACCACCCACGGCGAGAACCGTGCGACCCGCCGCGGTGAGGTTCAGCACGCCAGAGCCGATCAAGTAGGCTGCGGCCGCGATGAGGCACGGGATGGGCAGCACGCCCAGGTCCCCTTGGCCCAGCGTGGTGAACCCGCTGGTATAGGACACCGCGAGCGACTGGTTGTCCGCGAGCAGCAAGGCCGCGCCGCCGGCGGCAAGCATCGTCGCCAGGGTGGCGATGAAGGGCAACAACCGGGCACGGGTCACAAGCAGGCCGCTGATCGCGCCCACCAGCAGGCCGGCTCCGACACCGGCGGCCAGGCCGGCGAGCAACCCATGCGGACTGGCCAGGGCCGCTGCCACGCTGCCCAATGCGGCGACCGCTCCCACCGACAGGTCGATGCCGCCCGACATGACGACGAAACACATCCCCAGCGAGACCAGCGCGAACATGGCGTTGTAGCGCAAGACGCTCGTCACGTTGTAGAGCGAGAGGAAATGGTCATAGCGCAGGTAGCCGAACGTGAGTAGTGCTGCGAGCGCCACGGTCACACCGAGCGAGGCCGTTGTTCCGAAGGTGCGCGCGCGGGCCATCTCAGGCCACCCTTCTCGTCTGTTGCAGCCAGACGGCCGCGGCGATGATGGCTGCCTTGACGATCAGCGCCGCTGAGTCGGGGACACCATTGGCGAGCAAGGTGTAGCGCACGAGCTGGATGGTCAACGCACCGAGCAAGGTGCCCAGGACCCGGGCCTCGCCGCCGCGCAACGAGGTGCCTCCGACGGCAACGGCCGCAATCGCATCGAGCTCCATCCCCTGGCCCACGAGGTTGGCGTCGCTGGCCGAATTGATGGCGATCACGACCAGGCCGGCCAGGCCTGCGCACAGTCCGGATATGGCGTATGCGGCCAGCTTGATCCGGTGCACCGGCAGGCCCGCCAATTCCGAGGCGCGCTCGTTGCCGCCCACCGCCAGGAGGCGGCGGCCGAAGACCGTGCGCCGCACCGCCCAGGACGCCACGGCGACGATCAATGCCATCAGCATGACCTGGACCGGTATCCCACCGATCTTCCCGAGCCCGATCCACTGGAATTCGGCCATGTGGAAGCTCTGCAGATGTCCATCCGTCAGCACCTGCGCGAGGCCCCGCCCGGAGATGAACAGCACCAGCGTCGCCACGATCGGCTGCACCTTGAGAGCAGCCACCAGCCAACCGTTGAAGAGGCCGAGCACTCCTGCGCAACCGATCGCCAGCGCCATCGCGGCCGCCACGGCCAGGTGGGCATTTGACATGGGAAGGATCTTGCCCATGAAGACCATGGGCGCCAGCGTGGCCGAGATGGCCATCAGCGAGCCCACCGACAGGTCGATGCCTCCCGTCGCAATCACGAAAGTCATGCCCACGGCCACCATGACGATGGCGCAGACCTGGGTGAGGTTGACGTTGAAGGTCTGCAGCGTCAGGAAGTTGGGCGTGTACGCCGCGTTGAACGCGATCAGCAGCAGCAACGCGATCAATGCCTCCTTGCCGGCGGCCAGCGACCGAAGATCGGCGGTGCGGCGGGCGGGCGCTCCCTTCACGTCACGGCCGGTGCTGTCGCTCGCGATCATGCGACGGCATCCCGTGAGCGCGCGTCGCCGTGGGCCATGGCGTCGAGAATGCGCGCGGGTTGAATGTCGCCCGGCCCCAACTCCTGGACGCTCACGCCGTCGCGCAGCACGAAGATGCGGCTGGCACCTGCGATCAGTTCGTCGAGCTCCGAAGAGATCATCAACACCGAGAGCCCCTCATTTGCCAGTTGTCCGATCAGGCGGAGGATCTCGCCTTTGGCACCCACGTCGATACCGCGCGTCGGCTCGTCGAGGATGAGCAACTTCGGATGCGTCGCCAGCCAGCGAGCCAGGAGCACCTTCTGCTGATTGCCTCCCGAGAGTTCCTTCACCGCCTGTTCGGGCGAACTGCATTTGACGCCCAGTTGCGCGATCAAGCGGGCAACGACCTCTCGCTTTGCCGGCTCGTCCAGCACGCCGCCGCGGCTCAAGCGCGGCAGGATCGCGAGCGCGATGTTGTCGGCCACGCTCATCTCGGGAACGATGCCGTCGCTCTTGCGGTCCTCGGTGCAGAAGCC
>FTIR01000009.1_pt2 | contig 13061 bp, 14 predicted proteins | sample 1658041 | NCBI WGS metagenome assembly FTIR01 (sample SAMEA3914793, study PRJEB12502) | metagenome | biome: forest; material: soil | place: Canada | collected 2011-07-03 | depth 0.3 m | reverse complement strand
CCGAGCAGGCGGATGTCCTCCACCAGCGGTCGTTCCTTGTCGGCTGCCGAGGCGGCGGGCTTGGCCGGCGCACTCTTTCGAGGCGTCTTCACGGTCTTGCGGGCGGAGTTGGTGCGCGGCATCGTGGATGTTCCGATTGATGTAACCAAATTACCAATCATCGAAATGTAGCATCGGGCCGCCGGGCGCGGAAGCGAAACCTTCTGTGACTTGCCTTGAGGTTTGGCCGTTTGGCCAGCTTTAACGCGAATAACTCGCGGCCAACCTGTGCCTCACTTTCCCGGTGTGAATGCGCCGTAGCCTGGTTGCATGGGCTCGTTAGATGGCCGAAAGCCCGCTCGGGGCGGGCTTCCTGATGGTTCAAGCGATGGAATACGGCCGCTACGTGAGCGCGGCGAGTTCCCCCCGCTGCCTACGTTTGGCCAATGTTTCCAAGCTCTTGCTCATCGCTGGGAACATCTGTCGGAGAGACTGTGGCGTCACGCCTTGTCGGAGGGCGAACTCTCGAACACTGGGTGTGTCCTCAAGCAGTGACATCGCGCGAGACATGGCCGCACGTATGGAGTCCCAGTCGTGCGTTGGACGGCGGTACTTTTGCGGGAGGAAGCTCGTACTGACGTAGTTCACGACAGACCCCTCGGCAGTCCATTTCCGCATCCCGAAAACGGCGCCGGGCGGGACGCTGGCGATCACACAAAGCCGCAGAATCATGTCGGGCGATGCGGTGTTTCGCCCGGACGCGACGTGTTGCAGCGCTGTCTCACTGAAGCCAGCGGTGTTGGCGACTGCGGCGATCGTCCCTCGCCGTGTACGTCGAATGGACTCGCCTAGCAATCGTTCGGTGTCGGGTCGAGTGAACCGCACTCGAGCCGGAGACTGCATGTCGCCCAGCAACTCTTGGGTCAAAGCCGACATGTCCAGCCGGGCGATCCTTCTGGCTTCCAGCGGGTCGATCTCAATGGGTTGACGTTGAAGTGAATTCGCACAGTGCCCGCAGCAATCGGAGTTCGGCCGGAGCGAGGGCCACTCCCCGCGAGGCTTCTCGCAATGCGCGCATTTGTCCTCCAATGGGCGGCGGTGTTCAGGACAGGTCGTGCTGCCGGCCAGCGACCACGCCAGTGGCCAGTAAGGAGTCTCCATGGTTGCGAAGCAGCAGGCGCACCAACGATTGACGGCTGCGAGGGGACGACTTGGAGCCCACCGGTCGTGCAACCAGCCAAGCCCGAGGAACTCGACTTCAGGTTGCCGAGTCATTTGGGCGAGACAGCGGGCGAAGGCATGGGCATCCGAGCTCGGCATGTCCAACCGCGTTGGGAGAGTCGAAGGCGTGCCGCACGTCGTGGCGGCAGCGCGTTGCACGTACTGGGCCAGCTGACGGCTGGGCACGCGGTGGAGTGCGGCCAGGCGGAACACGTAACTGCTCAGCGATTCCACCTGACCTGTGCCCAATCCCAGCGGTGCAAGCGACCGGAGTGACAGCACCTCGCGGGTCGTGACCGCCGGCGACAAGATCTCGACGTCGATCATGCCGCGACTCCTGCCACGCAGTCGCGCGCCGGGGCGCGATTTCCCGGCAGACGCTTGGGTTTCGCAGCGGGACTTGGCGCGGCAGGGGGCTTCGAGATCGCGGGAGCCGTTCCGAGGATGCGGGACACGATGTCGCTGTCCAAGTGCGGGCTGTTGGCCCGTCTCATGAAGTATTCCCCCTTCTCGATGTCCGCGCTGATCGTCTCGAGCTGTTCGTTGTTGAGGCGAGCCTGCTCCAGATGAGCCAGCGTCAGTGTCTTCGAGCCCTCCCGCATGGCGATCGCGAACGCCCGCATGATCCAGTCCTTGCAGATGCCTACGCAACCGCAACTGTGGACGTAGAAATATTCGGTGTTTCCGACCACTTTAGGCACGTCCTCAAGCGGCAGTTGTTGGAGTATCTTGGCAACCACACTGGCGAAGATGTTGCGCTCCTTCTGGTCATGCCAGTGGTAACGGTCTAACTGTACGGTCGCGCTCCGTCGGGACAACTGGCCAGACGACGCCAGAAACTGGGGGAGATCGTAGGTGCCGGCCAGCACCACTTTGACCCCCGTGATTTGCGCGAACGACTTCAGAATGTCGAATTGATCCCCGGGCTTGCCGCTCTTTCCTCCTCGCACGACATGGTGCGCCTCGTCGATGACCCACACGAGCGTCTGTCGCGCCATCATCTCGTCCTCAAGGTCTTCGCGAAGGCGCGCCGCTGTCTTGGATTCGCCATCGAGACGGACCCGCGGAGCGTTGTTGGTTCGCCGGTGAGACCTGTAGCGTGCGAACGGATCGTGCAGCGCTTTCAGCGCATCCGTATGGAGGCGCCGGAAGTCGAAGGATTTATGGCCGTTGGCGACCGCCTGCGTATACACGATAGGCACGGCGGAAGGGTTCGCTGCGATGGTCGTCGCGTGCTGTTGGTTGAAGGACTCGATGAATCTCTCAAGCAGATTCGACTTTCCTACGCCGGACGGTCCGGCCAGCACGATGAGCGACACGCTACTCGCATGGTTGGCGAAGAATTCGATCCGCTCCTTCGCATCCTGCTGTTTCGGGTGCTTGACGGTGAGGTTCTCCAGCGCATTGTCTCTGAGGGGTGCTTCGCGATTCATCAGTAGATATCCATGTCCATGAGTTCCACTTCGGGCGTTTGATCGCCGGCGGCGGCATTGCCAGATTCGGCGGCAAATTCGGGCGGCCCCGTTTCGTCGTCGGGCTGGACGACCGGCTTCTGCGCCGCTTCGCCTTGTTGGTGTTCGGCGGAGTAGCCCAGCAGTCGCTGCAGTTCGAGTGCGCGGCGCCGCTCGACCAACAGCAGTTCCTTGGCTTCGACTTCACGGAGGAACTTCGCCAACCGGGTGTCATTCAGGCGAGCTTTGGCCGCCTCGCCGTATCGAGCCTTGTATTCTTCTGTGACGAGTTCCAGTTCCCGCTCGCCGAGTCCGCGAAGCTGGCGGTCGAAGCGCGAGGTCACTCGTTTCCACTCTGCGTCGACCATGACATAGGCGATCGAGATGTCGTAGGGCTCATAGCGCACGGGGACGCTCTGTCCCGCCAACCTGCTCAGCCCGGGCCGGTTGTAGTAGAAGTGGTTGATCTTGACTCCGTCAGGTTGCACCTTGGCCGTGCCCTTCTTCGTCGATGGGCAGGTCATGATCAGGAAGTCGCGGTCGTAAGCGAGGGCCCGCTCGTTTCGTGTCCCATGTTTGCGCAGGCCGATCTGGAAGGCGTTTCGTGGCGTCATCATGATTCCGGTGTGGACAATCTGCTCGTAGACGTTGAAGAGGAACTCCTCGCAGTGCTCGTGGAGGGTTGCCAGCGTCCAGACAGCGGATTTGGATGGATCGACTGCGGGCGTCATCTGCCGTACGTTCTTGCGCAACTGGGTGTTCCCGCGCAGAGCGTGGAGCAGCATGGAGTTTTGCGTCCCGAAGAAGCGCTCGATCTGGGCACCGTACCGGCCCTGGCGCGCCGGCCGCCGGATGATCGCGACCTTGAATAGCGCGCAGGCGACCTCGAACCAGACGGAACGGAATTCCTTGCCGCCATCGACGACGATCTCGCTCGGGAGCCGCCCATAGCGCCGCACGCAGTCGCGCAAGGTCATCAGTACCGATCGATATGAAGGGGGATCGTAGGTGAGGTTGAAGCCCAGGATCTTGCGCGAGGCATGATCGATCATCACGGTCACCCACGGACGCCCGAGGTTCTCTGCGGTGTCCTCGAAGATCGCTTCTACGTCGGCCTGCGTGTGATCGATGTGCGCCCGCGCAAACGGGCGATCGGGCTCGTGGGTCGTCGCGGTGGCGGGATCCTCGCTGTCGCGAGGCGCCTGACCGTAGGCGGCCTTGTCGCCAGCGCGAGCTTGAGTCACGGTGTGCTTGGACAGATTTTTGATATACCCGCATACCCACGAGTAGCTGGGTATCGAGAGGCCCCGTTCTTCGCACGATAATTTGATTTCTTCGTGGACGCGCTTGATGCGGACGTTGCGCTGGTCAAGATACTTGTCGTGGATGATGGCCAACGCAAGCTCAAGAGCGTCTGTCTGCATCCGAGCCTTCCGGTTGCCGCAGGCCCAGAACCGCGGCACCAGTCCGAGGAAGCCATTGCCGTAGGCTTGTTCGGCCTGCCTATATAAGGCGACGTAGCGCCGCAGGGTGCGGCTCTGCGGCGACGGTGCCACGCCGGCCACGACTGCCGCAATGCGGTCAAGCCGCAGGTTGGCTACCTTGAGGTCTTCGGGGCGACACTTGGACAAGAACTCGTAGGCCTCGCGCAAGCGCGCGGCACTCGCCGAGGTTTGTTCCTGGTATGGCTTGAGCGTGCCGTTGTCGAGCAGTTGAAGAATGACGCGCCGGTCCATTGCCTGGACGTCGCCATTGTCCGACTTGAAATGGATGCTGGTCTCGCCGGCGTGCAGCACCTCTCGGGGGACGCCATCCCAGAGAACGGTGCTGCCTGCCGTCAGCTCGAGCGAAGTCGGGCCGCGCCAGTTCGCAGCGCGCGTGATGCACTCGTCGCTGAGCCTGAAGGCCTCGGCGGTCTCTGCATCCCGGAAGAGGTAGGCCTTGCTCGGAGTGTCGAGGCAATGGCGATCGATGTCGAACGCCACGTCCTGGCGGGCGATGGCGCGATAGACGTGATCGATGTCGAAGCGGCCCTTGGTGAGAAGGTCGGTGATTGTGATCGCGTGGCTGTTCCCGACCAGTTCGACCAACGATTCTTGGGTGCGCAGGGTGGCGGCGTCTTGCTCCGCGCCACCGAAGTAGTCCGCGAGCAGCCGGATATTGCTCATCCTGACAGGTGGGAAGTGCGCCTCCGACCAGACCTCATGCTCGAACCCCAACTCAGCAGCGGCGGCCTGGGCCGGAGGGCAAACCCATTGCCCGCGGTTGTCCTGAACGAACAGCGCCGGATCGCGCTGAGCTCGCTCGCGCATGACCTTTGCAGGCTTGCATTCCACGAGGACGGTGCGATCCTTGTAGATAACGAGGAAGTCCGGAGTGACTTGGTAGCTCTTGGTAGATCCGTCGGACTTGTAGGTGAGTTGGATCTTCGGCGGTTGGTCACAGTAGGCGACGACTCCGGATGCTGCGCTGTTGCAGGCGTGCTCGAGGTCATGCACTGCGGCCAACTCGAGCGTGCCACTCTCGAACTGAATGGTGACGCCCATGTGCTTGCTGGGAAAGCGCCCGGTGAGGTTCTTCCGACCCGGGCCCGTCGCACGGGAGGGGGCCTCAAGGGCTTGCCTGATGAAGACGCGCCCTCGCAGGGGCAAGTCCATGGAACCGATCGCCTTCGCGATGGCAGTGAGAATTCCGGGGCGATAGCTGGCCGCGCCGGTGCGGGGAAACACATCCGAGTTGCAGACGCTCGAATCTTGTTGGTGCATATCTTCCTTCGGAGGCCCTCGACGTGGGGCCGTCGCTTTGCTGTAAGGGCAGGCGATCCCGCCGTCCTCCACGAGGGTTGCGGGAGATCGGGAAAGAAGTCACGCCGCAACGCTACCCGCTTGTGTTCGGGTGGGAGGGGCGAGTAGAATGCAGCCATCAGTTCCACACTGAAGCTGATCCCAGGGCCTGCCTCGATTGCCGTCGAGTCGGGCCCTTCTCTTTTCCGGTTGCACGTCCTGCCGTGCTGATACCTGCGCCGTGCTGCGTGTTGCAGTTCGGCGCGAGATGAGGTGCGCCTTCAGGCGCTCCCGCCCTCCTAGGCGGATTCGTCTCCCCCTTCCATGCTGAGATCAGGTTGCGGTTCGAAGCGAGAGTCGACCCAGCTTTGGACGTCTTCGAGCTGCCAACGTCGCTGGCGTCCGATGAGGATGTGCCGCGGCGCCTCGCCGTCTTTCACCATCTGCTCGAACTTGCGTGGAGACACGCGTAGCGCGTCCGAGACGTCCTTCGCCGTCAAAAGTGGGTTCATCGCCGGGCCTTCGTCAAAACCATGACTGCGATCATCCGCGCTAACATGCAAGCCGCTGCAAGTAGCTGCAGACAGCAAATGTGAAATCGCCGCTGGCCAAGCCCTTGAATGAATGTGAGCCCTCGAGCAACATCGGAAGATACGAAGGGCGGAGGCACCGCGTTGCCGCGCTGGATGCGCGCCTCGGAGGTCGCTGTTGGCACGTTCGATGCATTGCTTCGCGAAGGCGTAACCGTTCTCGTTCGTGCGGCGGAAGGAGGAGGCGCTCATAGACGCAAAGCGCCGGTGCTTCTGCCTGACGGTCGGCGAATGCAGTTGTCCTTCCAGGAACGGATATGCCACCTGCTCAACAGGTACGGACTTGGCAGTAGGGGATCGTCGGTTGCGGGGCTGTCGGCTTCTCAGATCGCCCAAGCGGTCGTCGGCAAGATGTGGACGGGTGGATTCCAGATTGCAGCGCTTACTGATGACGTCACGGCGTTGCGCCTGAAACTGCTCGTCACCGAACTGTCCAAAGCGTGGAAGCGCGGGCGCCGGCGAGTCGAGCCAGGCTGGGAATCGCCGTTCTCAACCCTGAGAGCTTCATACCTTGCCGTTTTCCGAGAGAGCATGGTGAGGGACGTGTACGATCCCTGGTGCCTGATCGCCTTCGCGCTTGCGTGCCGCGGAATCAAGGAAATGCACCGTTGCGAGCTTTGCTTTCGCTGGGCGGTTCCTGGTATTCGCTTTTGTCATGAGCACACCCAGTCCATTGCTGGACGAGGGGATTCGCGTGCGCGTGGTGCTCGGTACCGGCGAGCGAAGAGAATGCTCGACGGGTTCGAGTCCGCCACTCGAAGGATGAGGTTGCCGATGGCAGTCTCCGCAGCCCGATTGCCGCGGGTCATCGGGAGGGTGCTTTGGGACATCGGGACAGTCGACGACGAGGCAGCGCTGGATGCGAGCGTGGCGAGGCTGGCGGCGTGTGGACGTTTGGGTGAAGCGGTTTTGCGGGCAGACGGCGACGACCTGCCTTGGCCGCGACCTGCGGTGCTTTTGGATCTCCTGAGTGCACCGGGGCTGGGAAAGGGAGCAGCGAAGCGAAATCGGGCCCAGCTCTGGGGCGCGCTGAGAGAGTTGCTTGACCCACTCGAGTGGGATCCCACGAACTGGCCTGATAAAATCAAGGCGTCCGACAGATGGTTCGGCTGTGTTGCTCGGCGTCAACCAGGCCACAGGGGTCTGGGCAAATCGACTAGTGCGAAGCTGGCGCACGCGATTTTCCTGGCGGATGCAGGCTACAGCCGCAAAGACGTGGCCCGCGAGATCGGAATCTCGGTTTCGGCGTTGTCGAACTGGTCCGCGCGCTTTGCAGTGCCAGGGCATCCATTCGAGCGACTGATCACGCGATTGAACGGTGCTTTTCCTGACGCCTCTGCGCTTCGTCGTCGTGAACGCCGGGCGAAGGCTTTATTGCGGCAAGCAAGTGTTAGGTGACTCTTGCAACGGCGGGCCTCCCATCGCAACGGTGGGGATCAGATGCCGCCAGCGACTTGAGCTTGAGCCCCGTGACAATGACGGGCCGGCATTCCGGCTCAGGTTCCCCGAGCTTCTTCGCGTTGCCCGTCAGTGGTCGTTCGCCGCGACGTGCCACGAGGCGCGCCACGAGTGTGGCCAAGAGGCGGTTGAGTCCGTACGTATAGCCAGGTACCTCGCCGCCGATCACCCAGGTCACAGAGACCTGTTATGCGCGACCTCACATGGCGAGCCTTCAACGCAGCCTCGACGCGCCCAGCCCTGACGACTGCGTGACCGGGCCGTTCGACCTCGTCATCATCCGTCACGGCGTTGACCAGCGTCCTTACTTCAGCGGCGCTGCGGTGAGCGAGCAGATCATGCCGTTCTCCTTTCTCGAAAAGCGTGCGTCGACCGATGTCTTTGGCCATTAGAATTCAGACACATTGAGCAAGCCGCTTGGCATCCCGCCAGAGACGGTCGCCCCAAGAAGGGCATGTGGGAGGAAGAGGAAATGCACGCGGATCTCGTGCTGAGGATGCTCGGCAACCGGTTGTGGACGGGCACGTTGGTTTGCCTGACGGTTCTGGGCGTGACGAGGGCTGTCGGCCTGATGGTAGATCGTGTTGCAGGTCGTGACACAGATGCAGGAGAGGTCACTCTCCTTCATCCCGGAGCAAACCAAAGCGGCTTTGTCGCTCGTGGCCTTCGGCCCCTAGCTACTTTGAACGCTGACAGCGCTTCACGGATCTCTGGGCCACCACCCTGGACATGCGCTAAACGAGTCCGCGTGATCATTTTCGACTCACTGAGTGTTCGGGCCTCGAGCGCGTGGGGACGTTCGTGCTGCTCGCCACCCGCTTCGGCGCGTTGATGGTGATGAGCACGCTCATTGGTAGCGACGCGGTCCAGCCGACCCTGCGCGACGCAATAGTCATGGCGTTGGCGACCTGCTTCAGTCCGATCGTGCCGGTGCATGCTTGGGACGCTTGGCAGGTGATTTCCGCGCTGGACGGCGAAGTGGCCCTCGGCGCAACGATGGTCCTCGGGCTGGGACTGGCGTTTGCGGCTCTGGCGTCGGCGTGCGGATCGGACTGGAATCAAATTGGATACTGACCATTCGCGAAGCCTGGAAGCGCAATCCAGAGGCCGAGACAACAACCTCACATTGCTTCGACTCGGCGCGGCGCTATCCGTCCTGATCAGTCACACATTCTTTCTCGTCCTCGGACCCGACAGGGAGCCGATGGGGCCCCGGCTGGGGGAGACGCCGGGAACCGTTGCGGTTGAAGTGTTTTTCGTGATCAGCGGCTTCCTCGTGACGCGAAGCCTGCTAGCGCGGCGCAGCGCCATCGACTTCGTGACAGCCCGCCTGTTCAGAATCTTCCCAGGCTTGGTTTTCCAGGCGATCTTCGCAGCGCTGGTGCTCGGCGCATTGCTGAGCGCGGTTCCGGCTTCGAAGTACTACTCGAGCCAGCAGCCGCTTGACTATGTGCTGAAGACCATTGCGTTGCAAGTCCCCATCGACGCGCTGCCCGGAGTGAATCTAGGCAACGCGTCGCTGTGGTCGCTTCCCCTTGAAGTGGCTCTGTACGGGATGCTGCTTTTCGCTTGGCTTGCCAGAAACGCAATCCTGGACGAGGCAGGAGGCAAGTTGGCAGCGTGGGCGAAGGGCGCCGCATATGCAGCGCTGTTCGCCCTGGCGACCTGCTGGTTCACGCGTCGGGGCGGTTTCAAACTCGCCATGATGTTTGGCTCCGGCGTTGCGTTCTATCTTCTTCGTGACAAGATCAGGCTCTCGCCGCGCCTCGCCGTGTTCGGCTTGGCGGCGCTAGCCACCGCCGCGATGAACGCGCTGGCGTTTCGGTTGGCACTGGTCTGCGTGCTTCCGTACGTAGTGTTATGCGCCGCTTATCTGCCGCGTGGCCGCATCCTGAACTTCAACCTGCTGGGCGACTATTCCTACGGGCTGTACATCTACGCATTTCCCATCCAGCTCGCGACCCTCCACTACCTGCCGCACGCCGGCGTCTGGACGGTCGTGACCATCTCAGCCCTCGCAGCGGCAGCCATGGCAGTTCTTTCGTGGCATCTGGTGGAAAAGCGTGCACTCAAGGCTGTGCCGCCTGTGATCCGTGCATTGCACAAACTGAAGAGTGCGCCCGTGGCCCAACCATCCCAACCCCTCTGAGCAGGCCCCGTCGCACTCGGCAGCTTCGTCGCTCCGTTGTGTACCGTCACGCGCACCGAGCGCCCGTGACCGGACAGGAGCTGCCGGCGGTGGCCGAGTTGAATGTGTTGCGTCCACTGGTTGAATCAGCACTCAAAAGCGTGCGTTCGCACGACAGGCGCGATAATCTCAGTCCCAAACGGAGATGCAACGGCCATGGCGACCTCGCTCAACGATCTCATTGCTCAAAAAGAAGCGCTGGAGCGTCAGATCCGAGACGCTCAGGCCTCGGCGAGAGCAGCTGCGATTGCCAAGGTTCACGAGTTGATGTCGGCCAATGGACTGACCCCCGCTGACTTGATCTCTCCTGCAAAAGGGAAGGGTGCTGGCAAGTCCGGCACCAAGGTGGCAGCGAAATATCGCGATCCAGACTCGGGCTCGACGTGGTCTGGGCGCGGGCTCAAGCCACGGTGGCTGACGGCAGCCATTGGAAGTGGTCGATCGGCGGACGATTTCCTGATTTGACCGCGCCGGTGGCGACCGAGACAGTGTCGCCAAGTGGCGCCCTGCTGCAGTTCGACCTGTCCACAGCAAGCCCGCCACCGCGCCAACGCCAGCCATCATGCGATTTATTACCGAGCGTCTTTCCAACCTGCGGACTGAACTTGATCCACCGAAACAGGCGTTGCTTGCATGGGTGAGCTTGGCGTTCGTTTTGGTTGGCGGTGTCGTCTTGCTTGCCGCTTCGACTCGTGGCGTGAGGGAGCTTTCACAGCAACTGGCAAGCGTGAAGCAAGATGCGGCGAAGCCGGGCGCGTCAGGCGCCAGCTCTGCCCTTGTCTCACCTACCCAGCCAGCCCCATCGGCAGAGGACGCCAGGGACTTCGTCTCCGAACTACCGGCCGAATCTCCGAACGACGCACAGATTCGGTACGCAGCCAAACTTGCCCACGAGTTGCATGTCGTCATCGTGCAAATGCAAGCAGAACCGCTCAAGGCGGATCCAAAGACCTTGGGGCAGACTCGACTGACACTCCAACTCCGAGGCGACTACCGCGACATCAAGAATGTCTGGATCGCCTTGATTGAGAAGTATCCAGGCTTGGTGCTAGAGCGCATGACCATTCGTCATCACGACGCAATGCCGGCGGCGCCCTCCTTGCCGGCGGTGCCCGCGGCGCCAGTGGCCATGGCTTTGTCCCCTACTGACGCCGTGAACGACGAGGCTACCCTCGAGATGATCCAGTACACCCGCCCGTCGGAGTTGCGGCAGTGAATCGCGCTTTGTGGGGAGGGCTCACGGGTTCGGCAGCGTTGTCTGCATGGGTGCTGCTCAATCCCGCGCCGGCCGGGAGCTCGGCGACTGCTTCCATCGTCTCGGCATCTCCCGCACGCGCGCAATTCGACCCGACAGGTTCACCGTCACGGTCGCCGACACCCTCCCTCGCAGGCGAGGGCACGGCACCGGTCGACACGACCAGCTTCCTTCCCACACATTGGCCTGTGGCGAACATCGAGCCGGCCACCAGAAATCCATTCATCGCGACGCCGCCACCCGTGCCGAAGCCCGCCGCGGCCCCGGTGGCCGCGGCGACGCCGCCACCCGCACCGGCCCCACCCGTATCCGACTACCGTTTTTGGGGGCGCGTCATGGTTCAAGGCGACCAGCGTTTGACTTATGTGGCCCGTGGGGCGGAGGGGGCGCCTGTGCCGGTTGAGCCAGGCACGCGCCTCGAAGGCGGTTGGACGGTTGAATCGATCGGCGACAATGCCGTCGTGCTGGTTCATGCAACCACGCTGCAGCATTCGACCGTTTCGATTCCGCTGCACACGACGACAAGCCCATAAAAAGCGTCTGGCAAAGATGCACTGTCCGGGGAGGAAGTTCGTTTGAGGTTGTTGGTGAACTTGCGCGCTGTCACGACAGCGCTTGGACTGGCCTGCGTGCTCGCGATCGCAGGCTGCGCTGTCGATCGCATTCGGGGTGACGCGGAGCAGTTGATTGCTCAAGGCGACTATGAGCACGCCGTGCAGTCGCTCGAGGCGGGCGTCGCCCAGTACCCGGACAGTGCGCAACTCCGCGGGCGTCTCCTGCTCGCGCGCGCGCAGGCGATGACGCAGTTGATCGAACAGGCGCATGCGGCCGAAGCGGCGGGTAACCTCGACCTGGCCGAGAAGGCGCTGCATCGTGCCCAGACTTTCGATTCCAGCGGCCAGCGAGCCAGTGGCTTGCTGGCGGACTTGAGCGTGCGGCGGCGCCAGTCTGCGGCGCTGGCTCAGGCCAATGAGCTGGCCTCGACCGGTCAGATCGATGCCGCGCTCAAGCTGGTCAACGAGGCGTTGAGGGACAACCGTCGCAACACGGATTTGCTGGCGCTGCAACACCGCCTGACGGTGGAGCAGCGGCAAGCTCAGGTGCGGGCGATGGAACGCGGGTTGGCGCCGACGAAGCCGATCTCGCTCGATTTTCATGACGCCAGCATCCGCAGCGTGCTGGACGTCGTCAGTCGCAACAGTGGCATCAATTTCGTGCTGGACAAGGACCTCCGTGATCAGCGCGTGACGGTCTATGCGTCGTCCGTACGCTTTGAGGATGCGCTTGACATGATCCTGACCACGAGCCAACTCTCGCGCAAAGTGCTGGATTCGAAGACGATCCTCATCTATCCGAACTCGCCTGAGAAGCAGCGCGAACACCAGGAATTGCTGGTCAAGGCTTTCTACCTCGCCAACGGTGACGCCAAGGGCGCGGCCGCGTTTCTGAAGGCGTCAATGAAGCTGCGCGACCCGTTTGTTGACGATCGCCATCACCTGCTCGTGCTGCGCGACAGCCTCGAAAACATCCAGCTCGCCGAACGGCTGATCACCTTGTTCGACAACCCGGACGCCGAGGTTCTGATTGAAGCCGAAGTGCTGGAAGTCAGTGCCGATCGCCTCACGGAACTGGGGGTGAGTCTGCCGACTTCGGTCAGCTTGACACCACTGACGCTGGCGGGGGGCACGAACCCCACGTTGGGGAGCTTTCCGCTCCACCGCGACAACATCGGCGTGGGACTGGGTGCAACGACGATCAACGCGCAGCGCAAGATTGGTGACGTGCAAACGCTCGCCAACCCCAAGCTGCGCACGCGCAGCGGCGAGAAGGCCAAGATCCTCATTGGTGACAAGATTCCGATCGTCACGGCAACGACCTCGCCAGGTACGTCGGGCTTCGTCTCTGAATCCGTCAGCTACCAAGACGTGGGCATCAAGCTCGAAGTCGAGCCCGAGGTCTTTCCGGACGATGACGTGGCCATCCGTCTGAACCTCGAAGTCAGCGCGCTCGGAACGCAGACCAAGACGGCCAGCGGCACCATTGCCTACCAGATCAGCACCCGCGACGCCTCGACCGTGCTGCGCCTGCATGACGGCGAGACGCAGTTGCTGGCGGGGCTCATCAGCAGCGATGAGC
>FTIR01000033.1_pt7 | contig 13080 bp, 16 predicted proteins | sample 1658041 | NCBI WGS metagenome assembly FTIR01 (sample SAMEA3914793, study PRJEB12502) | metagenome | biome: forest; material: soil | place: Canada | collected 2011-07-03 | depth 0.3 m | reverse complement strand
CTGACGCAGACGCTCAAGACCGCGTTGTCGCTGGTCGACGTCCGGGTGTTGGATCACATGGTCGTGGCAGGCACCGATCTGGTGTCGTTCGCGGAGCGCGGTCTGCTCTGACCGCTGGGGCGATGCCCCTCTTTGCTTCGACCGCGCGGCGACAGCGCGTCGCCGCATCGGTTTGGCATCTTGAGATGCCAGCGAAGAGGCGACTGTTGGTGCCGACCGAAATTTGACCCGTGGGTCAGTTTTCAATCGGCGCCGACAGTCGCACGCCATCCGCATGTGGCGCTTGTTGCCGTGGTGCATCGGCTCACGCTGCGGCTGATCGTCGACGGCTACAAGGACTCGCCGGTCGATGTCACCGCCCATCCGCATGACCAGCTGGCTCAACATGCGCCCGACGTGGCCGAGGCGCCGGCTGCGGTTGGCCTGCGGCAAGTGCGGGAGGCGTGGGCCGAGCGGTTGGCCGCCGACCCGCAGGCGCTGTTCGCCCAACTGCTCGCGACGCCGCAGCCGGAACTGCTGTCGCTGCTCGCGGTGTGCGTGGGCTTCACGGTGAACGCCATCGCCGCGCGCGAGGGGGATGCGCCCGCCGCTGCGCTGGCGCAGGCGGTGGCGCTCGACATGCACGCCTGGTGGACGCCGACTGCGGCGGGTTACTTCGATCACGTTTCGAAAGCCAAGGCGTTGGAAGCCGTGCAGGCATTCGCGCCCGATCAGGTCGCGCGGCTCGCCAAGCTCAAGAAGGTGCAGATCGCCAACGAGGCCGAACGGCTGGCGGCGGCGGGCACGGGTTGGCTGCCGGCGATGTTGCGTGCGCCGGAACCCGTGGAAGCGACGGACGCTGCGTCGAGCATTGAGTCGGGGGCCGAAGCGCAGGCAGACGCCGAAGAACAAGAAGACGCGCACGTAGCGGCGTGAGCGGACAGGTGCCCCGGCCTGCAGGCCGGGGCTTTTGCAGCACAGGCGCAACGCGCGCGGCAGGTATGCCGCGCGCGTCAATTCCAACCTCCGCCGCGCCGCCGCCGAGGCACTTCTCGTCGAGGGCGGCGGTGGTTCGGCGCAGGTTGATCGAGTCCGTGGAGCCTGGCGCGTTGGAGGACTTTCGTCGGCGACGTGTTGCATGGGACGTCGAGCGAGAACGCGCACGGCCGGTCTGCGTTCGCCGCCTACGAACGTCGTGGAGGGGGGGCGACTTCCGGCGATGCGTCGCGCCGTTGCAGCCGGCGCGGCGCGCGCGGCAGATATGCCGCGCGCGCATTGATCGGCGCTCCGCGGGAGCCTGGCCAGCCCCCGCGCTGCCGCGCGGAGTACGACCGGCCGTGCTGCGCCCGGTTGTGGTTGGCGCCGTCCTGGTCGACGCTGACGGGCGTGCCCCTGGGAATGCCGATGAGGGCGATCGTCATCGACAGGGGAGGCCGATCCGACATGCCCTCCATGCTGCTGTTGCCGATCTCTTCGGTCGCCTCCATGTGGTGGGGCGGCCATCCTCGTCGTCGTCGATCAGGCCGCTTGATCTGGGCGGTACGGACTGTGCCGAAACGCTGTTGCCAACGCAGGTGCCTGAGCCATGCGTCCTGGCGAGGACAGGTTCGCACCCACGGCCTTGTAGTTGTCGTGAATCCTGGCGCGGGCACGGCTTCGCTGGGCGCTCAGCCGCGGGCTTGTTCGCCGCAACCGGCCTGCCCGACAAATTTCCCCGACCTGCGGTCTTCCTCGCGAGGCAAATTTCTCGGGCCTGCCGGTCCTCCACTGCGTTGCGGCCTGCGGTGCGGCGCGCCCGTCCCGCACCCCTCGGATCACGCCAAGGCCGCGATGGGCGCGGACCTGGAACCACCTCGAAAGGACTTCATCATGGCTCACATCGGCACCTTCACCGCGCAGGGCAACAGCTTCGCCGGCACCGTTCGCACCCTGACGCTCAACGTCAAGGTCAAGTTCGTCCCCAACGACAAGGAGAGCGACAACGCCCCGGACTACCGCATCCAGGCGGGCGGCAGCTACGAGATCGGCGCAGCATGGAAGAAGGTCAGCAAGGCGGATCGGCCCTACCTGTCGGTGACGCTGGATGACCCGTCGTTCCCGGCGACCATCTACGCCCGCCTGGTCGAAGGCGAGGACGGCGCGCACAACCTGATCTGGTCGCGCAGCAAGGGCGACTGAACGTCGCCCAGCGCCTCGCCCTCCGGCGGGGCGCTTTCTTCCGCCGTTGGCTTCGAGGGCCCGCGATGGGTCGCGGGCCTTGTCGCGCCAGGGCTTTCTGGTTCGCTCGTCGTCGCGGGTCGGGCGGATTTTCGGATGTACGAGCAGACGGCATTCCGCTTCCGCGCCTCGTCGTAAAGCCGATTTCGTGGATATGAAATTCTACGGAATTGCGGAAATGCGTGAAGCCGGATGTGCGGGTCAACGTGTTTCAGCAGATGCGTTTCTACGCGTCCAAGGTTTTGTGCGTCTCCGGCGATGCCGGACCGCGCTCTCGTGCTGCGCATCGAGCCGCCGATGGCGTCTCGCCCCCTTCGGGCTTCCATCGCTGACGCCTCCGCGTCTTCGCCGCTGCGCGCTGCGCTTGCCATGCAGGCACGGGTGGTGGCGATGGGGCTGGTTTGCTGTTCCCTTCATCGTTGCACGTCGTTCTCGCCGTCAAGGTCTGCGCGCGCCGGGCGCGCTGGCGGCCTGTTGGCCGCCTTCGAACCCTGACGGCTGCGCTGCGCCGTGCAGTCGCGCGCCCGACTCAGCATGCCGCCTGCAGCAACAGATCAATGGGTTCCGGACGATGAATCAGGTACCCCTGGGCATAGTCCACTCCGATCACGCGCAACCGCTCCCGTATCTCAGGCTGCTCGACGAATTCAGCTACCGTCTTCACGCCGATCACCCTGGCGACGTCCGCGAAACAACGGACCGCGGCATCATCCAGCGGATCACCGATGAGATCTCGGATGAACTGTCCATCGATCTTGAGATAGTCCACGCGTAGTGTCTTCAGGTAGCCAAAGGATGAGGCACCAGCGCCGAAGTCGTCGAGTGCCACTTTCACACCAGCCGCGCACGGTTTCGATGAAGATCGCGGCGTCGGCAAGGTTCGTGACGGTCGCGGTCTCTGTGATCTCCAGACATAGCCTCTTGCAGACTTCGCTCCCCGCCTGGACGAGCAATTCCTTGGCCCAAGCATGAAATGCGCGGTCACCAACAGACTGGCCTGAAAGATTGATGTTCAGCATGTCGATCGCGCCGATTCTCGGCAGCCGCTTCATCCAGTCCGCTGCATGCCGCAGTACCCAACGATCTACGCGTGAGGCTAGGTGAAAGCGTTCTGCGGCCGGCAGGAATGCGCCCGGCAGTGCGAAAGTGCCGTCGTCGTTCTTCATGCGCAGCAGGACTTCCGCGTGAATACCCTGCTGCTCGAGCTTTAGAGCGAATGGCGCTTACTTAAGCCCGCAGGACACGAAGTGTCGCAGGCAAGTCATTGAATGAGGAGGGACCGACCAGGGATCGATAGGATGGGTGTTCTCAGGCATCCAACCCACTTTCCAAGGAAGGCCCCCGATGGATCGTAATGCGCGCAGCCACCGGCAGCAACGGGCCAGGAGGATCGAGCGACGGGCAGGCTCGATGCAGGCGATGGAGTTCTTCAACGTGCTGACGAGCCCGGAGCTGATCGACAAGAGCGAGAGCTTGATGCCCGAGCACCGGGAGCGGTTGTATCCGCCGACGGTAACGCTGTCGATGTTCATGCAGCAGGCGCTGCAGGCGGACGGATCGTGCCAGAACGCGGTCAATGGCTGGGCGGCACAGCGGGTGGCCGACGGGCTGGGTGCAATGAGTGTTCGCACCGGAGCGTACTGCCGGGCGCGCCAGAGGCTGCCGCAATCGATGGTCAAGGGGCTGGCTCGCGAGAGCGGCCGGCTGCTCAGCCAGAGGGCGCCGTTGCACTGGCGCTGGCGCGGGCGGGCGGTCAAGCTGGTCGATGGTACGGGCCTGTCGATGCCCGATACCGAAGAGAACCAGGCGGTCTATCCGCAGCCAGAGTCTCAGGCGGCAGGAGTCGGATTTCCGCTGACCTGCATGGTGGTGGTGATCTGCCTGGCCACGGGAGCAGCGCTGGAGGCAGCCAATGGTCCGTACAGCGGCAAGGGCAGCGGCGAGTTGGGGCTGTTTCGTAGCCTGGGCACGGCTTTCCAACCAGGCGACTTGGTGCTGGCCGATGCGTTGTACTGCAACTACTTCCTGATCGCCACGCTGATGGCTGGGGGCGTGGACATGCTCTTCGAGCAACACGGATCGCGGCGCACCGACTTTCGGCGCGGCCGATCGCTGGGCCCGCGCGACCATGTGGTGTGCTGGCCCAAGCCGGCACGGCCGGCGTGGATGACACGTGAACAGTACAAGGCCTTTCCCGATGAGATCGAGCTGCGCGAAGTACGGATCCACCATCAGGTGCTGGTCACGACGCTGGCGGACCATCGGCGCGTCGACAAGCAGGAGCTGAGCGAGTTGTACGCGCGGCGCTGGAATGTGGAGCTGGACCTGCGCAGCCTGAAGACGACGATGGGCATGGAGACACTGCATTGCCAGACGCCGGAGATGAACGAGAAGGAGTTGTGGGTGCACCTGCTGGCCTACAACCTGATCCGGCTATTGATGGCTCAGGCCGCCAGCATGACCGGTGTCGACCCGCGCAAGCTGAGCTACAAGCACACCTGCCAACTGTGGAACAGCTGGCTATCGCATGGCCTGCGGGCGACCGCCGATGCGAACTGCCTGTTCATGCTCATCGCACAGGTTCCTGTAGGCAACAGGCCTAACAGAATCGAGCCACGAATGCGAAAACGACGACCAAAATCCTATCCGTGGCTCAAGCAACCGCGCAGCGTCGTACGCGATCGCCTGCGCAAATACGGCCACCCGAAACGGCGCTAAGTAAGTGCCATTCGCTTTAGAGCCTGAATTCTTTGGGCAAACAACACGAATCCGTCGTCGTCCAGAGCCCGTTCGATTCGAGAAGTCCACTGCATCTCGAAGTGCCGCGCACGCATGGTGAGGTCCGTATCGAACCAAGCGTGCACCCGGTTGCGCCCCGCCTCCTTGGCGGCATAGCACGAAGTGTCGGCTGCCTGCTGAATCGCTGCGATGCTGGTCCAACGCCTGTCGAAGGGAACCAACCCGATGCTTGCGCCGATGCGGAACCTCCTGTCGTCATGCACGAACCGGAAGTCATCCATGCGATCGCAGATCTTCTGGGCGACCACGCTTGCCTGATCCCAAGCGCAGTGTTCCAGGATGACCGCGAACTCATCGCCACCCATTCGTGCCACCGTGTCGCGCGCGCGCACCGTTTCGCCTACAAGCTTTCCGACCTGCTGCAGCAGCTGGTCTCCGATAGCGTGGCCGCACGTGTCATTGACAAGCTTGAATTGGTCGAGATCGATGTAGAGCAACGCGTGGTCGCTTTGCTCTTCGTGTGCCTTGCGCAGCACGCGAAGCAGCTGGGTCTCGAACTCAGCCCGGTTGACCAGACCTGTGAGCGCATCGTGAGTTGCGCGGTAAGTCATTTCACCTGACATCCGCCGCTGTTCCGACACGTCGTGAAAGACGAGCACGACGCCCAGAACGTCGCCTGCAGCATTGCGGATCGGAGCTGCCGAATCTTCGATGCCGAACTCAGTGCCGTCGCGCGAAATTAGCAACGTGTGATTGGCCAATCCCACAATCTTGCCTTGCGTCAGGCAGGTAGCCACCGGGTTTTCTGTGAGCGCCCTCGTCTCCTCGTTGACGATGTTGAAGACTTGTGTGAGCGGGCATCCCTGGGCCTCAGCGGTCAGCCACCCGGTCATGCGCTCGGCGACAGGGTTGAGCCATGTGACCCAGCCTCCAGCATCGGTGGTTATGACCGCGTCGCCGATGGATTGCAGCGTGACGTGCAACAGCTCGTGCTGTTGCGCGAGTTCGTCCTGAATGCGGCGACGCTCAGTGATGTCCTGCACCATGCCTCTAAGTTGGCGAATCTTGCCCTCAGCGTCAGCAACGGCCTCCCCTCGGGCGTCGAGCCAGCCTTCGCTGCCGTCGGGACGCACGAATGACATGTCCAGTTGGTAAGGCTCGCCTGTTTCTAAGGTATGCGCTACAGCGTCCAGTAGCCGGGAGTAGCTGTTTGCCTTGTACAGGCTTGCCTGCTCGGCGGCGGTGGGTGCCCCTGCGGCCGGATCGCAACCCAAGACATGAAATAGACCAGGCGACCAAGTCAACTGCCCATCTGAGAGCTGCATGGACCAGCTCCCGATGAATCCCAGTTGCTGCGCTCTGCCCAACTCCGCCGAGCTCTCAGCTAGCAGGTCATGCAAGCGTGACGACTCGGTCTTCTCTGCGAGCAGGGCCTCCTCAGCAGCCTTCAATGACGTGAGATCGCTCACATGAACGAACAAGCCGGCAGCACTTCCGGCAACCATATCGGGCACGTAGTGCACCAAGCTGCAATGGCCAGTGCCCGCCGGCCCGGAAACCCTGCACTCGAAAGTTTTGCAGTGGCCATCGAGGGCTGAGTCGATGTGGGTCTTGTGCAAAGCATACACATCGGCGCCGAGAACCTCACTGATGTGTTTGCCGATCAACTGCTGCGGGTCCCGTGCGAACCAGTTGCAGTAGGCTGGATTGCCAAAGCGATAGGTCAGATCAGGACTCAAATAGGCGATCATCGCCGGCACTTGGTTGACCAAGCGGCGGAGTTTTTTATCGCTGGTTGACGAGGCCACGACTGCGGTCACGCCGACCGTGCCTTGTGGTCAAGTTCCGGCACTGCGTCGTCTTATTCGAAATAGGTACTTCGACAGTGTCGCCTCGGATATCTCGATGCCGAGTTCGCCTAGGCCAAGAACTATCTGCCGACGACTGAATCCTCGACTCATTGCTTCTTCGATGTCGGGCGAGAGTTCTGAGATGAGGCGAAAGACTGGACGTCCTTGCGAGACTTCCATTTGATCTAGTTTTGAAAGCAGGTCACCCATGTCGTCACCCAGGCGCAAGGAAACGGAGATCGATAGTGACGGCCCCACAGCCGCGCGCCACCCGGCTTCGGGCATCAATGCCAGCCGTGTTCACGTCGTTTTATGACGTGGCGTGAATTTAGGAGCCTTGGCCTCCCGGCTCAACGCGCTCACCGGGTAGCGCAATCCGAGCGCTTGCCCATTGCCTACCCGAGTGGGTAGTTCTGTTAGGGCTTGCCCTGACAAGAGCTAGCGAGACGGTGGTCAGAGAACAACGATTTGGCCGAAGGGTACCTTGACCGAGATCGATCCAGATGACTACAGCTGCGCGTTCGGGCTATGCGACCTCAGTCAAGGATTTTCGGAGCTGCGCTATGTGAGTCCGGAAGAGCTGGCGGCCGTACCTGGCCAGCTAGGTCTCTGCGTCGTGCGGGATCTGCACTTCAAGCCGATGAAGCCGATCAGTGCCTACGCGCGCGCAGCTCGGCTGGCCGGCCGCATCGTGACGTAGCCGACGCAGGCATCAGCCGCCGGTTCAGCCGGCTGGCGGCTGATGCCATTCCTTCGGCAGTTGGGCTTCCGTTTCCAGCAGCAGCTCACCGGCGCTGCGGCCCAGCGCACGGGCGATCTTGAGCACCAGCACCAGGGTGGGCATGTGCTCGCCGCGTTCGATCTTGCCCATGTGGGAGCGCTCGATGCCGGCGAGGTGAGCCAGTGTTTCCTGGGCGATCCCGTCTTCGGTTCTCAATGCGCGAACTACGGCGCCGAACGCTAGCGCCGGCGCAACCTCGAAGGTCGTCGCGCCGGCTGGCCGTCCTCGCTGAATTGTCCGCTTCTGCATGGACAGAAGGGTCTTGGTTCAGCACAATTAAAACCACGTTATCTTTAACTCATACGGCAAGGCGATCGGCGGCCAGTGCTTCTACCCGCCGCCTCTGTCCGCCCTCGCGGTACGAGCAGTCTTGCCGTTCTTCGGAGGCCTCATGACCTTCCTCACCGATGAGCAACGCACCCGGATGCTCGCCAACGGCGCGGCCCGCGCCAACGGCAGGACGATCGACCCGTACCCCGTCGTCAAGCTCTACACGCTGGACGCGCCGGCCTCCTGGCTGCTTACCGATCTCGATGCCGACGGTGACCAGGCGTACGGACTGATGGACGCCGGCACTGGCTTCCCTGAGCTGGGCCAGGTGAGTTTGTCGGCGCTCGCAGGTGTGCGCGGCCCCACAGGCCTGCGCATCGTGGTCGACCCTCACTTCGCGCCGCGTCGGTCGCTGTCGGCCTACACGGCCGACGCGTTGCGCGACGGCTCGATCAACGACTGATCCCGTCGCAAGGCATCGTGGCCGTTCGCGCGACGGCGCATCGCTGTAAAGGCGAGCCAAGCCGGTCGCGTCTGTGGCAATTTCTGCCCTACAAAAAGGGAGCACTCAAATGATCGACTTCGATGCCGAGGATCAGCCTCGCTCGCCATGGGGCGTATCCGCCGGCTATCTCTACACACTGCAACTCGACGGGCCTGCGCTGGCGTGGGAGTACTTGCGCCGTAATCCGCAGTACCGACACGATTGGCGCCGGCGGCGTACCGCATCGTTCGAGCGTTGGGGGTTGCAGAGTAGCTGAAGATCCACAGCTGGATGCTCGGCAAACGTGCCCGCTCTGGATCACCTCGGCTGACGAACTGCTTCATGTGCGCGCTTCGCCCATACAGGGTTTAGCGTCAGATCAGTCGTCTCAACAGACCTTCGATCTCTGGCGAGTACCTGGCCGCAAGCGTTTGTCGCTCGGAGGCACCGGTCTGATCCTTCAGTCCGACCTTTCTTCGCAGCGCCTGCGGGTCTCGCTCGCCCGCGACCTGGGTGACGGCGAGGGATACGCCTGCGCTGTTCCGCTCGTTCCCGAGTTGCGCGGCCAGCTCGACGTCTTCAAGGCGCAGGCGCTGTTGCTCCAGGGTCATGCACCGACGGAGGAGGTCGTGCGACCCGCCACACGCGCTGCGCTGTTGCATCTTCGCGCCTTGCAGGCGCTCGACGCCGTGCAGGCGGGCGCGTCGCACCGCGACATCGCCCAGGCCTTGTTCGGCCTCGAGGCCGTGGCGCTGCGCTGGCACGAGGACGGTGAATTGCGTGCACAGGTGCGATACCTGTTGCGGCGCGCCGAGGGATACATGCTCGGCGGCTATTTGGTGCTCGCAGGAATACGGCGTACGGCGGCCAAGCGGCCCGGAGACAAACAGGCGCGCTGAATATCTCCCTCCGACGAACGGCGTCTGCTACCGAAACTGCCTCCATCTGGCCGTGAATGGTTCACGGCCCCCAGATTGCGATGGAGGCCTTCATGGCAGACGCCAGTTCCCCATATCCTGTTCGCGCCACAGCGCCTGCGCCGCAACCACATGGGGTATCCGCGGCGCCCGCGAACCCCGAATTCCTGACCACAGACGAGGCCGGCGCCTTTCTGCGCCTCTCGCCACGCACGCTCGAGAAGCAGCGCGTGCTCGGGGGCGGGCCGCGCTTTCGCAAGTTCGGCGCGCGGGTGGTGTACGCGATCGACGACCTGCGCGCCTGGGCGAACGGCCGCGCCTACGAGATGACGTCCGATCCCGGCTACGCGCAACGGTCTTCGGTGCGCTGACCGGCCGGGTCGGGGAAGGACCTCACCATGCCGAAGCACTTGGGCGAACGCGAACAGCTTGCGCTGTTCCGCGCGCTGCCGGCCGGCGACATGGCCTTGCGTGACTCCCAGGATCTGATGGCCTACCCGTTCTTCTCGCTCGCGAAGTCGCGGCGCACGACGCCGATCCACTTCGAGGCGGGAAATGTGAAGCTCACTGTCGAGGGCGTGCCCGAACATGGCATTGCGACGATCTGGGACGCCGACGTGCTGATCTGGGCCGCCAGCCAGATCGTGGAAGCACGCGACGAAGGCATCCAGCCGTCGCGCCTGATGGCCGCGACACCGTACGAGATCCTTCGATTCGCCCAGCGCGGCACGGGCCAGACCGACTATGTGATGCTGAAGGCGGCGCTGGACCGGCTGCAGTCCACGACGATCGCCACCTCGATCCGCCAGCACGCGGGCAAGCGCCTGCACCGCTTCTCGTGGATCAACGAGTGGAAGGATCATGTGCGCGCCGATGGCCGGTCGGACGGCATCGAGCTGATCCTGGCCGACTGGTTCTTCTCGGGCGTCATGGACAACGCGCTGGTGCTCACGCTGGATCCGGCGTACTTCCGTCTTTCCGGCGGCATCGAGCGCTGGCTGTACCGCCTGGTGCGCAAACACGGCGGCCGCCAAGTCGATGGCTGGCGCTTCGATCTGCGCCACCTCCATCTGAAATCCGGCAGCTTGCAGCGCTACAGCGATTTCGCCGTGCAGCTGCGGCGGCTGGTGCGTCGCCGATCGATGCCGGGCTACTGGCTCGCGATCGAGCGCTCGGGCACCACCGACTGGCTGCGCTTTCGGCCCCGGTCGCCTGCCACGCCCGAATCCCACTTATCCACAGGAAATGGTGACAAACCTCTGGACAGGCTGTGCGCGGACTCGGGGATTCAACCGCATGCGACTCGGGGAATCGCCCGCAACGGGCTCGGGTAATCACACGCACGGATGGGCCGCCAAGCCGCGCCCAGCAATGGTTTCGGCCGCCGCTAACGTATCTAACCGAATTCATAACCATGGATAAAAATGGAAACGACGCTGCCCAACAAATGAGCAGTGCTGCGACGGAGGCTGCCGCAGTCCTCTCGTCAGAACGGCAAGCGGGTGTCGCCGGCAAGGTGATTGCGCTCCTGAACCAGAAAGGCGGCGCGGGCAAGACGACACTGGCCACGCACCTTGCAGGCGAGTTCGCGATGCAGGCGAGTCGCGTGACGCTGCTGGACGCCGATCCGCAGGGGTCAGCCCTCGACTGGGCACAACGGCGCGCGCAAAGCGGCCAGAATCGCCTGTACGGCGTGTTCGGCCTCGCACGCGACTCCTTGCACCAGGAAGCGCGGCAAATCGCGTTGCAGACCGACTACGTGGTCATCGATGGCCCACCTCGCGTCGCTGCTCTGGCTCGCTCTGCGCTGCTGGCGGCGGATCTGGTGTTGATTCCGTTACAGCCGAGCGCCTATGACGTGTGGGCCAGCCAGGAGATGGTGCAGCTTGTCGTGGAAGCGCGGGTGTTTCGGCCACAACTGCGCGCCGCTTTCGTCATCAATCGCCGAGTGGTTGGCACGGTCATCGGGCGCGAAGCGCGTGCCGCACTCGCGGATCAGCCATTCGCCGCGCTGCAGGCAGAGGTCTCGCAGCGCATCGTGTTCGCCGACAGCGTGGCCGCCGGACGGCTCGCCTGCGAGGTGGCGCCGCACTGCGCGGCCGCGCGCGAGATCTCGGCACTCGCGCAATCGGTGCGGGAGATGCTGCGATGACCAAAGCGCAGGCATCGACCGCGCAGCGGCGAGCGCCGATCGGACGCAGGCCAGGTGCCGATCCGGCATCTGCCTGGATCCACAAAGTGGAGGCGACCGATGCACCGGCAAAGGCATTCGTTTTCACGGCGCGGCTCACGATCGATGTGACGCCCGCGTTGCGCGGGCGCATCAAGGTCGTGGCGTTCCGGCGCGGCGTCACGGCGGCAGACATGCTGCGCGAGCTGCTCGAGCGCGAATATCCGGAGGCCGCATTGTGACTGCGCCGGATGTGCCGCGCGTGCAGCCCGCAGCGCTGCCTTGGCCGCAGGCTGCACGGCCGGATCGGCCGCCGCACATGCGCGTCGCGCTCGCCTTCGTAGAACATCGCGTGAATCTCTGGCTGCGCTTTGGCAAGCCCGAGCGCGAGGTCGTATTGGACCGCTGGCGGCGTGTCGCGGTGTTCGCACCGGGGGCGATCTGCTGCCGCGTGAGATGGGCCGGCAACGACCGTGGTGCTGCGATCTGGCAGCTCATGGTGTTGCAGGCGCCAACGGCCTTCGACGACGCACAGCGCGTCATCGGCGTGGTTCCTGGCGCGCGCATCCTGTTGCTCGCAGACGGCGAGCAACAGGTCAAGTTGGTGCTGGCGCTGGTGGACGCCATTGAGGCCGCGGGCATGGACGCAAGCACTGTGGGCGTCCCCTACTGGCGCGCCGTCGGCGACCGGCTGGCTGCACGCCAGCCGCTGCCAGCGTACGCGGCTGAACAGCACGCGGCGTATCTCGCGCGCGGAGCGCTGCAATGACCCCGAACGTGAGACGTTCCGCGCTTTTAATCAGCATGGGCCTCGGCCTGGCGGCGCTGTTCGCGCCGGCCGCCATGCCGCATGCGATGCGGAACCGGGTGCTCGTGGTCTACAACCCGAGCGACAGCGTTCCGCGTGGCTGGTATCGCATCGGACCCGCCGGTTCGCTGCAAGCCAACAGCATCGTGCTGGCCTGGCTTCCGCCAGAAGCAGCCGCACTCGCGGCGCAGCGCAGGTACCTGCCGTCAGGCATCCCGTTGCTCAAGCGAATCGGTGCAGTGGCTCCACAATCGGTCTGTGAACGCGAAGGTGTCGTCCGCATCGACGATACCGTCGTGGCGACGGCACTGTCCCAGGACGGCAAGCATCGCCCGCTGCAGTCCTGGACGCAGTGTCGAACCCTGGCAGAAGGTGAGTTTTTCCTTCTGAGCAATGCGAATCCGGCGTCGTTCGACAGCCGCTACTTCGGACCAATCGCCGCGTCCGCCGTGATCGGAAGCGCGCGGCCGTTGTGGACGTGGAGCACGCCGTGATTCATCGGCTCGTTGGGTCATGGCGCGGACGCGGAACTGCGAGCGTATCGAGCGTTCCGGTGCATTTGGGCATGCGCCTGCTCGGCATCGCGCAAGCGCCGAAGGTGACACCAAAGTGCCTTCGAGATGCAGGCAGGCCCGCGGCAGGGCTGCACTCCTTCGTACAGACGTCCGGTTGCCCGCGCGCAAATTGTGCAGCATCGCCGGTGCTGCTCGGGCGCCAGTGCGCGCTACGGGCAAGTTGGGCGGCCAGCCGGAGCCGGGATCGGATGCGGGGGACGAAGACGGAGGGCAAGATAAAAGGGCCGGCACCGGGCCGGCCGCAGAGCCAGTCTGCACGTGGGTTTGGCGCGGCACTTCGCTTCGTCGCG
>FTIR01009901.1_pt1 | contig 13113 bp, 14 predicted proteins | sample 1658041 | NCBI WGS metagenome assembly FTIR01 (sample SAMEA3914793, study PRJEB12502) | metagenome | biome: forest; material: soil | place: Canada | collected 2011-07-03 | depth 0.3 m | reverse complement strand
CTGCTGGCGTTCGTCGACGGCTTCCAGCAAGGCTTCGCGCGCCTGCGCGCCCCCGGCCCGTGGCGTCCGCGTGCGATCAACCTGGGCTCGGGCAAGGACTACAAGCCGACCTGGCTCAACATCGACATCCTCGACCGCGCCGAGCCCGACCTCGTGCTGGACCTGGGCCGGCCGGTGACGCTGCCTTACGAAGCGACGACGCAGATGGGCGGCACCGTGCGCCTCGAAGCCGGGTCGCTGGAACTGATCTACGCCAACAACGTGCTGGAGCACGTGCCCGACCTGCCGATGCTGATGGGCAACGCGCTGGAGCTGCTGCAGACAGGCGGCTGCTTCTCCATCGAAGTGCCGTACGAGAAGGCATTGACCGCCTGGCAGGATCCGACGCACCTGCGCGCGCTCAACGAGAACTCCTGGCTCTACTACACCGACTGGTTCTGGTACCTGGGCTGGTTCGAGCACCGCTTCGAGATCGCCAGCTCGCAGTGGCTGGACGCCAGCGTGCAGCCCTGCAACAAGGACCAGGCCGCGTTCATGCGCGTGACGCTGCGCAAGATCGCGACGACGCCGCGCGAACGCACCACCGCCCGCACGATGCGCGCGGACTTCGGCGGCCTGGACACCGACGAACAGTTCGCCGACGACGAAGCGCACGCGCTCCTCTAAGTAACCGACACACGAGACCGCCACCGACATGAATACGCTTGCGATCGCGATGATCAAGAACGAGGCCGACATCGTCGAAGCCTTCGTGCGCCACAACATCGCGCTGATGGACCTGATGGTCGTCATCGACAACGGCTCGACCGACGGCACGCGCGAGATCCTCACGTCGCTGCAGCGCGAAGGCCTGCCGCTGATCGTGTTCGACGATCCGATCTTCGGCTACTACCAGTCGGAGAAAGTCACGCACGTCTATCGCAAGGTGGTGCCCGTCTTCAACCCGGAGCTGGTCTGGTTCCTCGACGCCGACGAGTTCATCCATGCGCCCTCGCGCGCCGCGCTCGACGCCGCCTTCGGCGCGGTGCCCGCCGGCAACGCGGTGCTGTTGCCCTGGCGTACACACCTGCCCGAGGCGCAGGTCGATCCGGCACGCGTGCTGGCCGATCCGCTGGGCGCGATGCCCGACCGTCGCCGCCGCGAGGAGCCCACGTACTTCAAGGTGGTGGTGCGCCGCAATCCGGCCGATGACGAACGCCTGGTGATCGAACAAGGCAACCACATGGTGCATTTCACCGACGGCACGCGGCCGCCGGTGCGCGCGATGGAAGGCGTCTGCGTGGCCCACCTGCCGGTGCGCAGCGTCGAGCAGCTGTCGGCCAAGGTGATCAACGGCTGGCAGGCCTACCTCGTGAAGAACCGCCACGCCGAGATGCCCACCGCCGGCTTCCAGTGGCAGCAGCTCTACGAACGCATCGTCTACGGACACGGCATCGACGCCACCACGCTGACCGAGGTGGCGTTCGACTACGCGCAATCGGCACGGCCGGGACGCCACCGCGCCGCCGACGCGCTGCGCGAACCCGTGCCGGCGCGCTACGGCCGCCTGCGCTATCTCGGGCTGGCGCGCAACAACCTGCTCGCCAAGATCGCGATGAACATGGAGTCGTTCATCCTCAACGGCGACGGGACGCAGAAGCCGACCACCGACGAAACCGCCGCCCCGCCGCGCGACATCTCGGGACTGCTCGAGGTGCTGCGCCAGACCGCCGCAGTGCGCCTGCGCGGCGCGCCGGGCAGCGAAGGTCCGCTGTGGGTGAGGGAACTGGCGCTGGCCAACCCAGGCTGGCAGGAAACGCCGTCCGGCGAGGCCGACCTGCTGCTGGCCGCCAACATGCCGGCCGACGCGTTCGCCGCGCTGGCCGCCGACGCCGCGACGCACCCGCAGCAACGCGTCGTGTGGTGGCCTGCGGCCGCCGCGGATCCGACCGCACTCGAGATCGCGCTGCTGGCCTGGTACGCCACCGGCTGGGAGCCGCAGATGCTCGAGACGATGGGCTACCGGGCGCTCTCCGCCTTCCCCGAACTGCGCCGCGGTGCGATCGTGCTGCACCCTTCCGACACACGCGCCGACCGCGCGCTCGCCATCCGCCACGTGCTGTGCCATCCGTCGGCCCCGCTCGCCCGCGCGGCCGCCGCACCGCCCAAGCGCGTGCTCCATCCGATGCAGGACATGGCGCTGCAGGCACTCGCCGCCTGAGCGACCCACCGTTCTCCCTCCCCGACAAGGAATTCCCATGGCCTTCTGCTGCCTCTGCGAACGCACCGTCAACGCCTGGTTGCCCCACCCCCAGCGAGCCGCGCGCAGCCACTTCATGGTGATGATGGAGACGGTCGGCTCCGACCTCTCGATCTACGCCTGCCCGCACTGCGGCTGCAACGACCGCGATCGCCACCTGTGGATGTACATGGCCGCCGCCGGACTGCCCGAGCAGCTCGCCGGCGCGAGCATCCTGCACCTGGCGCCGGAGCAGTCGCTCGAGCCGCGCCTGCAGGCCTGCGGCCCGGCCACCTACATCCGCGGCGACCTGTTCCCGGCGCGCGCCGGCATCCAGCGCGTCGACGCCGAACGGCTCGCGTTCAAGGACGAGTCCTTCGACCTCATCATCGCCAACCACCTGCTCGAGCATGTCGGCGATCCGGAGCGGGCCCTGTCCGAGTTCGCGCGCTGCCTCAAGCCGGGTGGCATGCTGATCGCACAGACCCCCTACGCGCCGAAGCTCAAGCGCACGTTCGAGGTCGACACGCCGCCGACCGAGGACTTCGCGAAGATCTTCTACGGCCAGGTCGACCACGTGCGCCTGTTCGGCGGCGACATCGCCGGCTACTTCAACGGCGCGGGCCTGACCGGCTCGCTGCTGTCGCACGCGCAGTTGCTCGGCGACCTCGACCCGCTGGAATTCGGCTGCAACCGCCACGAGCCGTTCTTCGCGTTCTCGAAGCCGGAACCGGCGCTCGAGACGGCCTGACGACGGTCCGCGTGGGCGAGCCCGCATGACCGCCCTCGCCGCCGCGACCGCGAAGACGGTCGTGGTGATGCAGCCCTACCTGTTCCCCTACCTGCCCTACTACCAGCTGGCGCGCGCGGCCGACGAGTTCGTCTTCCTGGACGACGCCGCGTTCATCAAGCAGGGTTTCATCCACCGCAACAGCATCCTGCTGGACGGCAAGCCGCATCGCTTCACGGCGCCCGTGCACGACGTCGACTCGTTCCGCACGATCGCGCAGCATCGCTATGTCGGCGACTGGGCGCCACTGTGCGCCCTGCTCGAGGCGGCCTACCGGCGGGCGCCGCGATGGCGGGCGGCGTGGCCGCTGGTGGAGGCCGTGCTGCGCGACGCCGACGACAACGTCGCCGCCAAGAACATGCGCTCGATCCGGCTCGTCCACGAATACCTGGGGCTCGCGGGACCGCGCTGGACGCTGTCGTCCGCGCTGGCGCCGGCTCCCGAGTTGCGGGGCCAGGCACGCGTGCTGGCCCTGTGCCGGGCCACCGGTGCGACGGCCTACGTCAATGCGCCCGGCGGTCGCACGCTCTACGCCGCCGACGCCTTCGAGGCCATCGGGCTGTCGCTGAGATTCGTCGAGTCGCGCGCGACGCCTTACGCGCAGTCGCGTCCCGCCTTCGTGCCGGGGCTGTCGATGCTCGACGCCTTGATGTACTGCGAGCCTGAAGAGATCGTGCGCCGGCTCGGGGAGTTCGACCTGGTCGCTTGAGGCGTCCGCGGATGCAGCGATTCGTCCTAGATCAGGGTCTCGACGATGCGACCCAGTTCGTTGGCGTGTGCATCGTCGGCTATGGCCTCGACGATGTCGGCCGGCAGCTCGATCGCGGTGCGTCCGCCGCGAAACACGCTGTACGCATCGTCGTCGCGGCGCGACGTGGAGTCCGCGAGGAAGGCCAGCACCGACGGCGTCACCGCCAGCCCCAGGCGCTCGAACAACGCCTGCACCTGCGCCACCGGCGACTGGCGCAGCCGCTCGTAGCCGACCAGGTGGACGCGATCCGGAAAGCGCCGGCGCAGGGCGATGGCCATCGCCACCGACTCCTTCCACCTGGCGAGCCCGTTGAATTCGCACGGCGAGGTGTTCTTCGAGGGCGCATCGCGGTATTCGGCGTGGATGTCCTGGCCGGCACGGAACTCCTTGGGCGCCAGGTACCAGCTGTTGATGACCTCCACCGGCGCCCGCACGAGATACACGAGGGCATCGAGGCCGTGGTGTTCGAGCAGCGGTGCCATCAGCTGGTGATAGCGCACCTCCTTCCAGACCATGCAGGTGGCAACGGTCTTGGCGGGCTGCAACGCCTGCAGCACGAAAGGCGAGCTCGCGCCTGCCAGCGCCTGGTGGAAGGCCGCGATGCTGGCGTCACTGACGCCGTGGCGGCCGAACCAGTCCTTGAACTCGTAGGAGAACAGCGGCTGGTAGCGGTAGGCCACGTCGGGGGCGCTGTTGAAGATCTGCCCCAGCCAGCTGGTCCCGCTGCGCGGGCATCCGAACAGGGCGACATGTCGCATGGCGGCCCTCACGCACCCATCCGCCGTACCGCCGTCAGGCAGCGAGCAGCAGCGGCATCTCGACGTCCGGCCGCGCGGGGATCGCGGCGTCGCGCACGATGGCCGCGATGCGTTCGACGTCCTCGCTCGCCAGCGCCGGGTAGATCGGCAGGCACAGCACCTGTTCGGACGCCGTGCGCGCGACCGGCAGCCGCGCCGGGTCGGACGACGGGAAGCCGCGATACATCGGGAAATCGGAGATCAGCGGGTAGAAATAACGCCGCGCCACGACCCCCTCGTCGCGCAGTCGCTTGTAGAGGCCATCGCGTCCGCTGGCGAATTCCGCAGAGATCAGCACCGCGAAATAGGAGTGGTTGGCCGTCGCGCCAGCCGGCGTTTCCAGCATGCGCAGGCCCGGCACGCCGTCCAGCAGCGCGCGGTACTGGCCTGCGATCGCGCCACGGCGCGCGATGGCGTCGTCGATGTGCTTGAGCTGCAGCAGCCCGAGGGCCGCGTTGAACTCGCTCATCTTCCCGTTGATGCCGGTCGCCACCACGGTGGTCTCGTTGACGTAGCCGAAGTTCTTGAGATGGTCGATGCGCTGCTTGGTCTTCGCGTCCGGGCAGATGATCGCGCCGCCCTCGAACGTGTTGAACACCTTGGTGGCATGGAAGCTCAGCACCGACAGGTCGCCGTGGTTGAGGACGCTGCGCATCTCGCCGTCCTCGTCACGCCGCACGCCGAACGCGTGGGCCGCGTCGTAGATGACCTTGAGGTTGTAGTCGTCGGCGATGCGCTGGATGGCGTCGACGTCGCACGGCGTGCCGTAGCAGTGGATCGGCATGATGGCCGTCGTCTGCGGCGTGATGGCCGCCTCGATCTTCGCCGGATCCATGTTCAGGGTCACGGGGTCGACGTCGACGAAGACCGGCTTGATGCCGTTCCACATCAGCGAATGCGCGGTCGCCACGAACGAGTACGGCGTCGTGATGACCTCGCCGGTGATGCGCAGCGACTGCAGCGCGGTGACGAGCGCGATGGTGGCGTTCGTGAACAGGCAGATGTGCTTGACGCCGAGGTAGTCGCACAGCGCGGCCTCCAGCATCTGGTGGAACGGGCCGCCGTTGGTCAGCACGCGCGCATCCCAGATCTTCTGCAGATAGGGCATGAACTCCTCCAGCGGAGGGAGCTCGGGCTGGGTGACGTAGATGGGTTTCCTGGCGGCCATGCGGCATCCTTCATTCGGGCGGCGACCTCGCATGTCGCCTGACTGCACGAATGATGGCCGCGGCTGCACGCGACCGATCCGCGGAAATGGCGGGGCGTCGCCCATCAATTGGCCGCGTACTCACCGGGGCCACCGGGTGGATCTGGCGCGCATTGAGCCTGCAGTTCCACCGATCACCGGGGCGTCTCTGCGCGGATCATCGCCTCATTGCCCGACGAGGGCCCCGCCAGGACGCGCCGCATGCCCACCATCACCACGCTGATTCCCGCCTACAAGAAGCAGTTTCTCGGCGAGACCTTGCTCGGCCTGGCTCGGCAGACCTTTCGCGACTTCCGCGTGATCCTCTCCGACGACAGCCCCGGCGAGGAGATCACCCACCTCATCCGCAGCGGCCATTTCGGCGACCTGTCGAAGCAGTTGGACCTGCAGGTGGTGCGCGGCCCGAAGCATGCGCGGCTGAACCATCAGGCGCTGATGGACCTGTGGGACGGCAGCACGCCGTTCGTGCACATCCAGCTCGACGACGACGTGATCTACCCGGAGTTCTACCGCTCGCACATGCTGGCCCACCAGACGGGCCGCTTCAGCGCCTCGATCAGCCGGCGCTGGATCACCCACGGCGACACCCGCCCGGTCATGGCCATCAACCAGCCCGCCTTCGTCGCCGACAGCCCGTTGCTGCACGTGCCGGTGGACGAGGAGGCCTTGTTCTCCAGCATGGTGCCGACCTGCAACAACTGGGCGGGCGAGTTCTCCAACATGGTGATGTCCGCCGAGGGCGCGCGCGCCTACCCGCGGCCGCCGGAAAGCGAGCTCTCCTACTATGGCTGGCTCGATGTCGGCTTCCTGCTCACCGCAGTGCAGAAGGCGCCGCTCGTGTTCCTGCGCGACCACCTCGGCGTGTTTCGCCAGCACCCCGACCAGACCACCCACCACCTGCGCACGCACGGCGGCCGCGTGTCGTCGATGGCCTGGGTCACGACCGCGCTGCTGGCGTGGCGCGAAGGACGCATCTCCCGGGCCGACGTGGTCACCGCCCTCACCTGGAACGTGCGCCAGTGCCTGGAGCGTTTCGGCGAGGAAGATCCCGTGATCAACGAATTCTTCGACCTGATCCAGGCCCATGGCGGCAACCTCGAGCGCCTGTACGCCGCCTACAGGCCGTTCTGGCTGCGCGTGCTCGCCAGCCATCGCGCCACGGCGCCCGCCAGGCGTGCTGCGGCGGAACCGGCGCTGGCCTGAAACGCCCTGCCATGAAGAACGCCGGCTTCACGCTGAACGACGTGCTGGACGCGCTCGGCACGCTGGGCGTCGCGTTCACCCTGCACAGTCGCCGCGACGTGGGGCCGTTGCGCTTCTGCAGCGTGTTCGCGCAGGAGGCGGGCGGCCTCTACTTCTGGGAAGGCGACGCCGCGCCGTCGTTCGAGCACGCCGACATCGTCGTGCTCGCGGCGCACCCGTTGTCCGAGGACATCGCCTGCTCGATCGAGGTGACCCATCCGCAGCGGGCGTTCTACCTGCTGATGCGCCACTTCTTCGCGACGCCGCAGCCGCTGCAAACCATCATCCATCCGACCGCCGTCGTCGCGCGCGATGCCCGCATCGGCGCGGGCAGTTTCATCGGGCCGTACTGCGTCGTCGGCGAGTGCGAGATCGGCGCCGGCTCGCGCCTCGACTCCCACGTGGTGGTCAAGGACGGTTGCGTCGTCGGCGACCGCGTGACGATCGAGTCCCATTCCACGGTCGGCGCCACCGGCGTCGCCTGGGTCTGGGACCCGCTCACCGGAGAGCGCATCGTGCAGCCGCAGATCGGCGGCGCCCGCATCGGCGACGACTGCTTCATCGGCACCGATGTCTCCATCGTGCGCGGATCCGTCAACGAAGTGACCGCGCTGGGCAACGGCTGCGTCCTCGCCCACGGCACCAAGATCGGCCACGGCTGCGTCATCGGCGCGCACGTGCATTTCGCCAACAACGTCTCGATCGCCGGCAATTGCCGTATCGGCGATCGGGCATTCCTGAGCTCCGCCAGCGTGCTCAGGCCGCGCATCGTTCTCGCGCGCGGTGTGGTCGTCGGAGCTGGTGCCGTCGTCACCCGGGATGTCGACCAGGAAGGCGTCGTGGTCTCGGGCGTTCCCGCCCGGATCATGGACTCCAAGGCCAGCCACTCCGGCGTTCCCAAACCTCAGTCCTGAAAGGGCTCTCCATGTTCGGTTCCTACGTCTCTCCGCAAGCCAGCCTCGGTGCCGATGTCCGCATCGGCCGCTTCTGCATCGTCGAGGACGGCGTCGTGCTGTCCGACGGCGTCGTTCTGGAGGACTACGCGATGGTCCTGGCCGGTGCCCGCATCGGCGCGCGCACCAGGATCGGCACGTACACGAAGATCGGCCGCGACGTGCGCATCGGCGAGGACTGCTCGTTCACGTCATTCTGCGAGATCCGCGACAAATGCGATCTGGGCGATCGCGTGCTGATGGGAAGCCGCGGCACGCTGTCGGCCGGCACGGTCGTGGAAGACGAGGTGGTGATGAAGTACGCCTTCGTCGTCACCGACACCCCCGACCTCCAGAAGAACAACGAGAAGAGCGTGGGCCGTCTCAAGCGCGGCTCGCGCTTCGGCGCGAGCGTCGTGATCATGCCGTCGGTGATCATCGGCGAGAACGCCGAGATCGGCGCCTGCTCGCAAGTGCGCAAGGACGTGCCGGACAACCAGGTGTGGTTCGGCACGCCGGCCAAGTACTACCGCGAGGTGGACGGCACCGCCGCACCTGCGGCGCCGGTGCGCAAGCTCGCGCTCGCGCGCTGAGCCGGCAACGCTCCTAGACCAGCTGCATCTGCGCGTGCAGGGCCATCGCCCGCAGCACGTTCAATTCGCGCTCGCTCAGGCGCCGCGGCTTGACGCTGAGCAGCAGCAGCCGCGCCTGCGTGCCGTCCGGGGCCTGGAAGGCTTCGGATGCCACCAGGTGGAAGCCCGATTGATCGGGCGCCGCGAGGCTGGCGGCAATCGCGTCGCCCGTCACGATGCGCGCGGCGTCGACCCCGCACATCTTGGCGACGTCCATCAACAGCCAGCCGATATCGTCGAATGGTGGCATCGTGCTGCTCCCGATCCTGGTTGGCCTGGGTGTGCTCAGAGCGAAGACGCGACCTGCGTCGTGCCCTGCGTCAGTGCGTCGAGCTGGTAGCCGCCCGCGCCGGCCGTGGCCACGGCACTGCAGACGTCCAGATCCTGGTACGAAGCGGAGACCTGCCCGTCCGCCACGGTGATGGCCGTGGCGAGCGGCAGGCCGCCCTGCGCCACGCTGGGCACGGCCAGCGCCGTCTCGATCCGGTTCTTCGTCACGACGGAGTCGGCCAGCGGCGCGGCAGCGTCGTCGGCCACGAGCAGCAGGCGCATCTGGCGATAGGTGCCGGCCGGCAGCGTTGTCAGGTCCAGCGGCAAGGTGGCGCCGGAGGCCAGCGTCATCAGGTCCACGCGCACGGGCGACGCCAGGGCGACATCGACCCAGCCGCTGCTGTTCAGATCGGCCGCGCCGTTCTGGTTCACGCGCGCGCCCGCGATGGTGACGTTGACGCTCTGGACACTGCAGGCCCGCACCGAAGCGGCGGTCGTCAGGCCGCTGCCGCCGATGCCGCCCACGCCTTGCGCTGCAACGCCGCTGCCCCCGATGCCGCCCACGCCCTGCGCGGCGACGCCGCTGCCGCCGATGCCGCCAACACCCTGGGTCGTCAGTCCGCTGCCGCCGATGCCGCCCACGCCCTGCGCTGCAATGCCGCTGCCTCCGATGCCGCCAACGCCCTGTGTCGTCGGGCCGCTGCCGCCCACCTGGAGCTGGGCGCGCGTGCCGTCGTCGGAGGCGTCACCGCCACCGCAGGCGGTCAGCAGCGTGAGCGTCGCCAGGGCGACGGCCGAGAAGAGGGTTCTGCTGGTCATGTCTGGCTTTCCTGAACATTGGTGAGCTGTTCGAAGTAATGGATGCCGACGCCGACTCGCGCCGTGTCGCCCGCCGGCAGTCCCGAAGCGGGAAGGTGTTCGATGTCGTGCTCGGTCAGCCAGGCGTCCAGGCCCTCGAGCAGCGCCTGCGACTGCCGGGCGCTCATCTCGCGGAAGGCCGGCAGCGCGTCGATCGGAATGCCGACGTGCATCACCTTGCGCTGGTAGCGCGCATCGGTGGCTCCGTGTTCGATGTTGTGGGTGATCGTCTCGATCAGCTCGCCGACGTCGGTGCCCAGGATCCCCAGCTTCTGCACCATGCTTTCGTGCGGAACGAAGGCGCGCTGGCGCAGCGCCACGCGGCCGTCGACCAGCATCTGCACGGCACCCACGCGCTGCAGTTCGTCGAGCACCGCGCGCGCCGGCACGTCACCGCCATGGCGGCGCACCAGCTCGGCAAATCCGTTGTCGCCGTCCATGGGCAAGGGCTGCGGCGCGCCGTCCGCCCCGGCGAAGCGCGACTCGCGCACCCACGCGGTGAGCACGCGGGCGGCACGGTTGTAGTGCGTGGCGAAGACATCCGCCCGCGACGACGGCTCGGCCAGCAGCAGGTTGACGTCCTTGCGCGTCAGGCCGGTGAGGATGGCCGCGCGCGAGATCGACGGCTTCTTGCCCGGCAGCGCGAAGTCCTCCATCGCCGTCTCGACGTAGACGCGCTTGGCGATCGACTCGAAGGCGCTATAGGGAAACGAGTGCTTCAACAGCAGGCGCACGAGCGGGCGAAGGAGCTTCGCGAGCGCCAAGCCCATCGCCGAAACAAGCACCGAGTCTTCAATCATTTGGGAAATATATCCCAAATGAAGTTCGTGCAGATGAGCTGAATGCTGTACGCCCGTCCAGGGACTGCCGAGTTCGATGTGCTCGGCTTGTAGGAATTTGCCTTACAGCGGGACTGGCGCAAGCCCGACTCAAGTCGCGGAAGTGGGCTTATGTTCCCGCCCAGTTCCCGGCTTTAAAGTCCATCTCACGTTGACACCGTTCCGTCCCCCACCAGACTCAAGGAAAAGCAGCATGGAAACCAATCAAATCCTGGCCGAGATCCGCGAAGCCAACCTGTCGTACATGATGCTGGCCCAGAGCCTGATCCGTTCGGATCGCGAACAAGCGCTGTTCCGCCTGGGCATCTCGGAAGAGACCGCCAACATGATCACCGCGCTGACGCCGGCGCAGATGATGAAGATCTCGTCGGGCAACACGCTGCTGTGCCGCTTCCGCATGGACGACGACCTGGTCTGGAACCTGATCACCAGCCACGGCAAGACCGCCGCGAACGAGACCGTCTCGCGCCTGCACGCCTCCATCCTGATGGCCGGCCGCCACCAGGAAGCCGCGTAAGTCTTCCGGCAGCAGCCGTCACCACGAACAATTCACCAGGCAGGAGAGACCCCCATGCGCGTCAAGAGCATCCTTACCGAAGCCCGTCAGATCGAGCGTGCCGTCACGCTGATCAAGCTGGGTGCGCGCCTGCAGGTGCTGGAGTCGGAAACCGATCTGTCCTACGAGCGCCTGCTGCGCCTGTACAAGGAAGTCTCGGGCCGCAGCCCGTCCAAGGGCCAGCTGCCGTTCTCGACCGACTGGTTCATGACCTGGCAGCCCAACATCCATGCCAGCCTCTTCCTCAACATCCACGAGTACCTGAACAAGGCCGCGGCGATGGAAGAGATCGACACGGTGATCAAGGCCTACCAGCTCTACCTGGAGCAGACCGAAGCGCAGGGCCTGGAGCCGCTGCTGTCGGTCACCCGGGCCTGGCGCCTGGTGAAGTTCGTGGACAACGGCATGCTGACGCTGACCAAGTGCACGAAGTGCAGCGGCAACTTCGTCACCCATCCGCACGAGATGGCGCGCCATTTCGTCTGCGGCCTGTGCAACCCGCCGGCCCGCGCCGGCAAGGGCAAGGCGGCCGGCGCCCTGTCCCTGGCTCACTGAATTCCTTTGGCGCCCACGGATGAGCTCGATGCCCGCGTCAACGTGCGGAAATCGGGCGCAACGGGCCCGGGTGGACCCGACGTCCTGGGGGCCAGTACGCGATTCTTTACAGATCCGGGCGCGATTGGCCCTTGATTGGTGGAACAAACTGTCCGATATCAGCTCTATCAGTTAGTGTTTTTCTTGCTTGTCTCCTCCTAGCACAACCCCTGTGCTTTCCAAGGCGATCCCTCAAACGGATCGCCTTTTTCTTTGGTGCTCATCCGCCTGGATGCTGCAGCGCAAGATGGAGAACGGCCGGGTTTGCCGGTCTTTTCCACCCGGTGCCCCGGGGCTCGGGCCGGGACACTCGGAGCATGGCCCACGCTCCCCCACTCCACCGTCCGTTGCTGGCGCGCCTGCCGCAACTGCGCTGGCCGCTGCCGGCCTTGCTGGCGTGGGCCGCGGGCTGGATCGCGATGACGGCGCTGGCGCGAACGGCGACGTTGGCGCCCGGGCTCGCCGTCGTCGCCGGACTGCTCGTCTCGGCTGCGCCCGCGTTGCTGGCCGCCACCTTCTGGCGCCGCGTGATCGTCGCCGCCGGGTTTCCGCTGTCGCTGCTGGTCACCGGCGTCGCGGCCGTCCTGCCGCCCTGGGCCTGGTTGCTGCCGCTGGCGGCGCTGGCACTGGCCTATCCGGTCACCGCCTGGCGCGACGCGCCGGTCTTTCCGACGCCGCGCGACGCGCTGGCCGGGCTCGACCGCCACATCGAACTCGCCTGGCCCGCCAGCATCCATGACGCCGGCTGCGGCCTGGGCCACGGCCTGCACGCGCTGCGCGCCGTCTGGCCGCAGGCGCAGATTTCGGGCGTCGAATGGAGCTGGCCGCTGACGCTGGCGACGAAGCTGCGCTGTCCGTGGGCGCGCGTCACGCGCGCGGACATGTGGCGCGGCTCGTGGGCCGGACACGACCTGGTCTACCTGTTCCAGCGCCCGGAGAGCATGGCGCGCGCGCTCGCGAAGGCGGATGCCGAGATGCGCGCGGGCAGCTGGGTCGTCAGCCTCGAATTCGAGGCCGTCGGCCGACCGCCGCACGTCCGGATGCAGATGCCGTCGGGGCGTCCGATCTGGATCTACCGGATCGGCGCATGAATCACGAACTCCCGACAGCAAAACCGCGCTCCGGAGGCGAAAGTCGCCCCCTTTTCCCGGCATTTCGTGCGGGATGCGCCCTCAAGACACGCACCGGACGCGTCGATAAAGCCGCATGGCGTCCGAAAAACCAGGGCGCCGCCATGAATAAAGAACTGGAAGCGTACCCAAAATGTTCGTGATCGTCGGCTGGGTCGTCGCACTGGCTTGCATCTTCGGCGTGTATGTCGCGCACGGGGGCAACATCCATGTGATCCTGCACGCCCTCCCCTTCGAGATGATCACCATTCTCGGGGCGGCCGGCGGCGCGTTCCTGGCCAACAACCAGATGAAGGT
>FTIR01002468.1_pt2 | contig 13123 bp, 13 predicted proteins | sample 1658041 | NCBI WGS metagenome assembly FTIR01 (sample SAMEA3914793, study PRJEB12502) | metagenome | biome: forest; material: soil | place: Canada | collected 2011-07-03 | depth 0.3 m | reverse complement strand
CTGCGCCAGGCTCAATCGGCCAGGCCGTCCGGCACCCACTCGTCGCCGACCCGCTTGAAGCCCTGCTTCAGCGGCATCGCATGCGCCCCGTCGATGACCCGGGCAGCCATCGGAAACGCCTGGCGAAACGCCGGCGACGCGGCCCATGGCGCCGGCGTGGCCAGGTAGGTGTAGGTGGCGACGAAGCGGCCCGGCGTGCCGCCCGGCGTCCAGTCGACCACGGCATCGAGCGCCAGGTGCGCCGCGCAGAGGTCGCGCCGCCGCACGACACGGTCGCCTTGCGGACCGGGCACGACGATCTCGCGCTCGCGCACGAAGCTCGCGCCGAAAGCGGTCAGCTCGTAGCGGCGCACCGCGACCGGCACCGGCGCCGCGCCCTCGTCCGCATCCGGACCTTCGACACGCAGGGCCGTGGCCATCGCGGACTTCACGAGGCCCAGCGATTCGAGCACCGGCATCTGCACGACGTCGCGGCCGCGGGCGCGCTCGTCCAGCGCGCTGAGCTCCACTGGCCAATCCATCTTGCCGAGGCAGAAATCGCCGTGTCCGGCGAGGTAGCGCGTGACGGCAGCGGTGGCATCCGGCGTGGCGGGCTCGCCCGCGCCGGCGGCGCCCAGGGACAACGCGGCGCCGGCCGCGAGCAGGCACTTCAAGGGGGCAACTTTCATTTCGATTTCGCGAGTGCAGTGGCTGGGGGAGTCTCGCCGCGCTGGATCAGGCCGACGACGTCCTTGTCGGTCAGCATCTCGAGAAAGGCCTCGAGATCGTCCATCTCCTGCGCCGTCATCGGCGGCGTGGCGCCCCGGGCCCGGCCATCCAGCGGCTTCTGCGTGTCGATGTTGCCGCGGTAGCGCCGCGGCAGGTCGTCGTACTTCTGGACCTGGCCGTCGACGACCGGATACCAGCGCGCGGGATCGGTGTCGCGCGTGTTGTAGAAGCGGATCACCTCGGCCAGCGACTTCATCTGCCCGTTGTGGAAGAACACGCCGCGCGTGGCCACGTTGCGCAGCGTGGGTGTCTTGAACTCGCCGCAGTACTGCTCGCCGGCCTTGCCCGCGTGATCGGGCCGCGAACACAGGCCCAGGTCGGCGTAGCGCGGATCGCGATTGGCCGGGATGGCCTGGTTGCGCGGCACGCCGATGGCGGCGTAGGTGAAGTCGGTGAACAGCGCGACGCTGCCGTTGAGCCCGGCGCCGTTGTAGTGGCACGCGAAGCAGTTGCCCTTGTCGGGGTCGTTGTAGACGGCGAAGCCGCGCGCCTCGGCCGCCGACATCGTGCCGCCGATCTTGTTGCCGGCGTACAGGTCGTAGCGGCTGCTGTACGGGTGGAAGCTGCGGTCCTCGATCTGGAACGCCTGCAGCGCCTTCGTGGCGTTGTCGAACGCGGTGTCGCTGCGGTCGAATGCGTGCTCGCCGAACACCGCGCGGAACGCCTCGGCGTAGTTCGAGCGGCGCAGCGCCGCGACGACGTCGGCCGGGCTGCGGTTGGCCATCTCGATCGGGTTCAGCAAGGGGATGCGGGCCTGTTCCGCCAGCGTGGCGGCGCGGCCGTCCTGCGTCAGTCCACCGCCGGGGCCGGGCGTGCTGATGCCGTCGGGGTTGTCCAGCAGGTCGGCGTACGGCGGCGTCGTCTCCTTGTAGCGCAGCGACGGCACGGCGCGCACGCCGGCGCGCGTCATGTGCGCGCCGCCCGCCTGCACGGGCAGGCCGTTGGGCGCGGCGTACGCGTGCGCGGGGTCGTGGCAGCTCGAGCAGGCGAGCTTGCCGGAGGCCGACAGCGTCTGGTCGAAGAACATCTGCTGGCCGATGCGGGCCAGCAGGCTGAGGTCGTCGGCATGCGACGCCGCGCCGGCCGACGCCAGCAGCAACGCGGCCAACAGGCGGGGTCCCGTCGAACGAAAGGTCATGAAGGGTTTCGAGGTCGAAAGAGTCGCGGCGGACGAAGCGCCACGAGGAAGGGGCCGGTCGCGAACGACCGGCCCCGCCAGGACGGCGGACGGGCGACCTGGATCGCCGCGCCCGTCCCGCTTACTTCAGCGCCCAGACGTTGGTCTGCGTCGCATCCGGTCCGACTTGCGGCGGCGTCGTGCGGTCGGCCGACTGCTTCTGCTGGTAGGTCGCCGGAATCACGTAGCCGTGGTTCATCGGGCGCACCGAGTCGAAGTGCGTGTCGGCGCTGCTGGCGAACTCCGGCAGGTTCAGGATGTTCGAGGCGATGAACGACTCGGTGTACTTCGAGCGGTTCATGTACGAACCGGCGACGGCCGGGTCGGCCAGCTGGAACATGTCCTGCAGCGTGCGCACGAACGAGAAGTGGCTGTAGACGTCGGAGTCCTGCACGCCCTTGGGCGCGCCCGGCTGGTTGGTGATCACGCCGAAGACGCTCTGGCCGTGGCCGCGGTTGCCGAGGGTGTAGTTGTGCACCGAGGTGTCCACCGAGAACGTGCCGTCCGGGTTCTGCTTCAACGGCTGCGCGACCGTGCTGTTGCCGGGATTCCAGCCGCAGCAGGAGTTGAAGCCGCTCGTCGCATTGCCTTCGTCGAACATCAGCACGATCGCGACGCGCTTGCTGTTGTTCTGCCAGACCGGCGAGGCCTCGATCTTCTTGACCAGGTAGTCGACGTAGTTGTCGCCGCGGGCGATGATGTTGCCGCCGGTGGCCACGGGCACGTTGTTGGCGACGCTGCTGCAGTCGCTGGCCGTGACCGACTTGCCGTTGAGCGTGCCCGCCACCGAGATGCCGTGCATGTCGTCGCACTGGTCGGGCACCACGAAGTTGATGTTGCCGATGTCGCCCGACTGCAGGTCGCTGCCGAACTGGTCGATGTTGTAGCCCGCCGGAATGGCGTAGGCGCTGCCGTTGAGGAGCGCCTGATCCCACTGGCCGCCGCCCAGCGTGCGGTTGCTGGCCTTGAACTCGGGCGCGCTGCGCACGTTCTGGTAAGCCATGCCCGGGTGGTGCTTGGTCTTGTAGAGGCCGGCGGCCATCGGCAGCAGCAGCGCGGTGTTGCCGATCTGCGTGGCGTTGCCGGCCACCGTTCCGGGCGGGTAGATGTCGTCATGGGCCAGGACGGCGGCGTCGGCGACGCTGTCGGCGCGGACGTCCTGCCCCGGGTTCATCGACTCGCTGTAGGTGCGCCAGCTCATGCCGTTGGCGGTCAGCGCGTTGAACAGGTTCGGATGGCCGACGATGTTGTGGTTCACGCCGCTCGATTGCGAGCAGGTGGCGGCGAACGTGGACCTGGCGTTGCCGGGCGTGGACTTGTCGGGCGTCGGCAGATCCTGCACGGCGTTGGCGCCGGTGGCGTCGCAATTCCACTGCGAGTCGTCGGTGATGCCGAAGTCGTCGGCGCCGCCGAGCGCGGTGTAGTTCGGCTCGCTCGGGTTGCCGGTGGCGAAGTAGCTGGTGAACTGGTTGTTGGCGTTCAGGTAGGCGTTGATCTTGGGCGCGAAGGCGGAGCCCTTGATCGACGACGTGGCCTTGTTCTCCAGCATCACGATGAAGATGTGGTCGTAGCGCGGGATGCCTTCGACGTTCATCGCGGCTTGCTGCGCGTCCTTGATCGCCACGGCGTCGCCGCGATCGACCATGCGGGCGGCCAGGCCGAAGCGGTTCGTCAGGATCACGGATTCGGCCAGCACGGCCGTGCGTGCGGCACCGGCGGCCAGCTTGTTGGTGTCGCTGGTGACTTGCGCCGTCGTGGCGCCCAGGCGGGTCGCGAGCTTCTGGCGCGCGGCGGCGAAGGTGAGGCCGTCGGCGTCCATCGAGCGCGCGATCTCGGTGGACAGCGGCGTCACGGCCACGGTCGCGGGCAGCGCCGGATTGATCGTCGCGGCCGAGATCTGCTCGGCGGCCACGCGCAGCACGTTGCGCTGCGTGACGGCGTTGCCGCCGTTGGTGGCCTGCGTGGAGATCTGCGCGATCAGCGGCGCCAGCGAACGCGTGGCCAGCGTGAACGAGCCGTCGGCAGCCGTCGTCGTGGACGGCTCGCCGGCATCGCAGACGCCGTTGTCGTTGGTGTCGAAGCAGACGACGACGCCCTGGTAGGTCGACGGCACGGTCGTGCTGGCGACGCTGCCGGCCGGCGGCGTGAAGTAGGTGCCGGCGACGACGCCGCGCACGGTGGAGGCGGTCTGGGCGTGCGCCGCACCGGCGGCCAGCGCCAGTGCAGAAGCGACGGCCGCGGAGACGGCCGAGACGGGGAAGCGGGAGTGCTTGATCATGGGAGTGTCCTGGTTCAGAGAGCGCGACGGCGACGGGCGGCGACGCCGACCAGGCCGAGACCGGCCAGCAGCAGCGCGAGCGAGGCGGGTTCGGGCACCGGGGCGGCGGCGAACGACCACTGGTTGGCGCCCAGGTCCGACGCGGCGTCGTTCGACAGCAGGTTCAGGTCGGTCGCGGAGACGATCTGGCCGCCGAAGTTGTCGACGTCGTTGGCGAAGAAGAAGCTGAAGCCGCCATCGCTGGTGCTGATGAAGAACTGGTTCAGCGAGGCGTCCGCCGAGATGCGCGCCGGGTCGCTCGTGAAGCTGGCGGAGGCGGGATCCCAGGTCTGGGCCGTCGTCGTGCCGGTGAATGCATTGCCGTCGTACGACAGGTTGAAGTCGTGCAGGTTCTCGGCAAACGAACCGTTCAGCGTGCCTTGCACCGTGCCGGTGACGGTGTCGCCGGAAGCGAAGGTGTAGGAAAGATCGAACGTCGTGGCATGCGCCGAACCGACGAGAGACAGCGCCGCGGCGCAGGCGAGCGCGCCCAGCCGATTGCGAATTTGAACCATGGATGCTCCAGCTTTGGATTTGATGTGTGGCGTGGTCCGGTGCCCTGCGATGCAGCAACCGCGGGTCGCATTTGAGCGAAGCCGTGTGACATCCCGCTACATGTCCCGCATAAGCCTCCCGGCATCTCGCGTCGGAGCAATTTCCTATAATCGAGCGCCATGCGAACCACATCCGGTGGCTCCGCCGCGCACTCCACACCGCCCAGGAAAAGCCCTTGAAATTCCAGCCCGACACGCTCGACGGGGTGAACAACATCACCCGCTACGACGTCGACAACCTGCGCGTGAACGCCGACCTGCACACCGCCAGCGTGCTGGTGCCGTGGGTGGGCGCGGCCAAGGCGTGGAACGCGACCCGCGTGGAAGAGCTGACGCCGGCCCACTTCGAGGCCTTGCTCGAGTTCGATCCCGAGGTCGTGATCTTCGGCAGCGGCCCCAAGCTGAAGTTCGTGTCGCCGGCGCTCTACCGCAGCCTCATCGACAAGCGCATCGGCATCGAGACGATGGACAGCGGCGCCGCCTGCCGCACGTACACGGTGCTGGCCAACGAAGGCCGCCGGGTGGTCGCGGCGATCTTGCTGACGCCGGCCGCCTGACTCGGTTCACGAGGCAGAAACACCCGCTTCCCGCGCCGTTTCCGCTGTCGAGCCAGGCCTGCTGCCGCCGCCCCGGCCGGCCCGCCCAGGGCACGTGGACAGTTCACTCTATAATCGATGGTTGTGCCTGATCCGGTCTCGATGTCATCTCGAGCCAGATCGCCAGGCCCCTATCACGTCACGCACCCCAGATCGACCGACGGCTCGACCGAGACCCTACATGACGCCTGCACTGAACAAAGCGCTCCCTGAATTTGAAGCACTCGCCACCCATGGTGTCAAGTTCACGCCGCATGCCTTCCAGGGCCGCGCCGTGGTGCTGTATTTCTACCCCAAGGATCACACGCCGGGTTGTACCACCGAGGCGATGCAGTTTCGTGATCAGCACGCGGAATTCGTCAAGGCCGGCGCGGTCGTATTTGGCGTTTCGCGCGACAACATGGCATCGCACGACAAGTTCAAGCAAAGCCTTGAGCTGCCGTTCGAACTGATCGCCGACACCGAAGAGAAGCTGTGCCACATGTTCGGCGTGGTCAAGAACAAGATCATGTACGGCAAGAAGGTGAAGGGCATCGAGCGCTCCACTTTCCTGATCGACGCCAGCGGCGTGCTCGTGGCCGAATGGCGCGGCATCAAGGTGGCCGGGCACGTGGACGAAGTGCTCAAGGCCGTCAAGGAACTGAAGAAGGCCTGAGCGCCCTGCTCCGCCTTGCATGAAGCCGCCTTCGGGCGGCTTTTTCATTGGCGCCTCGCGATTGCTGGTGTGCCTGCGGCGCTGGGGCGGCTTTGCTTCGCAAAGCCAACCAGCGCCGCAGGCAACCTCATCCCCCTGCAGCCTTCGACTCAATCCTCACCGGCACCGCAATGTTGCACAGGTCGATCGCGCCAGCCTTGTGCACGTACCACGCATCCTTGCGGTTGCGGCGCGACTCGATCATCTCGGCCCATTGCGGCGTATCGGTGCGAAACACCTGGATGTCGGGGCGCGCAGCCTCGGGCATGTCGGCCAGGCGCTCGATCTTCGCGATGCGCACGTCCTGCTCGGGTTTGTCGTAGAAGCCCATGTTCTGGCCGCCGCGCGGCAGCGACGACAGCAGTTCCATGCCCTGCAGCACGCGCGCCACCGGCGTGATGTTCAGGTCGAGGCCGCGCGGCGACTGGCCGATCACCGCGTAGAGCTCGGCCCCGTTGGCGCTGTCCACCGCCTCGCCGCGACCGGCGCCGATCGTGCCGTAGCAGTGCGCGATCCAGGCGCGGTGCGTCTTCGGGTCGGCGGCCACGGGGAAGCCGTCGACGAAGCCGGTGACCGGCGCCCAGACGTCGCGATCCTTCAGCTTCGTGATCTTCAGCCCACGGTTGCTGATCGAGAACTCGGGTTGCAGCTTCAGTTCCGCGGCGCCCAGCGAGCGGCCCTTGGACGCGCCGTCGTCGGCCGCGGCCGGGTCGCCCCATTGCGCGACGAAGTTGTCCTGCACGCGAATCACCGCCAGGCCGTCGAAATAGTGCTGTGCGACCAGCGTGCGGATGTTGGCCGCGTGGTGCGGCGCGAAGCGCTGGGCGAGCTCGATCCAGACCGTGCCCGAGGGCAGCGTCATCGCGAGCACGTCGTTCGGGTCGGGACGGCGCCATGCGCTGGCCGGCGCCTCGCGGACGATGTCCGCCGTGGTGCGCACCTTGGGCGCGGAGGCCGCGCCCGCGGGCGCCGCGGCCTGCGCGTGGGCGCCGGCCAGGGCGGCGACAAGAAGGCCGCCGATGGCGGTGCGGCGAAGCGGTCGGAGGCGTTGGGGCACGGTGGTCCTTGGTCGTCGAGGTTCACGAGGCCAGGCAACGCGCGATCCACGCCTCCACCTGCTCCTCGAGTACCGCCAAGGGTACCGAACCCAGCGCCAGCACGGCGTCATGGAATGCACGCAGGTCGAAGCCGGCGCCCAGGCGATCCTGCGCCCGTGCGCGCAACTCGCGGATCTTGAGTTCGCCGATCTTGTACGACAGCGCCTGGCCCGGCCAGCCGATGTAGCGGTCGACCTCGGTGGCGACCTCGTGCTCGCTCAGCGCCGTGTGCGCGAACAGGTACGCGCGCGCCTCGTCGCGGCTCCAGCGCTTCGCATGCAGGCCGGTGTCCACCACCAGGCGGGCGGCGCGCCACATCTCGTACGTGAGGCGGCCGAACTGCTCGTACGGCGTCAGGTAGACGCCCATCTCGTCGCCCAGGTGCTCGGCGTACAGCGCCCAGCCTTCGCCGTACGCATCGACGAAGCCGTGGCGCCGGAACGGCGGCTGGCCGGCCATCTCGCTGGCGAGCGCGATCTGCAGGTGGTGGCCCGGCACGGCCTCGTGCAGCGTCAGCGCCGGCAGCGTGTAGAGCGCGCGCGACGGCAGCGCGTGCGTGTTGACCCAGTACATGCCGGCGAAGCCGGTGGGCTGCGGCGCGGGCACGTAGCGCCCCGTGGTGTAGAACGGCGCGATGTCCGCGGGCACCGGCGCCACGCCGTAGGGCTGGCGCGGCAGCACGCCGAAGAACTTCGGCAGCAGGCCGTCGATGCGCTTGGCGATCCACGACGCGTGCGCCAGCAATTCCTCCGGCGTGCGCGCGTAGAACTGCGCGTCGGTGCGCAGGAACTGCAGGAACGCGGACAGGTCGCCGTCGAAGCCGGCCTGGCGCCTGACGTCGTTCATCTCGGCCAGGATGCGCGCCACCTCCTGCAGGCCGCGCGCGTGGACGTCGTCGGCGGACAGCGGCAGCGTCGTGTACTCGCGGATCCGCGCCGCGTAGAACGCCTCGCCGTCGGGCAGGTCGCAGGCGGCCGTCGTGCGGCGGGCCTGCGGCACGTAGGTGTCGCGCAGGAACACCAGCAGTTCGCGGTACGCGGGCAGCACCTGCTCGCCGATGACGCAGCGTGCCGCGTCCTGCAACACGCCCTGCTCGGCGGCAGGCACGCCGGCCGGGAACGCCGCGAACGGCTTCCAGAACGGCGTGGCGGCCGCGTCGGTCAGCTCGGCGATCGCCGCCAGCGGCTGGTCGCGGCCCTCGAGCACGACCTGCGGCACCGTGTGGCCGCTGGCCAGTCCTTCGCGCATCAGTGCGACGTGCTCGCGCATGAAGCGCGGGATGTCGGCCAGCCGGGCCAGGAAGCGGCGATAGTCGGCCGCATCGCGCAGCGGCTGCGCGTCGCACAGGTCGACCAGCGGTGCGTAGAAGCTCGAATCGCTGTTGAGCGGCATCCGGTCGGCATGCGATTCGATGGCGGCGATGAAGCCGTGCAACTGGTTCTCGAACACGGCGCGGTCGATGCGCGCGGCGGCCGACATCCCGGCGATGGGAATCGCCGCGAGCGCCTCGCGCGTGTCGCGCCAGCGCGCGAGGCGCGCCGCGCGGCTGGCGGCATCGACGCGTTCCAGGCGGTCGTCGTGCGACGCGTCGCCGACGCTGGTCGCCAGTTGCGGGAACTCGCCGAGGCGCCAGGCCCATTCGGCGGCGGCCAGGCGCGCGAAGCGGGCATCGGCGTCGGTGGCGTGATCGGTCATGCTCAGGCCAGGTTGGCCGGCCGCGTGGCGAGCGCCTCGGCGATCAGTGCCAGCGCCGCCGCGCGTTCGGCGCCGTCGAGCACCAGCCGCGGCGCGCGCACGCGCTCATGGCCCTGGCCGACCCGCTGCTGCACCAGCTTGATCAGCTGCACGAACTTGGGCACCGTGTCGAGCGTCAGCAGCGGCAGGAACCAGCGGTAGAGCTCGTCGGCCGCGACGCGCGCCTCACTCGAAGCCGCGGGCGCGTTGGCACGGATCGCGAGGTCGAACAAGCGCACCGACTCGACCGGCATCGCGTTCACCAGCCCGGCGACCCAGCCGGTGGCGCCGGCGGCGATGCCCTCGACGATCAGGTCGTCGACGCCCACCAGGATGTGCAGCCGGCTGCCCAGCCGATGGCGGATCGCGGCGATGCGGCGGATGTCGGCGCTCGATTCCTTCACCGCCTCCAGGTTGCCGTGGGCCTGCGCCAGCTCGGCCACGTGCTCCGGCCTGAAGTCGGTGCGGTAGGCGATCGGGTTGTTGTAGAGCATGCAGGGCAGGGCCGTGGCCTCGATCACCGCGGACACATGGGCGCGCATCTCGCGCCAATCGGTCGAGTACACGTACGGCGGCAGCACCATCAGGCCCGCGCAGCCGATATCGGCGACCGCGCGCGCCAGGCCGCAGGCCTCGTCGGTGGACAACGCCGCGATGCCCGCGACCAGCGGCACGCGGCCGCCCAAGGCCTGGACGAGCGTGCGCAGCACGTCCAGCTTCTCGACGACCGACAGCGTGGCCGCCTCGCCCAGCGAGCCGAGCGCCACGATGCCGGTGCAGCCCGACTCGATCATCCACAGCGCGTGGCGCGCCAGGAACGCGTGATCGACGTCGCCGTCGGCGGTGAAGGGGGTGGTGATGGCCGGCATCACGCCGTTCCAGGTCATCGTCATCGCGTCGTCTCCTTGATGGATTGCGGGGTATCTGGGATCGCCAACAGGGTGCCGAGAGGCACCGGCGTCAGCGGCGGGCGAACGGGAAGGCGCGCCCAGTTCATCACGGCCGCCAGGGTGTCATGGCACAGGCGTCCCTGGCAATGCCCCATGCCGCAACGTGTGGCCAGCTTGGCGCTGCGCAGGTCGGCGTGGCCGCGCACGGCGGACCAGGGGACGTCCTCGCAACGGCAGACGAGCGTGTCGTCGCGCAGGCGATCGGCCCAGCGCCTGGGCGCCGGGAAGGTGGCGGCAACGGCTGCGGCAAAGGCCTGTTCGCGCGCCAGGCGGCGAAGCCGCTTCTTGGCCGGGCCGGGCGCCGCGACGAGTTCGGCGACGGCGGCCCGTCCGGCGATCTCGCCCTGCAGCTGCGCCGCCACGGCGCCCGCGATACCGGTGCACTCGCCAACCGCGAACACGCCCGGCACATCGGTGCGTTGCGACGCGTCGACGACGATCGCCTCGGCCCCGAAGCGCGGCGCGAGCGCGCAGCCCAGCGCTTGCGCGAGCTCGGTCTGTGGAACCAGGCCCCAGCCGGCGGCGAGCGCGTCGCAGGCGACCGTGCGCGTGCGGGCGTCCTGCTCGCCGCGTTGGTCGACGTCCCCCAGCACGACCTGCTCGACGCGCCCGTCGCCTTCGGCCGCGACCACGCAACGGCCCGCCGTCCAGGGCACGCCCAGCAACGACGCCGCCAGGCGCAAGGCTAGCAACCCCTTGTGTGGCTGACTCACCAGCGTCCCCGCGAAACCGGCCAACGCGGCCGGCCCGGCTTCTTCGACCAGCCCCACCACGTGCGCGCCTTCGCGCCGCAGCGTGGCGGCGGCGGCGAGCAGCAGCGGCCCGGTGCCGGCCACCAGCACGCGCCGGCCGCGGATCGGCCAGCCGCCCTTGACCAGCGCCTGCAGCCCGCCCGCGCCGAACACGCCGGGCAAGGTCCAGCCGGGAAACGGCAGCAGCCGTTCGCGCGCGCCGGTCGCCAGGATCAGGCGCTCCCAGTGCAGGCGGCGCGCGCCGTCCGGGCCGGCGATCAACAAGGCGCGCCCGGGCAAGACCAGCGTGACGCGCGTGCCGCCCAGCACGCGCACGCCGGCGCGGGCGAGGCCCGCCAGCGCGCGCGCGACGGGCGCGGCGGCCACGCCTTGCCGGGCGCGCCAGATCTGCCCGCCCGGCTGCGGCGCCGCATCGAGCAACACCACGTCGACGCCCGCGGCCGACGCCGCCCGGGCCGCGGCCAGGCCCGCAGGTCCGGCGCCGACGATGACGAGGCGGGCGTGCAGGTCGGTGCCGGCGTTCTCAGGCATCGGTCCGGATCTCCATGCCCGCGACGCACACGGTCTGGCAACCGAGGCGGTGGGCGTGGCCGTCGACCGTCACGCGGCATTCGCCGCACACGCCCATGCCGCACAACGGCTGGCGCCGGGCACCGCCGGTCGAAACGCGTGCGCCGTGACCCGGCAGGGCCAGTTCGATCGCGGCTGCGACCAGCGTCCCGGCACGTACGGCCAGCGGCCGGCCGTCCACATGCACGGCGATCGCGTCCTTCATGCCGCGACCTCCGCGAAACGCTGCGGCGAATACGGCGCGGGATCGATCGCCGGCGTGCGTCCCAGCAGCAGATCGAGCCAGACGCTGGCGGTGCCGGTCGCGGTCGTCAGGCCCAGCCCTTCGTGGCCCGTCGCCACCCACTGGTTGCCGCGCGCGCCGGCGGGAATGCGGCCGATGAGGGGCCGGCCATCCGGCGTCGCCGGCCGGAACCCGGCCCAGCAGCGCAGCATCTGCAGTTCGACGATGTCGGGCAGGAAGCGTTGCGCGCGCCGCACCATGCGCGCCAGCAGCGCGGCGTCGACCGCCGCAGTCGTGTCGCCGTAGCTGCGCGACGAGCCCAGCAGCACCTGGCCCGACGCGCGCGGCTGCGCATTGAAGGACACCGACTCGTCGGCGTCGCCGTGCGCGGCGGCGATGTAGCCAAGCTCCACCAGCGCATGACGGATGTAGCCCGGATAGCGGTCGGTGATCGCAAGCTGGCCCTTGCGCGGACGCAGCGCGAGCGGCGACGCGCCAGGCCACAGGCGCACGCTGTCGCAGCCTGCGGCGAGCAGCACGTGGCCGGCGGCGACGCGGGTGCCGTCGGCCAGCAGCAGGCCGTCGTCGCGCAACGCGGCGACGGGGCGCATCTCCTCGACGCGGCCGCCGGCGGCGCGCACGTCGGTGGCCAGCCGCGCGGCCATCTCGGGGCCGTACGCCACCTCGTCGCCGGTCACGCGCAGCGCGCCCGCGAGGTCGCGCGCGAGGCGCGGCTCGGCGGCGTGCAAGGCCTCGGGTTCCAGCCACTCGGCCCCCTCGCCGGCCGCTCGCAATCGCGCCAGCTTGGCCTGCGCGGCGTCGCGCTGCGCTGCGGTCTCGGCCAGCCACAGCGTGCCGGTGGTGCGACGCTCGATCGCGTGCCAGCCGCTCCATTCGCGCCACAGCCGCATCGACAGCTGCGCCAGCGCCAGCTCGGCCGGATCGTCGTCGATCACGACCAGGTGCCCCATGCCGGCCGCCGTGGCGCCGGCGCCGACGCGCTGGCCTTCGAACACCGCCACGCGCAGGCCGGCATGCGCCGCGGCGCGTGCGCAGGCGCAGCCGACGATGCCACCGCCGACGATGGCGACGTCGATGGCGTTCGCCAGGATCATGCGCGAATGCCGTCGCGAAACGGATCGTCGTGCGCTCGCAGCAGCGTGGACTCCGCCGTGATCCATGCGCGGCCGCTGACGGCCGGCAGGATGCGGCCGGGCTGGCCGTCCGCGGGCGCCCAGCGGCCTTCGAAGCGGCTGCCGATCACGCTCTCCTGCACCCAGGCGTGGCCGGCGGCGAGATGGCCGTCGGCCGCCAGGCAGGCCAGCTTGGCGCTGGTGCCGGTGCCGCACGGCGAGCGGTCGTAGGCCTTGCCCGGGCACAGCACGAAGTTGCGCGAATCGGCCGACGGTGTCGGCGCGAACAGCTCGACGTGGTCGATCTCCGCGCCGTCCGCGCCGGTGATGCCTTGCGCCGCCAGGGCGCCGCGGATGCGCCACGTCAGGTCGGTCAGGGCCTCGACGTGGGCCAACGCCAGCGTCGGCGGCGGGTCGAATTGCAGCGCGTCGACGAGGAAGAACCAGTTGCCGCCCCAGGCGACGTCGCCGGTCACCCGCCCGATGCCGGGCACGTCCAGCGTCACGCCGGCCGCGTGGCGATGGCTGGGCACGTTGAACACCGTCACGTGGCCGTCC
>FTIR01000685.1_pt2 | contig 13125 bp, 14 predicted proteins | sample 1658041 | NCBI WGS metagenome assembly FTIR01 (sample SAMEA3914793, study PRJEB12502) | metagenome | biome: forest; material: soil | place: Canada | collected 2011-07-03 | depth 0.3 m | reverse complement strand
CCCCGCCGAAACGGGTTCGTTATCCTACAGGCTGCTCGTTCGCCTCCGGTTGCTCCCCACCCCGCCTCACAGCGACGCAGTCACCTTCAGCTTCATGTGTCGTGACTCCACATGGCGAGGACTCACACCTCGCTGACAAAACGTCCTCACGGACGCACGGTCACCGCGACGAGCGCGGTGAGGACGGCGATGGATGGATAGGACCCTCAGCGGTCATTCTCAAAGGCCGCTGATATCAAACGATCATCCGCCGCGGCCCCGGCGCGCCGCCCAGAAGATCAGCCATCTTGCCCAGGGCGTCCCTCAGCACCAACTGCTTGGCCGGGCCGCCCAGCGAAATGCGGATGCCGTTTGGATACGCATCCCCTGCGGCGAAGGCGTCGGCGGTCACTACCGACAGCCCGCGTTGCTGGGCCGCCAGACGCAGCTGGGCCGGCGCGGGGCTGCCCGGCAAGTCCAGCCAGACATGCATCCCCTCCGCCGCGCCCCTGGCTGTGGGCAGGATCTCCGCGGCGATCTGGCGCCGCGCCCGGGTCTCGCGGCGGATGCCGTCCAGCAGATCCGCGGCCACCCCCTCGCGGATCCAGCTGGCGGCGACCGCGGCCATCAGCGGCGAGGCCATCAGCCCGATGGCCCGAAGACCTTCGGCGACCCGCTCGCCGATCTCCCCAACAGGCGTGACCATGAAGGCGATGCGCAGGCCGGGCGTCAGGCTCTTGGACAGGGTCGCCAGATGGAAGGTCCGGCTCGGCGCCAGGCTGGCCAGGGCCGGCAGGGGGGCATCGAACAGCCGGCTATAGGGATCGTCCTCGATCAGCCACACGCCGGCGGCCTCGGCGATCTGGGCCACCGCCCGGCGGCGCGCCAGCCCCATGGTCGAGGCGGTCGGGTTCTGGGTGGTGGGAATGACATAGATGGCCGCCGGCCGCTCGCTGGCGCAGAGTCGCTCCAGGGCCTCGGGCACAAAGCCCTCGGCATCCACCTGGCAGGCCGCCAGACGCAGGCCCTGTTGCTCGGCGACGGCCTTCAGGCCCGGATAGGTGAGAGGCTCGACGATCAGGGTCTCGCCGCGCTTGGCCAGGACGGCCAGCAAAGCGGCCAGGCCGGTCTGGACGCCGGGGCAGACCAGCACCCGCTCGGGCGCGACCTCGCCCAGGCACGGGGCCAGCCAGGTCGCGCCGGCGGCTTTCTGGCCCAAGGTCCCGGCTCCAGGGTGATAAGCCATCAGGGTCGCCGCATCGGTGCGGCCCAGGATCGCGGTGATGGTGGTCTTGAGCGCGCTGGCCAGGGACAATCCCTGGGGCGGCGGCGGCAGGTTCATGCTCAGATCGACCAGCCCGGCCTCGTCCTCGCCGGCGCCCGAGCGGACAAAAGTGCCCCGCCCCACGGCGCCCTCCACCAGGCCCCGCGCCCGGGCGGCGCCATAGGCGCGGGTGACGGTGGTGAAGTCCACGCCCAATAGCTCGGCGACCGCGCGCTGCGGCGGCAACTGCTCGCCCGGCTGCAGTTCGCCGTCCCGGATCGCGGCCTCCAGGGCCTGGACCAAGGCCAGATAGAGCGGACGGCCGGTGCGCTCCAGGCGCCTCAGCCAGCGCGCGGATGCGAGGGCGGGATTGGGGTCGGGAGTCACTTGCAATGGCTTGCCTCCAGGCCTACATACAATACATATACATTGTATGCCTACACAATGATATTGTATGGAAGGCCCGTCGCCATGTCCACGCTTACAACGCCGCCTCCGTCGTCGCCCTCATCCCTGTCGGCGGGCCTGCGCTGCCGCTGTCCGCGCTGTGGCCAGGGCCGGCTGTTTCGCGGCTTCTTGACCCTCGCCGAGCGCTGCGAGGTCTGCGGACTCGATTTCAGCTTCGCCGACCCTGCCGATGGCCCGGCCTTTTTCGTCACCACCGGGGTCAGCATCCTGATCATCGGCCTCTGGGCCTGGACCGCGGTGGTCTTCGATCCGCCGATCTGGCTGCAGTTCGCGGCGGTGTTCCCGGCCCTGATCGGCGGCTGCCTGGCCGTGCTGCGGCCGGTCAAGGCTTGGCTGGTGGCCGAGCAATATGTGCACAAGGCCGGCGAGGGCCACTGGGACGACCTGGGCCGCCACGGCGTCGGCGGCTTCACCCCCGACCGCCGCAGCGCCGACGTGGTCAATCTGCCGCCGGCGCAGTGGCCTGATCAAATCCGCCGACCTTGACTTGGACCATTAGGTAGTCCAGTTTTCTGGACCATCTCCTAGTCCAAAGATTGCAAGTCCATGCGCATCTCCGTCACCGACGCCAAGGCGCAATTGACAGATCTGGTCCGGCGCGCGGAAGCCGGGGATGAAATCATCCTGACCCGTCACGGTCAGGCTGCGGTCCGCCTGATCCCCGTCAAAAAATCGATGCGCCCCGAGGCGCGGCGATCTCTGCTGGAAGCCGCCCGCATGTCCGGAGCCGCCAAAGCCAGTTCGGGCGCGAGCGCCGCCGCCAGCCAGGATTTTCTCTACGGTGATGACGGCCTGCCCAAATGATCGCGGTCGATACCTCCGCGCTCATGGCCATTGTCCTTGGTGAGGAGTCCGCCGACGCCTGTATTCACGTGCTGGAGACAGAGACCGAGCTTGTGATGTCCGCCGGGACCATGACCGAGGCCCTGATCGTGGCGGCGCGCCGCCAGGTCGAGGAGGAGATCACCAGCCTGATCGAAGGCCTGGGGTTCGAGATCGTGCCGGTGACGGCCAGCTCAGCGCACAGGGTCGCGCAAGCCTATGCCAAATGGGGCAAGGGGCTGCATCCCGCCAGCTTGAATCTGGGGGATTGTTTCGCCTATGAGGTCGCCAAGACGCACAACTGCCCGCTGCTCTTCGTTGGCGACGACTTCGTGCGCACGGATCTGCAAAGCGCCCTGAGCTGACGGCCGAGCCACAGGACGACGTTGCCGCTTCGCCCGCCGCCGACCTGCGCGGTTGTGAGCCCAGCCCGGATCGGCCATGCTCTGCAAAAGGCTGCAAGCCGACCCCGGGGGGAAATCGCATGACTCCACATCGCAAAACCAAGCGCGCCACCCGCCTGAAAGCCGCGACCGTCGGCCTGGGCCTGCTGGCCCTGGCGGCGCTGCCCTGTCAGGCCGCTGGCCCCGTGGTCAAGATCGATGCGGGCGCGGTGTCCGGCGTAACCGAGGACGGGGTGGATGTGTTCAAGGGCGTGCCCTACGCCCAGCCGCCGGTCGGGCCGCTGCGCTGGCGGGCGGCGCTGGCGCCCAGGCCCTGGGCCGGGACGCGGGATGCGACCCGGTTCGGGCCGGCCTGCCTGCAGAAGACCAAGCTGACCCCCGCCGAACAGGACGCGGAGGGCGCGGCGCCAAAAGAGGTGTCCGAGGACTGCCTGACCCTGAACGTCTGGACCCCAGCGGCCAAGACCGATCATCCCCTGCCGGTGATGGTCTGGCTGCATGGCGGCGGCCATGTGGCGGGAACCGGCGCCCTGCCCTATTATGACGGGACCAGCTTCGCCCATGACGGGGTGATCCTGGTGACCCTCAACTACCGTCTGGGCCTATTGGGCTATTTCGCCCACCCGGCCCTGACCCGGGAGGCGGCCGCCGACGCGCCCCTGGGCGACTACGGGACCACCGACCAGTTGGAGGCCCTGCGCTGGGTTCAGCGCAATATCGCAGCCTTTGGCGGAGATCCGGCCAATGTCACCCTGTTCGGCGAGTCCGCCGGCGGCATGAGCACCCTGGCCATACTGTCCATCCCCTCGGCCAAGGGCCTGTTCGCCAAGGCCATCGTCGAGTCCGGCCTGGGCTGGGCGCCGCCGAAGACCCTGCAGACCGCCGAAGCCGATGGCGTCATCGCCGCCAACAAGCTTGGCCTGCCCGGCGCCGCCGCCACCGCCGACCAGTTGCGCGCCGCCACCGGCGACGCCCTGGTCATCGCCGCCATGGACCTCAAACACGGGCCGATCGTCGATGGCCGCCTCTTGCCGCAAAGCCCGATCACGGCCTTCGCCAAGGGCCAGCAGATCCACGTGCCCCTGATCATCGGCGTCAATTCCAACGAAGGCTCCCTGATCGCTGGCTCGCCGCCCGCGACTATATTGGCCGAGGCCAAGCCTGACGAACTGGCCGCCGGCAAGGCCTACTACGGCGCCGCGGCGCCGGACGACGCCGCCCTGGCCCGCAAGCTGTGGGGCGACGTCACCTTCACCGCGCCGGCCCGCTGGATCGCGCGGCAGGCTTCGGCCAGCCAGCCGGCCTGGCTCTACCAGTTCGACTATGTGCCGGAGCGGTGGCGCAAGACCCACGACGGGGTCAGTCACGGCTATGAGATCCCATTCGTGTTCGACAGCTGGGGCCATATCTTCGGCTCCGGCCTGCTGCTGACCAGCGCCGACCGCGCCGAAAGCGCCCTGGTCCACAGCTGCTGGAGCGCCTTCGCCAAGACCGGGGTCCCCACCTGCGCCGGCGCCCCCGCCTGGCCGGCCTATGGCGAGGCCAGCGACAGCCTGATGGCGTTCGGCCCCACCAACCGGGTCGAGACCCATTTCGAAAAGCCGATCCTCGACGTCATCGAAACCACGGTGAAATCCACCGGCCGGCTGACCGCGGGCCAGTAGCCTGTCGCGTCGGCGCCAAAGCAACCTTGGCGACCATGAGTCGTTCGCCAAACGCTGCCGGACAGGGCATATGATACCAGCGGCCTTTGAGACTGACCGCTGGGGATTCCGCCCATCCATTGCCGTCATCGCCGCGCTCGTCGCGGCGACCCATGCCGTGAAGGTCAAGTCGCACCAGGCCTTCAGGATGAATCCCACGCCTGTAGTCTCGCCCGCTCGTTCACGGAATGGATGGCCGGCATACGCCGACCATGACGGGAAAAACAAACACCAACGGTCAAACTCAAAGGCCGTTGGTATGAAAGCGATATCGATGCCAATCTTAGAATTTCTCTCTCGACCCAAACCCTAGCGCACGGATAGAGGTTCTCCCGCCCCACCGGGCCGCGGCGCCGAGGAAAGACCTGCCCTATTGACCGATGGACGCGCCGAACCGGCCAGGATCGAGCTGATCGACCTGGTCAAGACCTTTGACAGCGGCTCTGGCGAGCATCCCGCGGTGCGGGGCGTTTCCTTGCGCATCGGCGCGGGCGAGGTGTTCGGCGTCATCGGCGAATCCGGCGCGGGCAAGTCGACCCTGATCCGGCTGATCAATCTGCTGGAACGGCCCACCGCCGGACAGGTGCTGATCGACGGCGAGGACGCCGCCGCCCTGAACCCCGAGGGCCTGCGCCGTCTGCGCCGGCGCGTGGGGATGATCTTTCAGCATTTCAGCCTGCTCAGTTCCAAGACCGTGGCCGAGAACGTCGCCTTTCCCCTGCGCCTGGAGGGCCGGCTGGGGCCGGACGCGATCAAGGCGCGGGTGGCCGAGCTTCTGGGCCGCGTCGGCCTGACCGGCCATGCCAACACCTACCCGTCCAAGCTGTCCGGCGGCCAGAAGCAAAGGGTCGGCATCGCCCGCGCCCTGGCCTGCGGCCCGACGGTGCTGTTGTGCGACGAGGCCACCAGCGCGCTCGATCCCGAAACCACCCGCCAGGTGCTGGACCTGCTCGCCCAGTTGAACCGCGAGCTGGGCCTGACCATCGTGCTGATCACCCACGAGATGGACGTGGTGCGGCGGGTCTGCGACCGGGTGGCGGTGCTGGACGCCGGCCGGGTGGTCGAGACCGGCGACGTGGTCGATGTGTTTCTGGGCGCCCGGCATGCCGTGACCCGCCGGCTGCTGGGTCAGGACGACGAGCCGCCGCCCCCGGGCGCGGGCCGCAAGGTGCGCCTGACCTATCGCGGCGAGGCGGCCCACGCCCCGTTCCTCAGCCGTATCGCCCGGGAGACCGGCGTCGATTTCAGCCTGCATTCCGGCCGGGTGGCCCAGATCAAGGGCGAGCCCTATGGCCAGCTGACCCTGTCCCTGGACGGCGACCAGGTGGACCTGGCCCTGGCCCGGTTCGAGGCGGCCGGAATCCGCGTCACGGAGTTGGTGGCGTGAGCGCCCTGCTGGCCAATGTGGACTGGAGCGAGATCGCCCGCGCCACCCTGGAGACCCTGGCCATGCTGGGCGGGTCCCTGGTGCTGACCATAGCGCTGGGATTGCCGCTGGGCGTGTTGCTGTTCCTGACCGGGCGCGGCCAGATGCTGGCGCGGCCGGCCCTGCATGCGGTTCTGTCGCTGCTGGTCAATATCCTGCGCTCGGTGCCGTTCATCATCCTGCTGATCCTGATGATGCCGATCACCCTGGCCCTGGTGGGCACGTCGCTTGGGGTGCGCGGGGCGATCCCGCCGCTGGTGATCGGCGCCGCGCCCTTCTTCGCCCGGCTGGTGGAGACGGCGCTGCGCGAAGTCGACCGCGGCGTGATCGAGGCGGTGCAGGCCATGGGCGCCAAACCGCGCCAGATCATCCTGGGCGCCCTGCTGCCCGAGGCCCTGCCCGGCATCCTGGCCGGGGTGACGGTCACCGCCATCGCCCTGGTGTCCTATACCGCCATGGCCGGGGTGGTCGGCGCCGGCGGCCTGGGGGACCTGGCCGTGCGCTTCGGCTATCAGCGCTTCCAGACCGACGTCATGGTGGTGACGGTGGTCCTGCTGCTCATTCTCGTGCAGATCCTGCAGATGGCGGGCGACCGCCTCGTATCCCATTTCAGCCACCGCTGATCGGAGCCACCCCTTGAACATCCGCCTTCTGAGCCTGGCGCTCGTCCTTGCGCTGGCCGCCTGCGCCAAGCCGGCCGCAAGGCCCGCGCACAGCTTGCGCATCGCGGCCACCGCCGTGCCCCACGCCGAGATCCTGGAGTTCATCAAGCCCATCCTGGCCAAGCAGGGCGTGGATCTGCAGATCAAGGTGTTCAACGACTATGTCCAGCCCAACACCCAGGTGGAGGAAAAGCAGCTGGACGTCAGCTATTTCGAGACCGGGCCCTATCTGGACGAGTTCAACCGCACCAAGGGCACGCACCTGATCAAGATCACCGGCGTGCATATCGAACCCATGGGCGCCTATTCGCGCAAGCATAGGACCCTGGCCGAGTTGCCGATGGGCGCGCAGATCGCCCTGCCCAACGAGGGGTCCAATGAGGGCCGCGCCCTGCTGCTGCTGCAAAAGGCCGGCCTGATCCAGCTGAAGGACCCCACCAACGCCCTGTCGACTCTGCGGGACATCACCGCCAATCCCAAGGGGTTCAAATTCCGCGAACTTGAGGCCGCCACCCTGCCGCGGATCCTGGACGAGGTGGACCTGGCCCTGATCAACACCAACTACGCGCTCGACGCCAAGCTGGACCCGCACCGCGACGGCCTGATCGTCGAGGATTCGAAGAGCCCCTACGTGAACTATCTTGTCGGCCGGCCCGACAACCAGAACGATCCCGATGTGAAGAAACTGGCCGCCGCCCTGACCTCGCCGCAGGTCCGCCAGTTCATGGCCGACCACTATCACGGGGCGATGGTGCCGGCGTTCTGAGCAGGATAGGTCTCGGCTCATCCCCGCGGAGGCGCATAGGCGCTAAGGTGGGGGCCTGACCAAGAAACACCTCGCCCGAAGGGAGAGGGAGGGGCCCGCGCCGAAGGCGTGGGAGGGTGAGGGGTTGCGGGCTTTCAGGATGGATATGAGAGGCCTTATCCCCTCAACCTCCCCTTCGCTTCGCGAACGGGCCCCTCCTTCTCCCCATGGGAGAAGGTAGGTTGGACTGTACCGCCGAGCCGGCGCTACAGCTTGACCGCCCCATGCATGCGCTCGCCGAACATGTTCGACCACTGTTCGGGCGTGAGCTTGGCCGTCTGCTGCAGGTATTTGTCCGGGATGGCGCGGTCGGCCGTCCGTCCCCGGATCACCGCTGGGCGTTCGGCGATCTGGGCGAACCAGCGGTGGGTGTTGGGGAACTCGGTGATGTCGATATTCATCACCCCGGCCGCCGAACGGCCCGGCCAGACGGCGATGTCGGCGATCGAATAGTCGTCGCCCGCCAGATAGGGCGCTTCGCCCAGGCGCCGTTCGAGGACGCGCAGCAGGCGCTGGGTTTCCTTGGCGTAGCGCGCGATGGCGTAGTCATAGCGCTCCGGCGCATAGCGCATGAAGTGCGAGGCCTGGCCGCCCATGGGTCCGAGGCCCGCGACCTGCCAGGTCAGCCACTGCAGGGCCACGCTGCGCTGGCGGGGATCCTTGGGCAGCAATTGGCCGGTCTTTTCGGCGATATAGTGCAGGATGGCCCCGGACTCGAACACCGCGTGCGGGCCGCCGCCAAAGGCCGGGTCGTGATCGACGATGGCCGGCAGCTTGTGGTTCGGATTGATCCGGCCGAATTCGGCGGTCAGGTGATCGCCTTCGAAAATATCATAATTGATCAGCCGATAGGGCGCGCCGGTCTCTTCCAGGGCGATGGAGATCTTTTGCCCGTTGGGTGTGGCCGTAAAGTGCAGGTCGATCATGTCAGAGCCCCGCCTCAACCATTATAGGCCAGCTTCAATCCCGGCCGAGGCCAGCGGCATTTGTAGAGGGCGCCGCTGCTGGAGCCCGTGGCCCAGACGTCGCGCAGGTCGTCGCCGCCAAAACAGAGATTGGTGATGGCCAGGTCGGGAAAGGCGATGTGTTCGGCGGCGCCGTCCGGCTCGAAAACCGTGATCCCGCCATTGACCAGGGTGCCGACACAGACCTTGCCGCCGGCTTCCACCTTGAGGCTGTCGAGCAGTTGGAAGCCCGGCAGGGTGCAGACCAGCCGCCCAGGCAGCCAGGGCGCCGGGCCGGGCTTCAGCTGCCCAGGGCCATCGATCTCGAAGGCCCACAGGCGCCCGGTCGGGGTTTCGGCGACATAGAGCTGCTGGCCATCGGGCGAAAGGCCAACCCCGTTCGGCCCCAGCATCTCCCCGCGCAGCTTGGTGATCTGGGAGCCGTCGGCCTTGGCGTAGTAGAGGCCGCCGTGCTCGCGATATTGGACGTTGGACTTGCCGTGATCGGAGAACCAGAAGCCGCCGGAGGCGTCGAACACCAGATCGTTCGGCCCCAGCAGGGGCTCGCCGCCGCATTCGGTATAGAGGGTCGTCACCGCGCCGCTGTTCAGGTCCACCCGCTGGATCGAACCGCCGGCATAGTCATGCGGCTTGTGACCGGGGATCAGCGCCCCGCCCACATCGGCCCATTCGAACCCGCCATTGTTGCAGACATAGATGGCGCCGTCCGGCCCCACCGCGGCCCCGTTCGGGCCGCCGCCCAGATGGGCGATGACCTCGATCTTTCCGTCCGGCGACACCCGCGACAGGGTCTGGCGCTTCATCTCGACCAGGATGATCGAGCCGTCCGACAGGCTGATCGGACCTTCCGGAAACTGCAGGCCCTTGGCGACGACTTGAATGTCCAAGGCGCGGCTCACCGCTGCGGCGGGCGAGCGCCGCCCAGGAAGTCGGCGGCCTTGAAGTCCTTGGGCGCGGCGATTTCGACGATCGGGTCCTCGCGGTTGTCGTATTCCATGCGCAGGGCGCGATTGATCACCGCATGCATGTCGTAGAGGCAGGTGATGTAGGTGAATTCGAAGATCTGCTCATCGCTCCAGAAGGTCTTCAGCTTGTCGAACACCTCGATCGGCGTTCGGCCGCTGGCCATGCACAGGCAGTCGGCATAGGCCAGGACGGCCCGCTCCTGATCATCGAACACGTCCGACACGGTCCAGTACGGCACGGCCGCGATCTTCTCGTCGCTGACGCCCAGGCCGCGAAGCGACTTGCAATGCTGAGAAAAGACGAACTGGCTGCCCTTGACCCACCCGGCCCGGGTCTGGCCCAGTTCGCGCAGCACCGGGTCGATCTTGCGGTCCGGGTGGCGATAGACCGCGAAACCGTCCACCGCATGGCGGAAGATGTCGGGGGCCAGGGCGAACACCGTCCACCAGTCGCCGGGGGTCCCGGTCGCCGTGCCGGGGGTGGCCACAGGATCGACGCCCTCGCCGAACAGGCGGTCATAATAGCGGTTGATCACCTCGTCGGTGACTTCGGACCGGGGCACTTGGCGCAGCACGGGCATGGTTGCTCTCCAGACTCAATTTTGACGGAAGGCCTGTATTTGGCGAATGGCGATCAGGCGAACTTGCGGAAATCGGCCACGCGGGCGGAATCGAAATACTCGTCCAGCCGGGTGATCACGCCGTCCTCCACCGCGCAGACGATACAGGCCGGCAGGGCGACGCGCACGCCGTCGTGCTTACGGGTGCCGCGCAGGACGTGTTGCTGCACAAAGCCGCCGGGGAAGGTCTCCACCCGCCGGTTGTCGTAAAGCCGGTCGATAATGCGCGTCACCATGCCCGCCAGCACGACTTTGTTGTCCTGCGGACCCTGCACCAGTTCGTCGGTATTATGCCAGATCGCGGCGTCGGGCGCGTAGCAGGCGACCAGGCCGTCGATATCGCCCTGTTCGACACAGTCGAAGAAGCGCTTGGCCAGCGCCTTGATCTCAGCTTCGGTGGACATGGGTCAATGCTCCTGAATTTGACGGTGGATCAGATGGCGACCGAGACATTCATGCGCTTGGCGCCGTTGGCGGCCACCAGGCTGTCGATATCGTCGCCCCTATAGGCGGGGTCGGCCGACTCGCCGAAAGCGGCCATCATCTCGGCGATCTGCGGCTCGACCAGCCGTTTCCACTCGGGATGGGTGAAGATGTAGAAGTCCTGGTTCTCGATGGCCCGCACCACCCGCCGGCCGATGGCGTCGGGCGACATGCCTGAGGCCAGGACATTCCCCATGGCCTGGGAGGTCCCCGCCGCGGCGCGCTGTTCCTGGCCGCCGGGGCGAAGCTCGCGGGTGGTCTCGACGATGCGGGTCGCCGACATGCCGGGGCACAGCACCGAAATGCCGACCTGGGTGTCGGCCAGCTCGTTGCGCAGGCCCATGGCGATGCCCAGGGTGGCGAACTTGGATGAGATATAGGCGATGGAGATGGGCGGCGGCACGATACCGACCATGGAGCTGGTGATGACCAGATGGGCCTCGTCCGAGGCCTTCATCGCGCCCAGAAAGGTGTGACAGGCATAGAGGTGGGCGTGGGCGTTGACCGCATAGTTCCAGCGCCAGACCTCGCTGTCATAGACCTCGAACTTGCCGGCGCCGCCGCCGACCCCGGCGTTGCTGAACAGGATGCGGACGTCGCCGAAGGCCTTGGCCGCCTCGCCGGCCCGCGCCCATTCGGCCTCCTCGGCCACATTCAGCTGAACCGGCAGGACGTCGCCGCCGGCGTCGCGCAGATCCTTGGCCGCCGCCTCGACCCGCGTCTTGTCGATGTCGGCCAGGACCAGGCGAACGCCCTTGGCCGAAAGGGCCTTGGCGGTGGCCAGGCCGATACCGCTGGCGCCGCCGGTGATGAAGGCCGTCTTGCCGTCGAGATTTTTCATCGGGCGGGCTCCAGGCGCATGAATTCGGTGTCCGCGACAATGGTTCGCGACAGGGCGTAATAGGCGCAGGCGGCGATCACCGCCGTGGGCGCCGTATAGAGCAGGGCCAGCTGCAGCCCGCCGGCCACATGGGCGTGGGCGAGGGCGTCGCTGATCATGCCTATGGCCAGGGGACCGCCGCCCAGGCCGATGATGTTGAAAGCCAGCAGCAGAATGGCGGTGGCGGTGGCGCGGCCGGCGACGGGCGCCAGGGTCTGCACCAGGGCCAGGGCCGGGGCCACATAGATGGTCACGCAAATCATCGGCAGCAGCATCAAGGCCAGGGAGGACCGCCAGGAGCCGGCGAACAGAGCCAGGGCGAAGCTGGGCGCGGCGACCAGCATGGCCAGTCCGGGGATCAGGGCGTAGGCGCGCACGCTGATCTTTTCAGCCGCATTGACCAGAGCCCCGCCGCCCCAGATGCCCAGGCCCATGCAGATCCCGGCGGCCGGCCCGAACCAATGGGCGACCGCGATGAGCGGCATGTGCTGGACGCGCATCAGATAGGCGGGGATCCAGTTGAGCATACCGTAGCTGACAAAGGCGGACAGGCCGCTGGCCACAAGCAGCAGGGTCAGGGTCGGGCGGCTTAGAAACAGCCGGGCGGTCTGCACAAACGGCGCCGGCGCAAGGGCGGCCGTCCCGCGCCCCTCCATCGCCCCGCGCAAAGGCTCGCGCACCAACAGCAGCAGCAGGGGCGCGGTGATCATGCCCAGGGCGGAAATGCCGATGAAAGCGCCGCGCCAGCCGAACCGGCTGGCCGCCCAGCCGCCCAGCGACGCGCCCAGAAACACCCCCAGCGGGCCGTTGGCGGTGAACAGGCCGGTGACCACGGCGCGCCTTTGCGGCGGAAAATAGTCGGCCAGTATGGACAGCGACGGCGCTGTGCCGCCGGCCTCGCCGACTCCCACGCCAAACCGGGCCAGGGCCAGCTGCCAGAAGCTGGTGGCGAAACCGCAGGCGCCGGTGAACAGGCTCCACAACAGGCAGGCCGCCGCCACCAGCCGCACGCGGTGGGTGCGATCGGCCAGCATGGCCACCGGCACGCCCAGGGCGGCATAGAACAGGGCGAAGCTGAGGCCGGTCAAAAGGCCGAACTGGGTGTCGCTGAAATGCAGTTCCGCCCGCATGGGCTCGACCAGCACGGACAGGATCTGGCGGTCGATGAAGTTGATCGTACCGACGGCGATCAGCAGCGCCAGGGCGATCCGGCGGCCGGGCCGTTCCATCGCGGGAGCGGGGGTGGCAGGAGCGGGCGTAAATGCGGCGGCGGATACGGCCTCGGTCATTCTCGCTCCCTGCCGGCGCGGTTCCTCGCCTTGGTTTCGAACCTAGAGCACGGCCGATATCTGTCAACGAAATTTACAAAATTGGTTGCCCTGGACCGGCTTGCGGTTAGGCTGCCCCCCTCGGCCCGAGACGTAAGATCCCCGGCCGCAACAGGGAACGGAAGCGGAGCGCCGACATGGACATCAAGGGCAAGACGGCTTTGGTCACCGGCGGCGCGGCCGGCATAGGCCAGGCCGCCGCGGTGCTGCTGGCGAAGAAGGGCGCGGCCCGGTTGGCGCTGGCTGATGTGGACGAGGCCGGCATGGCCCAGACCCTGCGCCTGATCGAACGGGAGGGCGCCACGGGCTCGGCCCACCGGGTGGACATGGCCGACGCCGCCGCCCTGCTGG
>FTIR01000030.1_pt1 | contig 13153 bp, 10 predicted proteins | sample 1658041 | NCBI WGS metagenome assembly FTIR01 (sample SAMEA3914793, study PRJEB12502) | metagenome | biome: forest; material: soil | place: Canada | collected 2011-07-03 | depth 0.3 m | reverse complement strand
TTGAGTTCCAGCAGGTCGAGGTAGCCCTGCTGGCCGCGTGTGGGGCGCGCCAGCACGCTCACGGGATGGCCGATATCGCGGGCCGCGTACACCCGCGGAAGGTCGTCGCGCATCCAGTGCCCGAAATACTTGATGCCATAGGGCGACGAGACCAGCACCGCCTCGTCGTATTCGGCGTCGATCTCCCGCGCCACGACGGGCAGGCGATGGGCGGAGAGCGGATAGCACATCCGGTTCGTGAACAGGTGGCCTTGCGCCAGGACGGCGTTGCGGAATTCGAAGGCCATCGTGGGTGCGTGCCGCTGCGGGCCGCCGTGGATGGACGCCAGCTCCTCGTCCTTGGTGCGATCGGGCGAGCCACCGGTGATGCGGGCCAGTTCGCCCGCGTCGTAGATCGCGGCGGGCGCCACGGAACGGCTTTCCGGCGCGACCTGCCAGGAGCGCGACGCCACCTGCATATACCCATTGGGCAGGCCCAGTCGAGGCCTCAGCCGGCTGAGGAAGGGGGCGAAGAAGGTCTGGCTACGCACGGTCAGTCACGGGTTCTGTCGCGTCAAGGGAGTCGAGACGGCGAAAGGCCCGTGCCGCAGCGGCTTAGTCCGCCGATCAGCGTCAGGCCCGCGAGCAGAAGCAACCACCCGGGTGCATCCGGGACGGGCGAGATAGGCGGGACAACCGGCGGGGTGCCGGCGCCGATCGGTCCAATCGGCCCGGAGTCGCAGCAGGCGGTGCCGCTGCTGCCGCCAAGGGGTGAGCTTGGGAAGATGCTGCCACTACCGCCTGCGCCTTCTCCTCCTGGAGGCATCTCCGATGAGGTCGGTGCACTCGTCACCGGGGTGAAGTCGAGCGTACCGCTGTCGGGGCGTTGCGCGATGACGGCGTCAGAAGACGGCGGTCTCGGGCCGGCCGCCGGGCTGATGTCGATCGGCTCGTCGGCACCGGATTGCAAGGGGTCTTCATCTGCCTGGCGCGTGACCAGCGAGACGTTGTTGCAAATGGTCGGCACGACCACGCAGGTCACTCCCACGCAGTACACCAGTCCTCGCTCCTCATGCGTGACGCTCCAGGCGGAGCGGTCGACGCTGCCGTGGCAGACCTGACCGTGGCCGCTGTGCATTTGGCGCAGGTTGTTGTACGCATGCTGTCCGGCGATGTGGTCGCGCGTGATGGTCACGACATCGGTGTAGCGGCGTTCGGTCATCAGCGCGCGCAGCTGCCGGCGCGTGTCATCCGACATCGCGAAATCGGCGAGCACTGCTGGCGGTGCGCCTCTATACGGATTGGCGCCGGGGTGGGCCCAGGAGCAGCCGCTTCCGGTCGCCGAGGCCACGACCGCGGCGATGATCAGGTTCGTTCCCATTGCATCCCTCCAGTCACCGTGGCGCGTGGAAGGCCGAACCAGCGAGCGACTCAATGCTGTTTTTTTTGCATACCAGGGGAGGTACCCCTGCTGCCTGCGTGCGCGACTCTAAGCCGCAATCCATCTCGGAAATCTTCGCTAACGCAGTTTTTCATTGAACTGTGACAATCGTCACGAAATGTCGCAGCCGCGTGGCCAGACGGGTTAGCCCGCAGGCGATGACCCATCAATGCCTTCCAGCGGCAATGCCGTGTCGATCTGCGAAATGGCTTGCGCCCTATTGCTCGCCGTCAGGCGCGACGACGAACGTCCAAGGAGCGGGCTCGATCACGTCCGCGCCAATGGTGGCGTGCAAAAGCACCCGATAGCGACCCGGTGCCAGTGGCTTGCGTGGTACCAGCACGGCGAAGCCGCCATGCAACGCCACATCGGCCGCGATTCCAGGTCCGGTCATCGCAGCGTCCGCCAGGATGACGCAGGCGACTGGCCTGTCCGTGGCGTCGCGCAACTCGAAGTCCTGGATCTGGACACCGAGGGCGCCAGAGCCCGCGGCCGCGGAGCCTGCATTGCGCAGTCCAACCAGCACAGGAATGCCGACTTTCGCATCCGGCAGCAATTTTGGAGACGGGCGCGGACTCTCCGTGTCCAGTCGGAGCGAACCTGTGGGCACCACCATTCCCGGCCATGGATAGCGCACGATCTGGCGCGGCGTGGCTGCTTCGGTCGTCGGTGCAGTCAGGGGTGCGCCGAGATCGATGACGCACGCGCCGGCGCCGGCCCCGGTGCCATAAGCCATGCCCATCTCGGTCACGCGACTAAGCATCAAGGCGGCGTGGTAGACCGTCCTCATCAGATGGTCGACACAGTCGGAGTCGGTCGCCAGAAAGCCGATGTCGCCGACCACCTCGGTGGCATACGACGGTCGGTATCCCGCCGCACGCATTCGAATGAACGGATCGGCCCCGCTGAAGTCAGCCAGGCCGGCGGTCTCGGCATGTACCGACGGCGCCGAGCGAAAACCATTGCTGCTGAGGTAGGCAGCATGATGCGAAGCGGACAGCGACAGCGCCTGGGAACGTACCAAGGCATGCGTTCCCGATGCAGTGCGCACGGCGTTCAAGCGCGCAAGCGAACGATCCACGCGGCTGATGGCTTCGTCCGTCGTTGCGAGGCCGGCCGATGCCGCCGCCAGGATCGCGCTCGCGGCCGCGGGTCGCCCCGAACAGATCGAGTCGCATTGGGACTCGGCTTGGAGGGCCATGCGCGGCGTTCCGGCAATTGCAGCGTCGGTGGCACTGCCGACGAATGCCAGAAGCAGCAAAGAGAGCATTTGGACGGGGCTGAGGTGGGCGGCTACCAATTCGGGGATCCATTGTCCACCGTCGCGCAATCGACACTGCGCGGCGTGACTTCCCGGCATAGACCCCGCCGCCGCCGTGTTCGGATTTCTGGTGCACCAGGCTGGCGCCCTTTCCAGGCGCCATCTCCACGCGCTGCCGGGTCGCTAACACGCCGCCGCTGAACGTGATCAACGGGCCCGGTTCATCGCCCGCCATAGCGCGCCGGGAGGCCTTGGCGTGTTCGCGCCGACGTCGGAGTGAGCCAATTTCGCTGGGCGTGCCGATCTCCGGGTGAGCCGGGCAATTCAGCGTAGAACCCGCATGCCCGCTGGGCAAGGATTCTGCCGAGGCGGCTCATTCGAGCGTCGGCACGGTGGCTCAGTACGGGGTCGGCGCCAACACATGTCGGCCAAGTGTTGCCATTCGTGACAGACCGGTTTAGGGGAGGCGATTTGGCAATCGAGACTGCCCGGGCCGCCACCTGGCCAATCTGACGCCCTCCAACGACGGCTTCGCGGTAGACCGGCCAGTGCCGCAGCAGCCCGTTGCAAGCCGACAGCCAATCTTCGCCTGGCACGACGTCCTTGTTTGCGACAGAGCCACACGTAACGATAGGATGTACCAGTCAAGCACAGGAAATGGAATGCATCGTGCCCCTGATCGATCACGTTGAAGCCGCGATCTCGCAAGTGATCGTGGGCATGAAGGCGCCATTCGAACCGCCGGTGCGTCAATTGCCGCCAGCGTTCACGACGCCTGCCGTTATGGCCTCGGAAATGAGATGAGCGAGCTGCCGACCACGTTGGCGAGCCCTGCGGCGACGCCATATGCGACGCCGTTGCACGCTCCGGCTCATGCGGTCCTCGACGTATGCCCGAACTGCGGCTTCGCTCTGGATCAGGTCGCGCACGAGATGGATGAGCCGCTGCGCTACTGTCCGCGTTGCGGTCAGGAGACGACGCTGCACCCGCCTTCTGTCGCCGAGTTTGCTCATGAATTCGTCGGACACTACGTCGCGCTCGAGGGTGCGCTCTGGCGCACTCTGCGCTTGCTCGTTCTCCGACCGGGGCAACTGACGGCGGCCTATCTCGCCGGTCGCCGGCGCGAGTTCGTGCTGCCGCTGCGGCTCTACCTCAGCGCGAGCTTCCTGTTCTTTCTCGCAGCGAAGTTCGCGCCACCGGACATGACGCCATCGGCACCCATCGGCAGGCACGACGCTGTACCCGCCGCCACCGTCGTCGCTTCCGCGTCGGAGCGCGAGGGAAGACGTTCGTCGGACGGGAACTGCGGCACGAAGCACGGGAGGTCGTGTTCCTGGATCGAACGGCGTCTGCAAGGGCCCCTGGATGAGCTCACGGCCGACCCGCAACGTGCGGAGACCGAGTTCTACACGCACCTGCTGGCGAAGGCGCCGTATGCCGTTTTCCTGATGTTGCCGTTGTTCGCCGGTGTCCTCGCGCTGGCCTATCGCAACCGGCGCCGACTGTTCGGCGAGTACATGGTGTTCTGCATGCACCTGATGTCGTTCGGCTTCTTCGCGGCGGGGCTCACCATGCTGCTGCCGCCGCCCGCGGGTGCCGTGCTGTCCGCGATCGGCGCCGTCTACGCCGTGCGAGCGTTGCATGTCGTCTACGGCGGACGCTGGGCATGGACGATCGCTCGCGCCGCCGTAGTCGCCGCCACCTGCGCCGTGCTGCTGATCGTCGCGGTGGTTGCCCTGTCGTTGGTCGTGCTGCTCACCTGAAACGGCCACCGATGGCAGATTGAAGACAACACGTTGCGCACTGTCCTTCCACGGCTTGAACTGAGGCCTCACCTTCCGTGAGGCTTCCTGGCGCCAGCGCTCGAAAGGCGCTGACCGGCCAGGAGCAGGCGTTCGCGGACGTCGGCTTCGGAGCAGTCCAATTGCGCTCATGGCACCGGCGGTGCAGGCCAGGAGCGGCCGCTCGCTTGGGGATTCCCGAGCCGCGCTGTCTGGGTTGGATCGCTAAACTGACCTCGCCAACGTTCTGGTCCACGCAAACGGCATGCTCCGGCCGCGCGCCACATCGTCCCGATGTCTCATCGTAGCGCTACGGCCTCCGAACTAGACTCGATGACCGCGACTTCTTTAGCCGCGCCCTGGACGAAGCGTATTACCAAGCGCATCCGATGGATCTGGTCGTCGCGTCCGTCGCAGTCGAGATTGCGAACGGCCCGGCGCACGAGCGGGAAGTAGCGTTTGGGCCCGGACAGCCGCGTGATGCTGTAGATGCCGCGCTCCTTGACGCTGAACTCGATCGTCACCACGGCGGGGGCACCGAGTTCGTACCACGCGTACCACAGCGCGTCGGGCAGCGTCTGGTCGATGTCAGGGCACACATCGCGTACCTGCATGCTCGGGGTGGGCGGTGCCTCGCCTACGTTGGACTGGGCGCGGGCGAAGGATGGCACGAATGCCAGCGCCAGAAGCATAGCGAAGAGATTCCGGGAATGCCGGGGGAATGTCTCGACCTCTGTTTGAGGTGCCCATCCGCTCTGCTCCAGAGCGGCGGCCACCAAGGTTCGTGTCATAGAGCGACGAGACAACGCACAAGCAAATCGTCGGCCCATCCCACCTTCGCGCTCGACCCGTCCCGCGACGACTTCGAACTTGGTCACGTCCTCAGTGGGCACTGCCGTCAAATAGGTGCCGTCGATGGCCAGGCGCAGCCGCTGAGCACGGCCGCGCCGCTGCGTTTGGCCGACATACCAGCCAGCTATGAACTGGGCGTCTTCGAGCTGCTGGCCGCAGCTCAGCGTGTCTCGCCGAACGGTCCTGTGGCACGGTCGACGCAGGCCTGTGATCTCTGAAACGATGTCCGCGGCAACGCGGTACGGATGCGAGGCGCCATGCTTGGCACAGAGGTACGACAGTTCCGGCGTGCGCCGACCGGGAATCAAGCGTCGGATCGGGCATTCCGTGAATACCTGCCGGTCCATCGGCGTGTCATCGTCGTCGAGAGGCTCCGGCGTACATAGGCACGAAACAACACGGGGCACTCGGACTCGTACTTCACCCAGGGTCGTGGCCACGACACGCTCTCGCCAGTCCTTGATCCGTCGGTAGGCACCGCAGTGACGGCAACGGCGCCTGGCGTCATCGTAGGCGTGGATCTGACTCTGGACAACGGCCCGCTGCAAAACCTTGAGCAGGTGTCGTCCCTCCTCGAGCGAAAGCCCAAAGTCCGCCACGGTCGCGCCGTCGAGCGGTCGCGTGAACGTCGCCAGGGTCTCGCCGTCCACACCGCCCTCACCCTGCAAGCACACCGTCCACTGCATCTGTCGCATCGCAGCCTCCACAGGTCATGCCTTAGGCGGTAGGCTACACGAACGCCGGGACTTCCCCAACTTGTATCCACTCCCAGTTATTTCGTACTTCGACAGTTAGCGCGTCGCTGAATTGGCCCGGCGCCCGCGATCGCCGGCGTCGTAGGTGATCGTCGCCAGCCGATCAAGGGCGTCCATTCCTGAACCAAGGCCACACGGAAGCGGAAGGCACGCTCGATATCAAAATCTCCCGGACGCGCTCCCCCGAGTCCCGGACGGCGTATGTCGGCTGATGCTGACGTTCACAAGGGGCGCCTTTCAAGCGCCACGGCAGCGGTTGCATCCATGAGAGGCGATCGGGGGTCACGATTTATGCACCCGGCTCCTCTGCCGTTCGGCGATGTGCTGACAAAAACTTGCAAGTCAAGGGGAATGCGGCGCCTGCGTAGCTCTCTGCGCGAAAGGGTGCATTCCATCAATGCGGTGTTGGGACTAGCTGGCGGGCTGGAGTCCCACGTTCATGGGGGCCATAGGACGCGGGAGCGCGGGCCGCGTTGCCGGATACTCTGATCGAAGCCGCGAAAGGCTCGGGGGAGGCAGACATGTCCTGCAATATTGCGCTCGACTGCACCATCGACACGCCACGTGAGTTGCGTCTGGGCGATCCGATTCCCGTGACGGGCACGCTGCGAAACACCGGCGCCGCAGGAGTCTGGATACTCCCGTGGGGTACGTTCCTCGCCGGTCCGGAGGGTGGCTACGTGCATGTGGAACAGGGGGGCGTCCGATTGCCCCGCAACGGCCGGTACGTCCGCTACCGCGCGCCCCATCCCGACGACTTCGTCTTTCTTGCCCCGGGCCAGGCTTGCTCGGGAACGATCGATGTCTCGCAGGCGTGTGCCATCGCCGCGCCGGGCGACTACGCGCTCTCCTTCCATCTGCAGCTGCAGGTCACCGAGGGCGACTCGGAGGCGCCGCCGCACGACGCCGGCCGCCAGCGCCTGGAAGTGCGGAGCCCGGTCGCGCAGCTGCGGGTACTTCCGGGAGCAGGCGCGAGGCTGAGCACGTGGCAGGCGGCCGGTACGAGCGGCGGCCAAGCCCTCGAGGAGGCCCCCGCGCCACCCCCCTGGACTCCGCCCAAGGCGTCGACACCGCCGAACATCGTCGGTTCCACCAGCACGGAAATGACCGAGCAGGTGCAGCTGGCCTGGAGCCGCGGCTACCAGGCCGCGGTCAAGGGCTGGCAAGTGGTCACCGGCGTCCTTCAGAATCCTGAGCCGCTGAACGCGGACTACGAGACCTGGTTCGGCGCATACAGCGCGACGAACGCGCAGACGGTGCTGGACAACCTCGTGCTGATCCTGCAGGGCATGTCGAACCCGAAGAGCGCGATTGAAGTGCGCGTGGGCACGGCGACCACTGGCTGCGTGGACGGCATCTATGGCAACAGCGGCTACCACTCCGGCTTCATCGTGCTCTGCGCGCCGCTCTTCGACGCTTCCACGGCTTACACCTGGCTGAGCTGGACCGACTGGGACGACGAACGGATGGTGACCGTCGTCCACGAAATGACCCACGAAGCCTCGAACACCGCGGACGACGACGTCTACGGCGAATCGGAGGCCGCGGAGCGGGCCGAAACCAACCCGGCGCTGGCGGTGCGCACCGCCGACAACTACGGCTTCTTCATGCTGGAAGTGGAAGGCTCATACCAGGAGCCGGGCAACGGTGTCTGGCAGAAGGACAAGACGCCGTTCTCGGCCTCTATCCAGGGGCGGCCAGCCACGGCCGCGTCGAACGCCGGCGGCTCGCTCATCCTCGCCTGGGCGGACAGTAGCGCGTGGCTCTGGGTGAACGAGCTGAACTTGTCACAAGGAAGCTGGGGCTCTAAGACGCGACTCGCCAACCCGTCCTCGCCGAGCAAGTACCGAGTCGCGGCCTCTGGCCCGGCGTTGGCCGCGGCGGGCATCAGCTTTTACCTGCTCTACATAGATGGCGACTCAAAGAGTACGACCGCCGGCGACCTCCTATGCCTGCAGTCATCGGACTTTGGCGAGCACTGGTCCGCCCCCGCCGTGGTAGTAAGCGCGCCCGGCAGCACGACCAGCCCTGCTCTCGCGAGCGGTGCTGACGGCCGGCTCTACGGCATCTTCGCAGGCGCCGGCGGCGCGCTCTCCTCCATCGTCGGCACGCCCTCGCCCGAAGGCGGCGGCGTGACCTGGGCGCCGCCCGCAGCGCTCGGCGTCAACTCGGCCGCGGAGCCCTCGTTGTGCTTCTACGCGGGGGCTTTTTACCTCGCCGTGGTCCTGCCGAACCAGGGCCTGCAACTACTCGTGTCGCAGGATTTCACCACCTGGAAGTCGAGCGCACTGCTGCCATTGAGCCGGAGCTCGGCCGCGCCAGCCCTGTCCACCTGGAGTGCGCCCGGACAGACGACCCCGTGGCTCATGTGTCTCTATCGCGGCGTCGAGCCGGACCGTCACCTCTACTACGTCGTCTATGACGGAAGCAGCTGGGGCGTGCCCGTCTGCGAGTCACAGAACCTGTCGCAGGCCAGCCCCGCAGTCGCGGCCTTCCAGTCGACGCTCTACGCTTTTCACCAGGGCAACACGTCGAACACGCTCTGGGAGTCGAGCACGCTGGCGCCCAAGACTCTGGCAGCCCTGCTGCTACGGCGAAGCGGTCGCGTATTAGGGCGGGACTGATCAGGCCGACAAACTCATCGGCGCGCTGCCGGCTTCGGTCCTTCGTCGGGCTCTTGTCGGCCAGGTGCTGATGGGGTATGGCAAGCGCATCACCAAGAAGCTGCGGGCGGGCGGCATCCGCACCGTCCTCGACCTGGTGCGGGCGGATCCGGTTGCACTCCGAAGCCAGTTCTGCGTCACGCTCGAGAAGACGCTGCTCGAGCTGCGCGGCACGCCGTGCATGGAGATCGATGACGATCCGGCTCCGCGTCAGCAGATCCTGGTGTCGCGTTCGTTCGGCATGCCGATCACGGATATCCTCGATACTGGCTGTCACAACAGCATCACCGCACCGATGACAGAAATTCGCATCGCACCCGAGGCCACGAGCGCCACCGCGCAAGACGATCCCTACTACTACCGCGTCGACGCCGCGCTCTCGCTGCGCAAGATGCAACGCGCGTCCGTTTTCCTACCAGTGAGGTGGGACGCCGATCCAAGGCAGTTTCGACACGCATCCCTCGTGTCGGCGCAAAGTACGCTAGCCGATGGCGACGGGATTTTCAGAATGTCCTTTTGGCAGCGTCGCGATACAGGGGACCGGGACCTTCGCCGTCGCGGAAGTTGCGATTCACACATTTTACTCCGGGTGAAACGCCACACTGTCGCCCGAGCGTTGGTGGACTGGCGCATCGAAGAGGACGACGGTCTTCCCGGCGAAGCCGATTTGATCTGGGCAGTTCGCAGGGTCGACGACCCTGACGATGGATTTTCGACGGTGGGAGTGCCGCTGTGTGAGTTCGAGGTCTTCGATCCCGCCAGTGGCCATTGGCACTCCTGGTACGACGCGCCCGCGCTGCTGCCCGATCACGTCCGATTGCCCGCCGCCGGCTGGTTTCCCGTGGTCCTTCGTACGACGCACGGGGCAGGCCTCGGCTACTGGAAGGTGCTACGGGCGCATCTCGCGTCCGGACCGGCGTTCTGGCTACTGCTGACGCTGGACGACACGTCTCGCGGAACCCTGGGTTCACAGGACGAGGCGGTCGCTGCCGCGCTTAGTCCTGTGGTGTTGGATTCGCTCGGCGAACTTCATCATCGCGAACTGGGCGTCCTGACGATCTCCCCGACGAACGACAAGGCTTGGCTCGAGGAGCTGACCCTCACCTGGGCATCAAGCCGCGCGAGCACCTGGTGGTCCAGGCTGTGGCGGCGCGCCGACGAGCCGTCATCCGCAGTCCTTCATGCGCATCGGCATTCGTACGTGACAAGGACGGAGCTCAACGAACTTGTGAAGCGCTCAGGCCTGCCCCGAATCAAACCGGAGTTCCCAGCGCGCGCCTGGTCGGGGAACTGATCGCCGACGCCTTGCTCGCTACGGCGAACCCTTCGGGCGATTGAAGTCGAGCGTGACGATGCCCGTACTACTCGTCGATGCCGCCACGAAGCCGGCGCGCTCGAACACATGCCGCATCGACGCGGAGGCCGGGTAGCAACGTGCGTAGATCTGACGGGACTCAACGCCCTCGATCAGCTGTCGTACAGCTTCGGTTGCGACCCCGTGTCCACGCGCCTTTCGTGCGACCACGATGGCAAACACCTCGACACGTTCGTTCAGCGAGCCCGGCAAGTCCTCGAGAAGCAAAACGAAGCCCACATCGTGCCCGTTCAGCTGGATCACCCACGCCCGGCCGCGTGCGCCGCTGCGTTTGCCTGGCCAGGGGACCGGAATCCCAGCGACCCAGCACGACACTTGGTGGTGCAGTCCCTTCGCCGCCAGCGGCAGGCCGTAGTCCGCATTGAAGTGCCCTTCGGCAGCCTCCGCGAGAATGTCGTCGACGATCGGGCCGACGTCTGCAGCCTCGGCGACACGAAACGAGAGGGTTGCCCGAGGCCGAGGTCGCAGGGCATCGCGCAGCCTCTTGACAATGTTCATCATTGGTGTCGAAGAACGAAATAACTGTTGGTTTTGAACGAATGAACTGGGAGTGGATACAAGTTGGGGGAGCCCCCGTGACCTACACGTGCTGGACCTCCGGGGATCGGAAGTGCGGGAACTGAGCGTGGAAGTGCCTCACCAGTCGGTCATCGAGCATGGCAACACGCGTCTGCAGCAGGCACTGCGCCCCGCTAATCGACCAGCGCATCTCCTGCCCCTTTGACATTCGCCGATTGATGACGTGATTCATGACGGACTCGGCCGCTGCCGTTGAGATCCGCTGCCCATTTCGGCGCGCCTGGTTGTAGTCGACGATGTCCGCCCGATTCTGCTTCACGTAGTCCAGCAGCCTGGTGGCCGCGCCACGCGCAGTCTCGGCCACCGTGGCGTAGAAGGACGAGAGTGCCGGTGCCCCAGCCTGCAGCGACGCGATCAAGTTGCGGGTGAGTTCGATGGCCTCCTCTGTGCGACCGCGCCAGAGATGGTCGCGAACCTTGGTGGCCGAACGCGCGCTCGCCGCCATGAACGCCGGGCGCCGAGTCGGTGCCATCTGGTAGGCCCCAAGCGACCTTCTGACCGCATGGATTTTCATCGATAGGTGGAACCAGTCGAGCGTCGGTTTGCTCAAGGTCGGCGCCACGGACGCAACCAGCGAGCGCATGCCCTTGGCGCCATCGCTCATGACCTCGACCTCTGTTTGAGGTGCCCAGCCGCTCTGCTCCAGAGCGGCGGCCACCAAGGTTCGTGTCATAGAGCGGCGAGGCAACGCACAAGCAAATCGTCGACCCATCCCACCTTCGCGCTCGACCCGTCCCGCGACGACTTCGAACTTGGTGACTTCCTCCCCAGGCGCCGCCGTCAGGTAGGTGCCGTCGATGGCCAGACGCAGGCGCTGAGCACGGCCGCGCCGCTGCGTTTGGCCCGCATACCAGCCAGCCATGAATTGGGCGTCTTCGAGCTGCTGGCCGCAGCTCAGCGTGTCTCGCCGAACGGTCCTGTGGCACGGTCGACGCAGGCCTGTGATCTCTGAAACGATGTCCGCGGCAACGCGGTACGGATGCGAGGCGCCATGCTTGGCGCAGAGGTACGACAGTTCCGGCGTGCGCCGACTCGGAATCAAGCGTTGGATCGGGCATTCCGTGAATGCCAGTCGGTACATCGGCATGTCGTCGTCGTCGAGAGGCTCCGGCGTACATAGGCACGAAACAACTCGGGGCACTCGGACTCGTACTTCACCCAGGGCCGTGGCCACGACACGCTCTCGCCAGTCCTTGATCCGTCGGTAGGCACCGCAGTGACGGCAGTGGCGCCTGGCGTGATCGTAGGCGTGAATCTGACTCTGGACGACGACCTGCTGCAACGCCTGGAGCAGTTGTCGCCCCTCCTCGAGCGAAAGCCCAAAGTCCGCCACGGTCGCGCCATCGACCGGTCGCGTGAACGTCGCTAGGGGCTCGCCGTCCACATCGCTCTCGCGTTGCAAGGATACCGTCCACTGCATCTGTCGCATCGCAGCCTCCACAGGTCATGCCTCAGGCGAAAGGCTACACGAACGCCGAAACTCCCCCAACTTGTATCCACTCCCAGATTATTCGTTCATCGACACCGATGGCGGCAATGAAATTTGGAATTACGAGTTCTCTCGCGTAGCGACCTGGTTGTCAGGGCGCTGACAGGTACATCGCTCCATTGCACCATTACCGGGGATAGAAGTAGACCCCGGCACGCTCTAGAGTCTGTCTGCAAGCGTCACCCGGCGCTGCGATCGTGCCAGCCGGCGCGCACCAAGGAGCACTCGCATGTTCAACAGCACTCGGGAGCCCTATCCGATACGGATGTCGTGCGGTTGCCAATGATTCGCAGGTCCTTCCTCGACAAAACGGCATTTGCCGCCGCCATCGTGGTCGCCGGCGGAATCGTCAAATGGCGAGTTTTTTCGCCCAAGAAGCTGACGTTGGCCTCTCCGCTGATGCTGTCCGGTTTTTGTGATGAGGCCACCTTGCGCGACCTCGGTCGCAAGTACCTCGCGCAGGTTCCCGGGGAGCGCTCGGCCAAGATCCTGTTCTCCCGCCTCGCGGCCGACGGCGCCCGGCGCGGTGCCGACGAGCCCGATGAGAACGAGGGCGCCAGCGAGGCGGCGAGTCAGGCCGAACAGGACTTCCGGACGAAGAAGATCCTGATCATCGACGGCTGGATCATTTCGCAGACGGAAGCGCGGCAATGCGCTTTGCTCGCGTTGTCCTGACGGCTCACAAATGCACGTTGACGCGAGAACCCTGCCGGACGGCTCCCTGATCGAGGGCGACCTTTGCATCGTCGGCGCGGGGGCCGCCGGCATCAGCCTGGCCCTGGAGTTCCGCAACTCGGGCCACAAGGTCGTCCTGCTCGAAGGCGGGGGCTTCGAGTACGAGGATCGCGTCCAGCAGTTGTACGACGGCAAGACGACCGGCCAGCCCTACTACCCGCTCAAGTCCTCGGAGCTGCACTACTTCGGAGGCACCACCGGGCACTGGGCCGGCATGTGCTCGATCTTCGATCCGATCGTGTT
>FTIR01000534.1_pt1 | contig 13215 bp, 17 predicted proteins | sample 1658041 | NCBI WGS metagenome assembly FTIR01 (sample SAMEA3914793, study PRJEB12502) | metagenome | biome: forest; material: soil | place: Canada | collected 2011-07-03 | depth 0.3 m | reverse complement strand
TCCTCGATCGCCAGGCGCTGCAGGCGGTCGTTGGCCTGGTGCAGCTGCGTGGCCATGTCCTTGAGCGCCAGCAGCAGCATGCCGCACTCGTCGTCGGAGCTGCGCGGCAGCGGCGCGTCCAGCTGGCCGCTGCCCACCGCCGCGGCGAAGTCCACCGCCTGGCGCAGCGGCCGGGTGATGCTCAGCGTGAGGCGCCAGCCCGCGTAGGCAGCGAGCAGCGAGGCGAGCAGCGCGACGCCGCCGATGACGGTGTCGATGCGGGCCGCGCGCTGGCTCAGCGCATTGATCTCGGCGGCGATGCGCTGGTTCTGCAGCTCGGTGAGCTGGTCCAGCGCGGCGAGCCAGTCGGCGTGCACGGGCGCCACCTCGCGGTTGAGCGTGCGCGCCGCCATGCCGGGATTGAAGCCGTCCACGCTGGAGCGGGCGGACTCGAAGGCGCCGGCCAGGGAGTGGTCGTAGGCGTCCACCTGGTCGATCAGCAACTGCTCCTCGTTCGAGCCCGCGGTGGACACGAAGCGGCTCGACAGGGCCCGGTAGTTCCCGACGTCGACCTCGATCTCCTCCATGTCGCGCTTGGCCTCCTCGATGGAGTTGGCCAGGCCCAGGCGCTGCGCGAGGCGATCCTCGCGCTCGAGCATCTCGCGCATGCCGCGGATGTCGGCCTGGCGCGCGCCGGACTGTTCCACCAGTTGCAGCAGGCCCTGCCGCGAATGGCGCGAACTGGAGACGGCCAGCCACGCGCCGCCGATCATCAGCAGCAGGATGAGCGAGAAACACAGCACGAGGCGGTGTCCGATGCGCAGGTGACGGAAGTAGGTGGTCATCGAAGGTGTTGCCGGACTGGCTCGACCATGGCGGCTGCCGCCGGACTGGAAAGCGGTCCGGCGATCAACGGGTTATCGACGAGCCGCACCGGCCACTTGAGCGGCAGGCACCGTTTTGGCGCATCGAACGCCAAATCTTCCTGGTTTGTGCCGCGCGGCGTGCCGGCAGGCTACGGCTTCATTCCTGCGCGGGCCGCGTGCTCTCGAGCAGGTGGTCGCGCACCTCGTGCAAGGTGGCGCGCGCGGCGGCGAACTGCGCCGGGTCGAGGCCGGTGGCCCGCACCAGCGTCCGTTGCGCGCCCTTTTCGCGCAGCGCGCGGCCGGCCGCGGTGAGCGTGACCATCACCTGGCGCTCGTCCGCGGCGGCGCGGCGGCGCGCCACGTAGCCGAGCGCCTCCAGCTTCTTCAGGATCGGCGTCAGCGTGTTCGACTCGAGGAACAGCTTCTCGCCGAGGCTGCCCACGGTCTGCTCGTCCTGCTCCCACAGCGCGACGATGGTGATCCACTGCGTGTAGGTGAGGCCCAGCTCGTCGAGGATGGGCTTGTACGCGCGGCCGTACGCCAGGTTGGCGGAATAGACCGCGAAGCAGAGGAAGTCGCCGAGCTTGGGCAGTTCGGCCTTGTTCGGACGCGTGGACATGGGTGGAGCCTCCTTGGTCGCCCATGATAGCCCTTTTGCATCGCATGCGATTTGATCGCATTGATTGACTTCGTGGAATGATTCCCCTAAAGTAGATCGCATGCGATTTAATCGCATTAGATCAACAACCCAGGAAACGCCATGAACCTCATCGACACCGTCCTCTACACCGGCCGCACCCACACCCAAGGCGGCCGCGACGGCAGCGCGCGCAGCAGCGACGGACGCCTGGACATCCGCCTCTCGCCTCCGGGCAGCGCGGGCCAGGGCACCAACCCGGAACAACTCTTCGCCGCCGGCTGGTCGGCGTGCTTCATCGGCGCCATGGGCCGCGCCGCGCAGGCCGCCGGCGTGAAGCTGCCCGCCGACGTGGCCGTGGACGCGGAGGTCGACCTCGGCAAGAGCGGCGACGGCTTCGCGCTGCAGGCCCGCCTGAGCGTGAGCCTGCCCGGCCTCGATCCGGAACTGGCTCGCCGCGTCGTCGACGACGCCCACCAGCTCTGCCCGTACTCGAAGGCCACGCGCGGAAACATCGCCGTCCAGCTCACGCTTGCCTGACCCCCACCCCACACCACCTCGCCACCGCACGGAAAGAACCCCATGCCCCGCTTCGCCAGTCTCCTTGCCCTGATCGCCGCCGCCTCGCTCGCCTCGGGGGCCATGGCCGCCACCGAACCCGCGCCGGCATCGGTCGTGCTCGTGCACGGCGCCTTCGCCGACGGCTCCGACTGGGCCCGCGTCATCGCGCTGCTGCAGGCGCGCGGCGTGCACGTGACCGCCGTCCAGAACCCGCTCACCTCGCTCGCGGACGACGTGGCGGCGACGCAGCGCGCAATTGCCGCCCAGCCGGGCAAGGTGGTGCTGGTGGGCCACTCGTGGGGCGGCACGGTTATCACCGAGGCGGGCGCGAGCGACAAGGTGGCCGCGCTGGTCTACGTGAGCGCGTTCGCGCCCGACGTCGGCCAGAACTCCGCGGAACTCGGCAAGGGCTATCCGACGCCGCCCGGCCTCGCCGCGCTGAGCGCCGATGCGTCGGGCTTCCTGCACATCAGCGACGAGGGCATGCGCACCCACTTCGCGTTCGACGTGCCGGCACCGCGCGCCGCGGTGATGGCCGCGACGCAGGGCCCGATCGCCGCGAAGGCTTTCGACGAGCCCGTCAGCGTGGCGGCGTGGAAGACGCATCCGAGCTGGTACGCGGTCTCCACGCGCGACCACATGATCGCCCCGGAGCTGCAGGCGGCGCTCGCGCAGCGCATCGGCGCCCACGCGACGCGGCTGGCCACCAGCCACGTGCCGCAGGAGTCGCAGCCGGCCAAGGTGGCGGCGGTCATCCTCGACGCCGTCCAGCACGCGCGCTGAGCCGCCGGGAGACATGCCATGAAGCCCGTCGCGCGCTGGCTCCTCCTCGCGTTCGCGCTGCTCGTCGGCGGCGCGGGCATCGCCGCGGGCCGCCAACCCGCCGCCGACGCCGCGCCGCCGCCCGTCGAGCCGCTGCACCCCAGCTTCGAGGGCGCCACGGCCTGGCTAGGCTCGACGCCGCTGACGCTGGACGCGCTGCGCGGCAAGGTGGTGCTCGTCGATTTCTGGACGTACTCCTGCATCAATTGCCTGCGCACGCTGCCCTACCTGCGCGCGTGGGCCAGCACGTACGCGAGCCAGGGCCTCGTGGTCGTGGGCGTGCACGCGCCGGAATTCGAGTTCGAGCACGACCCGCAGCGCGTGCGCAAGGCGATGCAGGACCTCCATGCCGACTGGCCCGTCGCGATCGATGACGACTTCCGGATCTGGCGCTCCTTCCGCAATCAGGCCTGGCCGGCGCTGTACTTCATCGACGCGCAGGGCCGCGTGCGCCACCACCAACTCGGCGAAGGCCGCTACGACGAGTCGGAGCGCGTCATCCGCCAGCTGCTCGCCGAGGCCCGCGGCGGCGCGGCCGCCCTTCCGGCGAGCGCGCCGGTCGACGCCAGCGGCATCGGCGCCGCGCCCGACTTCGCGCACGTGCGCTCGCAGGAGACGTACCTGGGCTACGCGCACGCCGACGGCGCCGGACCGCCCGGCCAGCTGGCCGACCGCGCCCAACGCCACCTGCCCGGCGCGCCGCGCCTGAACGCCTGGTCGCTGGGCGGACTCTGGACGCAGCGCGCCGAATACGTCGAGGCCGCCGACGCCGACGGCACGATCGCCATGCGCTTCCACGCCCGCGACCTGCACCTCGTGCTGGGCCCGGGAGCGGACGGCCGGCCGGTTCCGTTCCGCGTGACGATCGACGGCCGTCCACCCGGGCGCGACCACGGCGTCGACGTCGACGACCAGGGCCGCGGAGAGATCACGGGCGAGCGGCTCTACCAGCTCCTGCGGGCGCAGGACGCGGTGGGCGACCACACGTTCGAGATCCGGTTCGAGCGGAGCGGGGCGCGAGCCTGGGTGTTCACGTTCGGGTGACGGGCTCGCCGCGCCGGCCTCCGGGGAGGGCCAGCAGCACCATCCGATGATCGGCCCGTCCGACGCCGAGAAGTACCGGTGGATTCGCACCAACAGAGGCAACTTCGCAATCGTCGAAGCCCTCGACCAATGCGACCGCGATGCCGATTTCGACATGCGCATCGCCACCGAGATGAGCATGTGCGCCGCTGGAAAGGGGTCGTATCGGATCGGTGGGTAGGTCATCCAAGCTGTGCACCACCCCGGAGCCGCTGCGGAGGCAGCCCGTTCTGACCAAGTCAGCTCATCTGTTTCCTGCGGGAATAGGCCAGCATCCCTTCGGTACTGATGACGAACGGCATACCCACCGCATCCCCTCCGGCGTGAAGGCGAGATGCTCCGGGATGTCCAGTTGCTGGCCCTCCAATTTGGCTGATCGTAGCGGGCCAAGCTTGCAGGTTCAACTGAACACCCGACGCACCTCCCCTAGTTCTGTTTCACAGTCCAGCAACGAACTTCTCGCCGAAGCATTATTTGGCGCTGGCTTCCATATCGTCGCGCTCCTGGCAGTCGCCTGCCTGTCTCGATGGCTAACCCCGAGTCGCATGATGAAGCAGCAACTCGAGGCCCGTCCGTTCGCCGCTTCGTACGCGACTGATCGCGTGCTTCAGGTTGCCCCGGTAGTAGCCCTTCGCTCCGCGATGCGGGCGTTGCGCCGACGCGATGACGGCCAGATCGCCCTTGCGCAGCGGCAGGACCATGGGACGGGACTGCATGCGAGGCCGCTGCTCGGTCATGACGAATTCGCCGCCGCTGAAATCCGCCGCCGGATCGCTGAGCAGTCCGACCACCTGGACCGGGAACACGTGCTCGCCGTCGACACGCTGATGCAAGGCTTGATAGTCGCCTTCGCCCAGGCGGGTCAGGAACGACTGCACCCGCACTTGTCCTGCCTGGACGTTCAGCTGGAGGAACTCCGGCAGCGTCGCCGGATAGCGAACGGACGACTCGAGCGCTTCCGCCCACCGACCCGCGATCGGAACAAGCGCCCCGTACAAGCGCTCTCGCAAGACGTCGATCCAGGGCACGATGGCCTCCGACAAACGCAGGCTGCTTCCGCGCCCGATTCCCTCGCTTTCAAGCGACGACGAAGCGACCCGATTCGCATGCAGTACCCGCGTCAGCTCTTCCACCTGATCGCCGCTCAGGAAGCCTGGCAACAGCGCATGGCCCTCCATGTTCAGCTGCGCCTCGACATCGGCCCAGTTCGTTTGAAGAGCGGACTCTGTCGGGCTCATGACGTCGCTTCCAGGAGCAACCCCTCGCGCGCGAGAAGCTCACGCTTTCTGTCGACGCCCCAGCGATAGCCCGAGAGCTCGCCGCCGCGCCGGATGACGCGGTGGCAAGGAATCGCCACGGCCAGGTGGTTGGCACCGCAGGCCTGTGCCACGGCACGCGTTGCCTTCGGTTGTCCGATGCGCGCAGCGACCTGCGCATAGCTCACCGTCGCCCCGGGCGGGATCTCCCGCAGTGCCTGCCAGACGCGCTCCTGGAACGCGGTGCCTTGCACATCCAGCGGCAGGTTCAGCCCCAGCGAAGGGGCCTCGATGAAGCCGACGACCTGGGCCACCAACTGCTCGAAGCCTGCGTCGCCGCCAATGAGTCGCGCCTTGGGAAACTGATCCTCCAGGTCCTGCACCAGGATCTCCGGATCGTCCCCCAGCAGAATCGCGCAGATCCCGCGCTGGCTCTGGGCCACCAGAATCTCGCCGAGCGAGCACTGGCCCACGGCGAAGCGGATCTCGATGTTGGGCGCGCCGGCGCGATAGTCCTTGGCGCGCATGCCCAACATGCTCTTCGAGGCGGCGTAGAAGCGACTGTTGGAATTGAAGCCCGCGTCGTAGATCGCGCTCGTCACGTTCGCATCCTTCTGGGTGAGCCCGCCACGCAGCTTGCTGGCCCGGTACGCCGATGCGTAAGCCTTCGGCGTGAGCCCCGTCTCCGCCTTGAAGACGCGATGGAAGTGGAATGGGCTCAAGCCGACCTTCGTGGCGAGCTCCTCCAGGTTCGGCGGCGTCTCGGCGCGCTCGATCTCCCGGCACGCCTTGGCCACGGCAGCGGCGTGCTGGTCGTTCACGGCCGTCCTGTCGCCGGACGCCCGTTGACTTGCGCGATAGCCCGCTGCCTTCGCCTCGCGCTCCGTGTCGAAGAACACGACGTTCTCCCGCTTGGGCAGGCGCGCGGACGCGCTCGGCCGGCAGTAGACGCCGGTGGTGCGCACGCCATAGACGAAATGACCATCCGCGCGGGCATCACGGCCTTGCACCGCGGCCCAACGCTCGTCGTCCGTGACGTAAGAACCTGCGTCGTCGGCCTGCTCGAGCTTCTTCTTGGCATTCATGATCTTGACTCCAGTGCGCACAGTTTCAGTCAGGCATCGTCCGCGCGCACCCTGTTTCTTGCTTTTGAATTCGCCTGCGCTCCGGGTGCGTCCCGACGTCAAACAGCGCCAGGTTTTCCATCACGTCACCTCGCGTCGTGGAAGATCAGCCCGACCGTATGGCGCCGGCCGCGACGGATGCGGCTGACGCCGTGCCGCATCGCGACTGCGCGCGACGCGCCGCGCTTGCCGGCGACCGGCCGTCGGTCGACCGCGAACACCACCGCGTCGCCCTGCGACAGCGCGACGACGTCCGCGCGCGCGTGGCCCGGCCGGCTCTCGGTCATCACGAACTCCCCGCCGGCGAAGTCCTCGCCGGGTCGCGAGAGCAGGATGGCCACCTGCAGCGGGAAGACGTGCTCGCCGTAGAGATCCTGGTGCAGGCAGTTGTAGTCACCCTCGCCGTACTGCAGGATCAGCGGCGTCGGTCGCGCCTGACCTGCCTGGTGGCAGATCTCCAGGTACTCGTCCAGCGTCTTCGGGTAGCTGGCATCGACGCCGAGCCGCGCGTTCCAGCGATTGGCGACCGTCACCAGTTGCCGGTACAGCGCGCGCCGAAGATCTTCGAGGAGCGGCGGCAACGGATAGGCGAAGTATTTGTACTCGCCTGCCCCGAAGCCGTGGCGTGCCATCACGATCTTCGTCCGGTAGGCGTCCTCGCTCGGGTACATGTCGACCAGTTGCCGGCATTGCGCGGGCGTCAGCAGCCGAGGAAGGACGGCGTTTCCGCCTTCGTCGAGCGACCGCTCGACGCCGGCCCAGTCCTGCGCGTGGACGCCCGAGCGAGGGCTTGCGCGAATGAGGTCGAGCATCACGCGTGCTCTCGTGCAAGCAGCGAACGCTTGCGCTCCACGCCCCAGCGATAGCCGGAGATCGCACCGTCGCCGCGCAGCACACGGTGGCACGGGATCGCGACCGCGAGGAGGTTGGCCGCGCACGCGCTGGCGACCGCCCGCACCGCCTCCGGCGCGCCGACGCATGCGGCCACTTCGGCGTACGTACGCGTCTCGCCGGCGGGGATGTCGCACAGCGCCTCCCACACGCGTTGCTGGAACGGTGTGCCGCCGATGTCCAGGCTGAGCAGGCCGTCGTCGGAGCGTTTGTCGATGAACGCGGCCACGTAGCCGAGGTCGCGTTGCAGTTCGCCATCCGCCTGCTCCAGCGAGTGCGACGGAAAGGCCTCGCTCAGCTGTTCTTTCAGCTTCCGGGCATCCTCGCCAAGGAAGATGGCGCAGACGCCGATTTGGCTGCGAGCCGTCAGCAAGCTGCCTTCGACGCAGCGGCCGATGGCGTACTTGATGTCGCCGACGACCGAAGTATTCGGCGTGCGGAAGTTCGGCTCGAAAGCCGACGAGATTGCGGTGCTCATGATGCTTCGTTTCGTTGATTGGGTGCTTGCAGTCTAGGAAAGCAAGACCTTGCCGAAACTCCGATCCTTGCGGTCGAATTCGCAGCTTATTCACCAGCCAGGGCAGGTGCAGACGAGTCGAAGCCACAGCGAGGCACAGCCAGCGTCCTTCATGTATCGCAGCGCCTCGACGGCCACCCACGTGCACTGAACTCGTCGCAGCCGAGCGCGACCTCGACGGACGCGGGTGGTGGCCGTCCGCAGATTCGTCCGCAAGAAACGGATGTTCCGGCAGCACCTCGCTCACTAAGCTATGGCCCGTTCTTCAACTCACTTCTACGAGGAATGCATCCAAGACATGGCTACGGGAAGCAAGCCGCAGCTCCGCACCCGAAAAAACTTTCAGAAAGGTGCGTCCGAACTTGGGGCCGCCACGTAAGTGCCAGCAATCGATCGGCCCCTGGCGGATCGACCCCACCGGCTCTGGCCGGCTCCACACTCTCAAACACGGTCAACCATGAAACACGTTCTTCGCCCCTGCTTCGCCGCCCTCGCTGTCATCGGCCTCGGGGCCAATGCGTATGCCGTCACGGATCCCCTGGGCGACTTCCTGCCCAGCTTCACCGGCCCCCACGACGCGGCGCTCGACATCCTGTCGGCCGACGTGACATTCGACCCCGCGCACGGCGACTTCCTGCTGCAGGCCACCACGGCGGGCCCCATCGCCGGAGTGAACGGCGCCGCCTATGTCTTCGGCTTTGATACGGGCGGCGCAGCCAGCACGCCGTTCACGTCGATCGGCGAGCCCGGCGTGGCGTTCAATGCCACCGCAGTGCTGAAATCGAACGGCACCGGCGCGGTCGGCAAGACGGCGGTGATCACCCACATCGTTGGCGACGAGATCTTCGCCTTGGTACCGGCGTCGCTGCTGCCGTCACATGGGCTCGCAGACCACGACTACACCTGGGCGCTGTGGTCGATCGACTCGAATGTCACCGGCCTGCCTCGCAATGCGGACTTCGCACCCGACGCGAACATCCGTGTGTCCGTCGTACCGGAACCCGCCAACGTCGCCCTGCTGGCAGCGGGGCTCGGGCTGATCGGGTTCATGGCCCGTCGGCGCGCAGGCGTCGCGGCGCGCTGAAACGGTCACACGGCGGACGTAAGATCGCGCGGCCGCTCGTCGAACGACTCTTTCAGCACAAGACAACGACCATGGTGCATCGAACGGATCAGCCCGACAACGAAGACCTGGCGCGCTGGCTCTCGCGCGTCGCACTCGGCGATCGTCGCGCGTTCGAGCAGCTGTATCGCGCGACGTCCACCTACCTGATGGCGATCGCCTGGCGCGTGCTGCAACACCGCGACCTGGCCGAAGAGGTGCTGCAGGATGCGTTCGTCAAGGTCTGGCATTCGGCCGGGCTCTACGACGCGCGCCTTGGCCTGCCGATGACCTGGCTGATCAACATCGTCCGCAACCGCGCCATCGACCTGCGCAGGTCGCGTGCGAACTCGCTGATCAACCCCCACGGCGACAGCGGCGACGACTCCGCACTCGACTCGCTGGCCTCGCCCGGCGCCGGCCCTGAACAATGGCTGGACACCGCGATCCGCCAGATCGGCATCCAGGAATGCATGGGCCAGCTGACGGCGACGCAGCGGCAGGCGCTCGCGCTCGTCTACTACCAAGGCCTGACGCACCTCGAGGCGGCGCAGGCGCTGGAGGCGCCGCTCGGTACCACCAAGGCCTGGGTTCGGCGCGGCCTCGACTACCTCAAGGCGTGCCTGAAAGGCCGCGGCGTGGTCACAACATGAACTACCTCCAACCCGAACGGCTCGACGCGCTGGCACGGGCCCATGCATTGGGTACGCTGTCGCCGCGGGCCGCGCGCCGCTTCGCGCGCGTCGTAGCGAGTTCCGCCGTTGCGGCGCAAGCGGTCGCCGAATGGCAGCAACTGCTGGGTGCGCTCGAGCAAGGCGCACCCGGTTCACCCGCGCCGCGGCCGCGCGTCTGGGACGCCGTCCAGCGCAGGCTGTTCGGGCCCGACGTGCCCGTCCGCGGCGGCGTCGTCGCGGCGCGCGGCAGCGCCGGGTCGGCCGCAGGCTGGTTGCGCTGGCCGATCGGGTTGGTCGCGGGTGCCGCGCTGCTCTGGGCCACGCTCGCGCTGCGTCCGCAGATGTTCGGCATGGAGCCGCTGTCCGCCGCCGCGCCGGCGAGCTACGTCGGCGTGCTGCAGGATTCGCGAGGCCGCGCGTTGCTCGCCACCGCGGCACGCCGCCACGGCCTCGTGCTCACCGTGCGGCCGCTGCGCCCGCTGGCTCCCGCACCTGGTCAGGTCTTGACGATCTGGGCCTGGAACGACACCGACGCCACACCTCGCCGGATCGGCGCCTGGACCACCGGCCAGACGGCGGAAATCGCCCTGCCCGGGCAGGCGGAAGCACTCCTGGGCAGCATGACGCACCTCGGCCTGAGCAGCGAGCCGGCGTCCGCAGCGCCTGCTGCGCCAACACGTCCATTCATCGCCGAAGGGCCGTGCGCGAAGGTCTGGTAGCACGGCAAGGTTCGTCCTCACTTGATAAACCAGGAATCAACGACATGGCAATTGCACTCCGTACGTTGGTCGCGACAGCGATCATCGCCCTCGCGGCGACCCAAGGGGCTATGGCCCAGGGCACGGCGCCCGCCGCGAGCAGCCCGGCGCCCGCGATCAAGAACGCACCGAATGCGTCCGCCGACAAGGCAGCGATGGATACCGACTCCGTGATCAGCGGCATCAGCGCCAGCGACCGCACGCGTCCGTTCCCGCCCGGCGAGAAGCTGCTCTATTTCGTCAACATCAAGAGCGGCGACAAGGTGCACTCCCCATTTCGCGTCGCCTTCGTCGTCTCCGGCATGGGCATCGCGCCCGTGAGCGCAGGCGACATCCGGGAGACCGGGCATCACCACATCCTGATCGACATGCCGCTGCCCGTCGACATCAAGGCGCCGATTCCGTTCGACAAGCCGGGCGAATTCCTGCACCAGCACTACAAGCACTTCGGCGGCGGCGAAACGGAGACCGTGCTCGACCTGCCGCCTGGGCACCATACGCTGCAGTTGCTGTTCGCCGACCACAACCACGTGCCGTATTACATCCGCAGCAAGGTCGTCGACATCGACGTGCTGCCGCGCGCGCACTGACTCGTGCTCGGCGCCGGTTCGCTGGCGAAAATTCTTCCTGAGGCTGGAGCGCCAACGCTCGACGACGGGCAGGCCTGGACACGGAACCGGAACTTTTTTCCTACACCGCGTGATCCATTCCTGAAGCGGACTCGTAAGTGATAGCTCCAACCATCATCACACCCTTCACCGACAAGGAACCACCATGAAGCTGGCACACATCCTCGTGCTCTCCGCCATCTCGTTCACGGCTCAGCTCGCGCAGTCGGCCGACACCGCAGAGCCTGCGGCTCCGCGCGCCGCCGCGCCGGCCGCCGACAAGCTGGCCGCTGCCCGCAAGCTGATCGACGCCCGCCAGTGGAGCGCCGCGATTGCCGAGCTCAAGCGCGTGGACGACCGCTCGAGCGCCGACTGGAACAACCTGATGGGCTACACCCTGCGCAAGGGGACGACGCCCGACCTCGCGGCTTCCGAGAAGTACTACGACGCCGCGCTGCGCATCGACCCGCATCATCGCAACACGCTGGAGTATTCCGGCGAGCTGTACCTGATGAAGGGCGACCTGGCGAAGGCGCAGTCCCGTCTCGCGTCGCTGAAGTCCGAGTGCGGTACGAGCTGCTCGCAGTACGGCGACCTGAAGACGGCGATCGACCGCTACGTGGCGAACGGCAACAAGTACGTTTCGAACGGCTGGTGAGCCGGCACTGCCGCAACGTCAAGGAATCGACATGATCAAGATCGCTGCATTCGCCATGACCCTAGCCGCCGCGGCGACGGGCGTCCACGCCGCCGAAACCACCGTGACCCTCCATCTCGCACAGGCCGCGGGCCCGGGCCCCGTCGTCGGGACCGTGCGCATCGTCGAGGCGCCGTACGGCCTCGCCTTCTACCCCGCGCTGTCCGGCCTGCCGCCGGGCCTGCACGGCTTCCACGTGCACGAGAACGCGTCCTGCGCCGCCTCCGAGGCCAACGGCGCCGTCGTGCCCGCTGGTGCGGCCGGCGGCCACCTGGATCCGCTGGGCAGCAAGCACCACGGCGAACCCTGGGGCGACGGCCACCTCGGCGACCTGCCGCCGCTGTACGTCTCGAACGACGGCATCGCCGCCAATCCTGTGCTCGCACCGCGCCTCAAGCTCGCGGACGTCGTCCGCCACGCGTTGATGTTTCACGCCGGGGGCGACAACCATTCCGACCACCCGGCCGCGCTGGGCGGCGGCGGGGCGCGCGTCGCCTGCGGCGTGATCGGAGGCTGAGACCATGACGACACGCCTCTGTCTCCTCGCGACGGCCGTTGCCGTCATCGCGGCCACGACAGGCTGCGCCACCGCGCCCACGCAGTCGCCCGCCATTCCCGTGCCTGCCGGCGTTCCCGCCGCGCTGCAGCCGCCCGCCGGCCAGGAGCCCTTCCTCCAGGTCCACGCCACCGGCGTGCAGGTCTACGAATGCGCCACCAAGGCGGATGCACCGAGCGCCTGGGCCTGGCAGTTCCGCGGCCCGGAGGCGACGCTCGCGGACGCCGCCGGCAAGATCGTTGGTCGCCACTTCGCAGGTCCGTCCTGGACCTCGAACGACGGCGCCACCATCGTGGGCCAGGTCAGCGCGAGCGTACCGGCGCAGCACAAGGGCAACATTGCGTGGCTGCTGCTGACCATCAAGTCACGTGACGGCCAGGGTCTGATGGCCCAGACTGCCAGCGTCCAGCGTCTCGACACCGAAGGCGGCGTCGCGCCACCCACGGCTTGCAGCGCGGCAAACGCCAAACAGGTCGAGCGCGTCGGATACACCGCCACGTATGTCTTCTGGCGCGTGAATACGGGCTAGCGGGACAAATGCGTGGCCCTTGCTTCGGCCGAACGTCGCCGACATGGCGCTGTTCTCGGTGGCGACAGGGCTGCGGCAAGCGAACGTCAAGGATCTGGATTGGCAGTACGTCGACCTCGACCGCATGCACCTCTGATCACCCGCTACGTTGCGGCTACGCCAGAAGCGAGACCAGAAAGACCAACGGCCTGACGTTTCCGCCAAGCCGTTGATTCTTCTTCTTAATTTTGGTGGGCCCTGAGTGACTCGAACACTCGACCTACGGATTAAGAGTCCGCTGCTCTACCAACTGAGCTAAGAGCCCGAAATTTCGGTTGCCGTCGTCGCTGATCAGCGATTACCGCAGCCTAAGATTCTACTTTGATTTTTGCTCAACATGCAAGCAAAATGTTCATCACCATCCGGAAGCACCGTTGCCGTTCGACGTGCGGGTCAAGCGGACAGGTGGTGGGTTGTGCGGGACTCGAACCCACGACCTACGGATTAAAAGTCCGCTGCTCTACCAACTGAGCTAACAACCCGGTTTCCGGCAGAGCCTCAAATCATATCACGGCC
>FTIR01000002.1_pt1 | contig 13225 bp, 14 predicted proteins | sample 1658041 | NCBI WGS metagenome assembly FTIR01 (sample SAMEA3914793, study PRJEB12502) | metagenome | biome: forest; material: soil | place: Canada | collected 2011-07-03 | depth 0.3 m | reverse complement strand
CAGGTCGGCCGGGCGCCACGGTCGCCTATGCTCCACATAGATGACGGATGCCCGTGATGACGGGTCGTGCGGCCAAGCCGTAGGTGCCCAGGACGCATGTCGGCCACCAGCGGTCTTCGGCGACGGCCGGCTTTCAGGTAGGCTGTCGGCATGCAAGATCGCTTCTTTGCCGACGTCCTGATGAATCGCTTCAACCGTGAGATCCTCGATCGCTGGAGCGCGTTGGCGCTTCCCGATGGATGGCTTGTCGCAGGCTGCTTGTTCCAGACCGTCTGGAATCTGCGGGATGGTCGACCTCCGGAGGCGGGTATCAAGGACTACGACCTCTTCTATTTTGACGCTGAGGACACGAGCGAGCAGGGAGAGACGCGTGTTCAAGCACATGTCGCCAAAGTTCTAGGCGATCTCGAGATCACCGTCGAGGCCTCGAACCAGGCGCGGGTTCACCTCTGGTATGAGGCGTACTTCGGAAAGTCCTGCGAGATGTTGCAAAGCACGTGTGACGGCATCGATCGATTCCTCGTTCCGGCTACCTGCGTAGGTGTTCGGCCTGGCGAACTATATGCGCCGCATGGCCTTACGCTCCTGTATGACGGCTTGCTTACGATGAATCCGCTGACGCCGCATCGGGACTTGTTCGAAAGCAAAGTGGCTTCGTATCGCGTCCGCTGGCCTTGGCTGAAGGTGATGCCAACGGTCCACAATCCTTCCGTGCTGGCCGTCAACTGAGTGGCGACTGCAAACTGAGGCGATCCGTGTGCATTCAACTGTCGGCCAGGAGGGGCGCCGGTGCATGACCGCTTCCGAGCTGCACAACGGCGGGATTCGATCAACTCATGAAAATCCGCTTCTGGCACGTCGACGCTGCGCTATGCACGCTGTTCGCGATGGCCGGCGCATGGATGTTCTGGAGTTCCCGCGCGGCTACCGCCGACGCAGCGCGTCGGTACGGCTACAACGTCGACTCGGGCGCAATTGAGTACGCAGCTGTCGTCGTTTTCTGCTGCCCGTGGCGCTTCTCTTCGGCGTTGCTGCCGTCGCCGGGGTTCGGGGCTGGCGACCCGGACGCTACCTCCACTGGGTTGCCGTGGCGGCTACCGTTGCCGCTATCGCGTATGACGCTGTCGTGTCGGCGTTCAGGTGACGGTCGACCATGCGCGAGCTTCTCAGTTCGGCCATGAGCAGCCAGTCGCCTCCGGCAGCTATCGGGAAGGCTAGGCACGCGCGTCAAACGAGGAGATACGACATGCGGATTGTCGAGGTGCGCCGGGACAGCGGCCACGCGCGAGAAGTGGACATCGCAGACTTCGAGCGAGGAATCGATGTTCGCTTGCCGCACGTATACCGCAACTTCCTAATGGCGCACGATGCGCCACGCCTGCAGTGCCCGGACTTCGACTTCATCGATCGCTGCTCCGGCGCGTTGACATCGCGTGACGTGGCGTTCAAGGGGTTCGGCTCGGCGCTGCCCAGGTGCAACCGTATTGTCGACGGGCAGGACTCTGACGGACGCTGGCCCGACCACGTCATTGTCTTCGGTGACTGCGCCAATGGCGACTACGTCTGCTTTGACTATCGCCGCGATCCCGCAACGGACGAGCCGGCCATCGCGGTTCTGCACCACGATTACCCCGATCACGATGGAAAGATGCTAGTCAGCCCGGTTGCAAACTCCTTCGACGAGTTCCTCGGCCTCCTGTATCGCGGGACGCCATGAAGCTGCTGTTGTTCGACGTTGTCTGCGCTGGCTGCGATCACACTTTCAAGAGCCCCGATATCGCCCCGAATGCCTACGGCGAATTCCTGCTGCGAAGTGGCGTCCCCGGCGAGACGCGATACCTGAACGCGTTGCAGGATCGTGCCTATATGGAAGTGGAAACGCTGCTGCGGGCGGAGGCACGCTTTGCCGAGCTTGCTTCAGTTCCGCGCGCGAAGCTACTGCATGAGGTCTTCGGCCCGGCAGCCTGCGATCCCGACGCGTCTGGCGCGCCGCTCCATATCGGCTTGCATGAGCCTTGCCCCGCCTGCGGCTCGCAGCAGAGGCGCTCGTGGGATGCGTCCTCGCCCGTCCAATTCGTTGAAGTTGACGTCGCGGTCGTGTCCCATGCTGCTTGGTCGGGCTTGAGCAATGCTCAAAAGTCCGCACGCGTGCGCGAAGCGACAGCACGCCGCCTTGCCGAATCTCAGCTTCCGGGCATCTGAACGCTTCCTGCAGAGAAGCGACGGCTCAAACGCTACCACCGCATAAACTCCCAGGAAGAGCTCGTCCAGGCGCTGCTGGCCAGTGCCGCGATTCCGTTCTTCATGCCGCCCGTTGAGATCGGTGGCGTTCCCTACATCGACGGCGGCATCGGCAACAACACGCCTATGCGGCAAGCCGCCTATTTCGCCCGCTTCGTCAGCAACGAGGGCATCGGGCAGGTGGAGCCCACGATTTGCGTCATCAATGACCCGTCTCGGTTCACCATCGACAACTCGCCAGATCTGCAAGACATCTTCGGTGTGATCCGGCGAACGATAGACATCTTTCAGAACGAGCTCGTCCGTGACTCGCTGATATCCTGGGATCGGATCAACAAGGAGGTGGCCCTGGCTCGGCAAAAGGCCGCCAACCTCGAGGCCCACATCGACAGCATTGCGGAGCTCACCTCTCAGACGCGGGACACGCTAAAGACGGAGGTCCGCGCCGTGCTGGGCGCGTCCACAGCAGCGACGCGCCGCCTCGACATGGACATCTTGGTGATCCGCCCGTCGTCGCCGCTCGTCAAGAACATCTTGGCATTCGACCCGCGCGAAGCCAAGGAGCTGAAGGAGCAGGGAACCGCGGACTGTCTAGGCGCATTTTTCCACCGACGACTGATCGACCAGAACGAGCAGATGCAATGGCTCGAGGAAATCAGCTAGGAACCTTTCCGACGCGACCGCAATGACGCACAAGATTTTCATCATCGACACTGAGACGGGCGGCTTCGAGCCGGAGCGCAACAGCATCCTCAGCCTGGGAGGCGTCGTTTGGGAGGACGGCCGCGTTCTGGGAGAGATTGACTTCCTGATCGCCGAAGACACGCTCGATGTCGAGCCCGAGGCAATGGCCATCAACAAGTTGCCACTTGACGAGGTTCGTCGCCAGGGGCTATCGCCAATGACAGCCGTGAACACGCTGGAGACCTTCCTGGACCGGCACTTCGACCCGACCCAGAAGATCGCCCTGGCCGGTCACAACATTGGATTCGATGTCGGCTTCCTGAAGCGTCTGTATATGCTGGCCGGCGCCGACTTCCAAGGGCGATACTCGCACCGGCTGCTCGACACGGCCTCGGTGATGCGCTTCCTTAGCATGGCCGGTCGACTCCCGTTCGACAACCCGAGTCTAGATGCGGGCCTGCTTCATTTCGGGATCGATGTTCCGCTTCTCCAGCGGCACACAGCCCTAGCGGACGCGCGTGCGACCGCACAGTTGCTAGGAAAGCTGGTCGACCTGATGAAGCCGTCGAACGGATCCGCGTCGGGTTGAACGCAGTTCCCTCGCTGTCGGCGTTTCAAGCCTCCAAGGCTCTGTCGGTAACGTGTTTGAAACGTCACATCGCGTCCCACGCGGGGTGGAACGCTCTGACCCCGCGAGTCGACGCTCACGTACGTGGACCTGTATGGTTCAGCCGCCCATCGATACACCGGCGGCTGCCGACAAATAGCGGAGCGGCTTTGATGCGTTCCAGTGTCACTGAACTTAGGCAACGGCGGCCTCGGGCCCTGAGCCCGAAGACTGGTCGCCGCTGAGCTCCAGGGCGGGAGCCGTCAGCGGCAAGGCGCTCGGGAGTTCGTGAACATCGCTCAGGTTGCGCTCGATGGCTCGCGTGCGCCGGCCGAGCTCGTCGAACTTGTTTGCGGCCTGGTCAATAGACCTCTTCGTCGCGTCCACGATGTCGCCGAACTTCTTGAACTCCGCTTTCGCGGCCCCCAGTACCTTCCAAACCTCCGAGGATCTTTTCTCAATCGACAGCGTTCTGAAGCCCAGGCGGACGCTGTTCAGCAGCGCCGAGAGAGTGGTCGGCCCCGCGATGATGACGCGCAGGTCAGTCTGCAGTTGCTCATGAAGCCCCGGGAATCGCATGGCTTCGGCGAAGAGGCCTTCGGTTGGCAGAAACATGATGGCGAAGTCCGTGGTGAGCGGCGGCCGGATGTACTTGGAGGATATCTTCTTGGCCTCGGCTTTGAGCGACGACTCGAAGGCTGCTGTGGCTGCAAGGATGGCAATGCGATCGCCTTCCTCATGGGCGGCGAGCAGCTTCTGGTGGTGCTCGACCGGGTACTTGGAGTCAATGGGAAGCCAGACCGGCGCTTCGTCGGCCGGGGCAGGAATGCGAACGGCAAACTCGACCATCTCATTGCTGTTGCCAGCGCCGGTCTTCAGGTTTCTCTGAAACTGGTCCGCAGTGAACAGGCCCTCGATGATGCCGCCGAGTTGCACTTCGCCCCAAGTGCCGCGGGTTCGGACGTTGGTCATGACCTTTTTGAGGTCGCCCACGCTTCCAGCCAGCATCTTCATTTCGCCTAGGCCCGCGTGCACCTGCTCAAGTCGCTCGCTCACCAGCTTGAACGAGTCTCCTAAGCGCTGTTCCAACGTGGCATGCAGCTTCTCGTCGACCGTGCGACGCATCTCGTCCAGTTTCTTGCCGTTGTCCTCCTGAATTGACGCCAGCCGCTCGTTGAGCGGTGCCGCGCATCTGGTCGGAGGTTTGCTGGTTGGCCGTGGAGACCGCGAGGAGTTTCTGGCTCACCGACTCCTGGAGGGTTGAGAGCTGATTGCGGATCTGCGTGCCATTGCCTTCCAGCTGATCCTTCATTGCCGACGACATCGCTTTCAACTGCTCGACCACGTCGGCCTTCAACGACTCCAAGGTCTGACGGGCTACCGCGCTGAGCGCGTCGAAGCGCTCTTGCATGCGAGTTTCGAACGCGGTGGCGTTTTCCGCGGCCGCCTGGCGAGACTTGGCGGTCTCCTCGGCTAGCGTGCGCAGTACCCCGGAAAGCTCCTCGCGAAAAGCCGTGAGCGTGCGTGTCGCCTCGGCGCGGCCAGTCGCGGCCTCCGTGTTGGCCTGCCCAAGATGGGTTAGCAGAGCCTGGGCCGACTCTTGCAATCGTGCAGACAACGCACTCTGCAGGGCCTCGAACCGTGCCGTCATGGAACCGTCCAGGCTGGTCAGCCGCTGCTCCACCTTGGTCTCGAATTGGCTGAAGGCTTCCTTCAGTTCGGCACGAGAGCTGCGCGATTCTTCGAGCGAGTTATTGAGCTGCTCGTTGACCGCAGTGCGGCTGGCCGCCAGGCCCTGGGCAATGGTCTCCTGGAACTCGGTGAAGCGGCTGCCCAGCTTTTGGTCCAAGGCGGAAATCCGTCCGTCCAAGCGCTCCTCGAATTTTTGGAACGCCGCTTGGAGATCCACCCGCCCGTTCCGCGACTCTTCCAAGGTACGCCTGAGCTGCTCATCAAGCGCCTGACGTGACGACGCAAAGGCGGTGGCCATCTCCTCTGTGAACGCTTGCAGCCTGCGCTCGAGGCTCTGAGATCCCCCTTCGAGCCGGCTCTGCCCTTCGACCATGCGAACAACGCTTTGCTCCAACAGCGTCATCCGGGCATTGAGCTCGGGTGGCATTTCTATTTTTGGCTTGCGCAGTAGCAGTGCGATACAGGCGACGAGCGACAGGCCGGCCAGGACGAGGAGTACGTACAGCATCACTTGGGAATCAGCCACGGGTTCGCCCTTAATGGGTCATCGGGGGTCAGGAACGGGCGGCTCGGTCGGTACCCACCGACGCGATCCAGCACAGGGTGTTTACGAGGCCCATCTGCTCCGGGGTGGAGCACTTGATGGTCATCAGCGCTGGGTTGGCGACGAGCAAGGCCAAGGATTTGGCGCGCGAGACGGCCACGTTCAGGCGATTCTTACTGAACAGAAACTCCATGAAGCGGGGCAGTTCGGCCTCGCTGGAGGTCGTCATAGAGATGAGCACGACTTCAGCTTCCTGCCCCTGGAACTTGTCGACCGTTCCAACGCGCGCATCTGCGGGCAGCGAGTCGCGCAGCAGGTTGACCTGCATGTTGTACGGAGCCACCACGAGGATGTTTTCCGACGTCATCGTGTGCACGCTGCCGTCGTCGGCGGTGAAGCGCTGGCGCAGCAGATCCTCGTACAGCCGCCTGATGAGATCGGCCTCCTCGGGGCTTTGCTGCGCGCAGCCCTGATGGTCCACGGGGGCGAATACGATCCCGGCCGACTTGAGCAGCGGCTGTGCGTCATCACGTAGCACCAGGACGCGTTTTTCGTTGTTGGCCTCGGGCTCAAGGCGCGAGTCGTAGACCGCGTCCGAGATGAAGCTGCAGACCGCTGGGTGCATGCGCCAGGTCGTCTCCAGGAAGATGCCGCGGTTGGGCGCGATAGTGGCCACGCCATCCAGCAGGTAGTCCAGGGACGAGTCGCCTGACCGGCCAGGGTGGACGCCCTTGGTCGGTTGCGAGAGCTGCATCTGGTCGCCTAGCAGCACCAGGTTGCGCGCGCTGGTGCCCACGGCGATCAGGTTGGCTAAGGAAACCTGGCCGGCTTCATCGACGAAGAGATAGTCAAGGTACTGGTCAGCCTCGGGACGCGAAAATAGCCATGCGGTGCCCGCTACCAACTGTGCCCCGCAGGAAAACACCTTGTCATTGTCGTAGATGTTCTCGATGACGTCGCCTGGGTAGGCTGAGTCGTCATCTTTGGATGACTTTTTGACCCCCTTGAACGACAGGCCTTGGTTTGCAGCCACTTCCACGATCTTTTCTAGGAGGTGATTGATAGGCCTGTGGGAGTTGGACGTGATGCCGACCTTCATGCCGGCCGCGAGCAGGGCCACGATCACATGGGAGCCCGTGTACGTCTTGCCGGCCCCCGGCGGCCCTTGGACAAACAAGTAGCTGTTCTGCATGCCCATCACGACGGCGGTGCAGACCTCGACGGTGGCCTTGCCGGCGATCATGGGCATATCGGACTGCTTGCCGGCGATGGACGGAACGTCGCGGCGCAGCAAGCTTTCGAGTGCCGGGTACTTGTGGGTGCTGCCGATCACTGTGTCGGCGAAACGAAAGAGCGCTTCTTGGATCGATTTTGTTTGGATGGGGCTGCCAGGCCCCAAGCTCAGGCGCGCGGATGGACGCTCTTTGGACGGGCCAAATTTGATGCGCACCCGCCGCGCTTCGCTGTCCATCTCCAGCTTGTCCAGGCCCTCACCAGTGTCAGCGCGGGTGATGCTGCTGCCATCGCGCAGCTTCGTCTCCTGGGCCGGGTACAGGAAGGTGTAGACCGTGGACTTCTTCACCGCCTCCGGCGGGAAGTGGGGATCCGCCACCAAGCCGGCCAGACACTCAGGGTCCTCCAACAAGTCATCCTCGTCCAGTTCCATGCGCTGAAACATGGCCCAATAGTCGGGCTTGTCGGCCCGGCGATGGAAGTCCAGCAGCTGATAGGTCAGTTCCCTTGCTGCCTGATCAGCGGTCCAGGTCAGCCGGTCCTCGGGCAGCGGCTCGACCAAGGCCTGCCGATATAGCACAAGGCGGGCCTCAGCCTCTGTCAGCGGCTCCGACGACGCGCTCTTGCTAGTTGCGTCCCCGGCCGGGACGCGAGGCTCAGCCCACGGGAGGTCAGCAGGCCTGAGCTTCAGCAGCCAGTCGCGCAGCTCCTGCGTTGAGCGGACGTCATCCTCGTTGTACTTCTCGATGGATTGCAGGAGCGTCGTGTCACCGGTTTCCTTCCAGCGCTCGTACCAGACGATGCTGGCGCCGGCGTTGGTGACGTCGCCCTCGCGCGCCTCCAAGTAGAAGTGCTCGATGTTCTTGATGGAGTAGCGCGGCTCCGAGACCACGATGCCCTCGCGCACCACCTGGTACAGGTCGACGAGCACGCCGCGGCGCAGCCAGTTGTCCACCTCGGCCTCGCGCGTCGCATGCAAGGTCATCAGCTTCTTGAGGGCAGTTTCCTCATACTTGGCATAGTGGTAAACGTGCGCGCCCGGGTAGGCTTTCAGGCGGGCAACGACGAAGTCGACAAAGGTCTCGAAGGCGACGCACTCCTCCTGGCGGCTGTGGGCCCAGAAGCCCCTGAACGTCCACTTGCCGCCGTCGAAGAAATAGACGCCAAACAGATATTCCAGCCCACCCTCTTCGAGAGGATCGCCCTCCATGTCGAAGAACATGTCACCCGCGTTCGGCTCGGGAATGCGCCGCAGGCCGCGGTTCGCCTCAATGGGGAGCAGTTCGACAATGGGCTTACCGGTCTGCCGCGCCTGGTCCTGCAGGTAGGCCTGGTGCCGCAGCTTCTCCAGCGTACCAGCCTGGATCTTGGGTATCAGTGCGCCTTTGGCCAGCGCGCCAAGCTTGGCCATGGTGTCCACGCCCGCGGCCCGGAGCTTGATGATCTGGCCGCGCGCGATGTTGGCGACCTGGTTGAGGTTGTCGTCGGCCAGCCACCGCTGCTTGCAGATGTCGATCCAGCTGCACAGGTCACAGTGGCTACACGGTTCGGGATAGGTCGTCTTGCCGTCCGCGTCCATGCGGGCAAGGAAACGCTCCAGCAACGCCTCGAAGTAATGGGCGTAGTCCGCGCAACGATAGGTCTTCTGGGAGCGGTCGCCCAGGACGACGTGCATGTACAAGGGCGCGACGCCCTGCGCGACAGTCAACAGCTTCGAATAGAACGACAGCTGCACCAGGAACTTGGCTTTGGCCTTGCGCGAGAGCTTGGTATCCGACACTTCATAGCTGTAGGCGCCCAGGGCCGACGGCCGAGGTACCTTCATGAGGAAGTCTGCGTAGCCGGCCAGTTCGCCTTGCAACAGTGTTGCCTGGAAGATGACGTCGACGCCAGCGCGCATTGCGTCCTGCGTGGCGGCCACCTTGGCCTCCAAGCTGTCGTTGCCTTGGGCTATGTCGACGACGTTCAGCCCCTGATCCCGCAGGTGCTGGACGTACGCATCCTCGTGCTCATAGCCCTTCTGCTGGATGAGCTGGGTGGATTCGTCCGCTTCAGCCCGCTGCAGTGGTGTTTGCAGGTTTATTAAGTCGAGTGACGTGAGGTGCTCGCACTCGAGGAAATTGACTAGGTCAGTCGCGGCGTACAGGCGACCCGAGCTTCGGTTCTGCATGATTCCTCCCTTTTGTAACCATTCTGTTACGGGCATCCCATGTCGTCCAGAGGAAACGAAGCCCTCAGGATCGGGAAGGTACCTGATGAATCTGGAATCCGTCGCCGCTCAGCCGAACCGGACCCGGCCAAGGTTAAGCCGGCGAGGTCAGGTGACGGAGTCACGGCAGGGCCGAGCCTTAGCGGCCCGCCCGTAGCGCGGTATGCCTGCCTACTGCGCTACTCGCGCATGGCGTTAAGGGGCGTGCCCTCCTTCTGGCCCATGCAGCGGAGTTGTCGGTATAACGCTTCGTCCAGGTTGAGGTGACCGGGTTGTCGGTAGCGAGCGGTCGCGGACGGCGCCGCGGTGAGCGTTGCCGCGCATAGGTGCGTTCTTGGCTCCGTGTCCGCCGTGCTCATTCGTTACTTCCGAAGCCTAGCAGCGACAGAATGCGTGCCCATAGGGTCTGCCGTCTAGGCGCACCGGGTCGGGCGTCACCTCCTGCCTTGCCGGCTTGAGATGCCTGCGCGACCGCGTTGGCGTCGCCGAGCTTTTCGCGATTTCGCGCGGCATTGTCGGAACGCACTTGCGCTCGAAGCGCAGCTTCGTCGCGCTGCTTTACGCGCTTGATCTGATGAGCGGTCATGGAGCCAGCCCAAAGCACTCGGTTCCAGCGAATGACGTAGTGGGACTGACACGCATAGTTCCAGTTGCCCACTGAAGGCCATATCGAGACGGCATCGCCATCACGGCTCAGCTGCCACTCTGCCGATGACAGCGGCAGCACGACTTCTTCGCCGCAGCCGCAGCAGCAGTTGTGCGAGCACGTGCGAAATCGCTCACTGATGTAGAGGACGCCGTCTTCGAGGCTGTCAGGGATGAATTCGACGAAGCTTGGCTTGAGGTGGGTCTGCTTCATCAAGTAGCCCCCGCGCCGGCGTCCACAGCGTCACCGCGCGGTTGCGCTGCGATCGCGACCAGCTCGCCGCGCGTCAGCGATTGAGTCGCCACCGTGTACGTCGTCTGGTGCGCTTGCGCCCTGTCTTCGTAGAAGCCAAATAGCTGCTTCCATTTGATGACCGCGAGCTGGGCGTTCAGCGCGTTCAAATCGGCGACCTGAATATTTTGCCGGTACAGCGCGTCCGATTTGTCGTCGTCCATCGGAATGGTGGCACCGAGATGGTCGTCCTTCGCCGCGGTCACCGTCGTCACCCTGCACGTTCCGTCAAGCTGTTGCGTTTCCGCGTCCATGGCGACGTCCATGCCGACGTCGACAAACGGAGTGCCTTGCGCCGCAAGGTAGCCGCAGATGATCTTGCGGGCTGTGCCTTTGTCGACGCAGACAAAGACGAAGTCGAAGCCGGCCAGTTCGGCGACGTTCGACTCGTCAAGAAAGTAGGCGTGGGGCAGCAGGCCCTTGCGCATCGGGCTATAGCGCTTGACGAAGAAGTCGACCTTCTTCATTTGCTCGAAGAGTTCGTCCTTCGTCGCCGCGCCTGGCGCGCGGAAAGCGTTGTGCTGCTTGAAGTCATCTCCGTCGAAGCAGTGGATCTCCCACACGGGCGTTTTCGCGACCTGATCGAAAACGTAGCCGCCGGTGCCACCAAGGCCGACGATCGCGACCTTGCGCAGCTTGAGCCGGGCCGACGTGGCCACAATTTCAGCTCGCACACTCGCCGTGTCGGCGTAGTGGAAGACCGAATCCGGTTCCGATGGCGGAATGACGCGGCGCGTACGTGCATCAGCGCTGGGGTCGATCACCTTCGCCTGGCTCTGGATGAGCGTCACGTAGTGCATGACCTTCTCGAAGTGGTCGGGGTAGCCGGTCTGGCTGTATTGCTCAGGCTTGTTCGAGAAGCGGTGCTGCGACTGGCAGCCCTCGAATATCGTGAACGGCGCAGGCCGCACGTCGTCGACAAGTTCGGCCCTCATCAGAGTGCCATCGCTGCGGCAGGGAAACGACCCGGTCCACCAGACCTGGTGGTCGTCGCCTTGCGTCGTTGGCGGCAAGATGGCGCCGGCGCTCTCCATGTACTTGCAGACCATGGTGGCGCGATCGACGGTGCGGTTGGCCGTGACGTAGGGAACGGAGTGCACCAGCAGATGCTGCTGGTGCACTTCGACTTCGTAGCCCTCCTCTTGGAGGGCCGCGAAACCCGAGTCAGGAGCGGTGGGTCTTGCGGACACGGAATTCCATCGCGTTGTGAACGGTGGTCGACTGGCCCGGCGCCAGCGTGCCGTCGTGGCCGCGGAAGTTGGCGTACGCCACCGTGTACAGGATGTCGAACGGGCCTTCCGGGTTCGCGATGCGCACGACTTCCTCGTAGCTGATGTGCTCGTGGTGGTACGTCCGCGGCTTGCCGTTGACGAAGATCTCGTGCAGCACCGGGTATGGGTGAAAGCCGTGCTCCGGGTGGTGGACGCCGGGCTCGTGGGGTGGGATATGGGTGGTCATGATGGTTCCTTACTTCTTTTCCCGACGAACGCCCTTAAAAGGCGTCGTGTCACTGGTCTTAACATCAAGGAAGCGGCCGGTTTCGGTATCGCGCTTCACGTAGTGGCCGGACGGCATCTGCGTCTGGCTGCGCTCTCGCACAGCGCCAACGCGGTGACCGTCGCCCGTCTTTCCGTTCTTTGCCATACCCAGCTCCATTGTTGAGTTATGCGGAGAATACATGATCATATTGATGATGTAAACACCTCATATTAAATATGTGTCCTGATGGCTAAATGCTATGATTTCGGGATGGCCAAGACCCACGCTCCGCAGACGACTATCAACACCGCGCTCCTGAGCGACCTCCCGAAATCCCAAGTCGACAGACTGACCTTCATCGACTTCAAGCTGTTCTTCCTCGGCGAAATTCGGCGCATCGACCTGCAGGACCGGTTTGAGACGGGCGCTGCCGGCGCCACGCGTGACTTGGCGATGTATAAGGAAGTGGCGCCCGAGAACATGGACTTCGATGGCTCGAACAAGGTCTACCGGCCCAGCAAGGCCTTCCGACCGGTTTTTGAGCATTCGGCTCAGCGCGCGCTCACGTCTCTGTCGCAGGGCTTCGGAGAGGTCGACGTCGACCGGCGAGAGCCGCTCGTGCGGTGTGACTTCCCAATGCCCCTGAGCCTTCCGAAGGTGGAGGTGCTGGCAGCAGTCTCGCGAGCCATCTACAGGGGCCTCGCTTTACGTGTGGCCTACACCTCGAACACCAGTGGCGCGAGCGAGCGGGAAATTGTGCCGTTTGCGTTCGTGGACAACGGCCTCCGGTGGCACGTTCGTGCCTACGATCGGAAGTCCAACATGTTCAAGGACTTCATGCTCTCGCGCATGGCCAAGACCGAATTGCTTGAGGACAGTCCTGCGCGATTTGAAGAGACGCCGGAGCACGACATTCAGTGGTCACGCCTCATCGAGCTGGAGCTGATGGTCCATCCGAAGGTCAAGAGGCCCGAACTCATCGCTCAGGACTACAACATCCAGGACGGCGTGCGCCGCATACGTGTCCGAGCGACCAATGCCGGCTACCTGCTGCGCCTTTGGAATGTCGACTGTTCACCTGACCGGAGCGCCACGGGCGGCGAGGTGTTTCTCTGTCTGAAAGACCCGCTCGTCCTGCATGCTGCGGAGAGCGCTATGTTGGCGCCTGGCTACGTCGACTCACGACCAAAGAACTAAAGCGTCGCGAAGCCTCAGCCGCTGATGATTTGGCGTTCATCGACTCCGCTTGGCCGAAGACTCTTCGTATACATCACTGATATCGAAAGCCGGTTGGCTCGATGCGGAATACTGCGCGTCCCGCATGCTTACGGAGCTCGACCAGGTCGTCGAGGAGTGAGCGCCTAGCGGCGCCCACGGCCGCAATCGATGTCAGTTCAGCTTTGAGTGAACAGAATTCGGGATTCAATGAGAACCGACAACGGCTATCGACACTTGAGGAGCCCACACCCCCTCTTGAATCGTCACACGCCGCCCCTATAATGCTTGCTAGCACTCAACAGCCGCGAGTGCTAGCGAAGGTGGCGTGGGCCGCCGGAGCACTTGCCCAACTTTGGCGAGCTGGCACTCACTCTTGAGTTG
>FTIR01451172.1_pt1 | contig 13245 bp, 15 predicted proteins | sample 1658041 | NCBI WGS metagenome assembly FTIR01 (sample SAMEA3914793, study PRJEB12502) | metagenome | biome: forest; material: soil | place: Canada | collected 2011-07-03 | depth 0.3 m | reverse complement strand
GGGCGCCCGCCTGCTCCTGAGCGCGCCGGGCGCGACCGAGCTGGCGACGCCGGACGAGCTCAACGCCTGCCAGGTGAAGATTTGGAGCGACCTGAAGGCGCGCCACGAGGTCTTCGATGCCGCCGACGCCGGCGACGCGGTGGCCGGCTGGCTGGCGCAGGTGGTGGGCGCGCCGGTGCGGCTGGTGCGGCTCGGCGACGCGGCCGTCGCGCGCGAGGGCAACAACGCGCTGCACCTGGTGTTCGCGCCCTCGGTGGACGCGGTCGACGCCCAGTTGGCCGCGGCCGGCCGCCCCGGCGCCGACCCGCGGCGCTACCGGCCCAACATCGTGCTGTCTGGGCCGGCCGGCGAGGACGGCGTCGAGTTCATCGAGGAGAGCGTGGCCGCGCTCGACTGGCTGCGGGCGAGCGGGACGACGCGCCTGGAGATCACCGCGCCCTGCGTGCGCTGCCCGGTGCCCAACGTTGATCCCGACTCGGGCCGGGTCGACGAGGCGGTGGGCGACACGCTGGCCCGGATGTCGCGCCAGCGCCGCGCGGACGGCGCGACCGTGTTCGGCGTCTACGCGCGCGGCCCCGCGGGGGCGCGCCTGCGGGTAGGCGACACGGCGCAGATGACTCTGGCGTTCTGAATCGCCTCGGCACCCCGCCCCACCCGTCATCCTGTGCTAACGCGAGGCCGCCGAGGCCGCGGCCTGCGCGGCGGCCGCCTTCCGGCGCTCGCGCATCACGGCGTCCATGTCCTCCACGCGGTAGACCAGCGACGCGCAGCGGTGGTTGTAGGCCGACATGTCGGCGTTGTAGGCCTCGGAGGCCGGCCGCGAATCGGCCGCGTCCTGGTTCAGCTGCTTCACGTGCTGGTTGTGTTCCTGGACCAGCGCGTTGAACGCGCGCACGGAGACTTCGCTGTCGTGATCCAGCTGGCCTTGCAACTCCGTCAGCTTGTTGCGCTCGGCCTCGACCTGGTCGAACAGCCGCTCGTGCGCGTCGACGGCCGCCTCGACCCCCTTGAAACGTTCCTTGAGGGCGGCCTCGGTGTCCAGGCAGTCGCGCAACTGGTCGCGCGTGGCCCAGGCGCGCGCCGCCGGCTGCGAGGCCGCGGGCTTGCCGGTCTTGACGGTGGTGGCGCCGGCCGCCGCGCAGGCCGCGAGCGAGACGAGGACGAACAGCGAATGGCGCAGGATCGGCATGACGGCGGGGGAACGCGAGGGAGCCCGGATTGTGCCCGGCCGCGGGGGAGCAGGCTCAAGGCGCCGAGGCCGTGCCGGCGACGGCTGCCGCCTTCTTGCGTTCCTTGTCCACGGCGTCGATGTCGGTGGGGCGATACGTGAACCCGCCGCACCTCTGGTCCATCTCCGCCTTGTCGTCGGCGAGCCGGGTGCGGGCGGCCTCCGCGGTGGAGGCTTCCTCGTCGACCTGCTGCGCGTGCTGGTTGTGCGCCACGGCCGCCTGGTTGAACGCCGCGATCGCGGCCTTGTCGCTGCGATCCAGAGCCTTCTTCATGTCCGCCAGGCGGCCCGACTCGGCCTCGTTGGCGGCGATCTTCCCGTTGATCGCGGCGGCGGTGGACTCGAGGGCGCGGGTGCGCACCTTGAGCGCGTCATCGAGGTCGAGGCACTCGCGCAACTGGGCGCGGGTACCGAAGCTGCCGGACGGCTTCGCGGTGGGGGTGGCAGCGCCCGCGGCCGCGGACGACAGGGCGCACACCACCACCAACCAGATGCGCAGCGAACACATGGGAACCTCCGGGGCCTTGGGATCGGTTCCATTGTCCATAACCGTTGCGCAACGGCATTCGCACAGACCCTGAGAGCCGTGACTCCCTGCACGGTCGGCGTGGCCCGCGAGGGCCTCGTCAGGCGGGCGCGGCCACGAGCCGCCGGCCGCGCAGCCAGGCGACCCCCTGCGCCAGCACGAGCAGGCCGCTCGCCGCGACGAAGCCCGCGGCCACCGGGCGCGTGAGGAACACCGACAGGTCGCCGCGCGAGAGCAGCGTGGCCTGGCGGAACTTCTCCTCCAGCATCGGCCCCAGCACGAAGCCCAGCACGATGGGCGACAGCGGGAACTCGAGCATCAGCAGCACCGCGCCGATCACGCCGAACGCGGCGACGATGGCCACGTCGAACAGGTTGTTGCGCGTGCTGAACACGCCCACCGCGATGAAGAACAGCGCCGACGGATACAGCCGGCGGTACGGCACGCGCAGCAGGCGCACCCACACGCCGATCAGCGGCACGTTGAGGATCACCAGCAGCACGTTGCCGATCCAGAAGCTGGCGACGAGGCCCCAGAAGATGTCGGGGTGGTCGGAGATCAGCTGCGGGCCGGGCTGGATGCCCTTCATGATCAGCGCGCCCAGGATCAGCGCCATCACCGGGTCGCCGGGAATGCCCAGCGACATCGTCGGGATGAAGTCGACCTGGGTCTTGGAATGCGACGCGGCCTCGGGCGCGGCCACGCCTTCGAGCGCGCCCTTGCCGAAGCGCCCGGGCGTCTTCGACCACTTGCGTTCGAGGGCGTAGGCGATGAAGGTGGTGATGGTGGGGCCGGTGCCGGGCAGCGCGCCGAACAGCGTGCCCACGCCGGTGCCGCGCAGCATCGGCCAGAACGACTGGCGCAGTTCGGCGCGGCTCGGGCGCATGTCGCGCATGCGCACGTGGGTGCCGGACGGGCTGACGGTGGTGCGGTTGACGCTCACCAGGAAGTCGGCGATGCCGAACAGGCCCATCGTGAGGCCGCCCAGCTCCACGCCGTCGCGCAGCTCCGAGATGCCCAGCGTGTAGCGCGCGGTGCCGCTCAGCGGGTCGGTCCCGATGGCGCCGCACAGCAGGCCCAGCACGGTCATGGCCACGCCCTTCAGCGGCGAGCCGCGCGACATCGTGGCGCCGGCCAGCAGGCCCAGCAGCATGATGGCGCAGATGTCGGCCGGGCCGAAGCTGTTGGCCGCCTGCACCAGCATCGGCGACAGGAAGATCATCACCACGATGCCCACCGATGCGGCGAAGAACGAGGCCATCATCGTGATGCCCAGTGCCGTGCCGCCCTTGCCCTGGCGCGTGAGCGGATAGCCGTCCAGGCAGGTGACCGCGTGCGGCGGATGGCTGGGCAGGTTCAGCAGGATCGCGCCGATCGCACCGCCGTACTGCGAGCCGTAGAAGATGCCCGCCAGCATCAGGATCGCCGGCACCGGCGCGATGACGGACACGATGGGCAGCAGCATCGAGATCGTCGACAGCGGCCCCATGCCGGGCAGCACGCCGATGAGGTTGCCCACCAGCACGCCGAACACCGACCACATCAGGTTGTCGGGCTGCAGCGCCACGCCGAAGCCGTACATGAGCTGGATGAGGCTGTCGTGCATGACGCTACCAGGTGAACAGCGGCAGCAGGAGATGCAGCCCGTAGTGGAAGACGATCACGCCCGGCACCGTCAGGCCGGCGGCCAGCGCGGCGGCGGAACGCCAGGTGTTCCGGCGATCGCCCATCGCCGAGATGAAGACGGCGGCGAACGACGCCGGCACCAGGCCGCCGTGCTCGCCCAGCACGACGAAGGCCAGCACGCCGGCCACGATGCACCCCCACGCGCGCCATTGCACCAGCGGGCCGGCCAGGTGCGCCATCTCGGCGGGCGGCTCCGGCGGCGCGGCTGGCGGCGCGCGGCGGCCGGAGGCCAGCAGCGCCAGGCCGATCAGCGCCAGCAGCCCGCCCAGCACCGTCGGGAAGAAGCCCGAGCCCATCTGGCGCAGGCTGCCCAGGCCGTAGCCGACGCCGGCGATCGCCACCGCCACGCCCAGCGCCAGCAGCAGCGCCCCCCCGACGTGGTCCTTCGTCCACTTGTTCATGGCCGCCACTCTACCGTCCCGGGCCGCGACAATGAGGTTCTCACTGTGAAAGCACGACATGGGCATCGAGATCGAACGCAAGTTCCTGGTCGTCGGCGACGCCTGGCGCCAGGCGCCGGCCATCGCCTACGCGCAGGGCTACCTCAACCGCGACAAGCGGCGCACGGTGCGCGTGCGCATCGTCGAGGACGCGGCCTGGCTCACCGTCAAGGGCGCCAGCACCGGCGCGACCCGGTCCGAGTTCGAGTACGCGATCCCTGTGGGCGACGCGCGCGAGCTGCTGGCGCTGTGCGACGGCCCGCTGGTGCGCAAGCGGCGGCGCGTGGTCGTGCACGCCGGCGCCACCTGGGAGATCGACGAGTTCGAGGGCGACAACGCGGGCCTGGTCGTCGCCGAGATCGAGCTCGGGTCGGAAGACGAGGCGTTCGAGCCGCCGCCCTGGCTGGGCGCGGAGGTGACCCACGACCCGCGCTACTTCAATTCCAACCTCGCGGCATCGCCCTACTCGACCTGGAGCGATCGCCCGAACGTGTGATGATGCGAGGCTTCGCGCACCCACAAGAACATTCCCCGGACGGAAATACGACATGGCCACCTCCCCCGACATCACCAGCATGGCGCTGTTCTGCGACTTCGAGAACGTCGCGCTCGGCGTGCGCGAGACGCACCACGAGAAGTTCGACATCAAGCTGGTGCTGGAGCGCCTGCTGCTCAAGGGCAGCATCGTCGTGAAGAAGGCGTACTGCGACTGGGAGCGCTACAAGGGCTTCAAGGCGCCGATGCACGAGGCCAGCTTCGAGCTGATCGAGATCCCGCACGTGCGCCAGTCGGGCAAGAACTCGGCCGACATCCGGCTGGTGGTGGACGCGCTGGACCTCTGCTACACGAAGTCGCACGTCAACACCTTCGTGATCATCAGCGGCGACTCCGACTTCTCGCCGCTCGTCTCGAAGCTGCGCGAGAACAACAAGCAGGTGATCGGCGTGGGCGTCAAGGAGTCCACCTCCGACCTGCTCATCGCCAACTGCGACGAATTCATCTTCTACGACGACCTGGTGCGCGAGAGCGGCCGCCAGTCGATGCGGCGCGAGCAACGGCCGCCGCAGGAGAAGAGCCGCCGTCCGGCGCCCTCGGGCAACGCCGACGACGACCGCCGCCGCGAGGAGGCCGAGAACCGCAGGAACAAGGCCGTGGAGCTCGCGCTGCAGACCTTCGAGGCGCTGTATTCCGAGCGCGGCGACGGCGGCAAGATCTGGGCGTCGGTGCTCAAGGAGGCCATCAAGCGCCGCAAGCCCGACTTCTCCGAGTCGTACTACGGCTTCCGCAGCTTCGGCGGCCTGCTCGAGGAGATGCAGGCGCGCGGCTTCCTGAAGATGGGCCGCGACGAGAAGTCCAACGCCTACGTGTTCCGCGGCAGCGATGCGGCCTCGGGCGCGACGTCCGCCCCCGAGTCGGCGCCCGAGGTGCTGCCCGTGACCCATCGCGCCGGCGAAGGCGAAGCCCGCGAGCCGCGTGGCCGCGGCGCGCGATCGCGCGGCGGCCGTCGCGGCGCACCGGACCGCCACGACTTCGAGGCCCCGCTGATGGCCGTCCACGCGCCCCAGCCGGCGCTGTTCGACACCGACGAGGAGGACGACGCGGCCGAACGCTTCGCCGACGCCGCCCGCGTGACGCAGGCCGGCCGCGGCGTGAACCCGCCGAACGAGCCGGCGCCGGACGCCGACACCTACGTCACCGACGAGGCGATCGGGCCGGAAGCACCGCGCGAAGGCAACCCGCGTCGCGGCAATCGCGGCGGACGCGGCGGCCGCGGCGGCGCGGCGCGCAAGAACGCGGCACCGGCCGCGGAACGCGTGGTCGAGGCGCCGGCACCGGCCCCCGCGCCGACGCCCGCACCGGCCCCGGTCGTTGCGCAAGCGCCGGCACCCGCCGTCGCCGCGAAGGCCCCTCGCGCGCGCAAGACCCCGGCGGCGAAGAAGGCCGCGCCCGCGGCCGACAAGCCCGCCGCGAAGAAGACGGCACGGCCGGCGCGCAAGACCAAGGCGGCGGCCGGCGAGGCCTGAGCGTCAGGACTTCGCGCCCGTGTCCTTCAGGCAGCGTCCCAGCTTCATCGATCCGGCCGTGAGCGCGCGCGCCACGCCGCGCGCCGAGGCGTCGTTGAAGGTCTTGGCGCCGGGGCTGGTCAGGTGCTCGGCGTACTGGCGCAGGTCGTCGTCCTCCAGCTTGCCGTACGTGAACGCGTAGGCGGGCAGCGAGATCTGCGCGTAGTGCTGCACCAGCTGCGGACGCCGCGCCTCCATGCCGGCCTTGAGGTTGGCGACGGCCGCGGGCGTGGACGCCGGATCGAGCGTGGCCATGCCTTGCTGCACGGCGAAGGCCATCTCGATGAGCGTGTCGGCCATGATCTCCACCGAATGGGTCTCGGCGAGGATGGACTGCAATGCCGCGGTGCGCGCGGGGCTGCCTGCCGACAGCGCCTCGCTGCCGCGGCGCAGGCGTTCCTGGGGCGCGAGGATCTGGTTCGCCGACGCTTCCTCGGCGCTCGCGATCTTGCGGCCCAGCGCGCTGTCGTACCAGTCGCGCAGCGGCGCCACGTCCGATGGATCGAGTGCGCCGGCCACCGCATCGACGCCGGTCTCCCTCAGGCCGTCCGCGGAGAAGGCCGACTGCGCGCAATCGAGCATGCGCGCGCGCTGCGCGGCGGACACCCTGGCCCCGTTCTTGTCCAGCGCGTCGGACATGCCCCCGCGCACCTGGCTGCCCAGCGAATCGAGCTGCACCCACAGTCCCGACTTGCGCGTGAGCTCCTGCGCCGCATCGGTGCCGATGGCGGCCAGCGCCGCGCCCGGGCCCGCCAGCAGCGCGAGCGCGAGGCTCCACATCCGGGGGGGTCGAATCATCGGGCTGTCTCCTGTGCTGCGGCCTGGGCGCCCGAGTATAGGGACGCGATGTTGCCCGGAGATTCAGGCCCGCGACGCGGCCGCTTCAGCCTCGGGCTCAGTTCTGCGACGAATGGGCCACGTGCAGCGACTCCACCCGGCCGGCGCTGAACACCAGCACGGTGGAGCTCACCATCGCCAGGTTGCCGGTCTGGCCCTGGAACAGGCTGGAGAAGACGGGGCCGGACCTGGGCGGCACGCCCAGCGCCTTGCGCAGCTCGGCGCTCATGCCGCCCAGCCACAGGCCGTCGTCGAAGCGCACGGGCTTGAAGCGGGCGGGCAGGTCGGGGCACTGGGCCGTGGGCGCCGCGCCCGCGGGCAGGTCGGTGGCGACGACGGCGTCGATGCGGCCGCGCGACAGCTCGCTGGACGTGAGCCACAGCCGCTGCGCCGGCGCGGTGCCGGACACCGTGTAGCAGAGCCAGTCGAGCGCGTCGGTGCCCTTGCCCTGGCGCTGGCTCGCGCCGACGCCGATGGCCTGGAGCGTGCCGGCCAGCGTGGAGCCGTCGAGCGTCACGCGCAATGTGCCCATCAGCAGCGGGCGCACCGGATCGGCGGCCGGCGTGACGGCGGGATCCTTGGCCACGGGCCACGGCGGTGGCGCCACGGGCGCGTCGGCGGCGCGCGCGGCGCCGAGCCAGGCCGCGGACGTCGCGCCCGCGAGAAGCAGAGCGAACAGTCGGCGATACGAGCGGATCTGCATGTCTGGGTGAGTCTCCGAAATCGTTGGTATGTCGCGAGCGCCTCTGCGTGCGTTCGTTGCGGCCGGTCCCGCTGCTGTCGCGTAGTCTCACACGGCAGGGCGACAGCTGTCTTGGCATTCGCCGCCATCCTTGCGCGGCCTCGTGCCTCGACCGATCCATCCTCCTGCATTTCGTTCGCGCCCGAGTGACCCGGCGAGCCAATCCGCGGTGATTTCGCACGCTCTCGGCCCCCGGCTGAGGTCTGGACGCGCGAAGGACAGGCCGTTGAAAGTGGCCCACGGTGACGCGGCGAAAATTCACGTCAACGCGCTGACGCGGCGCGGATGCCGCACTCGGCCGCGGGGTCGGCCCCGGTTTGGTAGATTGACCGGTTCACTCAACAGATGACACCCCGATGATCGACAAGGTCGTGGAAAGCGCCGCCGCCGCCCTCGCGGACGTGAAGGACGGCGCCACCGTGATGATCGGAGGCTTCGGCACCGCCGGCCTGCCCGACGAGCTGATCGCCGCGCTGATGGACCAGGGCGCGCGCGACCTGGTCGTCGTCAACAACAACGCCGGCAACGGCGACACCGGCCTGGCCGCGCTGCTGGGCGCGGGCCGGGTGCGCAAGATCATCTGCAGCTTCCCGCGCCAGGCCGACTCCTGGCACTTCGACCGTCTCTACCGCGAGGGCAGGATCGAGCTGGAGCTGGTGCCGCAGGGCAACCTGGCCGAACGCATCCGCGCCGCCGGCGCCGGCATCGGCGCGTTCTTCACGCCCACCGGCTACGGCACCATCCTGGCCGAGGGCAAGGAGACGCGCGAGATCGGCGGCAAGATGCAGGTGCTGGAGTACGCGATCCATGCCGACGTGGCGCTGATCAAGGCCGAGCGCGGCGACCGCTGGGGCAACCTCACCTACCGCATGACCGCGCGCAACTTCGGGCCCATCATGGCGATGGCGGCCAGGTGCACCATCGCCACGGTGCACGAGGTGGTGGAACTCGGCGCGCTCGATCCCGAGGCCGTCGTCACGCAAGGCCTGTTCGTGCAGCGCGTCGTTCCCATACCTCGCGTCGCCACCCGGGGCGCCGGCTTCAAGACCGCCTGACCATGACAGCCACCACCAAGCTCGCCCGCTGGACCCGCGACCAGATGGCCGCCCGCGTCGCCCAGGACATCCAGGACGGCGACGTCGTCAACCTCGGCATCGGCCTGCCCACCCTCATCGCCAACCACCTGCCGGCCGGCCGCGAGGTGATCCTGCAGAGCGAGAACGGCATCATCGGCATGGGCCCCGCGCCCGCGCCCGGCGCCGAGGACTTCGACCTCACCAACGCCGGCAAGCAGCCCGTCACCCTGCTGCCGGGCGGCTCGTTCTTCCACCACGCCGACAGCTTCGCGATGATGCGCGGCGGCCACCTCGACATCTGCGTGCTGGGCGCGTTCCAGGTGTCGGCGCGCGGCGACCTGGCCAACTGGCACACTGGCGCCGAGGGCGCAATCCCCGCCGTCGGCGGCGCGATGGACCTGGCCATCGGCGCCAAGCGCACCTTCGTGATGATGGAGCACCTCACCAAGAGCGGCGAGAGCAAGCTGGTGGAGTCCTGCACCTACCCCCTCACCGGCCTGGCCTGCGTCAGCCGCGTCTACACCGACCTGGCCGTGATCGACGTCGGGCCGCAGGGCGCCAAGGTGGTCGACCTGGTCGAGGGCCTCGGATTCGACCAGTTGCAGGCCGTGACCGCGATACCGCTCGCGCGCTGACAAGGAAAAGAATCGCGGAGTCACCGCCCGTTCAGCCGCGTCTGGTAGAAATGCTGCACCGCAACGACGAAAGCAAGCCATGACCGAAGACGAGGTGCGCCAGCGCGCCTTCGCGATGCCGCTGCACAACCCGGCCTTCCCGCCGGGGCCGTACCGCTTCGTCAACCGCGAGTACCTGATCATCTCGTACCGCACCGACCCGGACGCGTTGCGCGCGCTGATCCCGGCCCCGCTGGAGCTGGCCGAGCCGGTCGTGAAGTTCGAGTTCATCCGCATGCCCGACTCCACGGGCTTCGGCGACTACACCGAGTCGGGCCAGGTCATCCCGGTCACGCTGAACGGCGAGCACGGCGGCTTCGTGCTGTCGATGTTCCTCGACGATCACCCGCCCATCGCCGCGGGCCGCGAGCTGTGGGGCTTCCCGAAGAAGCTGGGCCAGCCCGACCTGCGCGTGCACACCGACACGCTGATGGGCACGCTCGACTACAGCGAGTTCCGCATCGCCACCGGCACGATGGGCTTCAAGCACAAGGCGATGGACCCCGCCGTGGCCAAGGCCGCGCTCGAGGCGCCGGCCTTCCTGCTGAAGGTGATCCCGCACGTGGACGCCACGCCGCGCATCTGCGAGCTGGTACGGTACTCGCTCACCGACGTCACGGTCAAGGGCGCCTGGACCGGCCCCGGCGGCCTCGACCTGCGCCACCACGCGCTCGCGCCCATCGCCGACCTGCCCGTGCTGGAGATCCTGTCGACGGTGCACATCCTCGCCGACCTCACCCTGCCGCTGGGCACCGTCGCCCACGACTACCTGGCACGCTAACCACCACTTCCACCGGAGAACACCATGCAACTCAAGGACAAGGTCGCCATCATCACCGGCTCGGCCAGCGGCATCGGCAAGGAGATCGCGCTCGAATTCGCCAAGGAGGGCGCCAAGGTCGTGATCGCCGACCTCGCGCTGGCCGCGGCCCAGGCCACCGCCGACGAGATCAACAAGGGCGGCGGCACGGCGATGGCCGTCGAGATGAACGTCACCGACGAGGCCGCGGTCGATGCGGCCACCGCCAAGGTCGTCGAGCAGTTCGGCGGCGTCGACGTGCTGATCAGCAACGCCGGCATCCAGATCATCAACCCGATCGTCGAGTTCAAGTACGACGACTGGAAGAAGCTGATGGCCATCCACGCCGACGGCGCGTTCCTGACCACGCGCGCGGCGATGCGCGCGATGATCGCCCAGGGCAAGGGCGGCTCCATCATCTACATGGGCTCGGTGCATTCGCACGAGGCCTCGCCGCTGAAGTCGGCCTACGTCACGGCCAAGCACGGCCTCATCGGCCTGGCCAAGGTCGTGGCCAAGGAAGGCGCGAAGGACAGGATCCGCGCCAACGTGATCTGCCCGGGCTTCGTGCGCACGCCGCTCGTCGAGAAGCAGATCCCCGAGCAGGCCAAGGCGCTGGGCATCAGCGAGGCCGACGTCATCAAGAACGTGATGCTCAAGGACACCGTGGACGGCGAATTCACCACCGTGCAGGACGTCGCCCAGACGGCCGTGTTCCTGGCGGCGTTCCCCACCAACGCACTGACGGGCCAGTCCATCACCGTCTCGCACGGCTGGCACATGCAGTGAACGTGAGCCCCAAACTGCGGAGTACCGCAGCAAGGGCTGGCGACCGCGCCCACCCTGCGGGCGGGAGACTTTCTTGATCCGAGCCGGCACCTTCAAGGCCGCCATCTTCGACATGGACGGCCTGCTCATCGACTCCGAGCGCGCCATCTCGGCCGCCTGGCTCGAGGGCGCGAAGGCGCTCGGCTTCAAGCTGGAGATGGGCGACTTCATGCGCGTGATCGGCACCGCGTCGCAGCAGTCCACCGCGATCCTCGTGGACCTGCTGGGCAGCGAGGAGGCCATGCGCGCGACCGCCGCGAAGGCGCACGCGCTGCTGCCGCAGGCCGGCGGCGGCCCGGTGTTTCCGCTCAAGACCGGCGCGCTGCCGCTGCTGGAGGCGCTGCACGCCGCGGGCATCCCGTGCGCGGTGGCGTCGTCGTCGGCCGTGGAGGAGATCCGCCACCGGTTGGGCCACGTCGACGTGCTCAAGTACTTCCGCCGCATCGCCGGCGGCGACGAGGTGACGCACGGCAAGCCCGATCCCGCGCTGTACCTGCTGGCGGCGGCGCGCCTGGGCGTCGCGCCCGAGGACTGCATCGCGTTCGAGGACAGCGAGAATGGCGCCCGCGCGGCGCAGGCCGCCGGCGTGCGCGTGGTGATCGTGCCCGACCTGAAGCATCCGCCGGACGACGTCGCGGCGCGCGCGCATGGCGTCATCCCCTCGCTGGCCGACGCGATCGACCACGTGCCGCACTGGTTTCCGCGGCTGTGAATCCCGCTGCGCCGGACCTCCGCTTTCTCGGCGGCTACCCCGAGGCGACGCTGGACCAGGTGCGCGACCTGATCGCGCGGGGCAAGCTGGGCGAGTACCTCGCGCGCCGCTATCCCGAGCGCCACGCGGTGCGCAACGACGGCGCGCTGTACGAGCATGCGATGGCGCTCAAGCAGCGCTATCTGCGCAACGCGCCGCTGCTGTCCCGGGTGGCCTACGACAACCGGCTGCAGATCGACCAGCGCGCGCTGGGAACGCTCACCGCGGTGTCGCGCGTGCAGGGCGGGCAGCTCAAGGCGAAGAAGGAGATCCGCGTGGCCGCGGTCTTCAAGGACGCGCCGGCCGACATGCTGCAGATGATCGTGGTGCACGAGCTCGCGCACCTGAGGCAACGCGAGCACGACAAGGCGTTCTACGCGCTGTGCGAGCACATGCTGCACGACTACCACCAGGTCGAATTCGACACGCGGCTGTACCTGACCTGGCGGGTGCTGGAAGCCGCGAACGTGACGCAAATCACGCTGCCGAACACCTGACTTCAGGCGCGCGATGGGTGCCGCGTCCGCACCTCGCGTTCGCGGGTGCGCTTCGCGTGGCCGACTTCACGAACTCAGTCGGATTGCATCGGTGTTTCCACGGATCAGCAGGGCCTGTTGCCCCTATCCTCTGGTCATCCGCAAAGCAGCTCCTTGCCGGCCGTCATGACCACTCTCCTCATCGCGCTCCTCGTTGCCCTCGCCGTCGCCGCGGGGGGCTGGCGCGTCATGGTCGCCCGCCGGCGCGCCGCGCAGGCCCAGGCCGCCCGCGACCAGGCCACGCGGGCCGCCCGCGCCGCCGTCCGCGAGGGCGTGCCCGCCGCCAGGCCGGCGACCACCGAAGACGCCGAGGCCGCCCGCGCCACCGCGCGCGCCAAGGCCCAGCGCGTGATCGCCGCCGAGCAGGCACGCCGCAAGGCCGCGATCCAGAAGGCCCAGAACGCCGCGCGCGTCGATGCCGAGCGCCGCGCCAAGGAGGCCGAGGCCGCCGCGCTCGTCTCGACGCTGCCGGTCAACCGCCTGCCCAAGGTCGAGCGCACCACGCCGATCTTCCCCAAGGCGCCTGCCGCGGCCGCGAACGAGCCGGCGAGCCTGCCCGCGATGGGCGAGAAGACCACGCCGCTGCTTCGCCCCGCCCCGGTGCTCGCGCGCAAGCCCGAGGTCCCGACGGTGCTCAAGACCGCCGCTCAGACGCTGGTGCTGCTGGTGGACGACTCGAAGATGGTGCGCGTGAAGTCCACCCGCCTGCTGGCCTCGCACCAGTTCCAGGTGATGACGGCCGTCGACGGCATCGACGCCCTCAAGCAACTCGAGAACTGCTGCCCCGACATCGTGATCACCGACGTCGACATGCCCGGGATGGATGGCTTCGGCCTGGTCAACGCGCTGCGCGGCAACCCGCGCACGCAGCACATCCCCATCGTGATGATCACCTCCGCGGAGGATCGCCACCGCGAGGAGGCCCTGCGCGTGGGCGTCGGCCTGGTGATGGGCAAGCCCTACGACGAGGCCGCGCTGGTCGCCCACATCCGCGGCTTCAAGTTCTTCGCCCGGGCCGACGAGGTCGAGTCGCTGGCCTGCGCCTGAAGCCGGGCTGAC
>FTIR01002181.1_pt3 | contig 13276 bp, 9 predicted proteins | sample 1658041 | NCBI WGS metagenome assembly FTIR01 (sample SAMEA3914793, study PRJEB12502) | metagenome | biome: forest; material: soil | place: Canada | collected 2011-07-03 | depth 0.3 m | reverse complement strand
CGATCACCGCGCCGGTCGCCGAGCCGATGATGAGCGCCCCCACGACCGCCAGCCCCGCGACGGCGACGGAACGACCGGCTCACATCCTGGTCGTCGATGATCTGGCCGAAAATCGCGAACTGGTGCGGCTTCTGCTGAAAGCCATCGGCCACCACGTCGACGAGGCCGCCAGCGGCGCCGAAGCGGTAATCCTGGCCAAGGGCGCCGCGTTTGACCTGATCCTGATGGACCTCCAGATGCCCGCCATGGACGGCCTGACCGCCACGCGGCTCATCCGCGAGACCGCGCCGCTGAACACCGCGACCCCTATCGTCGCGCTCAGCGCCAATGTCCTGGCAGACCAGGTCGCCAAATGCCTGGCGGCCGGCATGAACGATCATATCGGCAAGCCCATTCAGATCGCCGAACTGGTGGCCAAGGTGGCGTGGTGGACGAGCTGGGACCCGGAGGACGACCGTGAGGCGGCGTGCGACGATCGCCTGGTGATGTGACTAACCCAGGCGATGACCGCCAAAGGCGCCCAGCAATCCCAAAGCCGCACAAGCAGCGACGATCCACACAGGCGATAGCCGCCACACCGTCAGGCCGACCAACGCGGCGACCGCGACCAGAAGGTCGAGCGGGCTGAAGATCGCGTTGACCCACACGGGATTGTAGAGCGCCGCGGCCAACACCCCCACCACGGCGGCGTTCGCGCCCTGTATCGCCGCCTGCGCCTGCGGCCTGGCGCGAAGCGCGCTCCAGAAGGGCAGCGCGCCGAACAGAAGCAGCATCCCGGGCAGGAAGATGGCCATCAGCGCCAGCAACGCGCCGGTGACGCCGTTCGGACCAGGGCGAAGCAGGCTCCCAAGATAGGCGGCGAAGGTGAACAGAGGACCGGGGAGCGCCTGCGCCGCGGCATAGCCGGCCAGGAACCGCTCCGGCGCCACCCAGCCGGGCCGAACCACCTGGTCCTGCAACAAGGGCAACACCACATGGCCGCCACCGAACACCAGGGCGCCGGAATGATAGAACGCCGCCGCCACCGCCACCGGTCGGGCCTGAGTGATGGCGGCGACAAGCGGAAGCCCCAGCAGCAATCCCGCAAAGGCGGCGAGACAGGCGAACCCCAGCCAGCGAGGCGTCCGAACCGGCAGGTCCGATGGAGCGCCGGCCTGGTCGGGCTTGCACAACCAAAGGCCAGCGACGCCGCCCAGGGCCAGGGCCGCGATCTGACCAATCCCGCCCGCAACCAGCGTCACCAGGCCAAGCGCGGCCAAGGCGATGCTTGCACGCAGCCGGTCGGGCGCGAGCGATCGCGCCATGCCCCACACCGCCTGGGCGACAACGGCCACGGCGACCAGCTTCAGCCCATGGACCAAGCCGCCGACCCAGCCGGCGTCCAGCAGGTGGACCCCCAACCCCAGCAGGATCATCAACAGAGCCGAGGGCGCGGTGAAACCGATCCAGGCGGCCAAGGCGCCCAAGGGGCCCGCCCGCACCAGTCCGATGGCGACCCCGGCCTGACTGGAGGCCGGTCCCGGAAGAAATTGGCACAGCGCGATCAGGTCGGCGAAGGCCCGGTCGTCGAGCCACCGCCGCCGCTCCACGAACTCGGTGCGAAAATATCCAAGATGCGCCGCAGGCCCGCCGAAACTGGTCAGGCCGAGTCGCAAAAACGCCCACAACACCTCGCGCCCCGACCTGCTGGGCGGGGCGGCGCCGGTGTCGGCCGTCTGGGTCAAGCTTTCGGCGGCGGCGGCGCGGCGAATTGAGCGACGTGGGCGAACCCCAGGGCCGCCTCGATCTGGCTTGGCGACAAGGCGAACATCAAGGCTGGCAGCACGATCTGGTCCTCACGCGTCGTGTGGTTTTCCGACACCAGCACGAATCGCTGCAGGGCGCGAGCCTTCCGCCCGGCGCGGGCCTTTTGGGCGCCGCCCAGAGATCCCTGGGTCCGGCTTGTCGCCAACCAGGGCCCGGTTGGCGCGGCGCAGTCTGGCGCCTTCCTGATCGTAGAGAAACGGAACCAGCACAAACCGCTCGCCCCTGGTCACCGGCGTCGCCTCGTGCAGCAGCCGACAGGAGAATATCGCCGCCCCACCCGTGGGCGGGCGATAGGTGCGCCGCCCATATTCGGGAAACCGCAAATCCCCGCCTTCATAGTCCTCCGCATTGAGGTTCAACGAAATCGCGAATTTGCGGTGGGCCGTGCCGGCCGTGACGTCGTCGCGGTGGGCGAAGAAAAAGCCCTGATCCTCCTCGCCGTAGCGGCAGATCAGGTAGCGCTCGATATGCTTGGCCCGCCAGCCAAAGGCGCGCTGGACCATGGGGAACAGCCGCGTCTCGATCCTGGTCCTGACCAGTTCGATCAACACGTCGTCCTCGATGGTCACATCGGTGCGGCGCTTGAGCCTGGGATTGACCCCGTGGACGGTGCGGCCATCCACATCGATCGCAAAACCCGACGGCATGGCCCGACCCAGGCGGAAATAGGCGATCAGCGCCTGGCATAGGGCCGGCTCCAAGATCCTGGGCAGGGTCAGGACCGGGGCTATGGGATGGTCGGCGACCGCCGTCGCCGCGCGGGTCTCCCACTCAAGCCGCTCAAGCACCTTGGCGGTCTGTTCAATCGGTTCGGCCATGGCGATGCGAAAGCCAGGGTCGATGAGAAACACCGTCGGGCGCAGATGCGTATTATCGGCCGCGCCATAGAGCCGGCTCACCGCGCAGTCGAAATCCCAGAAAAAGCGCACGCCAGGCTCCGACGCGGCCAGACCACGCTGCGTGCGATCGGCGCGGTCGACACTGACCCCGTAAAACGCAGCGTCGGTGTCGTTGAACAACGGGCGCTTGGTCATGGCCAGCTCCACAGCCGCCCGAGCGACGCCGTTGGCCAGGGAGCCGAAGATCATCAGCACGATCCAGCGGCCGGCGGCCACATCGAGGCTGTAGCGTTCGACCGTATCGGTGGCGGCCACAAAGAACGGCGCGGGCTCGCCGAAACCCGGCGCCTTTTGTTCCCGGGACAGGCTGGCTTGGCGCCGCATCCGCGTGTCTTCAAATCCGTATCCGGCCCCGATGGCGCCCGCACTGTTTCAGCCTGAGATTTCAGGGGTTTCTCCGCTCGGACACCGAGCGCCGCCGAAAGGCCACAATCGATCACTGCGGCCCGGTTTCGACCGCCTGTCGCACAGCCTATCGCCGGCGTGGCCCAGAGTCGTAAAAGCCCTTCATGACCTTATCCAACCGCCCTCAGCTGGCTGAGATCGACGCCTTTCTGGCTCGCAATCCCGACCATATCGAGTTGCGCTATCATCGCGCGGGCCTGCTGGCGGGCCTGGGCCGCCACGACGAGGCCCGCCAGGACTATCTGGCGGTGATCGCGCGCGACCCCACGCATTTCGGCGCGCTCAACGATCTGGGGACCCTGCTGTACCAAACCGATTTTCGCGCCGCGGCCCGGATGACCTACGCCGAGGCGGTCAGGCATCATCCGCACAATCCGATCGGCCAGATCAATCTGGCCAATGCGCTCTTGGCCCATGGCGAGGCGGACGAGGCCCTGCCGCACTATGAGGCGGCCCTCGACCTGTCGCCGGATCATCCCGATGCGCTGCAAGGCCTGGCCAATCTGCTGCAGGACCGAGGCCAGGGGGAACTCGCCGAGCGGTATCGCCAGCGCAGCTATGGCGCGCGCGGCGTCACCACCCTGCCCTATCGCGGCGACGGGCCGCCCTGCAGGGTGCTGCTGCTGGTTTCCGCGGCGGGTGGCAATGTGCCGACGCGGTTCCTGCTCGACGACCGATATTTCGCCGTCTCGGTCTTGGCCGTGGAGGCCCAGGGCTCCATCGCCGAGCTGCCGGCGCATGACCTGGTGTTCAACGCCGTCGGCGACGCGGACCTCGCCCCCGGGGCCCTGCAGGCGGCTCAGGCCGTGCTGGCGCGCACCGCCGCGCCTGTGATCAATCGACCGGATCGCGTCGTCCTGACCGGCCGCGCCGCGGTCGCCGCGCGCCTGGCCGGAACGCCGGGGGTGGTGACGCCGAGGGTGGTGGCGACGCCGCGCGAAACCGTGCGTCCGGCGGCGCGGCGCTTTGGCTATCCGCTGCTGCTGCGCAGCCCGGGCTATCATACCGGCCGTCACTTCCTCAAAGTCGACGACGCCAGCCAGTTGGCGGACGCTCTGGCCGCCTTGCCCGGCCGCGATCTGCTGCTGATCCAGTTCCTCGACGCGCGTGACGCGCAAGGCCAGGCGCGCAAGTTCCGGGTCATGCTTATCGGCGGCCAGATCTTTCCGCTGCATCTGGCGCTGTCCGGCGACTGGAAGGTCCACTACTTCACCGCCGACATGGCCGAGCAACCCGAGCACAGGACGCAGGAGGCGGCGTTTCTGAGCGACATGCCCGGGGTGCTCGGCCCCCGCGCCATGGCCGGTCTGGCCGGGATCGGCGAACGCCTGGGCCTCGACTATGCCGGTGTCGATTTCGCCCTGAGCCCCGAAGGCGACGTCCTGCTGTTCGAAGCCAACGCCACCATGGTGGTCAATCCGCCAGACGCCGACCCGCGCTGGGACTACCGGCGCCCCGCCGTCGAAAACATCCTCGCCGCCACCCGCGATCTCTTGCTGAAGCGCGTATTGACTGTGAATACCTGACGTCCCCGGGTTTGACTTCGCGCTGGCCCCAGGTTAGCAAAACAGACCGCGCGGGCATGGGGTCCGCGACCCCTCGCGAGCCTCGCCAAGCATGACCACTCAGAATCGCAATTCGCTGCGACCGGTTGCTTCGGCGCCTCTGGGCGCCGTGTGCGCCTGTCGCGCTCGTGAGGAGACCGCCGCTTAGGATTCGCCAACCGCGATCAAAAGCTCCCGCCCCTCCCGAGCCTGGCCGCTTCGGAGGGGTTTTTCATGCCTGCCGCCAAAGCATAGCCCGGCTCGGTCCGACCGAAAAGTTCAAGCCCGTGACCGACCTCATGCAAACCGACACCCTCGTTCGCACCACCCCCCGTCCCCGCGCTTCCGGGCCCCGCGCACCCGGCCCCCACGCTCCTGGCCGCTCGGCGCTTTGGGGCTTGGAGGCGCGCGCCCTGATCAAGCTGGCCGCGCCTCTGATCCTGACCCAGCTTGCCCAGATGGCGATCCTCAGCACCGACATCGTCATGCTGGGGCGGTTGAGCCGCACCGCCCTGGCCTCGGCGGCGATCGGCAACACGGTCTATTATTTCGCCTGGCTGATCGGCTCCGGCCCGCCGGCCGCGATCGCTCCGGTGATCGCCCATATTGTCGGCGACGGCGGCTTCGACCGGGCCCAGGTCCGGGCGGCGGTGCGCATGGGGCTTTGGGCCTGCGCGATCCTCGCCGCCCCCCTGATGATCATGCTGCTGTGCGCGCGGCCGATCCTCATCGCCCTGCATCAGGATCCGGTGCTGGCGACGGGCGCCGGCCAGTTCGTGGGCATGCTGAGCTTTGGCCTGTTCTTCGCCCTGGCCTTCCAGGTGCTGCGCAACTTCGCCACGGCCCTGGGCCACCCCCGCGCGACTCTGTGGGTGATGGGCGTCACCATCGGCTACAACGCCCTGGCCGACTACGCCCTGATCTTCGGCCATTTCGGCTTTCCGGCCTTGGGCCTGCGCGGGTCCGGCATCGCCACGGCCTCGTCGGCGGCCTTCGCCTTCTTCGCCCTGCTGATCATCGTCCAGGCCAATCCGACCCTGCGGGCCTATCGCATCTTCCGCCGGTTCGGCCGGCCGGTGGCCGCCAAGCTGGCGGAGATCCTGCGCCTGGGCATGCCCATCGGAATGACCATGATCTTCGAGGCCATGCTGTTCAACGCCATGACCCTGGTCATGGGCACGTTCGGCGCCAATTCGGTGGCCGCCCACCAGATCGCCCTGAACTTCGCCTCCGTCACCTTCATGGTGCCGCTGGGGGTGGCCATGGCGGCGACGGTGCGGGTGGGGCTGGCGGCGGGCGCGGGTGATCAGCGCGGCGCGAGGCGGGCGAGCTATGTCGCCTTGAGCGTCGGCGCCGGTTTCATGGCCTTGTGCGGCGTCGCCATGATCCTGGCCGGGCCGCAGATCGCCGCCCTCTATCTGGGCGGTCGCACGTCGGACGACCTGAAGGTATTGGCGCTCGCAAGCCTGTTCCTCAAGGTCGCCGCCGCCTTCCAGGTGTTCGACGCCCTGCAGGTGGTCGGGGCCATGTCGCTGCGCGGCCTGAAGGACGCCCGCTGGCCGATGGTCCTGGCCGGCGGCGCCTACTGGCTGGTGGGGGCGCCGGTGTGCCTGATCCTGGGCGTCAGCCTGCACATGCAGGGGCTGGGGATCTGGCTGGGCCTGGCCGCCGGCCTGGCGGCAGCCGCGGCGGCCATGGTCGCCCGCTTGACCTGGATGACGCGGGAAGCCTGAAACGCCAAGCGAAGTCCGATCCCCAAGGACCGGACTTCGCCATCCGCCGCTCTAGACGGTCTCGTCCTCCCTCGGCGTCGCGGCGCCGATCGCCAGGTCCAGCTTCTCGGACATCAGCAAGGTGAGCAGGGCCTGCATGACCCCGCCGCTGGCGCCCTCGCCGCCGGAGATCTGCACCTTGGGCACCACGTCGACGCCGCTGGTCTCCAGAGCCAGGGCGAAACGCTCCGCGACCTGGCGAGCCAACTGATAGCGAGGCCCGCCGGAGGCCGCGACCTGGCTCTCGATGGCCTCGGCCTGGGCGAGGCCGACCTTGGTGGTGCGTTCCGCCTCGGCGGCGGCCAGGGCGATCACGCGCTTGGCCTCGCCTTCGCCCAGCAGCCGCATACGATCGGCCTCGGCCTTGGCCAAGGTGCGGGTCTGATCCGCTTCCTGCTCCGAGCGGGCCAGATTGGCCTTACCGGCGTTTTGCTGCACCTGGATCGACAGTTCCGACTCGGTGATCGCGCTCTGTTGCTTGGCCTTGGCCTCGGCCTCGCGCAACTCGCGCTCCTTGTTCGCCGCCAGCTTCTGGCGCTCATAGGTGCCGACCTGTTCGTCGGCGATCTGGCGTTGACGCAGTTGGGCCAGGATGCGCTCGATCTGGTCGTCGCCTGAGGCGCTGGGCCGCGGCGTGCCGATCAGAACCTCCTGCAATTCCAGATTATAGGCGCTGAACCGCGCCTTCATCTCCTCGGACGACTGCATCTGGATCGCGCTGCGATCCTGCAACAGTTCGATCAGGGTGCGGGTCTGGCCGATATTCTTGAAATAGGCCGAGACCATCGGGTCCAGGGTCTGCTCCACCAGCCGCTTGATGTCGCCAAAGCGCTGAATGACCAGGGGCGCCTTGCGATAGTCGATATGCACCACCACCGACACCGGCAGGGTCGGCTCGAAGGCGTCGCGGGTGATCAGCGAGACTTCGGCCAGGTTCTCGTCGAACCGAAGCGAACCGCTGATCCCCTTCTCCCATTTGAGGATGAAGTTAGTGGTCGGCACCATGGTCACCCGACCGGCATAGGTGTTGAAGGCGTACTTGCCCGGCAGCAGCGGCTCGCTCCACACGCCGCGCTGGCTGCGGTCGACCAGTTCGCCGTGGCGATAGCTGTCGCCGGAGGTGTCGACCCCCGCGGCGCCCGTATAGGACACCACAACGCCGACCTGACCGACCTCCACCGTGGTCTTGGCGATCAGCTCCACCGTCGCGAACAGGCGGTTGATATAGTAGGTGCCTTCGACCAGCACCTGCAGCTGGCGTCCCTTGCGCCCACCGGCGGCCAGGAATTTGCGCGGATCCTGGAAACTGTTGTGGAAGGTTTCCGCATCGTCGGCGTCCTGCCCCACCGTCGGGGCGATGATTTCGCCCGCGGCCAGCCCGGGGCCGTCATGCACGGTGACCACGCCGATCTCGTCCTCGGCATCCTTGATCACCACCGGCTCGAAGCCGCCGCGATCCTCGATCACTTCGGTCATCTGGGCCAGCAGGGCCACCTCTTCACGATCGAGGTTGAGCGCGAAGGTGCGGTCGCGGGTCACCACCACGAACTGAGCGAGATTGAGGGCGTAGGCGCCCTCGCGCAGCACCTTGCGTTGCGGCCCCTTCTGCCCGCCCGCGCTCAGAAACGCGCGGGTCTCCTGAAAATCGACACCGTCAGGATTGTCGGCCAGGGTCTGGTCCGCGCTCAGGGGACGGCCGTCGCGGGCGAACACATAGCCGATCCGGCCCTGGGGGATGGTCACCAGAGGCTGGACATGCAGCCGGTATTGAAACGGAAGGAAAAAGTGCACGCCGCCGCGCAGGACGTCGGGCTGATAACCGGCCTCGCCGGACAGCGCGATCAAACCGCTGCGGATCGAGCCCTTGCCGCTCCACAGCTTTTCGACCACCGCCACGCGGTTGTTGCCGACATAGCGGATCATGCCGGAGGCGAAGACGAACAACGTCGCGCCGAGCACGACGAAAAGCGCCGAACCGATCCACGGTCCGAACGCCAATAGCGAAGACATGGAAAACCCCATCGGGCCGCTTGGCCGGCGGGAATCGCCGGAACATGGGTGAGCGGCCGGACCAGAAACATATGGTCAAGCTTTCCAACTTCAATCGGAAGTGGGCCTCAGGTTCGCGACGCACCGATCACGTTTGTGAGACCGGCCGGCCAGGCTCAATCAGCGCCGCAACAGACCTTGAAACGCCTCGCAGATCGCGGCGACGGCCAGATTCTTGTGCGCCAGAGGGCCGTTCTCGGCCTCGGTGTGGGCCAGCATGGTGGCGTTGGCCTCGAACACCAGAACCTGTCCATCCGGCAGGATCGAAAAGTCCACACCGCAATAGTCGAGATCCATCCGCTGGCCGATCTTGGTGATGGCGGCCCAGGCGTCCGGGCCCAGGGCGGCCTGCGGATCGTCCAGGAAGCGCCGCTCCTCGGCCACGCGCGCCGCATCGCCGGGCATGTCGGCGGTCTCGTAGTGCACCAGCCAATCGCGGGAGATGGCCAGATGGTAGGGATAGGCTTGGCGGTCGACGAAGATCACCCGGTATTTGCGATGCCAGCCATCGGCCGAGCGATAGTCGTGATAGGCCGTGGCGTAGGCGTCCTCGCCGGCCGCGACGGTGATCTCGGACAGCGCCTCGACGGTCAGGGCGCGAACAAGACCCTGGCCGCCATGGGATCCGCGCGGCCGCACCAGCACCGGCGCCGTCAGGCCCGCGCGGGCGACACAGGCCGCCACGCCATCGCCGGCCAGGTCCTCGGCCGCCAACCGCGCCACCGCGGGAACCACCACGCCCTCGATGTCGCCGAGCAGGCCTGGAATGTCCTGGCGCGCCGTGCGCTGCACCTTGTCCGGATCGTTGATGACCGGTCGGCCGCAGCCCGCAAGGAAGGCTTTCATCGGCGCAAGGGTGGGGCCCGCCAGATCGGCGTCGCCGACGGCGTTGAACACCGCATCATAGGCCGGCAGGGTCTGCGCCTGGCCCGGTGTCGCATATTCGATGAACCAGTTCAGGCGCGTGAACCGCGCCTTGGGCAACAGGCATCGGTGGGGCACATTGCCGCTTTCCGATGTGGTCAGGACCAGCACCACCGCCTCGGGCCGCACGCCCGGCTCGATGAACAGGTTCTGGCGGCCATAGACCAGATCGCGATGGTGGCGGGCGCCCTCGGCGTCGCCCCGGCCGGCCAGGATCGAGGCCAGGTTCTGGTGCGGGACGGCCATGTCCGGATCGAGTTCCAGCGCCAGCTGGCAATGATATTCGGCCGCTTCGCTCTCACCGGCCATCAGATAGACCGACGACAGGCTGGCATGGGCCTCCTTCAGGATCGGGTCGATGGCGATCGCGTGCTGCAGGCTCGTGGCGGCGTCGTCCGCGCGTTCGAGGGCCACATAGGCGTTGCCCAGGTTGAGATGGGCGGCGGCGCGCATCGGGTCGAGCTTGGCCGCCCGCTCCAGGGCGGCGATCGCCTCTTCAGGGCGTCCGAGGCTGTTGAGGGCCGTGCCCAGCAGCAGCCAGGCGTCCGCATGGTTGGGCGCCAGGACCAGGATCGCATCCGCGGCCTCCAGCGCCGCTTCGGTCTGGCCGCCCTGGAGCAGGGCCAGGGCCAGGCCCGCCCGAGCGTCCAGCGATTGGGGATCGAGCGCCACGGCGGCCTGGTAGGCGTCCACCGCCGCGCTCGCGCCGGCCCAGGCCAGCAAGGCCGCTCCGAGCGCCAGTCGCGCCGCCGCCGAATCCGGCAGGCGCTCGCAGGCCTGGCGGCCGGCCAGGGCCGCCGCTTCCAGATCGCCGTTTTCTCTCAGGGCGTTGGTCAGCTCGACCAGCGCCGCGGCGTGGTTCGGCGACAGGGCCAAGGCTCTGCGATAGCCATCGATGGCCGCCGCCTGGGCGCCCTGCCAGTGACGCAGATTGGCCAGGGCCACATGGCCTTCGGCTTGATCCGGGCGAACCGCCACTACGTTCTTGAACAGTTCGGCGGCGGCCTCGACCTGGCCGCCCTCAAAATTGAACAAGCCATAGAGATAAAGGGCGGTGGGCTCGGCCGGATCGGCCTGCAGCGCCTCCTTGTAGAGGGCTTCAGCGGCGTCGCGACGCCCCGATTGATGGTGGTCGAGCGCCTGGGTGATGATTTCGAAGGTCGTGGACACGGCTTGGGGAACTCCGGAAGTTCAGGCGCTGGGGGCGTTCAGACGTTCGCGATCAGGCGCTGGCGACAGCGGCGGCGCCGGCCGTCGAGGTCGTGGCGTCGGCCGCCGCCGTAGAGCCCGCGGTGGTGGCGGCGTCATTGGCCGCGGTCGAGGTGTCGCTCGACGGCGAGGCCCCGCCGGCATGGTGCTTATGGTGGTGGCCGGTGATGCTTTGCAGGAAGTCGTTGACCGTCGAGGCCGCCCCCTGGACCGCATTCGAGGCCATCGAAGCGGCGTCGCCCGCGGCGGACACGGCGCTGGAGGCGGCGGCGACGGGATTGGCCTGGTAAGAAATCAAGGCGCTGAGGACGTCGGAGGAAAACTGGCTGGCCGGCGAGGACGCCTGGGCGCTGGTCGCCGACCCCGAGGATGCAGAGCTTGCCGAGTCGGACGGAAAAATCTGCCCCGTGCTGGAGGTCGGGGCCGAGGTCCCCATCAGCAGGGCCTGGAGCGCCTGAATCTGGGAACTGTTTGAAATAGCGGAGGTTTGCATGACGCGGATTCCCGGTGGACCCAAGGCCGCCTGGGCCGGGCGTCAAAGCCCGGACCGGCGGTTAACCTAGTCTTGCAAGGGTCGGACCGCGAGGCGCTGCTAGGGGTGTGAGACCTGACCCTTGTCGCAATGCAGCTTGGAGCCGTCGATGCGGCAGGTGTTGACCACCAGCCCGTCCACATCGCGCACCTCGGCGCGCCACGCCGCCGGGCCGGTCCGGGTCAGAGTCATGAAGCCGAACCCGTCGACCCAGGAGCTCATGGCCGCCACCACCGCGCCCGGCGCCACCGGCGGCTCGGCCGGCGGCGTCGCGGGCAGGGGCACGATGTCCTCCTGGGTGCCGGAGAAGCCGGCCACGATCTGCGCCGGATGGTTGGAGGAGAAGCTGAGCGCCTCCCACACATGCACGTGGCCAGACAGCAGCAGATCGACCTGGGCGGGGATCAGGTTCGGATTGAGGGTCCCGAACGCCGACTGCAGACCGCCATTGCCCGGATTGATGACACGCTCACCATTTTTGGAGGTGATCGCGGCATAGGCCAGGATCGGGTGATGATCGGCCAGCATGTTGTGCGGCGCGCGCCGGGTCAGGGCCTCGATCTTGGCATAGGTGTCCCGATAGCGGGCGATCCGGACATCGCCGGCCGGCAGGGGTCCGCCGGAGGTGTTGGAGCTGTCGAACAGGATCAGCTGGGCGCCCTCTCCCAGCGGCACGGCATAGGGGTCGCTGTAGTCGCCATCGCCGTCTTGGGCCGCTTGGTTGCAGTCACGGCCGGGCTGCAGGGGCCGCGGGTCGATCATGCGCCACCATCCCTGTCCCGCTCGGCCGCAGGATTCGTGATTGCCGCGCACCGCGGCCCAGGCCGCCGCCCGCAAAAGAGGATCGGCGGGATCCAGGAAATCAGCGCGCCAAGCGTCAAGGCCATAGCCCCAGGGGCTACCGGCGCAACCGGGCTGATCAGTGGGACAAGGGTTCTCTCGATAGAGGTAGTCACCCACATGGATCACCAGGTCGGGGCCCCATTTCGCGGCCGCAGCGGCCACCTGGGCGAATGGATAGGCCTTGGGATCATTGCAGGCTTGATAGGCCTGATCGGCGGTCTTGACGCGGCAGCCGGTATCGCCAATGACCACGATCCGCCGGATGATCGGCGGCGGCAGGGGCAGCGAGCGACCGTCGATGCTGGCGGTGCGCGCCCGAGCCGGTATCTGGGCCTCGCAGGTCAGGGCGTCGAATACGGACGGCTTGGACAAGGCCGGATCCGATCGAGTCGGTCGCTGCGCGATGGTCTCGGCCGGGGCGCGGACCGTCATTGGCGAAACCTGGTTGTCGACCAGCAGAGCGGGACAATGATTCGCTGAGGTGACCGCCCGGGCCACCCGGGCGCCGTCTTCCCCCAGGAGCACAAAGGTCGACAGGGGCGCGGCTGGCGCGGCCAGGCTCGCCGTCGGGGTAAAACTCGCGCACAGGCTGAAGGCGAGCGCAAAGACCGGCGCCCAGGCGCCGCCGAACCGCAGAGAAATCAAAGCCGACCTCGAATTGGCGACAGGATGCAGGCCGATCGGCCATGCGGAATCGGCAACCTATAGCCCAAATAAGACAGTTCGTTATGCCGCAACCTGGTCGGGCGCCAAGGCCAGCACCCGGCGCATCGCCGCCAGCAAGGCCTCGGGTTTGATCGGCTTTTCGACCACCGCGTCCATGCCGCCCGCCAGATAGGCCTGGGCGTCGCGGGGATCGGCGTTGGCGGTCAGGGCGATGATCGGCAGGGCGGCGCAGGCGGCGCTCAGCGCCCGAATATGCCGGGTCGCCTCCAGCCCATCCATCACCGGCATCTTGATATCCATCAGCACCATATCGAACCGGCCGGTGCCGGCCAGCCGCACGGCCTCGGCGCCGTTTTCCACGCTCTCGCAGGTGCAGTCGAACATGCCGCACAGGGTCTCCGCCACCAGGCGATTGGCGGCGTTGTCATCGGCGATAAGCACGTGGGCGGTGGTGGTGTCCGTCACCGTTACCGGCTGGGCCGGCTGGGCCGCCGGATCCTCGGTTCCGGGCAGGTTGACCTCGAACACGAACAGCGAGCCGCGGTTCAATTCGCTGCTCGCGGTCACCCGGCCGCCCATCTGCTCGGCCAGTTGACGGCAAATCGACAGGCCCAGGCCCGCGCCGCC
>FTIR01002235.1_pt3 | contig 13306 bp, 14 predicted proteins | sample 1658041 | NCBI WGS metagenome assembly FTIR01 (sample SAMEA3914793, study PRJEB12502) | metagenome | biome: forest; material: soil | place: Canada | collected 2011-07-03 | depth 0.3 m | reverse complement strand
CGCGCCTGCTCGCCGCCGGCGATCGCCGAATCGACCCAGGTGCCGCCCGCCGCGGTATAGGCGTTGGCGAGTTCCTTGACGGCCGCGGACTCGCCGCCGGACGTCCACCAGTGCAGCACCTCGGCGCGATTGGCCTGCGCGTGCGCGCCGGCGAGCGCGCCGAACGCGAGCGCGAGGGTGAGGCCGACGCGGGTGAAGCGGGTCTTGTGGGTCATGGTCTGTCTCCTGGCTTTGTTTTGCAGCGCGACGGGCACACCGGTCGCCTCGGTGGTTTCAGGCAGCGGCGCGACGGGCTCCGAGGAATTGCTTGAACGCGAGCGCGCTGTCCTTGGGCGTGCGCGCCTGCGTGCCGTAGTCCACGTGCACGAGGCCGAAGCGCTTCTCGTAGCCGTAGCTCCACTCGAAGTTGTCCATCAGCGACCATGCGAAGTAGCCGCGCACGTCCACGCCCTGGCGCATCGCCGCGTCCACGGCCGCGAGATGGCTGTTGAAGTAGCGCGCGCGCTGCGCGTCGTGCACCTGGCCGTCCCGGACGGCGTCGTCGCTGGCCATGCCGTTCTCGGTGATGTAGATGGGCGGGAGCGCCGGATAGCGCTGCCTGAACTCCAGCAGCAGGTCGCGCAGGCCGTCGGGATGGACCTCCCAACCCATCTGCGTACGCTCGACGTCGGGCAAGGGCTTGACGACGTAGCCGCGGCCGCCGTCGCTGGCGATCACCTGGCGGAAGTAGTAGTTGATGCCCAGGAAATCGAGCGGCACGCCGATCGCGGCCATGTCGCCGTCGCGGACCGGCGCCTCGGCTTCGGGCCACAGTTCGCGCAGCGGCGCCGGATAGTGGCCCAGGAACAGCGGGTCGAGGGGCCAGTGGTTGGAACAGGCGGCTGCGCGTTCGGTGGCGATCCGGTCGGCGCTGCTGGCGCTGGCGGGCGTCACCGCGCAGACGTTGGCGACGAGGCCCACCGGCGCGTCGTCGTTGGCACGCAGCGCGATGGTGCCCAGGCCGTGCGCCAGCAGCAGGTGGTGCATCGCCTCGACGCCGTAGCGGGTGTCGGTGAGGCCGGGCGCGTGGCGGCCCTCGGTGTGGCCGATGTAGGCCGAGCAGAAGGGCTCGTTGAGCGTCATCCAGCCGGCCATGCGGCCCTTGAAGATGCGGCCCATGGCCTCGGCGTAGTCGGCGAAGCGGTACGCCGTCTCGCGGTTGAGCCAGCCGCCGCGATCCTGCAGGTACTGCGGCAGATCCCAGTGGTACAGCGTGGCCCAGGCGGCGAGGCCGTGGGCGTCCAGGCGGTCGAGCAGGCGCTTGTAGAAGTCGACGCCGCGCTCGTTGATGCGCCCGTTCGAGTCCATCACGCGCGGCCACGCGATCGAGAAGCGGTAGGCGTCGAAGCCGAGGTCGGCCAGCAGGGCGACGTCCTGTTCGTAGCGGTGGTAGTGGTCGCAGGCGACGTCGCCGCTGTCGCCCAGGTGGGTCTTGCCCGGGGTGGCGCAGAACGTGTCCCAGATCGACGGGACGCGGCCGTCCTCGTGCGCCGCGCCTTCGATCTGGTACGAGGCGGTGGCGGCGCCGAACACGAAGCCGGGACGGTGCATCGCGGAGCCGGCGGGCGGAAGAATGGGAGGAATGGCGTTGCTCAACAGAGACCTTCGGACGCGGCAGGGCCGCATGAGCCGGGTGGGGTATCCATGAAAATTCGTGGAACCGGTTCCAGCGGCACGATTCTGCACGCCGGCCCAGGGCCGCGTATCGGTGGAAACACCGAACCGGGCCGCCTTGACCCCGAGGCCCCGGGTGTCTTTGCAGTCGCGCCTATCCTGCCAAGCGAATTCACGCCTTCCTTCTGACGGAGCTCCCCTGCCATGCGCAACCATCCTCTCGGCCGTACCGGCCTGTTCGTGTCGGAGCTGTGCCTGGGCACGATGACCTTCGGCGGCACCGACGGCATCTGGGGCAAGATCGGCGACCTGGGCCAGGGCGACGCGGAGCGTCTCGTGGGCCAGGCCATCGACGCCGGCATCAACTTCATCGACACGGCCGACGTCTATTCGGGCGGCGCCTCCGAGCAGATCACCGGCCAGGCCTTGAAGAACCTGAAGATCGCGCGCGACAGCGTGGTCGTGGCCACCAAGGTGTTCGGCGAGACGAGTCCCGGCGCGAACGGCCGCGGCGCGTCGCGCGGCCACATCATGGACGGCGTCAAGGGCAGCCTGAAGCGCCTGCAGCTCGAGCACATCGACCTGTACCAGGTGCACGGCTTCGATCCGGCGACGCCGATCGAGGAGACGGTGCGCGCGCTCGACCAGCTGGTGCGCCACGGCCACGTGCGCTACGTGGGCGTGTCCAACTGGGCCGCGTGGCAGATCGTCAAGGCGCTGGGCATCGCGGAACGCCTGGGCCTCGCGCGCTTCGAGTCGCTGCAGGCCTACTACACGCTGGCCGGGCGTGACCTCGAGCGCGAGATCGTGCCGATGCTCCAGAGCGAAGGCGTCGGACTGATGGTGTGGAGCCCGCTCGCGGGCGGCCTGCTGAGCGGCAAGTACGGCAAGTCGGGTGTCAACGCCAACGACTCGGCCGAGGCCGGCAGCCGGCGCCAGAGCTTCGACTTCCCGCCGGTGAACCGCGAACGCGCCGACGTCGTCATCGACGCGATGCGGCCCATCGCCGCGGCCAAGGGCGTGTCGGTGGCGCAGATCGCGCTCGCCTGGCTGCTGCACCAGCCGCAGGTGACCAGCGTGATCGTCGGCGCGAAGCGCCCCGACCAGCTTGCCGACAACCTGGCGGCCACGCGGGTGGCGCTCGGCGGCGACGAATTGAAGCGCCTGGGCGAGGCGAGCGCGCTGCCGGCCGAATATCCGGGCTGGATGTTCGAGCGCCAGGGCGAGACCCGGCGCCGGCAGTTGTCCGAGTCCGGTCGCTGATGGGCTGACGCGCTCGCGCGCGTCGCTCGACCGGAACAGGATTCGTTACCTTTATTTCGTCACGAGAGCCAAGGTCGGGCAACGGGTGGGCGATCATGGCCGACCTACCACCCGATGCGATGCCGCGGCACACGACCGACCGCGCGTGATGAGACCAGTGAAGAGATCCATGTTGCCCAGCACGGCCTGCCCCCTCCCACGACGACGCGGAGGGTAGCCTCGTGAGCATGAACTACCTGCCGTTTGTGTCGGCTGAATCCTCGCAGCCCGTGCGCGGCACGCGCTGGCAGCGCGTCGCGCTCGTGTTCGTGTTCTTCTGGTTCCTGCTCGGTGGCGCCGCGCACTTCGTGTTCACGGACCTGGAGGCGCGCATCGTGCCGCCGCAGATCCCCGACGCGCAAGACGTCGTGCTGATCAGCGGCATCTGCGAACTGGCGGGGGCGTTCGGCCTGCTGTTGCCGTGGACGCGGCGCGCCGCCGGCTGGGGCCTGTTCGCGCTGACGCTGGCGGTGACGCCGGCCAACGTCTACATGCTGCACATCCACGACCAGTTTCCTGTGCCGGAATGGCTCTTGTGGCTGCGCCTGCCGCTGCAGGGGGTGCTGCTGTGGCTGATCGTCTGGGGCAGCCGCTGGCGGCGGGCCGTGCGCCGCCGGTATTAGGGAACCTGCGAGCGGATGCGCCGGTTCCGGGAAGCGCATCCCGAGCGCGGTGGTTCAGGTCAGTTCTTTGATCGCGTTGCGGGCCTGCTGGACGACGTATTTGCCGTATCCGGCGGCCGTACTGGCCACGCTGCTCACGCCCGCGGCCAGCGCCTCGGCGCTTACGCCCACGTCGGTGGCGGCCGTGCTCATGTTGGTCGCAAGCGTCACGCCGTCGGCGCCCACCGCGGTGGCCAGGTTCGTCGCGGCGGTGGCGCCTTGCGTCGCCATGGACCAGATGTCGCTCGCCGCGTTCTCGACGTGCACGACGCCGCGGCCCACGGCGTTGACCGTGTCCTCGACGCCGTTGATCACGCCATGGACGCCGTCGACGACCCCCTTGCTCAGGCCCTTGGCGACGTCGATCGCGCCCGTGCCCAGGGTCTTGGCGGCGTAGTAGGTTGCCTCGCCGACGTCCTCGACCCCGGTCAGCAAGGTCTTGCCCACGAAGGCGCCGGTGTTCTCGAGCGCCTGCAGCGCCTCCATGCCGAAGCTGACCTGCGTGCCTGCGTCGGCCGCCGCGGCCTTGGGAACGGTGATCTTCTTGTCCGGCTGGCTGGCCGCCTTGGCACTGCCGGTTGACACGGGGGTCGCAAACGGGGGCAGGGCGCCGCCGGAAGACTGGACTTGGGTCATGGTGAGACTCCGGTTTCGATCGTTGAATACTATTTGCTCGAAGACCGGTGGAATCCCCGATGAAGGCGGGAAACCCCCTGCTATATCAACGCAGACACAAATCAGCAAACTCCCGATAAACGGCAGCAGGACGGCCAATTCCGTGCTGCCGAGTGCCTGTCCTACGACGGCGCGGTTGGCAGGCGAGTACGCTTCGGCGTCGATGCCGCGTCGCGGCGTCGATCCCGACAAGCAACAAGCGAGGTGCCCCCATGAAGACGCTGACCCCCAAGAAGGCCCAGGCCGCGAAAACTCGTCGCGGTGCGGCCATCGCCACACCCACCGACCTGGGCGCCGAGGCGACCAAGGACATCTCCGGCGCGCTCAACGCGATCCTGGCCGACGTGTTCGCGATCTACCTGAAGACCAAGAACTTCCATTGGCACATGAGCGGGCCGCATTTCCGCGACTACCACCTGCTGCTGGACGACCAGGGCGACCAGCTGTACGCGATGACCGACCCGATCGCCGAGCGCGTGCGCAAGGTGGGCGGCGTCACGCTGCGCTCGATCGGCCACATCGCGCACCTGCAGCGCGTGTCCGACAACGACGCCGAGTTCGTGACGCCGCTGGACATGCTGGCCGAACTGCACCAGGACAACAAGCAGCTGGCCGCCAGCCTGCGCGCCGCCCACGACGTGTGCGACGAGCACAGGGACATCGCCACCGCGAGCCTGATCGAGAACTGGATCGACGAGACCGAACGGCGCGGCTGGTTCCTGTTCGAGGCGAGCCGCAACGCCGACACCGGCGGACACTGAGTCCAGGCCCTGTTCGCGCGAGTGAGCTGCATTCGCGCGCCAGGGCGGAAACGAGTGTCGGACAGGGCCGCGCGACGGGTCGATGGCATGGCCAATCGCGCTAGGATGTGCGCCGTCCACCGAACACCGAAAACGAGGAGTTTCCAATGAAAGGCGACCCCCAGGTCATCGCGCACCTTCAGGCCCAGCTGAAGAACGAGCTGACGGCGATCAACCAGTACTTCGTCCACTACCGGATGTACAAGCACTGGGGCTTTGACAAGATCGCGAAGAAGGAATACGAGGAGTCGATCGGCGAGATGAAGCACGCCGATCGCCTGATGGATCGCATCTTCATGCTCGACGGCCTGCCCAACCTGCAGGACCTGGGCAAGCTGATGATCGGCGAGACGCTGCTCGAAGCGATGGAGTGCGACCTGAAGCTCGAGCGCGGCGCGCAGGCCACGATCAAGGACGGCATCGCCTACTGCGAAACCGCGCGCGACTACGTCTCGCGCGAGCTGCTGCAAGGCATCCTCGACGACACCGAGGAGCACATCGATTTCCTCGAGACGCAGCTGGAAGTGGCCGCCAAGGTCGGCGAGCAGAACTACCTGCAGTCGATGATGGGCGAGATCGAGTAGGACGGCGCCGTCCTGGCCGGAACCCGCCGGCCCTCCGAACGCGCAGCCCGGCTGCGCGTTTTCACGTCCGGGCGCCGTTGTCAGGCGGCGCAGCACCAGCTCGCGAGAGGGATTTGTTCCAGGTCTTGTGAATGCGAACGATTCGCGTTAGTATTGCGTCCGGAGTCACCAGAACGGGATCTGTCTCGCATGTCGTTCATCGCCGCCACGAAGATTGCCGCGCCGCAGGGGGATCTGCTGTGATCGTCTGCGTCTGCCATCGCGTGTCCGACCGCGACATCGAGCGCGAAGTGCGCCACGGCTGCGCCTCGTTCGACGAACTGCAGGACGAACTGCGCGTGGGCACCGCCTGCGGCACCTGCACCGACTGTGCCCGTGACACCTTCGACGTGGCCCGCGCCTGCCGGCCCGCTGCGGGTGCCGTGCATGCACATGCGGCCAACAGCGCCCGCGTGATCCCCATCGCCCCGGCGGTCGTCACGGCCCAACTCGCGGCCTGAAGGTCGCCAGGCATCGGCCGCCGCGCGGCCGATGGCATGCGTCGGGCGTCAGCCCTTGATCACGTGCCAGACGTTCTTGAAGTTGTCGCCCGTGGTGTCGCCGGCCTTGGCGTCCTTGGCGAACGTGTACAGCGGCGCGCCCTTGTACGCCCACTGCTTGCTGCCGTCGTCGCGCGTGACGATGCTCCAGTCGCCGCTGGCCGTATCGGACGCCTGCGCCGCCACCGGGGGCCAGGCCTGCGCGCACGGGCCGTTGCAGGCGCTCTTGCCGCTGCCGGCCACGTCCTTGTCGAACGTGTACACCGTGGCGCCGGCCGGCGTCGCGAGCACGCCGTTGGCCGGCGCGGCCGGGGCGCCGGCGGCGCTCGCAACGACGGCGGACAGGGCGAGGGCGGCGGCGATCGAAAAGGTCTTGAGCATGAGTTCTCCTGATTGAGGTTGTACCGCGATCGGCGGTGTCCACGAGGGCAGACGTGAGGTCGCGCCGATTTATTCCCGGCCCTCGAAAAAACATTCCTGCGTCTCGACGGCGCCGATGATGCCCGGTGTCAGGCGCCTGTTAGCAGCGTCCTTTATGCTTGGTTGCGCGGAAACCGCATGAGGGTTGCTCCGCACCACGACAACCGCCGCCATCCGGGCCTCCGGTGGACGGCGCATGGAGACACGACACATGACCGCATCCTCTGGCACCGGCGCCGCCGCCTTCGTGGCCGCGCGCGATTTCCTGCTCCGCCATCGAGAGGACTACGCCACCGCGTACCGCGACTTCCGTTGGCCGCAACTCGGCGAGTTCAACTGGGCGCTCGACTATTTCGATGCGTTCGCCCAGGGCAACGAGGCCCCGGCCCTGTGGATCGTCGACGAGAACGGCCCCTCGGACAAGGTCAGCTTCGCGCGCATGGCCGAACGCTCGGCGCAGGTCGCCAACTGGCTGCGCGGGCTGGGCGTGGCGCGCGGCGACCGCGTGCTGCTGCTGATGCCCAACGAGGTGGCGCTGTGGGAGACCATGCTGGCCTGCATGAAGCTGGGCGCGGTGATCGTGCCCACCACCACGCTGGTGAGCACCGACGACCTGACGGATCGCTTCGACCGCGGCGCCGTCAAGCACGTGATCTGCACGGCGTCGGCCACGGCCAAGTTCGACGTCTTCCCCGGCGGCTACACGCGCGTGGCGGTAGGCGCGCCGCCAAGCCAGGCGCCCGCGGGCTGGCTGGCCTACGAGGCGTCGCTGCAGCAGTCAACGACCTTCGTCCCCGATGGCCCGACGCAGGCCACCGACCCGCTGTTCCTGTACTTCACGTCCGGCACCACGTCCAAGCCCAAGCTCGTGCTGCACAGCCACCAGAGCTACCCGGTGGGCCATCTGTCGACGATGTACTGGATCGGCCTGAAGCCCGGCGACGTGCACTGGAACATCAGCTCGCCCGGCTGGGCCAAGCATGCGTGGAGCTGCTTCTTCGCGCCGTGGAATGCCGGCGCCACGATCTTCATCTACAACTACGCGCGCTTCAACGCGCCCGCGGCGCTCGACGTGCTGGTGGACCACAAGGTCACGTCGCTGTGCGCGCCGCCCACCGTGTGGCGCATGCTGATGCAGCAGGATCTCGGCAAGTACAAGACCTCGCTGCGCGAGCTGGTGGGCGCCGGCGAGCCGCTGAACCCCGAGGTGATCGACATCGTCCAGCGCGCCTGGGGCATCACGATCCGCGACGGCTTCGGGCAGACCGAGACCACGGCGCAGATCGGCAACCCGCCGGGCCAGAAGCTCAAGCCCGGCTCGATGGGGCGCCCGCTGCCGGGCTACGACGTGGCGCTGCTCGACATCGATGGCCGGTCCGCGCAGGAAGGCGAGATCTCCCTGACGCTGTCGCCGCGCCCGGTCGCGCTGATGATGGGCTACCAGGACGACGACGAGCGCACCTCGGAGGCGATGCGCGACGGCCACTATCACACCGGCGACGTCGCCTCGCGCGACGAGGACGGCTACATCACCTACGTGGGCCGCGCCGACGACGTGTTCAAGGCCTCCGACTACCGCATCAGCCCGTTCGAGCTCGAGAGCGTGCTGATCGAGCACGAGGCCGTGGCCGAGGCCGCGGTGATCCCGTCGCCCGACCCGATCCGGCTGGCCGTGCCCAAGGCGATCCTGATCCTGCGTGCCGGCTTCGCGCCCAGCCCCGAGCTGGCGCAAGCCATCCTCGCGTTCGCGCGCTCGCGCCTGGCCTCGTACAAGCGCATCCGCATCGTCGAGTTCGGCGAGCTGCCCAAGACGCTGTCGGGCAAGATCCGCCGCGTCGAGCTGCGCCAGCGCGAGAACGCCCGCAAGCCGGGCGAGGTGTGGGCCATGGAGTTCCGCGAACCCGAGAAGGGCGAGTAGGCCGCGCGCCGGAGCGGGCTGGTCCTGCGAGGCGGGAACGCGGGCGTTCAGCGCTGGCCGACGGACGCGCCCTCGAACAGCTCCTTGTACTCGCGCGGCTGCGAGCGCCAGTACTGCTTCGGCGCCTGCACCTTCGCGCCCAGCTTCGCGGCGGCGTGCCAGGGCCAGCGCGGGTCGTAGAGCATCGCGCGCGCCAGGCCGACGGCGTCGGCCTCGCCGGTGGCGACGATGGCCTCGGCGTGCTCGGGTTCGGTGATCAGCCCGACGGCGATCGTCGGCAACCCCACCTCGGCCTTGATCCGCCGCGCGTGCGGCACCTGGTAGCCGGGCTCCAGCGGGATCTTCTGCTGCGGGGAGATGCCGCCGGTGCTCACGTGGATCGCCGCGCAGCCGCGTGCCTTCAGTGCCTGCGCGAACGCGACGCAGCCGTCCAGGTCCCAGCCGCCGGGCACCCAGTCGGTGGCCGACACGCGCACCCACACCGGGCGCTCCGCGGGGAATGCGGCGCGGATCGCATCGAACACCTCGAGCGGAAAGCGCATCCGGTTCTCGAGGCTGCCACCGTACTCGTCGGTGCGCTGGTTGGCGATCGGCGAGAGGAATTCGTGCAGCAGGTAGCCGTGCGCGCCGTGCAGCTCGATCGCCTCGATGCCCAGGCGCGCGGCGCGCCGCGCCGCGGCCGCGAACCCCTCGCGCACGCGCGCCAGGCCGGCGGCGTCGAGCGCGCTCGGCGCGTCCTCGTGCGGCGAATGCGGCAGCGCCGACGGGGCGACGGCCTGCCAGGATCCGGGCGTGCCGAGCGGAATCTGCTGGCCGCCGTCCCAGGGGGCCCGGCTCGACGCCTTGCGCCCGGCGTGCGCCAGCTGCATGCCCAGCTTGATCGGCGAGTTCGCGCGGATCGCGGCGATCACCCTGGCGAGCGCGGCCTCGTTCGCGTCCGAGTAAAGGCCCAGGTCGCCCGGCGTGATGCGGCCGTCCGCCAGCACCGACGTCGCCTCGATGACCAGCAGCGCGGCGCCCGACAGCGCCAGGTGGCCGAGATGGATCAGGTGCCAGTCGCCTGCGTTGCCGTCGTCGGCCGAGTACTGGCACATCGGCGCGATGACGATGCGGTTCTCGAGCTCGAGCTGGCCGATCTTCAAGGGCTGGAACAAGGCGGGCATGGGCACTCCGGCGGTGGGTTCAGGCGCCATTGCAACGCAAGCGGAGAGGCCGTGCCGGGCCGGGGCCAATGCGCGCGAGCCGCCGCTCGTCGAGCGCCGGTGCGGTTCGTCCCGGTGCCGCTTCCACTCGTCGCCTGGTCTTGGCCGTGTGGCCGCCGTTCTCCTACGCTGGCGTCTTTGCCAGGAGACCCCGATGACCGCTCTTCGCCCTCGCCATGTCGTTACCGCACTCGCCGTCGTCCTGGCCGCCGGCTCGGGGCACGCCGCCGGCCTCGACATCCACGCCGACGCCGATGCCGCCGACATCGGCCTGCCGGCGTATCCTGGAGCAGTCAAGAAGGCGGAACAGCATGGCGACCCGTCGGGCCTCTCGTTCGGCGTCTGGGGCGAGTCGTTCGGCATCAAGGTGGCCATCGTGAGCTATCGAAGCGCCGACAGCGTCGAGGCGGTCGCCGCGTTCTACCGCGACGCGATGGGCCAGTACGGGCCCGTGCTCGATTGCAGCGGCAACGCGAAGAAGCCGGACGCCGCGCCGCGGCCGACGAAGGACGCCGGCAGGAAGGCGGAGCACGACAAGCCGGTGACCTGCGACGACGACACGGCCGAGGCCGGCGGTCGGCTGTTCAAGGTCGGCACGCATGGGGCGCAACGCGTGTTCAAGGTCAGTCCGTGGCACGACGGCGCCAGCTTCGAGCTGGTGCGCGTCGAGGCGCACGGCATCGACTGACTCTCAGCGTGCCTTCGTGAACTTCAACGTGCCGTCGGCGATGCGTCGATAGCGCAGCGTCAGCAGATCCAGCAGATAGTTCTGGTACAGCCGCCACGGCGCCTTCGAGCCCTGCTTGGGCATGAACGCGGTGGCGCGTTGCACGTAGCCGGACGAGAAGTCGAGGAACGGGCGCGTCTCGATGCCGGCGCCGCGCACCGGCGTGGCGGTGGACAGGCCCTGCTTGTCCATGTAGGCGAACAGGCGCGACGCGTAGTCGGCCGTGAGGTCGGCCTTCAGCGTCCACGACGCGTTGGTGTAGCCGAACGTGTAGATCAGGTTGGGCACGCCGCTGAACATCATGCCCTTGTAGCCCAGCGTCTGCGACAGGTCCAACGCCTGGCCGTCCATCGAGAACGCGACGTCGCCCAGCAGGTTCAGCGTGAGGCCGGTGGCCGAGACGACGATGTCGGCCGCGAGTTCGCGCCCGCTGGCCAGGCGCACGCCGGTGGCCATGAAGCGGTCGATCTGATCGGTGACCATCTCGGCCTGGCCGCTCTTGATCGCTTCGAACAGGTCGCCGTCCGGCACGAAGCACACCCGCTGGTCCCACGGGTCGTAGCGCGGCGTGAAATGCGTGTCGACGTCGTGCGCGGGACCGAGTGCCTGGCGCACCATCCCGATCAGGTTCTTCTTCACCTTGGCGGGCCAGCGCCGCGACAGCCGGAAGAACAGCATGGCTACCGCGATGTTCTTGGTGCGCGTCAGGCGGTACGCGAGCATGCGCGGCAGCCGGCGCCGCAGCGCTTCGGCGAGCCGATCATGCGCGGGCAGCGACAGCACGTAGCTGGGCGAGCGCTGCAGCATCGTCACGTGCGCCGTCGTCTTCGCCATCTCGGGCACCAGCGTGACGGCCGTCGCGCCGCTGCCGATCACCACCACGCGCTTGCCGGCGTAGTCCAGGTCGGCCGGCCAGAATTGCGGATGCACGATGCGGCCGTTGAAATCGGCCGCGCCGGCGAACTCGGGCGCGTGGCCCTCCGAGTAGCGGTAGTAGCCGCTGCAGGCGAGCAGGAAGTTGCAGCTGATGCGCGAGCGGCGGGTCGCACCCGTGGCGTCGGCCGCGTGCGCTATCTCCAGCGTCCAGCGCGCATCGGCCGACGACCAGTCGGCACGCAACACCTGGTGGCCGAAGCGGATCTGGCGGTCGAGGCCGTGCTCCACCGCGGTGTCGACGATGTAGCGGCGGATCGCCGGGCCGTCGGCCAGCGACTTCGCGTCCGTCCACGGCTTGAAGGCGTAGCCCAGCGTGAACATGTCGGAGTCGGAGCGCACGCCGGGATAGCGGAACAGATCCCAGGTGCCGCCGATCGCGGCGCGGCTCTCGAGGATCGTGAAGCGGCGCCCGGGGAAGTCGTTCTGCAGGTGCACGGCCGCGCCGATGCCGGAGAGCCCGGCGCCGACGATGATGGTGTCGAGATGCTCGATGGCCGCGGGCAGGGCCGTCTTCATGAACTCGCTCGCGCGCGCGATCGATCGCCGCGCCTCGGGCACCCGGGCCAGCAGCTGCCACGCGTGCGGGACGACCGGCCAGACGGTGGTCTCCACGTGCACGCCGGCGGCGCGGGCCTTGGCGGCGAAACGCAGGCCGTCGTCGCGCAACGCCTCTTCGGCGCAGACGTGGAACAGCAGCGGCGGCAGGCCGCGTGGGTCGCCGAAGACCGGCGAGATCAGCGGGTTCATCGCGTCGCCGTCGACGCCCATGTAGGCGGCGCCCAGATGCGCCAGCGACGGGCCGTGGAACATCGGGTCGCGATCGGCGTTGCCTTCGATCGACGGGCTCGCGCCGCTCAGGTCGGTGGCGGGCGAGAACAGCGCCGCGGCGTCGGGCAGGTGTTCGCCGGCATCCCGCAGCGCCAGCATCATGGCGAGCGCGAGATTGCCGCCTGCGCTCTCGCCCGCGACGACCAGGCGCTGGCCTGGCGAGTCCGCGTCGTGAAGGGTGCGCAGCGCGCGCCACGCCGCCAGCACGTCGTCCAGCGGCGCCGGGAAGGGGTGCTCGGGCGCGAGACGATAGTCCGGCGCGAAGACGCGAAAGCCCAGCAGCGCGAACGCCGCGGTGATCGGGCGGTGCGTCTGCGGCGAGCAGCCCACGAAGCCGCCGCCGTGGATGTACATCAGCGTCGGCCGCGGGGCGATCGCGATGACCGCGACGCCTTCGCGTTCGACCCATTCGCCCGGCACGCCGCCGAGGGTGTCGCGCGTGTAGCGCACGCCCTTGGGCGGCGGCAGCGCCTGGCCCATGATCTTGCGGACGCGCAGGAGGTCGCGCATGTCGCCGAGTGCGGGGCGCACGCGCTTGCGCACGATGTAACGGGCCACGCGGGCCTGCCAGCTTGCCATCATCTGTCCTCGCTCAGGATTGCTTGCGCTTGATGCGGCGCGCGATGTCGCGCGCGACGTGTTTCCAGTAGCTCACCGGGAACAAGCGCTGCACGAGCGCCGCGGCCTTCGCGTCCCTGCCCACCAGCAGGCGCGGCGCGCGGCGTTCGACGGCCTGCGCGATCTGCTCGGCGGCGCTGGCCGGATCCAGCGCCAGCAGGCTGCGCCAGTTGGCGCGTTCGCGCGCCACCTGTTCGGTGTCCAGGCCCTTGGCCAGGCGCGCGTTCTCGGAGATGGCCGTGCGCACGCCGCCCGGATGGACGAGGGTCACGCCCACGGTCGAGCCGGCCGTCTCGAGCTCGTGGCGCAGCGACTCCGAGAAGCCGCGCACCGCGAACTTGGATGCGCTGTAGGCCGTCTGTCCGGGCGGCGCGATGATGCCGAAGATGCTGGAGACGTTGACCAGTTGCGCGGCGCTCTCGCGCGCGAGCACGGGCAGGAA
>FTIR01001111.1_pt2 | contig 13330 bp, 15 predicted proteins | sample 1658041 | NCBI WGS metagenome assembly FTIR01 (sample SAMEA3914793, study PRJEB12502) | metagenome | biome: forest; material: soil | place: Canada | collected 2011-07-03 | depth 0.3 m | reverse complement strand
TTCGGCAAGGGCGACGGCGACCTGGGCAAGCTGATCGAGGCCGACGGCGGCACGCTGTTCCTGGACGAGATCGGCGACATGCCGCTCGACGCCCAGACCCGCCTTCTGCGAGTCATCGACGGCTCGGAGACGACGATAAATCCCAAGACCGGCCGGCGGCCGAACGTCCGGGTGATCGCCGCCACCAATCGCGACCTGCGGGCCTTGATCCAGCAGGGCCTGTTCCGCGAAGACCTGTTCTTCCGGCTGAACGTCGCCCGCATCCGACTGCCGCCGTTGCGCGATCGCACGGACGATATCCCTGACCTGGCCCGCTCATTCCTGCTGCGCGCGCACCGGGAAGGCCTGCCGGCCAAGGCGATCGACGCCAGCGCTCTGGAGCGGCTCAAGGCCTATGAGTGGCCCGGCAATGTGCGCGAACTGGAGAACCTGATCCGCCGGGTCTGCGCCCTCTACGGCGAGGACCTGATCACGGCCCGCATCGTCGAGCGCGAACTCCAGGACCAGAGCCCGGCGCCCGCCGAGCCGGGCGGACCGGTCACCTTGTCCACCTTGGTCGAGCGCCATCTGGCCGGCTATTTCGCCGACCAGCCCGATGGTGGTCCGCCGCCGGGCCTATATGACCGTGTGCTGCACGAGATCGAACGGCCCCTGATCCGGCTGACCCTGGCCGCCACCCGCGGCAATCAGGTCCGGGCGGCCGAAATCCTGGGACTGAACCGCAATACGCTGCGCAAGAAGATCCAGGACCTGGGCGTGGAGACCAATCGCGGCAAGCGGTGAGGGTTTAGGGCAACATAACTGTTGAAAACGGGGCACAGTCTTGCCAAGGTCCGCCCCATGGCCGAACCGGCTTTTTTGCCCAATGACGAAGCGACCGCGATTGGTGTGGTGAGGTCGGACAAGCCGGCGCGCCAGTCGTGGCTGTTTGGCTCCAACTATCGTTTGGGGATGGGATACGCCCTGTCGGCGTCCCTCACCGCCATCGCCGTCTGGATGGCGTCTTCGGCGCCGACAACGGGGCCCGTCGGCCCGCCTAGCCGCACGATCCTGACCCTGCTCAGCCTCAATCTGGTGCTGATCGCCGTCCTGGCGGCGGCGGTGGGCTGGCGGGTGTTCCGCCTGATCGTCGACCAGCGCCGGGACGCCGGGGCGCGGCTTCACCTGCGTTTCGTCGTGCTGTTTGCCGGCGCCGCGGTGGCGCCGGCAGTGGTGGTGGCCCTGGTCTTCGGCGTGCTGGTCACCCAGGGCGTCGACAGCTGGTTCAGCCAGCGGGTGGGCACGGTGGTCGAAAACTCAGCCACAGTGGCCAAGTCCTATGTCCACTCGCAGCTCAACGGCATCCGCGACGACATGCAGCTGATGTCGAGCGACCTCAATCGCGCCGCGCCGGGCTTGAAGGAAAATCCGGTCACCTTCGACCACTTCCTGGCGGTGCAGGCCTCGTATCACAACTTCCCGGCCGCCTATCTGATCGACCACGAGGGCCGGATCTTGGCGCGGGCCGAGATCGACAGTCCCCCGCGCTATCTGGCGCCGCCGATCAAGACCCTCGAATCGGCGGATGTCGGCGAACTGCCGATTCAGGACTTCGATTCCGCCGACCTGTTTCGCGCGGTGTTCAAGCTCAAAGGCTATGATGACGCCTATCTCTATGTGGTCCGCTCGGTAGACCACGGGATCCTGGCCCATCTGCGGGAAACCGAGGGATCATTGGCCGCCTATCGGGATTCGGCCGCCAATCGTTCGCAGATCAAGGCCGCCTTCGCCCTGAGCTATCTGGAGACGGCGCTTCTGGTCCTGGTCGGCGCGGTCTGGTTGGGGATGAACGCGGCCAACAGTATCTCCGCGCCCGTGGCCAGCCTGGTCCAGGCCGCCGATCAGGTGGCGTCTGGGGACCTGACGGCGCGGGTCAGTGTCGAGCGCGCGCCCAAGGAGATCGCCGACCTGGCCGGCTCGTTCAATCGCATGACCAGCGACCTGCAGGCCCAGCAGACGGCCTTGCGCGCCGCCGGGGACGAGGCGGAATCACGCCGCCAGTTCATCGAAACCGTGCTGGCCGGGGTCAGCGCGGGGGTCATCGGCCTGGACCGGGCAGGGGCGATCACGGCGACAAACCGGCAGGCCCTGGCCTTGCTGGGCCTTCCCCCGACGGGCGCCCTGGCCACGCCCCTCGCCGAGGTGGCGCCGGAACTCACAGAGGTCGCCGCCATGGCGCTGCAATCGGGTGGCGACGCCGAGACAGAGGTGGACGTGACCCGGGCCGGCGAAACGCGCCGGCTGCGGGTGCGGGCCAGCGGACATCTGGATGGCGGCCTGGTGCTGACCTTCGACGATATCACCCGGCTGGTCGCAGCACAGCGCAACGCCGCCTGGAAGGATGTGGCGCGCCGCATCGCGCATGAGATCAAAAACCCCCTGACCCCGATCCAGCTGTCGGCCGAGCGCATCCGCCGAAAATATCGCAAGGATATCCAGAGCGACCTGGAGACCTTCGACCGCTGCACGGACACCATTATCCGCCAGGTGGGCGACATTGGTCGCATGGTGGACGAATTCTCGGCCTTCGCCCGGATGCCGGCCCCTCGCTTCGCCGAAGCGGACCTCGCGGAGCTGCTGCGCCAGGGCGTCTTCGCCCAGCGCGTCGCCGATCCGGCGACGGAGATCGAAATGGGCGAGTTGCCGGCCGCGGTCTGGGTGAATTGCGATGCGCGCATGGTCGGCCAGGCCTTGACCAATGTCTTGAAGAACGCCGGCGAGGCGGTGGCGGCCCGGCGCGCGGTGGAACCGGGCCTGACCGGTCATATCCGTGCGCGATTGATCCAAGACAACCAGGATCTGGCCATCGAGATCGAGGACAATGGCGTGGGCCTGCCGGTCAAGAACCGCGACCGCCTGACCGAGCCCTATGTGACGACCCGTGAAAAGGGCACTGGCCTGGGCCTCGCCATCGTCAAACGCATTATGGAGGACCACGGCGGCGAGTTGGTCCTGCTCGACGCCAGCACGCCGCCCGGCGCTCGTGCGGTTTTGAGACTTCCCCGGTCGAACACGGCGGCCGCGCCCGTCCAAGAAGGTGTTGCTGTAGCATGAGGGTTACGATGGCGGCCGATATCCTGGTGGTCGACGACGAAGCGGACATCCGCGATCAGGTCGCGGGAATCCTGGAAGACGAAGGCTATGCGGTGCGCACGGCGGCCGACTCCGAGGCGGCCCTGGCCAGCCTGAGGGCGCGCAAGCCGTCCCTGATCGTGCTCGATATCTGGATGCAGGGCGGCGGCATGGATGGGCTGGAACTGCTCGACATGGTCAAGGGGCTGGATGCGGACCTGCCGATCGTGATGATTTCCGGCCACGGCAATATCGAGACCGCGGTCAGCGCCATCAAGCGCGGCGCCTATGACTTCCTGGAAAAGCCGTTCAAGTCGGACCGGCTGCTGCTGGTCATCGAACGCGCCCTGGAACAGGCCTCGCTGAAGCGGGAGAACCGGCGGCTGCGGCAGCAGACCCTGGCGCCGGAGGGATTTCTGGGCCGCTCACACGCCGCCCAGCAACTGCGCCAGCTGATCGGCAAGATCGCGCCGGCCAATAGCCGCCTGTTGATCACCGGGCCGCCCGGATCGGGCAAGGAGCTGGTGGCGCGGCTGATCCACTCGGCCAGCCCCCGGGCCAAGGGCGAGTTCGTGGCCATCGGCGCCGCCGGCATGACCCCGGAACGCATGGACCTGGAACTGTTTGGCGAGGAAGGCGAGGGCGGTCGGCCGCGCAAGATCGGCGTGTTCGAGCGCGCCCACGGCGGCGCCCTCTATCTGGACGAAATCGCCGACATGCCGCGGGAAACCCAAGGGCGTATCCTGCGGGTGCTGGTCGAACCGCGCTTTCGGCGCGTAGGGGGCGATCAGGAGGTGCAGGTCGACGTTCGGGTGATGTCGTCCAGCTCGCGCGACATGCGCCAGGAGATCGCGGCCGGGCGTTTCCGCGAGGACCTGTTCCATCGGCTCAACGTGGTGCCGGTGCATGTGCCCGGCCTGGCCGAGCGCCGCGAGGATATCGCCGAACTGGTGGACTTCTATATCGAGCGCATCAGCGAGGCGACCGGCCTGCCCAAGCGGCGCCTGACCGAGGACGCCATCGCCACATTGCAGGTGCACGACTGGCCTGGCAATGTCCGTCAGCTGCGCAATAATATCGAGCGTATGCTGATCCTGGCTACGGGCGATCCCGGCGAGCCGATCACCAGCGACCGCCTGCCGGCCGAGGTGGCCGTGGCCGGCGCCGTGGGCTCGATGGGCACCGAACGGATCATCGCCCTGCCGTTGCGGGATGCGCGCGAGGTGTTCGAGCGTGAATATCTCAACGCCCAGATCGTCCGCTTCGGCGGTAATATCTCGCGCACGGCCAATTTCATCGGCATGGAGCGGTCGGCCTTGCACCGCAAACTGAAGTCGCTGGGGGTGTCGCCCTCGCGTCTGGGTGAGGAAGACGATCTCTGATGTCGCGTATCGCCTATGTGGATGGCCGCTACCGGTCCCATGCGGAAGCCGGTGTGCATATCGAGGATCGCGGCTTTCAGTTCGCCGACGGGGTCTATGAATATTTCGCGGTGTTCGGCGGCAAGCTGGCCGACGCGGCTGGTCATTTCGAACGCCTGTGGCGCAGCCTGTCGGAACTGCGCATCGATCCGCCCATGTCCCAGGCCGCCCTGCTGATGGTGATCCATGAGACCATCCGGCGTAACCGGTTCAAGGACGGCGCGGTCTATCTGCAGATCACCCGCGGCGTGGCCCCGCGCGATCATCCCATTCCCAACCCGGCTCCCGCGCCCACCGTGGTGGTGACCGCCAAGCCGGTGGACTACGCGGCCGCCGAGGCCAAGGCGCGCCAAGGGGTCAAGGTGCTCACCCAGCCCGATATCCGCTGGGGGCGCTGTGACATAAAGACCGTGGGCTTGTTGCCCAATGTCCTGGCCAAGACCGCCGCCCGGGAGGCTGGGGCCTATGAGGCCTGGCTGGTCGACGAGCTGGGCTTTGTCACCGAGGGTTCATCGACCAACGCCTGGATCGTCGACGCCGAGGGCGTGCTGCGCACCCGGGACACCAACGCCAATATCCTGCGCGGGGTGACGCGCAAGCAGCTTATGGCCCTGGCCGAGGACGCCGGCGTACAGGTCTCACAGCGGCCGTTCACGGTCGCCGAAGCCAAGGCGGCGCGCGAAGCCTTCATCACCGCGGCGTCCACCTTCGTCATGCCGGTGGTGGCGATCGACAATGTCGTGGTCGGCGATGGTCGTCCTGGGCCTATCAGCGAACGGCTTCGCGCCCTATATGTAGAAAACGCGCGCGCCACCCCCTGGTGACCGCGACCGCTGTTGCGGCCAAGGGCTGGAACGGCCTAAAACCGAACCCTGTGTGTGGAAGCGTTGGGCTTCCGTGAACTGACTGACTCCAAGGAGCGCTTGAGCGCCATGACGACCGATAAGAAGCAGAATCTGCAAGACACCTTCCTGAATTCCGTCCGCCGTTCCAAGACCCCCCTGACCATTTTTCTGGTCAATGGCGTCAAGCTGCAGGGCGTGGTCAGCTGGTTCGACAACTTCTGTGTGCTGCTGCGCCGCGACGGCCAGTCGCAACTGGTTTACAAGCACGCCATCTCCACCATCATGCCTTCCCAGCCGGTGCAACTCTACGAGCCCGGTTCCGATCAGGACGAAGATTGACCGAAAAACTCATCGACCATCGCCCCGAGGCCCAGGCGGCCCTGGTTCTGCTGCCCCTCCGTCCGCGCGCGAACGACATGCGCGCGCCGGAGGCCAGGTTGGATGAGGCGATGGGACTCGCCCTGGCCCTCGATCTCGAGGTTCGCCAGGGTGAGATCATCGCTCTGCGCGCCACCGCGCCCTCCACCCTGTTCGGCAAGGGCAAGGTGGTTGAGATCGCCGAGATGGCGATCGCGCTTGAGGCCGATGTCATCGTGGTCGACGATGCTCTGACTCCGGTCCAGCAGCGCAATCTGGAAAAAGCCTGGCAGGTCAAGGTGATCGACCGCACGGGGCTGATTCTGGAAATCTTCGGCCGGCGGGCGCGAACCCGCGAGGGCAAACTTCAGGTCGAACTGGCCCGGCTGGCCTATGAGCGTTCTCGCCTTGTGCGCACCTGGACCCACCTGGAGCGGCAGCGCGGCGGCTTTGGGGTCATGGGCGGCCCCGGTGAAACCCAGATCGAGACCGACCGGCGTCTGCTGGCCAGCAAGATCGGCAAGTTGAAGAAGGAACTGGAGGAGGTGCGCCGCACGCGCACCCTGCAACGGGCGGCGCGCAAACGGACGCCGTTCCCGACCATCGCCCTGGTGGGCTATACCAATGCCGGCAAATCGACCCTGTTCAACCGCCTGACCGACGCCAAGGTCGAGGCCAAGGACATGCTGTTCGCCACGCTCGACCCCACCTTGCGAACCATGAAGCTGCCCGATGGCCGGCCCGCCATCCTGTCGGATACGGTGGGCTTCATCTCCGACCTGCCGCACGAACTGATCGAGGCGTTCCGGGCCACCCTGGAAGAGGTAGAATCGGCCGATGTGATCGTGCATGTCCGCGACATCGCCAATCCCGACACCGCCGCCCAGGCGGCCGACGTCATGAAGGTGCTGGCCCAGATCGGCGTGGATCCCGACGGGCCGATTCCTATTGTCGAGGTCTGGAACAAGCTCGACCTGCTCGACGAGGAAGAACAGGGCGCGGCCAAGGCGCGCGCCCTGCGCGGCGAACTGGCTGGACTGGGACCGGTGGCGGTCTCGGCGCAGACGGGCGAGGGAGTCGCCCGCCTGCAACAGGTTCTGGCCGGCCTGATCGATCAAGGCGGCGCCCTGGAAGCCGATCTGGCGCCCGGCGACGGCCGCGCCCTGGCCTGGCTCTATCGCCACGGCCGGGTCGTCGACCGCCTGGACGACGCCAACGGCCGCGTTCGGCTTTCGGTGCGCCTGGATCCGCAGGCCCTGGGCCAGTTCGAGCAGATGTTTCCGCACAACCTGTTGGGACATGCGGCGGAATAGTATCAGTGGCCTTTGAGACTGACCGCTGAGGGTTCCGCCCATCCCGCCGTCATCACTGCGCTCGTCGCGGTGACCCATGCCGTGCAGGTCAAGCCGCACCAAGCCTTCAGGATGAGTCCCGCGTCCATATCTCACCCGCTCGTTCACGGCATAGATGGCCGGCATACGCCCATAGGCGCTAAATTAGGACGCGTTCCCCCTGCTCCTCATCCAGAGGCGCCCGCGCAGCGGGCCTCGAAGGACGCACAGACGGCGCCGTGCGTGCGTCCTTCGAGGCTCGCCGCTGCGCGACGAGCACCTCAGGAAGAGGAGCAGGGGTGGGGGTGCAGCTTAATTTAGCGCCTACGGGCCTACGCCGACCATGACGGGAAACCTGCTCCAACGGTCAAGCTCAACGGCCGTTGGTATAAAGAATCGGGCGCCGCGCTAGGCTCCCGCCTTCTCGGCCGCCTTGGCCGCGTCCCAAAGGCCATCCATTTCCGCCAGATCCGATTGGTGTGGTTCGCGGCCGTCTCCGGCCAGGGCGGCTTCGATGAAGTTGAAGCGGCGGATGAACTTGGTGTTGGCGGCGCGCAGGGCGTCCTCGGGCTCCACATCCAGCTTTCGGGCGAGGTTGGCGCAGACGAACAACAGGTCGCCGAGCTCTTCGCGCGCCTTTTCAGCGTCGCCGGCGGCGATTTCCACCTCGAGCTCAGCCAACTCCTCGCGCAGTTTGTCGATGACTTCGTCGGTGCTCGGCCAATCAAAGCCCACGCGCGCGGCGCGGCCGGTGATCTTGGCGGCCCGGGTCAGGGCGGGCAGGGCGGGGGCCACCCCGTCGAGCACGCTGGCGGTCTTTTTGGGTTTGGCGGCCCGCTCCTGGGCCTTGATCGCCTCCCAGGCCACGGTCTGCTGGGCGGCGTCGCGATGGGCCGCGTCGCCGAATACATGCGGGTGGCGGTGGATCATCTTGTCGCAGATGGCGTCGGCCACGGCCGCGAAGTCAAAGGCGCCCTGTTCCTCGGCCATGCGGGCATGAAACACGACCTGCAGCAGCAGATCGCCCAGCTCCTCCTTCAGATCACCCAGATCGTGACGTTGGATCGCGTCGGCGACCTCATAGGCTTCTTCGATCGTATAGGGGGCGATGGTGGCGAAGGTCTGTTCCAGATCCCAGGGGCAGCCGCCGTCGGGATCGCGCAGTCGGGCCATGATGGCGAGCAGGCGCATCAGCGGGTCGGCGTCGGATGGCGGGGGGCTGGTCATGACATTCTCGGACGCGACTCGGCGGATCGGCGGCTGGGCCTAGATTGACCGAGACCGCCGCCGCCCCGCAAGGCCTGTCAGCGTGACGCGCTCTGCCGCCGCGACAAATCCCGGGCGACCTTGTCGAAGACATATTCGGCGTCACTCCAGGTTGTCATCGCCGCGCCGCGCTCGTTGCGCAGGTCATCCTCGTACCAGGTTTCGTGGATAGGCGTGACCTCGCCCGAGGCGGTGGTCAGGGCGCCGCTGACCTCAGCGCCGCCGACGCCCAGGCTGCGGATCGACAGGGCTGGCCGGGCGTCGAGTTGCCCAAGGGTGGGGCGATTGGGCTTGGCGTCCTCGATCACCAGGGTGATGCGGTCGCCGCCGGACGCGCCCCTGGCCAGCAGGCCGTCCCGCTTGAGCTGACTTTCGACCATCGAGCGCAGGGTGTCGGCCAGGTCGTTCAGGTCGCGCTGACCCAGGGTCTGAGCCTTGGCCTGGAGGCGAGGGCCGATCGTCACATCGACGGAATTGACAGCCGAGTGGGCGGCGCCGGCGATGAACAGGGCGGCGGTGAAGACGGCTGACGGGACAAGGCGCATGACGTGGCTCCGACCGGATAGACTCCCGGCGTCAGATTACCATCGTCCCGGCGGCGTGTCGCGCCTGCGGGTTCTAACCGAGTGCGACTGAGGCCGAGCGCAGGATGAAGGGGAGGCGGCTGCCTGTCATTCGGTTCTGCACGATGGCCGCAGTCGGGCGGAGGGCGGGTGCGAAGCCTTCACGTCGCGCAAAGCCCGACCGCCGGTCGATGCACTGGCCGGCGCAGCTCCGTCTTTGCTTTCCGGGTGCATGTTAGCGGAAGGCACGTAGGATTTCGTGTCCTGCAAAGCGGACGTCCCCAGATTCCGAGTTTGGTGGAACGAAGACCTTCGCACATGCGCCTAAGCGGGCCGAAAGCTCTACAATTGTGAGATAGGCGCGCGTCCAATTGCTATTCGCGGCCGACTATGGACCTCGCCGTCTAGTGCGACCGAAGAGTCGCTTCGATGTCGGGCAGGTCTTCCGGGTCGAACAGGTCGCGAATGTCGCGCTCGATCTTCTCGAATGCGCGGATGTTCGCTGCCTGGCAGGCGCACCATGCCTGTTTTGTCGTGCCGGGGCTAAAAGCGCCTCGGATATAGGCAGGGCCAGTCATGTCGATGTAGAAGGACTCGCTCTCAAAGTTGGCCGCGACCTCATCAAAAACGAAGTAAAGCGACACGTAGTAGGTAGTCAGGGTCGGGCCCCCGTGTTTGCGACCAAAGCGAACGGTGAAGGTGTCGACCTCCCCAGGCGAAAGGCTATGTCGTCCGTCGCATACACCTTGGTCCACGTCGAAATCGTAGGTCCACTTCGCTACGTCCAAGGAATACCGCCGATTGGCGCAGTCCCTCATGGTGGCTCTGCCATGGATGACGAGTTCGAGCCGAAGCAAGGTCAGGGCCAAATCGCCCTTGTTGACGATAGTCAGTGTCGTTTCAGTTGTGCTTGCGTAAGCATCGGTAACGGGATTGCAGCTCAGGCGCGTGAGAACTGCCCGGGCTTCACGGGTGCGTTCATTATTGATTGATACGGAGACGTTGTTCCGGCTGCCAATGAAGCTGCCGACGCCCGAAACGACGCTCCCGCCGCCGTTTGCCTTGGATTCCTTCTTTTCATCCTGACCGAAGAGCGACTTGGCGAACTCGACGATCTTGCGAGCGAAAACGGCGAGCGCGCCGAGGATGCCAAGGGCCCCGATCACGGCGGCCTTATGGGCCAAGATGAATGGAAGCCAAGTAGTCATCTCACCCCCTCAGGCGTCGCATGCAACCACGGCGCGGCTGGCAAGGCTAGATGCATTGCGACCGCTCGACATCCGCAACGGGCCAACTCCTTCCCCTTGAAGGCCGCCACGAACGAGACACTCGTCATCCAACAGCGAACATAGCCCACGCTAGTCGGGCCCATTCTGTGTTGTTTTACTGATATAGCCGTTTCACTACGTGCAACCCGACCCTCGGGGTGATACAACTTAGACATGACTACCATTCAGGAGCAGGTCGTGGGGGCGAGCGAGGTCAACTTCGAAATCGCGAAGCAGTTCCTGGGAATGGCGAACGTTACCCTCGGCTTCTCGATCGCACAGCTCATCGCCTTCGGGCTCACCGCCGCGGCCGCCTCCGCCGATCCCAAGAGTGGGCTGACGTTCCAGATTCAGAGCCACCCCATGGTTTCCGTTGGCTTGACGATCCTGGGATCGACACTGTACGCGGTGGTACTCTTGGGCTGCCAGATATCCGCGCACGATATCTTGGCGGACCTTGCGACGAAGTCGATGGCTCTCCGCTATCTCGAGATGCTTGACCTCTTCCGCATGGTCGCCATGGTCCTCGGCGGCCTCGCCGCAACCGCGTTGGTGTGGTCCGTCGCCTATCCAACCCAATTCTGGAATTTCATCAATCGGCGGTTCAGGGTCCCGCCGGTCCGCTGAAGAGGAGCCGATGACCTCCAGTCAGGCTTAAAGGTGGCTTTCGTAGGCGTAGGCACTCTTGTGACGCCTAGGTCGAAGGATGAAGCCGACGGGTGGACGCAGGCGGGTGATCTATACGACAACGCCATCGAGGCGCTGAACTCCAAACTACTCCGGGCCGTCCGCGTCAGAGGACACTTCCCGACCGATGAGGCAGCCCTGAAGCTGCCGTTCCTGGTCTTGAACCTCACAGAGAAAGAATGGACCAATCCCCCTCGTGAGTGGCGCATGGTCAAGGCCCAGCTCGCCATTCTGTCCGGCGAGCGATTCAATAGGGCCGCCGCCTGAACGATTAAACCGTCCTGACCCGATCTACGATGTCGTCGACCACGACAACAATTTAGCACAACAACCAAAACCGTCCACGCTTTGGCCATTTAGAACAACGCTCGTCTATTGCGTTCGCGCCCAAGTGGTGTAATCGTTCAATGAATTCATAGGATCAGCGGGGGTTCGATGAGACGCGTGCTTGCCTTGGCGGCTTCCGCCGTCATGCTCTCTGCTCGCACCAATCTACAGGCCGTTAGCACAGCGTCAGGCCAATTGCTGACGGCTTCCTCCTCTTAGAATAGCGTAGCCGATGACTATTCGGCATCCTGCTTGCGTCGCAATCAGGTCTCGATCGCCCCTTCCGACTGCGCTTCGGAAAAAAAGTGACGCAGGACTTGGAGATCGCCGACAAGGCGCTCTCCGGATATTTCAATGCTCTGCAACAGGTATCGGATACAAAAAACTTTAGTTTAGATTCAGCCCTTGGCGCGCTTGGTAAGAGCGCGGGTGCAATTCCAGGAATCGACCAATCGCAAGTAACGTCGGTCGATACGTTTGCTACTTTTGTGGCGGGCTTGGCCACGGGAGCCATGCGGGAAAAGACGCTCGGCGACTTGATCAACGATGGCGCGCCAAAAGCGAAGGCAGTGGTCGATGTGCTTCAACAGGTCGGTGTTCCGGCTCTCAAGACAATTTATAGAAACGAACTAACGACGACAACTAGCACGTTCGTCAGCTACGTTCAGTCTACCGGCGTTGCGTTTGACATTGGGGGGAATAGCTGTTCGGCAGGTCCGAATGCTAAAGACTTCACGACCGGGAATGCCTTCCTGCTCGCAATGGAATATTGTCGCCGAGTCCAAGCTATCACTGCGAAGCAAAACGCACTAAACAGCTATGACAATTCATTGGGGAGCGCCCGGACGACCCTTCAACAGCTCATCGACGGAAAAGATAAGCTGAAGGATACAGATGTCATTCAAAACTTGCTCAAGGACGCGTCGACACTTCGGACTGACGTCGACGCCATGAAAAAGGCATTTGGATAGGACTCGATGACGACCGCCGCTGACCCTCAATCTGCCGCCGACCTTTGTGACGCTGCCGCCCAAGCTGCCTTACAGCAGCAGCAGGCGTTGGGACCGTGCCCGCAAAATGATCCTGTCCAAACCCAGGCGTGGCAGCATCAGAATGATCAACTCCGACACAACATCAGCACGCTGACGAACCTTTCCTCGTCGCTCGCCGCTCAGGCAGTGAGCGCAGGGCTGAATGCTGTTTGGCCTGCCCTCCAGGGGTTGACGACTGTAACTGCCAGTGCTCAAGCCGATATTGCCAATATCGTTAGTGTCAGCGCAGCCCTCATGACGCTCGCGTCTGTGATCAGTTTTGGAGTGGCAGTCGCGGCGCTTGTAGCCGCGCCGAACGCGGCTGGCGTCGGGAGTGTAGTGACAGCGTTCAACGCGATGAAGGCCGCCCTGGCTGCCAATGCCCCAGCCGCGGCCAATGGTGGCTAGAATCGATTTCGCGCACAACTTTGGCTCCTCGTTGGGGTGATCGCTTGGATCTAGGTTGTGTGGACAAAATGATGCCAGTCGGATTCCAGTGAGTTCGAAGTCCTGATTCAAGGCTGTTCTTTGGGAGAGAGCGGCCTTGATTCGGGGATTGATGTCGGACGAAGAGTGGAACGTTTTCGAGCCGTTCGTATCGCCGTCCGGGCCTCGCAAGGGCCGCCCCCCGGCCGATCATCGGCGGGTTCTGGATGCGATATTCTGGATCACCCGAACGGGCGCGCCTTGGCGGGATCTGCCGGATTTCTTCGGTAAATTCAAAAGCACCCACAGGCAGTACCGGCGATGGACGCTATCTGGTCTGTGGGATCTGATCTTGGAAGCCGTCAATGAGTCCGGCGCCTGAGGCTAGGAAAGCCAGCGAACTTGGTTCCGCGGTCGAAGGTGATGGATCCCGACAGGCTGGTGGAAATGGTCCCAGATCGCGGACCAGGCCGGCCGCTACGTTGGCCGAGTCTCAGTTGGGATTGCTGCTGAAGAGCAGATACCGGCTCCGCCGCTCCACGAGCGAGGTGATGTTGTGTTTGCCGAAAACCTGCCCGAAGGCGACCAAGTCGCATTCCCAATGGCCGAAGGTCGAGCGCTCGCTGATCTCGGCAGGGCGCTTAGCTTGGCGGCATTGATTTTGCCTCCGAAAAGGCAAAATCAATCGTGGCTTCAG